>Ga0007800_10000440_pt1 | contig 16183 bp, 19 predicted proteins | sample CryBogmetaGMA14M_FD_60366 | JGI IMG/M metagenome (GOLD analysis project Ga0007800, IMG submission 60366) | Freshwater microbial communities from Crystal Bog, Wisconsin, USA - MA14M | ecosystem: Environmental > Aquatic > Freshwater > Lake | place: Crystal Bog, Wisconsin, USA | collected 2009-07-06 | reverse complement strand
GGGTTTACTTTTGTATTCGCCCAGAGGGTGGCGGATCTGTTCACCTCAAGCGGTTCTTCAAGCACAAATCCTTTCGGTGGAGGATTCGGTGGAGGCCCAGGAGGCGGTTTCGGGGGAGGAATGGGCGTAATCAGCGGCAACATCGGCGGAATTCACGTCGCTATTTCACCAGAAATATTTATCATAGCACTTGGTGTTGCGCTAATTCTGGCTCTTATCGCAAGTGTTGTTCCAGTTTGGTATATCGCCCGGGTCAGGCCGGCGGAGGTTTTGCGCAATGAATAACGAACAGGTTACTCAAGTAAACTCCAGGGAAAACGCTGTGGTCGCTGAAAAGCTGTCCAGATACTACAAGTCGGGAGATACAATCGTAAAGGCCTTGGATGAAGTCAGCCTGCGCTTTCCTAGGGGGCGTATGGTTGCCGTCAGGGGTTCCAGTGGGAGCGGCAAGACCACTCTGCTGAACCTTATAGGTGCTTTTGATAAACCCAGCGCCGGAAGTATTATCGTTGACGGCGTAGATGTTTCGCGAGTTCATGGTGGGAATGAGGTGAACTACCGTCTTAAGAAAGTGGGCTTCGTTTTCCAATCGTATTATTTAATTCCGAACATGACAGCCCTGGAAAACGTAATGCTGCCTATGGAGCTCTCTGGGATAAAAGTAAAAGACCGTGAAATTAGGGCAAAAGAACTCCTTGAAAAAGTCGGTATAGATGTTACGCGGCAGGCGCGCAGGCCGGCAAGGTTATCCGGAGGCGAGCAACAGAGGGTGGCTATTGCCCGTGCGCTGGCGAACGATCCTCCCATCATCCTGGCCGATGAGCCAACCGGAAATCTTGACTCAAAAACTGGCAGGAAAATTGTGGACCTTCTTAAAAAACTGGCCAATGAAGGGAAAACAGTTATCATCGCCACTCACAGCACCGAAGTTGCGGCTGTGGCCGACATCAAGTTGGAAATGCTGGATGGGAAGATTGAGGTAAATTCGATTAATAATTGAATTTATATGGACTACTGTTCGCAAAATAACTCGTGTTCAGGAATAAAAATGGGGGACGTACTACACGGACTTAAAAAGAAAATATTACCATTGGCAATTGTCGCTTTGGTATTGGTGAATGGCTGCGTTTCGAATAGAAGTACAAGCGATGTCACTCTAACCCAGACTGTCACTGTGACAAATCAGGCAGCTGCGCCAGTTATGGCTTTGACAGATTTTGCCAGTGTTATTGCCGCAGTACGTCCCTCGGTAGTGGCCATCACAACCGAGGTTTCCGGCTACAGTGTCTTCGGAGCATATACACAGGAAGGGGCAGGTTCCGGCTGGATTATCGATGCCAAAGGATTTGTAGTTACCAATAACCACGTAGTAGACGGAGCTACTAGCGTGACGGTCACCCTGGAAGACGGTCGCACATTTGCAGCGAAGGCAGTGTACAGTGATGCGTTTTCTGACCTGGCCGTAATAAAGATAGACGCGCAAGAACTCCCAGCCGCCAAGCTGGGCGATTCGGCTTCACTGCGCGTAGGCGACTGGGTGGTAGCCATCGGCAATTCGCTCGGACTGGGCATCAGCGCTACTAAGGGCATCGTGAGCGCGATAGGCGTCTCCATAGCCGAATCGGCGGGAAACACCCTCTACAACCTTATCCAGACTGATGCGGCCATTAACCCAGGCAATTCAGGGGGGCCTCTGGTGAACCTGGCATGCGAAGTAATAGGAATAAACAGCGTGAAAATTTCCGATGTGGGTGTGGAGGGCATGGGTTATGCCATTAGCATCGAGGAAGCTTCTCCTATCCTGCAGCAACTTATCAGCGATGGGCACATATCACGCCCAGACATGGGAGCCAACTATTACACGGTGAACCAGTCTATCTCCAGTCGTTACAATCTGGCGGTGAGCCAGGGGGTCCTGGTCACTCAGGTCACCCGGAACGGACCAGCTGACAAGGCCGTCTTAAAACCGGGAGATGTCATCACTGCCGTCGACGGCATTGCGGTTACGACTGCCGATGGCCTTCAGCTTCTCCTGCAGTCATATAAGGTTGGTCAGCAGATTCAAGTGACGTACTACCGTGGAAGCAATAAACAGACAGTGTCTGTGACACTGGTGGAAGCGTCTTAATGAAAATATAACCGGGAGAGACCCATCTGTCACAGGCTTGAACGGAGAAAAAGAATATGCGAACTAAAAATTATCCAGGTGCCAGGATAAAACACGAACCCGTCTCTGGGGGGGAAAACGCAGAAAACATCGAAGCCGCTGTTTTGCCTGGTGGAACTTCGGATAGCGACAAGTGGAAACTGGGAGGTTGCCCGCGTTGCCATGGCGACGTTTTCCTAGACTCGGAAGACGGGGAACTGCTCGGCCACTGCCTGCAGTGCGGTTACGTGGGCGCCAGAATCATTTCCGTGGCAACGAAGACGGATCCTGATGGTTGATATAGCCCCGTGGCATCAGGGAGCTGGGCATCCATATTCGGCTTCCCCCATTTTATTACCAGGCGGCGGCGTTTTCATGTAAAATAGTGTTCTGTATGGACACCAAGGACTTATTCCTACTCGAATTCCCGCGTATCCGGGAGATAATCGCAGGTTATTGCTCTTTCTCAGTCAGCCGCGAGACGGCTTTTACCCTCACCCCGTCATACGATTTTGCAGAAGTGGAAGCCAGACTGGCCGAATCCGCTGAAGCCCGCCAACTTCTTGAAATGGAACCCTCCATAGGCGTGTCCGGCATCGAGGATGTCACGGGCGCTGCCAGGGCTGCCGGACGCGGCAAGATGCTCGATACGCAAACCCTGAACGGCGTACGCGTCACTCTCGAAGTGCTGAGACTTTTGCGGGATAAAGTGTCGCATCACGCGGAGCAGTTGCCACGCCTATGGGCTGTTGCCTGTAATATCACGGCGCATAGTGCGCTGGAAAGCGCCATAAGCCGGGCTATATCTCCAGACGGAGAATTGCTTCCCAATGCTTCCGCCAAACTGGCCTCCATCCGCAATAAGCAGCGCTCGCAGCGCTCCGAGTTGGTGGATAAACTTCAAACTTATATCGCTTCTGACGTTGGTAAGCGCTACATACAGGAACCCATCGTCACCGAGCGAGAAGGCCGCTTCGTCATCGCTGTCAAGAGCGAGTTCAAGGGCGAGGTCAAGGGTATCGTCCACGACGTTTCCAATAGCGGAGCTTCCATCTTCGTCGAACCGTGGCAAACCCTTGAACTGGGCAACGCCATCAAGGAACTCCAGATCGAGGAACAGCGCGAGATTGAACGCATTCTGTCTGAACTGAGTACCTCCGTGGGAGACGTCTGCGAAAGCATATCGACGGGAATCCAGTCTGCTGCCGTAATAGACTTTTCACTGGCCCGGGCGCGCTTTGCGGGGCGCTTCAGAGCCACTGAGGCGCAAATCTACCGCCCGTCGGATGCCGAACCACCATCGATACACCTCGAGTCAGCGCGCCATCCTTTACTGGGCGACGTCGCCGTCCCCATCGACCTCGACATGGGCAAAAACTATTCCATCCTGGTCATCACCGGCCCCAACACGGGCGGCAAGACGGTATGTCTCAAGACCATTGCCTTGCTGTGCGCCATGACTCAGGCCGGGCTGCCCATTCCTGCCTCCCCCGCCAGCCGTCTGCCCGTGCTGGACGGCATATATGCCGACATAGGCGACGAGCAGAGCATCGCCCAGACCCTCTCCACCTTCGGCTGGCACATGAGCAATATCAGCCGCATACTCAAGTCGGCGCAGGGTTATAACCTCGTCGTGCTGGACGAGCTGGGAGCCAGCACCGACCCTCTGGAAGGTTCAGCACTGGCGCGCGCTATTCTGCTTTTCCTGTTGCAAAACAAGTTTCTGGCGGCAGTTACTACGCACTATACTGACCTCAAGGTTTTTGCCCACGTCACACCAGGACTGGAGAACGCCTCCTTCGATTTCGACCCGCGCACCCTCACCCCCAACTTTCATCTGACGCTGGGCATTCCGGGCGGCTCCAATGCCATCGCCACGGCGTCCCACTTCGGGCTGCCGGAAGCGGTAATTTCTGAAGCCCGCGCCTCCCTCAGCCAGGAAAATCAGCAGATGGAGACGCTGCTTATCAGCCTGAATGCCGAAAAGCAGCAGACGGCGTCCCTCAACAAAGAGCTGGAGCGTGAGAAGAACACCTATCTGATTAAAAACGATGCGCTGGCCGCCGAACTCAAGAAGCTGCGCGACGAGAAGCAGGCCATGATACGTTCCGCCCATGACGATATCGTGGCCGAGGTGGCCTCTCTGCAAAAAAAGATAAATACGGCCTTGGCGGAGCTTAAACGGCAGACGTCGAAAGCATCCGTCAGCGGCGCGCGGGAATCCTCCGAAAAGGTGCGTGAACGCCTGAATCAAGGCATTTTCGCACGGCAAACTGGACAGGTTACTGCCGAAGAAGGCGAGATAGTGATGGGCGACCGCGTGTGGCTCAGGGAGTACGATGTAAAGGGCACTGTCACGGCGCTAAACGCGGAAAGCGGCCAAGTTGAGGTCCTTGCCGGAGCTCTGCGTTTCAGAGTAGGTCGAGACGACGTCTCGCGGATATCGGGGGCGCAGCCGGAGCCTTCACAGGCGGTGAAACTGCACACCTCAGCCCGCTCTGTATCCATGGAACTTGACCTGCGCGGCAAACGGGCGGAGGAAATCGAGCCTCTGCTGGACACCTACCTGAGCGACGCCGCCGTAGCCCGGTTGCCGTGGGTGCGCATCATTCACGGCTTCGGCACCGGCGCGGTGCGCGCCTTTGTGCGGGATATGGCCGGGCGGCATCCGCTGGCAAAGTCTTTCAAGAGCGCCGAACAGAACGAGGGCGGCGACGGGGCGACGATTATAAATTTGAGATAAGGCTTACGCCTAACGTTGATGCCCGTCATCACCCGGTCGCCGAGTATAGCCTCCAGTTTGTTTTTTGGGTATCCCGACCGTTAACTCTGATGTTACCTTTGTCCAACCTCAGGTAGGCGATGTTGGTCACGGAGCCCAGGTTGCAGTTCTCACCGATAACACTGTCGCCAATGTAGCTCAGGTGCGGGATTTTCATCCCGTGCAGGATAATCGAGTTCTTGATTTCAACCCCTGCGCCGACGCGGCAGTTATCCGCTATGCTGGTCGCCGGCCTTATAAACCTTATAAAACAGTTTGGCCCGATGTCGCAGTCCCGCCCAATGCAGACGCCCCTTTTCTGTAGTTTACGGAAACTACTCAATAAGTGGTATCGTTATTGGGGGCAGGCCAGCAGTGTCTGGATATCCGTACCTGCTGTAAGCAAATCTGATGCGAACTTATCCCTTAGGGTGTGCGTATGAAATCCCTTTAGCCCGGCCTTTTTAGCGTACATCTTGATTATCATACCCAGGCTCGGGGCACTGAGATTGAACACGAGTTCTTCATGAGCCTTACCTGCGACATATTTATGTAAAGCCTCTTTTAGCGATGGTGCGAGCGGAATTGAACGGTCTTTTTTATTCTTGCCTTCGTGTACAATCAGTAGATCGTTGAATACATCCCCAACCTTAAGGTTTGCCATTTCCCTGCGCCGCAAGCCGGTTTTTTCCATGAGCACAATCAACTTATCTCGCTCTATGTATTTCCGGCCGTGGGTTTTTGCATCGATGGCAGCGGAAACCTTGGAGATGGTGTTATCCATTGTGTACTGAGGTAAAGACCGTGGGATTTTGATCCTGATCTCGTCTATGGAGTCTACATACCAGCGCATGAAAGGCTTGATCATCATGGAGTAGCGGTAGATGGTGCATGGAGCCCAGCCGTTGTACCGGGCCAGGAAAGCCTTGGCGAGGCTAGCAGAAGGAGGGAAATTCCCCAGGTAATCTTTGAAGTGCTGCAGCATCTTGCGCGTATCGTGGAGGTTACGTGGTGCAGCCAGGCGCAGGGCGATTTCCGGATCGTACCGGCGGAAAAGCTCGTCGTTGGGAAGGCTTCTCAGTTCCAAACGCTTCCTCCCTTCCGGCCCCAGTAACATCATTAGGAGTTCACGGGTTGAGAGATCCTCGTTTTGTGAGGTCGAAATGGTGGGTAGTAGAGGGCTCGAACCTCTGACCTCAGCGATGTCAACGCTGCGCTCTAACCAACTGAGCTAACCACCCGCGGACTAGTATCTTACAATGAGCGGAATTTTACGTCAACAGCTATTTATCCGTGAATGACCCTTTTGGGGTGATAATTCTGGCTGTGGCAGCTGCCAAGCCCGCTTTTAAGGTGTCTCCGGCGATAAAGGGCAGTGCTCCAAGGCTAACCACGGTTAGTATGCCGGTCGTGCTGCCCTTTACCATATTCAGCCAGAAGCCCAGCCACAGGAGTCCGGGGATATATACCAGCACCAGGCTGGCGAAGAGCATAAGTCCAAACATCGCGCCGAAGCTGCGGAATTTTGGATTATCATCGGTCACATATCCCAATAAGAGAGCGGCCAGCACAAACCCTATCAAGTAACCGGCTGTCGCGGAAAGTCCGCTGCTTCCCCCGTTGAACCATGGCACACCAGCTATGCCGAGCGCCGCATATATTGCCAGGCTTATGCCCCCCCATTTCCTGCCAAGTAGAACGCCGGCCAGCAATACGGCGAAAGTCTGCCCCGTGATTGGCACCGGTGTAAATGGGAGGACGAAGCGGACCTGCGCCAGAAGCCCGGTCAATCCGGCCATAAGCAAAGCCAGCGTTATCTTCCAGGCAAGGCTGGCGTGATAGCGCCAGCGAAAGACTTCATATTTTGTCTGGTGCAGGGCGACGGGAATCTGCATATTCTTAACCTTTAATGTTTATTGGGCGCGGTTTTAGCCGCGTGGTTTGCGCACGCCTATCAAGGCTACTTCGATATTGTGGCCACAGTGAGGGCAAACAGTTTCTACCGTCAATGCCTGGTTCATAACGCGTTCGATAACCGCGGAAACCATAGAGTCTATGTTGTCCAAGCGCTGGTCGAACATATCCAGGCGCTGGCGTACGTTATCTAAGGTAGGGGGTTCATCCTGACCTTTAATGTTTCTCGCCATGTCTGCCCCCTTCACAAAGAATAGCAATATTATATGTGAGGTTATTCACCCGTGTCAAAGCAATCCAGAGAGATTGAAGCGGTGGGTGCCGGGGCGCATAATTTTATCATGGGAGGAAGTGAGGAGCATGCCAGAAATTGAGGTAGGCAGGATCTCAGATTATTTTTCCCACATCATGGTAGCCGGAGTTAATCTGAACGCACCGCTTTATATCGGTGATAGAATCCACCTTCTGGGACACACCAGCGATATCGAGATGAATGTGGATTCAATGGAGATCGACCACAAGGACGCCGCCCAACCTGGAACTGGGAACTCTATGGGTATCAGAGTACCGCAAAAGGCAATGCGAGGGGATATGGTTTACCTCTTAAAGGCTTAAAGATGGGGGGAAACTAACCCAGGCTCTTCATCAGGTTGGCCATTTCGATAGCACTGACGGCGGCATCGAAACCCTTATTTCCCATTTTGGTACCGGCGCGTTCTATGGCCTGTTCCAGGGTATCTGCGGTGATGACTCCGTTGGAAACAGGTGTTCCGGTCTGCAAAGTGACGTGTGCGATCCCCTTGTTCAGCTCAGAGGCGACATATTCGAAATGCGGTGTACCACCGCGTATTACCGCGCCCAAACAGATGACGGCGTTATATTTACGTGTCTGAGCCATTTTAAGGGCAATCAGGGGTATTTCGAAAGCCCCCGGCGTCCAGGCGATGTCGACATCATCCGCGCCCACACCGTGTCGAATCAGGGCATCTTTGGCTCCGTCCAGTAATTTGCTGCCGATAAATTCATTGAAACGTGAGATAACTATGATGAACTTTAGCCCGCTTCCTATCAGATTGCCTTCAAACGTTTTAGACATATCTCCTCCTTATTTCGAGCTGGATATTCCAGGTGTTTCATCTGTGATCTTCAGGATATGCCCCAATTTATTCTGCTTGGTTTCAAGATATTTGCGGTTATGCGGATTCGGCGGCACGATAATAGGAACTGTTTCCACTACTTTGAGACCGTATCCTTCGAGCCCAATTACCTTTTTGGGGTTGTTGGTCAGCAGGCGGATCTCTTTTAAACCCAGGTCGGCTAGTATCTGCGCTCCTATACCGTAATCCCTCAGGTCGGCATCGAAACCTAACAATAGGTTGGCCTCCACCGTGTCCAAACCCCTGTCCTGTAGCGCATAGGCGCAGAGCTTGTTATGGAAGCCGATACCGCGCCCTTCCTGGCGCATATATAGAATGACACCGCGTTTTTCCTCAGCTACCATCTTCATTGCCATATCCAGTTGTTCACCACAGTCACAGCGCAGGCTGTCAAAAACATCTCCCGTAAGACATTCGCTATGCACGCGCACTAGAACGGGGATGCCGTCTTTAATGTCACCCATGACCAAGGCAAGGTGTTCACCACTTTCAATGTCGCTCTTATAGGCCAGGGCTTTGAATTCGCCTAATGGCGTGGGCAGTTTGGTCTCGGTAACCAGGTGTACCAATTTCTCATGGCGGCGGCGGTAGGCGATGAGGTCGGCCACGCTGACGATGTTAAGATTGAGTCTTTTCGCCATCTGTTCGAGCTGCGGCAACCTGGCCATGCTGCCATCTCCATTCATGATCTCGCAGCACACGCCAGCCTCATACAGGCCTGCCAGCCTTGCAAGGTCTACTGTCGTTTCAGTATGGCCGGCGCGGACCAATACCCCACCTTCCCTAGCACGTAGCGGGAAAACATGGCCTGGTCGCGCGATATCTTCAGGGTTACTGGCAGGGTTGATGAGTGCTCTAATAGTCCTGGCCCGGTCCTGTGCCGAGATTCCCGTGCTCACTCCGTGCCGGGCTTCTACCGAAACGGTGAAAGCCGTCGTATGGGTTGAGGTGTTTTCGGTTACCATCAGGGGAATTCTGAGATCATCGAGACGCTGTCCCGTCATGGGTGCGCAGATCAGACCCCGGGCATGGACAGTCATATAGTTAATGGCTTCGGGGGTGATATTTTCAGCAGCCATTATCAGGTCGCCTTCATTCTCACGGTTCTCGTCATCTACAACGATGACGAACTTACCCGCTTTTATGTCGGCTATCGCTTCTTCAATGCTCGCAAATGCCATATACCCTCACTTTAGCACATCAACCCGTTAAAAAACCATTATCTTTCAAGAAATCGAGGCTTATACCTTCTTTTTTTATCGTAATAAACTGTTCCACGTATTTGGCGATGATATCCGCTTCGATATTGACCACATCCCCTACTTCGATTCTGCCTAGAGTAGTATTTTCTCTGGTGAATCCCACGATGGATACTGAGAAGGTCGACTCGGTCCGCTCAACCACTGTCAAGCTGATACCGTCCACGGCTATAAAGCCTTTTTCCACGATGTAACGTATCACATGGGGCACAGCGGATATCGTGATAAGCAGGGATTCGCCCAGATTTCCGACAGATTGCACACTCCCTGTAGCATCGATGTGTCCTTGTACTAGATGACCGCCCAGGCCTTTGGAGAGCGTCAGTGCTCCCTCCAGATTGAGGTGATCTCCCGGTTTCAGATTGCCCAGGTTTGTGCGTTTAAGTGTTTCTATCATTATGTCTACTGTAAATGAAATGGTATCGAAGCTGGTCACTGTGAGGCAAGTGCCGTTGACAGCGATACTAGCCCCCGCCTCGATTCCCTTGAGCACTTTATGGGCGCGTATGGTTAGACTGTATCCGTTTTGCGATACCACCTGGCCGATTTCTTCTACAATTCCGGTGAACATAGTTTCACAATCAGTGAAATAAGCTTTGTGTTTTGATGATGTACCCGCTTATCAGTATATCTTCGCCGAACCTGGTGGTGGTTACTCTCTCCAAACTGTAGGCATCGACGAGTTTGTCTACTCCATTGCCAGCTACTGCCGTTTTGCCTTCGCCCCCGATGATGATGGGAGCTATGAATACAAAAAACCGGTCGACCAGTCCCTGATCGACAAGTGAACCTACCAGAATACCTCCACCCTCCACCAGCACGCTGGATATCTGTCTTTCGCCCAGTATTTTGAACAAGGGTTTAAGCTCAATAACGCCATGGACAGAAGGCAGTTCCAGTATTTCTGTCCCCAAACTGGCAAAAGCCTCTTTTTCATTCGCCGCAGCAATTCTTCCCAGCACCAGGATGGTCTTGCCGACTTCGTGGAAGATGCGTGCACTCTGAGGAGTGCGGCCTTTCCCGTCCACGATGATTCTTAGCGGCTGCTTCTTGGTGGTGCCTCCCCTTCCTCCGCAACTGCGTGTGGTCAGGTGAGGGTCGTCGGCCAGTATGGTATTAACACCTGTCATAATGGATTCACTAGTGTGGCGCAGGCTGTGAGCAAATTGCCTTGATTCGGCATTGCTGATCCACTTTGAGTCGCCGCTGCGTGTGGCAATTTTTCCGTCCAGACTCATGGCAATTTTGACCGTAACAAAAGGAAAGCCAGTAGTGATGTATTTAGCATAAGCTTCGTTGAGTTCTTGCGCTTGTTCCTCGTGTTCACCGACAAAGATATGCAAGCCGGCATTCTCGAGCTCGCATAGGCCTTTGCCGGCAACGGATGGGTTGGGGTCGATCATAGCCATGTGCACCCGACTTATTCCGGCGGTGATAATATCGCGAGTGCATGGCGGGGTACGTCCGAAGTGGCAGCAGGGTTCCAGCGTTACATAGAGAGTACTGCCTCTGGCGTTTTCTCCCGCCTGTTCTATGGCTACTATCTCAGCATGGTTTGAGCCTGGAGGCTGGGTGAAGCCCTGCCCTACCACCACTCCGTTTTTCACCAGCACGGCGCCCACCGCCGGGTTGGGAGCGACGTTACCCTGGGCCAGCCTGGCCAGCGAGATAGCCTGCTCCATGAAGTCCATAACGCGCACATTCTAACACTCTCTTTTTTAAAAGTGCAAATTGAAATACGCATTGTTGCCTGAGGGATATTAGTTAAAATCGAAACGAGCCCCGATCAGATCGGGGCTCGTCGCAAAGGATACCTACGTTGGCTAGGATATGCTGTATACGACCTGGACGGTCAAGGTTATTTCAGTTTCTCCAGGGCTGATGGTGGTTGGTGTAACGGAGGGCGCTGCTTTCACGCCGACGTCGTAGTAAATGGTCTGTGACGAGGTGTTGAGTGATTCGTTGATGTAGGTGGCTTTACCAAGTTTGACGCCGCTAAGTTTGGCGAGTTGAGTAGCGCGGCTGGACGCATCAGTCATGGCCAACTGCCGCGCCTGGGTGTTGTACTGTTCCGGCTGGTCTACCGTTAGCGTGACGCTGTTGATGATGATATCGTTGCCGCCTGCCAAAGCAACAGCATCGATTACCACGCCGGTGTTGCCCACGCCGCGGATTTTGACAGTCAGTGTGTTTGAGATGCGGTATTCTTCGAGTGTCTGTTTCCCAGTATTAGGGTCATAACTGTAAACCGGTGAAATGTTGTAGTACGAGGTGGCAATGTCTTTATCGGCTACGCCATTGGCTTTAAGGGCCGCCATCACAGCTGCCATATCTGAGGATGCCTGTTGTTGTGCGGCGGCTACCGTCGTTGCCTGAGCTTGAACGCCCATGCTGACCACCGCCACATCCGGTGTAACTGTGACCCTGCCGACACCGGTCACCCAAATCCCGGTACTCTGCTGACTGCCGTTGCCCGGATTGGTAGATGTGCTGCCGCTGGAATATGAGCCGCAGCCCCAGGCGCTGATTGCCAGCACCAGAACGGCCAGGATAGTGCCTAATATAAGTAATCCCTTTTTCATGATTGTCTCCTTTACTTTCCATGATGATTTGATACTCTCAATACATTATAACGCAGAATGCGGTCCTTGGTTATTTTATATGGTTAGATAGGAATGAACAGGTCCCCCCCCATTAGTGTGCCAGAAGAATAATGCAGCACTAGATTATATTCGTAATTAGCCATAAATGAAATACCGTAGTATAATTTGACCAACTAGATAGGAGAGCCGTTATTAGGGAGTTTACTGCGCTAAGTTTTTTTCACGCTGCTCATCGCATCGGTGCATTTTCTTGATATCCACTATCCGATCCAGAATTCTGAAGTTAACGGTTTCAATCTGGAACCCAACCTGCACTATGGAGAGGGGTTTTGATAAACAAGCTGGTATACTGTTTTGGAAGCGCTCCCCACACAGGGGATATCATCGTGCTCATTCCTCCCAAGCGTCTGGGTGCAGATGACAATCATATCAAGCGTGTCATTGGCTTGACTGAGGAACAGGTGCATTTGAGAGACGGAAAAGCCTATATCCACCATGAAAATGGCAATGTCTTCGCGCTGGACGAATCCTATGTGCCCGATCCTTCCATGCAGAATAAAATATACGACAAAATAGCACCCGGCCAGTATTTCGTGATGGGCGACAACCGCAATAACTCATCCGACTCGCGCGGCGGCTGGACGGTTGGGCTAATTGACATTGTCGGTAAGGCCTGGCTGATCACGTGGCTGCCTTCAGATATAAGCCTGGCGCCGAACTATTCTTTACCTGCGGGATAAGGCAAAAATGAAATCCGTCATACGTGAAATCATCATTACACTCCTTATGGCCCTGGTGATGTTCCTCGGCATTCATTCCACCCTGCAAAATTCGGAGGTCATCAGCGGCAGCATGCAGCCGACACTGAGCATCGGAGAGAGGCTATTCATAAATAAGCTGGCTTATAAATTCGGCCACGCGCCTCAGAGAGGTGATATTATCGTCTTCATCCCGCCCGCATCGTTGAATTCGGATAAAGATTACATCAAGCGTATCATCGGATTGCCGGGAGAAGTTGTCGAGATACAAGACGGCTCGGTGTATATCCACAAGACGGACGGCACCGTTATAAAGCTGGATGAACCCTATATAGCTGCTCCACCAGAATACAACTATACCAGCCATATCATCCCGCCGGATAATTACTTTGTCATGGGCGACAACCGCAATAACTCAGGCGATTCACACCTGGGCTGGACGGTGTCCCGCAATGCCATTGATGGCAGGGCCTGGTGGGTTACCTGGCCTTTTAGCAAGTTTGGTGTGGCGCCCAATTACAAATTACCTGCATGATAAATAAGGAGGCAAGCATGCCTGATTCCGATGTGTCCAACGCCGAATCCCTTTTTCGCCGGACGGGAGCAGTCCTAGACGGACATTTCCTGCTGACATCGGGGCTGCATTCTTCGGTCTACTGGGAAAAATTCCGCATCCTGGAGCGTCCTGAATATACCCAAAAACTGTGCGCCATGATAGCCGAACGCTTTAAAGGCGAGGATATTGACGTGGTGGCCGGGCCGACGACAGGCGGTATAATACTTGCCTTCGAGGTGGCCAAGCAGATGGGCCTACGCTGCGTCTTCGCGGAGAAAGAAGAGAGCGGTAAGCGGGCCTTCCGTCGCGGCTTTGTGCCGAAGCCAGGTGAGCGGGTGCTGGTGGTGGATGATGTTCTCACCACCGGCAAATCGGTTAAAGAGGTTCTTGAAGCCGTCGCAGAGAAAAATGCTTCTGTAGTCGGCATCGGCGTGCTGGTGGACCGCTCCGAGCATGATTTGAAGCTGGGTTATCCTCTCTTTAGCTGTTTACGTTCGGTTACTCCAGCTTACAAACCCGAAGAGTGCCCCCTGTGTAGTGTCGGCATGCCGCTGGTCAAACCGGGAAGCAGCCACAAACCGGCGGAATGAACCGCCCGTGCTAGTTTAATAGCTTCAATATCTCTGTTGGGAGGAGCCTATGGACTCGCCTCTCTTTATTGTACTGTTAGTGCTTTCGGCGGTTGTTGTTGTATGGTGTATTTCTATAATCCTTCGCTGGCATTTTTCCAGGCGTTTTCAGGAATGGCAGGCGCTCGAAAGGCAGAACCTGGAAGCGGAGCGCGATAAAATCCGAAAAAGCGCCATCACCCAGAGCCGCTCCGTATTGGGAGGCAAATTCACCGAGCAGATAGCGCCATACCTGCCTGATTTCAAGTACGACCCCACGGAGGTGCGCTTCATTGGCACGCCCTTCGACCTGATTATCTTCCCCGGGCTGGCCTGCGGCGACCCCCAGGAGATCGTCATCATGGAGATAAAGACGGGCAAGAACTGCCAGCTTTCGCCGGTAGAGAGGAAGATTCGCCAGCTTGTAGAGGATGGCATGGTGCGCTACGAGTTTTTCCAACCACAGGTCGAAAAGACCAAAGAGGATTACTCATGACCTCATTCTAAGGAGCCTGAAGGACCCGAATAATCTGGCCTGATGCAGCTAATTAGTTTGCGAGCCCGCTCTCTCTCTGAATAACCTCGGTTTATATGCCTGACAGATTCTTCACATAGTTCAGAACGGGAGTTATCGTTCCAGGCAGATACTTCGTCCACCGGTGGCGGACTCAGGATGCGATATTCCACTAGACTCTCTTGAACTCCTTGCCCAGTTGCTCATGTGTCAGGCAGATTAGCGTCGGCCTACCGTGCGGGCAGGAGTTGGGCAACTCAACCTGCTCAAGTTGCCGTAGCAGCTCGCGCATCTCATCCTCTCCCAGCGTCTGCCCGAACCTCACCGCGCTGTGACAGGCGGTAAGCGCCATAAGTCTTTCCATGAACTGGCTCTGTTCTCTGCCTACCGATTCCAGCAGTTCGCTCAGCATGGCCTTCCAGTCTTTTTCAGCCAGCAAGGCAGGTACGGTACGTGCCAGGTAGGTGTTTGCACCAAAAGCCTCCAGGAGGAACCCCATTTCCGCGAGATCGTCTAGGTGTTCAGCGAGTACGCCAGCATGGGCGGGGCTAACCTCGAAAGAAAGTGGGGACAAGAGCGCCTGCACCTCCAGCTTGCCAAGAATCTTTTCCGCTCCTAATTTCTCAAACAGGATGCGCTCGTGGGCAGCGTGCTGGTCGATGAGGTACAGGCCGTCCGGTCCCTCGGCTACGATGTAACTATTCCTAATCTGGCCGAGGAGTCTCAGAGCCGGAAGAGTAGTTTTGGGGGTTGCCAATCGCTGTGGTTCGCTTTGGGATGACTCTGGCTTTGAATAAGAGGTAGTCCCCGCGCCACCCGCGTGGTGAGGAGAAAAGAGAGGCGGCTGCTTTGTTGCCTCGTAGGGTGCCACGGCGACCTCTGCGATGCTCGATACGGGAGTCATGCTCACCAGAGTTTGACGCACCGCGCGCTGCACCGCACCGTAAACGGCCGACTCGTCCTTGAACTTGACCTCGCTCTTGGTGGGATGGATGTTAACGTCTATGTCAGCTGGTGCGACCTCGATATTGATAATAGCGATAGGGTGCTTGCCCGTCATCAACAGGCCGTGATAGGCCTCCTCTATGGCCCATGATAGCCTGCGGCTATTTATCCAGCGGCGGTTGACGAAAAGGCTGATATAGTTACTGGTGGAACGCGAGAGCACCGGGCCGGATACCATGCCACCCACCTTGATAGCCGCATCCGTATTCCATTCTTGCTCCCCGATGTCGAGCATGTTGCGAGCCACCTCCAGCCCGTAAACCTGTATGATGGCGTCGGACAGTTTGCCGTTGCCCGGCGTAGTGAGGCTTGCTTTGCCGTCCATGACCAGGCTGAACTTTACCTCCGGGTAGTCCAGCGCGTACTGGCTGATGACGGCGGCGATATGAGCGGCCTCGGTGGGGCGAGACTTGAGGAATTTAAGCCGGGCGGGGACGGACTGAAAGAGCCTGACGGCGCTGATGGTAGTGCCGGAAGAGCGCCCCAGCGCCCCCTTCTTGAATGTCTTGCCATCCCGCATATGCAGGCGCCCGCCGCTCGGGTTACCCTCCTGACAGGAAGTGACCTCCACCTCAGCCACGGCGGCGATACTGGGTAAAGCCTCTCCGCGGAAGCCCAGGCTGTGCAGCGAAAACATATCCTCGAAACGCGTTATCTTGCTGGTGGCGTGGCGCTGGAAGGCCATCTCCAGGTCAGAGGCTGCTATGCCGCAGCCGTTATCGCTAATGCGTATAAGCTCTAGGCCACCCCCCGCTATCTCCACCGAGATCTGGGTGGCTCCGGCGTCCAGCGAATTTTCCACCAGCTCCTTGACCACCGAGGCCGGGCGCTCGATAACCTCGCCGGCGGCGATGCGCGAGATAACCTGCGGGTCAAGGAGTTGTATTGGCATAGCCTATTCC
>Ga0007800_10000438_pt1 | contig 16220 bp, 19 predicted proteins | sample CryBogmetaGMA14M_FD_60366 | JGI IMG/M metagenome (GOLD analysis project Ga0007800, IMG submission 60366) | Freshwater microbial communities from Crystal Bog, Wisconsin, USA - MA14M | ecosystem: Environmental > Aquatic > Freshwater > Lake | place: Crystal Bog, Wisconsin, USA | collected 2009-07-06 | reverse complement strand
CGCAGACCAGTTGCCTACGAGCGTGGCGATATTAGCACTCGACAGGTTGTTGAATGCTCCCGATATGAACGACCAGGTCTGATAGCTTGTCTTGTCGTTGGTCCAGTTCCCGACGAGCGTCGCAATGTTCGCGCTTGAAAGGTTGTTGAAAGCCCCGGAAGTGTATGACCAGGTTTGGTAGCTCGATTTATCGTTCGTCCAGTTGCCGACAAGGGTGGCTATGTTTGCCGAAGAGAGGTTGTTGAAGGCTCCCGACGTATAAGACCAGGTTTGATAACTGGATTTGTCATTCGTCCAATTCCCGACCAAAGTAGCTATGTTTGCCGATGATAGGTTATTGAACGCCCCGGAGGTGTAAGACCACGTTTGGTAACTTGATTTGTCGGCGCTCCAATTTCCAACCGAGTTCTTGACATCCGTATAGGATAGATTGTTGAAGTCGGCATACTTGGCATAATCGCTCTTGTCCGCACTCCAGTTCCCTACGAGCGTTGCGATGTTTGCGGATGAGAGGTTGTTGTATGTCGGTATTGCTGTGCATACCGAGGTTATTCCGCTTGTTGAGGTTGTTGCATTTACCATCCATTGCCCTGCGCTGCATGTTGTTGTCGAGCCTGTTCTTGCGATGGTTGAATTGCCCATGAGCGTCGCTATTCCGGTTGTTGCCGTGTAGTTCACCTTGTCGTTCGTCCAGTTGCCTATGCTGTTTGTTATGTCCGTCAGGGTCAGGTTGGAAGTTCCGTTGTTATAGGCCGGGATAGTCCAGCATGAGGTTGAGTTCTGCAATGCCTGTCCCGCCGAGCAGTTTATCGCCTTGGAGTAATTGACCTTTTCGGCAGACCAATTGCCCACCGACCCGGCAACCTGAGAGTAAGAGAGATTGTTGAACGCGCCTGATATGTAAGTCCAAGTCTGGTAACTCGACTTGTCTGCCGACCAGTTTCCAACCGCATTGGCCACATCGGTATAGGAGAGGTTATTGAACAATCCGCCCATTTGCGACTTTGTGTAGTAATTCGATTTGTCCGAACTCCAATTGCCGACACTGTTGGCAACGTCGGAATATGATAGGTTGTTGAACAATCCACCCGTCTGCGCCTTAGTCCAATAGTTCCCCTTGTCGCCAGTCCATATCGGGTCGCTTTCAGCCGTAAGGAAAGCGGAACATGTCGGAACCGCGTCAATCTTGGTTATCGCCTGCCCTGCCGAACACGCGCCTGGGAAGCCTGTAAGATTTGCCCACGCTGTGCTTCCAGTGATATTGTTCGTTATGTTGTTGGTTATGTTTATCGTAGTGGTGAAGTTGTTTGTTATGTTGTTCGTGATGTTATTCACAGTCATTATGTTATTCGTTATGTTGTTTGTGATATTGTTGGTGATGTTGTTCGTTATGTTGTTGGTTATGATTTCGCCTCCGCCAATTGCCAACGCCCCTACGTTCTTCCAGTAATAGGAGTAGCTTCCGTTCACCCACTTCTGCCTGTCGCTGTTTATGTAGAACGAATAGAAGCTATCGTTCGTTACTCCTGAGATGTTTTCCTGTATCTGCCAATGCCCGTTCACAACTGCATCGGTAAAGGTTTCATTGTAGAACACGCCGCTTTCATTTTGGATGGTAGAAACGAGTAGAGTAAGGTTGCCGTCCACGCTTTTGTACTTCCCCTCGAACGTCATCATGTCAGCCGAGGCTATGCCGAGAATAAGAAGGATTGCGAATATTGCCTTAGTTTCCATATAGACACGCATATTGGGCGGTAGTCTTGGACTGCTCGAAGTTTTTAAGGATGTCTGCCTTGCCCTGTGCCGAAGCGTGGTCGCAGTCTATACCATTACTCATCTGGGAGCTTATCAAAGGGCATACCACCTTCCAATCCCTTTCCTGCGCATCGGAACAGCCTGTTTTAGGCACTTTCCCGAATATGTCGGTATAGATTGCCGATGCGCTGCTTGAAGCCAATAAGGGCGTGTTCTGCCATCCGTATGCGATTTTCAGCACCCCCACCCTTACCTGTTCCTTCCAGACATCGGGAGTAGTCATAGGAAAAGCAAGCCCCATGAGGAGAAGTAGCGAGGCACAGAACGCCAGGGAGTGATTATTCCTGACAGGCGACCAAGCCGTGTGCGTTTGGGTGATTGCCTCATGGGGCTGCAATGCGAGGATGAAATGCTTTTTTCTCATACAAAATCCCACCACTTCAATCTTTCGGAAAACTCTATCTCCAAAAGTGCTATCGTTCCGTTCAACTGACCACCTTCGGATTAAGGGGATGAAAAAAAGAAAAAGAGGGGACGCTGCCCCAAGGTTGGCTTATTCCTGCCTTTGATATAGGAACGCTCCCATCAAGAGGCCTAAGATTATCACAGCCCCCAAAATGGTTCCTATCGTTGAGGCTTGCCCGCTGAAATTCGCAATTCCCTGCAAGCCAGCCGCCGTCGCATTGGAGGCGACTGTCGAACAGTTCGCCCACGCGGGGTTGGCTTGGCAGGCTGCGAGCGTGTTGTTCGTAACCACTGTGAACTGGGTTCCCTGGACGCTTCCGAGAACCTGTCCGCCCACTGTAAGGGCTATCACGAACACCACAAAGGCAACAGCCAATGTCGCGCTCTCCATGAGTGAAACCACGTGTTTCACCTACTCCTTCTTTCCATAGAGGAACGCGCCCATGAGCAGCCCGATTATAATCACAGCACCAAGAATTGAACACGCTACAAGCCGAAGCCGTTAGCAGATTGTTCCTATAGTGCCGGATTGGGTTGCGAGGTTCGCAATGCCTGACAGTCCGCTCCCGGTTGCGTTGTACGCCACCGAGTTGAGGGTCTGCGAGGTCTGCACCGATGCGAGAACCTGCCCGCCGATTGATACTGCAACCACGAACACGACGAACGCGATTGCGAGATACGCGCTTTCCATTAGACTTACCAAATTCACCATCTCCGTTTTTCGTTTCTGCCACAGGCAGTGATGGTGTTGGCGTTCCCGCCATATATATACTCGTGTTTACAGCGTATACCATGTTACAGCCTGTCCATCTTACGAAGCGCGACCATCAAATCGGTCTTCCCGTTGAACGAAGTTATGGCATACACCCTGGAAGCCTCGACATAGCTCACTGTGCGCTTCTGTTTCCCTATGAGTTCCGACTGTATCCTGAGTATCTCCCTGTCTGTTTCCGGGGCAATCCTTCTTATCAGGCTTCGTTCCTTTGACATTTAACTCACCCTTCCCGCGAAGTATATCGAAGCGAGCAATCCGATTATGCAGAGCATCAGCCAAAGCGGGTCTAGGAAATTACCAGATACCATCAGGAAAGCCACAACCGTTGTCATAAACATCGTGTATGCCAATGCCCTTTCCTGCGTGTATCTTGAACCGATTATGTAGAAGCACAGGAAAATCGTGCCAAGTATCATCAAAGGAAACGTGTTGGAATATCCTGTGGCGGTTGTCATCACGCTTTTCGAGTAGTCAAATGCCGCTCCGAACCCGGTTATGTTTGAAGTATTCCCATAGGTGGTGTAAGATACGGCTGCTAGGCTGCCTGCGAGGGCGAAACATGCTATAAGATAGGTTACTATTTTCATATCTACAACCACCACTTATATAACGCCGCGAGAATTGCGAACACTATCCCTATTGTGATTGACAGTATTCCAAAGCCCATGACCCAACCGGGTACTCCTACATTCGCAGCCACCGGGCCTATCGCGCTTGTCATCCCAATAAGTATGTTTATCGAACTGAAAGTCAAAGCGATTGCCCCTGTTCCTGCCTGAGTTATCGCTCCTATGCCTGCAACAAGAGCGGTAGTCCAATCCTGCGTGCTTGATGCCGCATAGGTTGATTTTGCCAGGTCATCCGAAAAGTTGCTCATCTGGTTTGTGAAGTTCTGTGTCTGGTCTAATAGAAGGAATTGCGTGCCTGTGCTATTCCCCCCGTTGGCGATGTTGTTTACCAATGCGGTTGAATAGATGGTAACCGAAGCCGTCGCTATGAACAGGAGGGCAACCACGGTCATCACATAGTTTTTCAGTTCCGCCATATCAAACCTTCAATCTATACGAGATTACAAATGCAACGATGGCAAAGATTATAGCGACTGCTGCTATGTTCAGAGGGACTATCCCGAACGCCAACCCAGCGAACATTGCGAATATCCCAAGTGTCATGCTTATCGCTATCGAACTCGTCATCAATGTTGCGCCTATGACTACGAGCATCACAAGAGCCAGGAAGCCATCCCGTCCATATGATGTCGGCGTGGCTGCCCCCACAGTGTAAGCCCCTGTATCTATGAGATGGTTGTAGCCTGCCGTGTCAATCCCAAAGAAATACCCGTTGTAGGTTCCGTTTATGTCAGGCAATGTGCAGGTTACTGTTCCCGAAGAACCCGCTATCTGATTGGAGCATACTGCGCCACCGCCTCCCAATCCGAACGCCGACACGTTGAGATAGGCTATGTTCCCGCTCGTGTCGGTTCCTGTGCATGAGATTATCCTTGTCGGGCTGTCATACGAGCATGAGCCTGTCAATGAGGTTATGTCTATCGGAAGCGTTGAAGGATTGACAACCAGAATTAGCTGGCATACCAATTCGGTGGATGAGCATGGTATCGCCCTGTTTGAATAGTCCTGCAATAAAGCCCCCGTCGAGCTTAGAACCGAGAAGTGGTATAATTGGGAAACTGGTTGGAGTGTTTGCGTTGTGCTTCCGAAGGCATCAACAAGGAAAGAGCCTATGACTATGTTCTCCGAGGTTACCGGGCTTATCTGCTGTATCTTCACAGATACGTTGAGCAATGGGGTATATGTGTTATCAACCACGAATATCTGAACGAGCTTCGACGAGTTGCCCATTGAAAGGAGATAGACCTTGTAAGTCGTCGCGTTCGCGTTGTAGTTCCCTGGGAAGTGATACCATTGGACGGGGGCGTAGCCGGGGGATGTTATCGTGTCCGTCAGTTGGGCATAGGCTGTTCCATCCTCCGGGTTGACGCATAGGCTGAAATTCTGTGTGGCATTTCCACCTCCTGTGAAGTTCCCGGTTTGTATCGTTCCTCCGATTACCTGCTGGATATTTGAACTGACATTGAATGGTATAAGGGCGTTCGTCAATAAGTCATAGGCAATCCAGGTTACTGCTGTGGCGTTCGAGCCTCCGCAGTATTCGAGTGATGCCGAGTTGAACCCGGTGTATGGGTGGCTGTCGGCCCCGTAGCCGTCCCACGTCCTGGTTCCGTTTATGTCTAAACAGGCGGTGTCATTGTCGAAAGGCAAATCAGTTCCAGCATCCGCAAAGCCGTTTCCGGTTCCGTCAGTTATGTCGCAGAATCTTTTAGCCATCGAGCCATTCGCAAGGCTCCAGATATTCCCGTATGTCGAGGTTGAGAATGTGTTTGCCGCATAGCTCGAAGTTGAATGAACCCACAAGTTAGAGGTGCAGTTGTTCAGGAGGTAGGTATCATAATAGTCCATTGTGTCGATGCAATAGCCACTGGTCGTTATCGTGTTGTTGTAGAACAGTGAATACCTGTCCCCGGAACCTATTCTCAATCCAGCCAAATCCCCGGTTCCGCTTCCGGTTATCACATTGTCTGAGATTGTGTTGGATGGGGAATAGACATCAAGCTCTATCATCGCACCGGTATTTGTTGCATTTACCAAATTCCTCAATACGTTGTTGTAGAACGAATTGACACCGTAGCTCCCTGTGATATATACCCCCCTTTCTCCGGTCGCGGTTATCGTATTGTCGGTTATATTATTTTCCTGTGAACGGTCTAACACCACTCCCGCCTCTCCTGCCGAGGTTATTGTGTTGTTCGTTACAGTGCCGTTCACAGCTCTATATAAGTAAATGCCTGAGCCGATGGAGTTGATGATGCAGTTCCTTATAGTGCTGCTTGAATTGTAAGTGTATATCCCATTTCCTGCGGTTGTTGTTTCCACTGTGTACCCTTGGCAGTCATAGGTTATGTTCTCTGCAGTCAAGACAACAGCATCGTTTCCATCTATTGACACGCTCTCGCTTTGGCATATCACCTGGTTAGGAGTGGTTGCCGTGTAAGGCATGTCGGTCTGACCCACAAGAACATCGCAGCCTTCCGGCGGTGTTGGCGGTGTTGCATTGCCTCCCACATACGGATGCCCGTCCTCGCTTGCGCCTATCCAGCGGTATGGGATTGCCCACGAGCATCCGAGTTGAGATGAACATGTTTCATTGGTGAGCGTGTATTCGTCTCCGCAATAATATCCGCCCATATTCGTTGAGCATACCTCATCCCAAGCGCATCCATATTGCGCCTCGCATGGTGTCTGTGTCTCTATTGCCTCACAAGCCGTAGGAGTTCCTATACACGAGTATTCGGTTCCCATTAGGCACGCCGTCTCGCTGCTGAACGGCAAATCCGTTCCAGTCGTCGCCCATGTTTCCCCGCTTATGTCGCAGAAGGCGGATGCGGGCGTTCCGTTCGCCGTGTTCCAGATGTTCCCGCTTGTGCTGTCGTTGAAGGTGTTGCCGAGCTCCGAACTGTCGCTCACCCACAGGTCTGATGTGCAGTTGTTGCCGAGGTAGGTGTCGAGGTCGCCCATTAGGTAGAAGCAGTATTCTCCGCTTATGATGGTGTTGTTTATGAAGAACGCCCCAGCGTCAGAGCTTCCTGTCGAGATGCCGTTGGCTGATGGGGCGTTTATGATGTTGTTGGTGAAATTGTTTTCTGGGGCGGATACATCTAATAAGATAGCGGTGTCGTATGCAGACGCTCCTATCATGTCTGTCGATATTGAGTTGTTGGATATTGAGTTATTGGAGGAGGAAACAACAAATATCGAGACCGCTCCCGCGTTGTCTATGGCATTGTTATAAACTTGGTTGTTGTTTGAACTAGCCACCACTATGTTTCTGTTTGTATTGTTGCTTATGATGTTGTTGTAAATCCGGTTGTTGGAACAGGAGTCTGACATATACACACCCATCTCATTGCTGTTTAGTGCATTGTCATGAATCTGGTTGCCATTCGAGGCTATTAGGGTTATTCCTTTGTCTATGTTATTAGTGAATGAGTTGTTGAAGATGTGGTTGTCTGAGGATTGGTCAAGAAACACGCCATAGCCAATGCCTCTCTCTGTATTGTTGTAGACTTGGTTGTCAAAGCTTGACAGCATATTGACAAGTGCTTCTGACCAGTTTGCAGCTATGCAGTTCCTGACAACTGAGCCGTTGGAGTTGGCTAGATAGATGGCTTTGTGGTCTGGGGCAGCGACATAATGCCCGACCAGTGTAAGTCCGCTGCAGTCTATTGTGATGTTGGGCGCGTTGACAAGAATGCCATCGGTGTCGGTTCCTGCGTTGTTGTCTGTTACGACCGATGTGTTTGATATTGAGCTGTAATCCGCGCCCGTATCAAGGTTTATTGCATTTCCGAAGTCGTTTATCACGCAGTTCTCCACCCTCGTCCCGTTCTGGTCTGAGTATATCCCAGTTCCCGTCCCGTCGCCTGTTACTGAATATCCGTCGCAGTCTATGGTTACGTCGGGTGCGCTGACTATCAGGCAGCTTCCGGTTGCGGTGTAGTCATCGGTCATTGTCAGGTTGCCCATAACCGCCGTGTCGTTGCAGGTTGCCGAATAGGCGAAGCTGGTGAGGATTAGGATGGCAAGAACGAAATAGCTGGGCTTAACCCATCCGGTTGAAACGTCCAACTCCAAATGTTTTCCGTTCCTTTTTCTCATTCCCTCACCAACCCGACTATCACCGTGAGCATCGTTCCCAACGCCGTCAATAATGGAAGCATCTGCAATATCTGGCTTTGCAAAGCCATGTCGTTCTGCACCGCGATTGGCATTGACTGAGCCACTCCGTTATAGACCTGCACGAAAGACGGAACCACCAGGAATTCTATGAAGACAAGAATGACCGAGATTATGAAGAACGCCGGGTGGGTGCGTATCATCAAGCCTGAGAAGACGGCGGCTAAACTCATGCCGATTGCTATGAAGATGGCGACGTTGTTCAAAGAGGTATAGAATTGTTGTAGGTCGGCGGCGTATGAACCGAGCAGCCCTGTGCCTGAGATAGACAGGAATACCATCAGCCCCACAAGTACGAATATCCCGAACACGAGCAGCGTGAAGGCTGCGAATATTGCGTCTATGAGGTTTGACATGAAGTTATCTCTTTTTGCTGCTCCCGATTAGACCGCGAATGCTGAACCCTGTCTTTTCCGCCTTCAGTCCGATTGACTTGGTTGTCTTGATGCCAAGCTCCCTGGCGATGAACGAAGGCTGATACCTTCCCTTCTGCCGTTTGCGCCTCATTCCGCTTAAATCGTTGCCATCGCCGGAGGGAAAGAGGCCGCCAAGACCGCCGGGTATCTTGGGTTTGGTTGGTATCTCTATCTGTGGGATGCCTATGCCTGGGACTTCCGGGGGCTTGGTATTGAAATCCGTCTTGCCAATCGTTATCTGCGGCTGTGCCTGTGTTTCCAACTGCCTCAATCCCTGCCCGGTTATCTGGGTTAGCCCTGTGAGTTGCGAAGTGGTTGATGTTGTCCCTGTGAACTGCCTCGTTATCTCCTTTTGCGTTGTGGTTTGCGATGTGAATTGGCTTGTGAGTTGCCCTCCGTTTTGGAGGTCGCTTTGCCTTAGTTGGGTTGTCTGTCTTGTAAGCTGCGCCTCGCCCTGCTTTGTTATTGTTACCTGCTTGACAAGTTGAGCCGAAGCCTGTGAAACTGTTGCAGCCATGAACTGCGAGGCTTCCAGTTTCTGCGGGGCGTATTGGGCATAGCTCGAAGTCGTCGTCATTCCGCTTACCCTTGGAACTGCGTATCTCCCGAACTGGTTTTCGTTCTGCGACTTCACTTCAGTTGTGAACTTTGCGAGATTGATACTCCCTCCGCCTGTTCCGGTTGGAACTATGTTTGCAGGCTTCATCTTTATCCTGGTGCTTTCCAACGCCGTGCTGATGTCGCTCATTGATATTGGCTTGTCGTATTCGGCTGGATTGTATTGGAGTTGCTTTTGCCCTCCCTTGGTTGGCATTATATCAGACATCTTATAGGGTGCTTCCGGGGGCTTGTAGCCTGGGAGGAACGCCTCGCCCCCGCTTTCCAACTTGATTGTCGCTTCTATCGGGAGCTTTGCCGTTGTCTTCGCTGGCAATGTTTCGCTTACTGTGAAGCCTGTAAGGAGATTGCCTTTTGGAAGCTGCTTTGCCTCCGGCTTGAAGTTGATGGTCGGTTCCTGCCTGATTTGTATTGGAACCTCCGACGTTCCCATGACACGCCCTAGTTCATCGAAGGCAAATATCTGCTGCCCTTTCTGCGTAAGCCCAAAGCCTATCTGCCCTTTCTCCGATGTAAGCAATCCGCCTATCTGCTTCCCGCCTTGCGAGATTGAAACCTCAACTCCCGATGGAGTGTTCTTAGTTGCCATCCTGGTTATGTAAGACGGCGTGAATACTCCGCTTGATGGTATTCGCTGGAATAGAGTAACGTCGGAAGAACCCAATGCCCTCTGTGGAACGTTCTCGAATACCGGAATTGCCTCGCGCCCTGCTGTTACTCTTGTATCTCCCAGGATGGTTGTTTCCTTCATGCTTTCGGTTACAAGGAAATTCCCTTTTAGGGTTGATAATGGGGTTTGAGCCGTTACCAATCTAGCCTCACCAAGGCTTACGCTTTCCCTTGGCTTTCCGCTTATCGTTATCTGGTCGCTCAGTTTGGCGGTTGTGGTGGATTGTATCTTGTAGCCTGAAACCTCATTGGCATTTACCCTAAATGTCTGCGCGGTGTCGGTAACCTGCGAGGCGACTTTTATATCCCCAAGCAATCCGGTTGTTTGAACTGTCCTTGCAGGCTGAACCTTGGCATCGCTTCCGAATACCTTTCCGCCAACCGCGCCAAATGCCATCATCTCGGCAACTTCAACTCCAAGCTCGAGCTTTTGGGTTGATGTTCCGTATGTCCCGGTGCTTACCGCCTCTCCTTGCCCGAATGGTGAGATTAGCAACGCCCCGCTAGTCGCCCCTGCTGCAATTGTCTTTGGCGAGAGTTCCCCGATGAATGGAAGGGTTACACTTGTCGGGACATACTTCATTGCCGGATATGCCAAAGTGGCGAGTTCGGTTATCCTCTCGGCCCCGTAGCCCGCCAAGCCCGACATCGTATCCCTAAACGCCTTGTTGCCTCCCTGATTGACACTCTCGCCCGTGTTAAAGATTGACGTGCGCTGCGGTTCGACTGTTGGAGGTACTTGGGAAAATATTATGCCTTCGCCACTCGGAAGCCTCACCCCTCCGACTACTCCCGGTGCGCTTAACGCTGTCTGCTCCGCCATCAACTGCGCCGCCTGGGTTTTATCTATCTCATAAGCCACGTTCTTTTCTCCCGTATAGACCGTGTATTGCGCCACAGGGGAAAATAGTTGCGCCTCTGCCTTTCCAACTGTCGGAGCTTGGTATGCCTGGTAGCCATAAGGTGATTTCGACGGCTCAACCGACATCAATGGGGCAGGCGCAACAAAATTGACCTCATACCCAGATACGCTGCTCATCCCTCCGAACACTGGCGCACCCTGAACCTCGAAGGTATGAACGGGCGATGGGGCTTTCTCGCCGATGTATGTTAAACTTCCCGAAGTCGGGGCGAATGTTACAGGCTTCAATGGACTTGGGGAATATTGGGCTGCCTGCTGCGCCACATTCTGCGCCTGCGCCACTGGACTACTCGGCGCGGCTTTTGCATAAAGAGCCTGGTATTCCGGCGCGTCGGGATTTCCGTATGCCAACCCCATCTGAAAGAGTATCTGCTGCTTTTGTTCGGTGGTGAGGTTCGATGATTGTGTTGTTGGAGTTGATTGCGGAGGGGAATAGGATGCCGCCGGAACCTGCGAAGCCGGGACTGTCTGCTGCGGCGTTCCGCCTGGGGAGTTTATAGTCGGGTCAACCGTCCATGTCGCCCTCTGTGCGTCCGTTCCCGCGTTGTAAGTAGCCTGCGAAACGTAGATAGCCATCCATGCACCGTTCAATCTATGATGTTACAGATATATAATCCTATGTTACAAACGGGATTTGCACGCCTGTCTTTGCCGGGGCGGTTGTGTTCGTGGCAGGCGGGTTGACCGGGCGATAAACGCCCCCGCATTGCTGTATCACCTGGTTGTAGCCGTTCTCCATCACCGCGTTCTGGGATGCCATCGTGTTCTGCCATGACTTCTGCGCACCGTCCATTATCAGATAGGCGAACAGGCAAGCCACGATTAGGCTGATGATGGGCCCGTATTTGTAGATGAAGTCCTCGTTCTTGACACGCTCCGCCTCGCGCCTTGCGGCTGTTATGTATTCCTTGGTGGCTTTCGACGTGTTCAAATCGGTTATGCGGGAGTGAGTTGCCATCAGTTCCCTTAATTTCATCTCGAATACGCTTCTGTTCTCCTCGTTGATGGTTCCTGATACGTCCCTGATGAACGCCTCCTTTTGGGTTATCGGGACGTTCTTGGGGGTGTAGTTCTCAGGCTCGTACTTGTCGGGAATGTCCTCTATGATTTCGATTTCGTTTTTTTTGTTCATGGTTTCCATTATAGCGATGTCCTTCTCCACCCCCTTGAAGCCGGGGAAGCCTTTAAGCCCGATGCGGAACCACCTTACCTTGTTCTTCGAGATTATCCAGCCTTGGCATCTCCTTATCGGATTGCCTTCCTTGTCCTCCAATCTCACAGTGTAGTATTTCCTTGGGACGTATGGGTTGATGTTGTAGAACATTACGAACATCAGGAGTATTGCCCCCCAGAAGACTATGAAAGCCGCCGTGAACAATACGAGGAAGATGTCAATGCCGAATAGTTCCATTTAGATACCTCCATTTCTCAGAAAAGTCCCCATAGCTTCGGGCGTTCCGCCTGCAACTGCGGCTGCCCCTGATACGTCGTGTTTATCGTCGGGAATATGTATTGCTTGTCCGTCATCGAGCGCATCAATGCGTTCGACATCAATCCGCAGAACTGGTGGTGTATGTCCTTGGCGTTCTCGATTGTCAATTCGTATTCGTTCAGGTGAAGGAAAAGCAAATCGAGGAAATTCAGGTTGTCTAATTGGTAGATTTGCCTGACGTTGTTCTCCTTGTTCTCGGCGAGATAGGTGTTGGGGTTGATGTAGTTATGCACCCAGGACATTATTGCCTTGCGACCTTCTATGTTGGTCTTTGGCAATGATGTCTTCTCCATCGTAACGTTCCCATTGGCATCGCGGATTTCCTCATAGCCCATCAGGAACATGTCGAACTTCTTGGTCATTGTTGTAAGTTCCTGGATGAAGATGTTGTAGTCCACGCTTGGCTGCGCTGATATGACCTGCGCCCCGGCTGGGATTACTTGCTCGTTCATAGTCTATCCTCAATAACTGAATTTTGCATCGCCCTTTAACAGAAGAAACGCTTCCATAAATTGATAGTTTGGCGCAGTCATCATCTTGCTAAACGTTTCAGTATCAGCCTTATTGAGAATGGCTATGCGTATCCTGCTCCAAAACGCCATTATCGCCACGCCCTTTTCCTTGTGTAGATACGTCTTGACGAATATGTTGTTATCAACTTGCCATCCTGTTTTATTCCAATCCACCATTGATTTCACCTCTCTCGTCTATCAGCTATTTTCTTGTTACCGCAAAGAACGCAAGTCAATTCCTTTTTTGTATTGGTGAGGTTCACAGTCCTTCGATATTTGTGAAAGCATCTCATGGAGAAAACCCCGTTTCAAAAAGGATTAGGTAGAACTTCCTAACCAGCGCATCGTATTTGTTGTCAAGCTCGATGTAATCAGTGGTGAGGGGAAGGACGTGCAAAGCCGTCAGGTTGTCGATGCCCTTCTTTCGTGCGAATTGGTAGGCTTCGAGCCTGAAACTATCCATTGAATTTACGAAGTCCTGCGCCTTGGTGGTCTTTTCCTCGGCATCCTTGGCTATGATGCGCCCTGCCGGAAGAATGTAAAACATTGAAGTCAATAAAGATGCCGCGACTGTGCCGAAGAACAGATAGCCCGACTTGAACTGCATCTGCGCCTGCAAAAAGCGTTCCTGCTCCAGCTTGAAGTTGTCCGCCAGGTGCTGACTTACGTTTGTGCGTGGGCGGTCTGGTTGCATGGTTTCTTTATATATAGATACCTTTAAATTTAAACCTTGGGGTGTATATAAATTTGGTGGTATGATGGCTGATTGGAAAGCCGAGGCTAAGGAGTTTGGAAAGATAAACTTCGACTATCTTCTTATGACGCATATACAGAACATCAATCAGCAACTAGCCAAGCTGCCGCACGAGAGCCTTATAGCCGGAATGAACGAGCCAGTGGGAACAACCTACCGCGATATTGTTACCTCATACTGCAACATGGTTCAGCATTTGGAGGAGCTTTTGAAACCTTATAGGGACGATGAGTATTCAAAGATTAAACTAAAAAACGATATGAGCTTCGCATCCGCAAAGGAGATGTTCGGATGCCTTATGGAGCTATGCGACAGGAAGGGCTTTTTGTTCGTAAAGACATTGGCAAAGGCAAGCGGTGAAGCCGATGGTTAGTAAACTGATACGCCATCTGAAAAAGCGGATGTTCGAGCAGAGGATGTCGAACTTCATCATAATAATCGGAAAGAAGGGCAGCGGAAAGAGCTATTTATCATTAAGGCTTGGCGAACTGCTGGAAGGGAAATCCTTTGGGCTGCATCATGTCTGCTTTTCATTGCAACAGATGTTCGACTTGCTTGACAAGGGAGAGGTCAAGCCTGGGGATGTTGTGATGCTGGAAGAGGTTGGCGTGGCTGCCAACTCCCGCGATGCCATGAGCCGGACGAACAAGCACCTTTCCTTTGCAGCGCAAGCCATACGCCCAGCAAGGATAACTGTGATAGCCAACACTATATCCTGGGGGCTTATAGACAGCCAGGTAAAGAACCTTGCGGATTATCGTATAGAAGTTGTGGGGCATGATATACAGACTTCCATGACCGAGTTCAAGTTTATGAAGGTCAACCCAAGGCAGGACAACGCAGAGCCATATAAGGAGCATCTGATATTCAATGATGAGCGCGGCAGGCCGGTCAAGTTCGTATCATGGTCTTTGCGAATACCAAGCAAGGAACTGGCGGAAGCGTATGATGTCAAGCGTTCAGAGTATCTTAGGCAGATATACTCGGATGGTGCTGCGACTATGGCAGGTGATGATGATATACGCTTTGGGATTGGCAAAAAGAAGACACAAGCCCCCAAGCCAACGCTGTCCGAACTCGCTGACAAGGTGCTGTCGTTCAAGGATAACTATGTGATTAATGATAAGATTAGCACTGTGCTTGTATCAGACAAGCTAGGGATTGGGAGGCACAAAGCTAACGAAGTGGTGCAGCTTGCGAACTACAAGTGGGGGCTTTTGAAATCCCCACCCCATCTAATATAGAGCTTTACAATCTATAATATTCAGAAGGGTGTTAGCAAAACTAAAAGAGTTTTAGTTTATCTAAGCTTCTTTTGATTTGATTGCCACCAAGTTTTCATATGAGTAATATCAGATAGTCTTCCGAACTTACGGGGCATAGACAACCACCGAACCATTCTCAATTCCAGGTATAGATACGTTCCTTGCAGTGAACGGCAACGCAGCCGGACAGGTCTTGGCAAGGATATTGAAGTTGGAAACCATCGTAACCCTGTCGGCTTGGCAGGCCGAGCAGTAATCCGCCGCCATTATAGCCGCCGACTTCTCAACGTTCATCTGATAGCCTATCCACAGGCCGACTGCAATGCCAAGGCAGAGCATGGCAAAGCCTTTCCAGGTCTGCTTTGGTTTCATGTCCTCCTTGGCTTGAAGCATCAGGTCGCCCATGGTTGCTGAGATTACACCTTTGCCTTCCATCAAACCATCCTCCCGATTATCGCTCCGACAATCAATCCGAGAAACCCCGCGCCCAACGCCGCGCCTATGACCATCTCACGGATTTCCTCCTGGGACTGATAGTCAGGGTGTTCCTTCGGAAGCGACTGGAACAGCAGCATCCACTTAGTCATTGCCTTCATTCCCCGGTTCGCCTTGAACGGCTTTTCCTTCGGTTCCTCCATCTATATCAACTCCTTGTTTTTTTGCTAACAGCCTTGCGTCCCTGCGCTTTGCGATTGCCATGTATCGGTTGAAGTCTATCTTGTCCGAGCCGAGCTTCATTGCCTCAAGCCCCTGCCTGAGCGTTTGGTCGAAATCGTCAAGCTGGCTAATCGGTATCTTTCGCATGATGGCGAACTTCTTAATCAGTTCGTCTATATCAAGTTCTATACAAATCACCTGATTAAAGGCTAGCCTACCCTAGCCTCGGTTTTCACAACTGGCTCTATCTCGGTTCCAACCCTTGATTTTCGACCTACCCTTTTTTTCAGGCACTTTTCACAGGAACATATAGATGGATGTCTGCCCATGTGCATAACTCCGCATGATGGGCATAGGTTGGCTTCCTTGCCCTTTGCCCGTTCCATTCCTGAACGGACACGCTCGCTCTTGTCGCGCGAGGCCCACTCAGCCAGGAGAAGGCTCACTCCTGACTTGAACCACCCGGCTGATGTGGTTATATCAACCTCTCCATCGGCAATGCTTGACACGGTGCAGCCTGCCTCGGATGCCTCCCTGAGCGTCCTAAGCCCGTTCTCTATGCGCCTGCTCCACCTATCTAGGCTCTCTATCCATACCTGTTGCACCCTGTGGGCGTGTATCTCCCGCATGAGTTTAAGGAAGGCTGGACGGGCGTTGTAGTCCTCCTTGAACGCGCTAATGCCGTCATCGGAGAATACGAGCGCGTCCTGTCCGGCTCTTGATTTCAGGAGTTCTATCTGCCTATTGACATCCTGCCTTCGCTGCCCGTCGTCTTTCAGCTTTTGGTCGGACACTCTTGCGTAGATGGCGTTCATAATTTACCAACCAACCACAAAATAATTACGGTAATTAATCCAAGAACCAAAACCATATCCATGGTGTCATGTAGTATTTTTGGAACTGGTGAATTGTGTGGAAGTTCGCTAATATTTCTCATAATGGATACCTCCTCCTAAACTCCTTCTCCCTCTCATTATCATGCTTCGACTTCCCCTTGCCCAAACTGAACCGTCGGTAGCCCTTGAAGGAACTGGGAGTAACGCAGATACGGGATGGGTTGGTGATGGTTTTCACTTAACCACCTTCGCCTTCTTTCCCGAAGCGTAATC
>Ga0007800_10000434_pt1 | contig 16328 bp, 13 predicted proteins | sample CryBogmetaGMA14M_FD_60366 | JGI IMG/M metagenome (GOLD analysis project Ga0007800, IMG submission 60366) | Freshwater microbial communities from Crystal Bog, Wisconsin, USA - MA14M | ecosystem: Environmental > Aquatic > Freshwater > Lake | place: Crystal Bog, Wisconsin, USA | collected 2009-07-06 | reverse complement strand
TCAGTGATCTCCATTTATTGCCTCCCGTATATAAATTACATATAATAATTAAATTTTTCGTCAGCAGTCATTTTGGACATAAAAATAATATGACGAAGCTGATTAGGGCTTCTATACTTTAATCATGATAATTTCAAGAGATTTTTAATAAAATATGAAAAATGACCGTCAGTATAGTAACTTTAGCCATTTTATTGATTTATAAAAGAGTTTTTTCGATTTAAAGCCGTGATTTTGCGGTGCTGCAAACACTAATTAGGAACTCAAAGAACGGCTTTTGCTATATAAACAATGAGCTTACAGAATCGTTATAGTAAATCCGGCGTACGGCTTCGCTTAAAAGACCGGATACAGATAAAACCTTAATTTTTTTGCATTTAGCCGCAATATCGCTAAGCGGAATTGTATCGGTGACTAAAACTTGTTTGATTTGAGCTGATTCAATGCGCTCTATTGCCGGACCGGATAAGACCGGATGCGTGCAGCAAACAGAAACCTCTAGTGCTCCCGCTTCCTTTAGAGCGTTGACGCCCTGCAGGACTGTCCCAGCTGTATCGATCATGTCATCGAGAATGATAACTCTTTTTCCTTCAACATTACCAATGATATTCATCACCTGTGCTTCATTGGGGCCTTCTCTTCTTTTATCGATAATGGCAAGACTTGCACCCAGTCGTTTACCAAATGCTCTGGCCCTCTCCACCCCTCCGGTATCCGGTGAAACAACAACGGTATTATCCTGGTAAGTTTTTTTCATATATTCAAGTAAAACTTTAGTGGCAAAAAGATTATCCACGGGGATATTGAAGAAACCTTGAATTTGACCGGCATGCAGGTCTATGGAAAGGACACGATTGGCTCCGGCAGTGGTAATGAGATCAGCCACTAATTTTGCTGAAATTGGCGCTCGCGGGGCTACTTTCCTGTCTTGACGGCCGTAACCATAATAGGGAACCACGGCGGTAATCCGTTCGGCAGATGCTCGTTTCATGGCGTCAATCATGATCAGAAGTTCCATCAGGGTTACGTTTACAGGTGAACAGGTGGACTGGATAATAAAAACATCCATGCCACGAACATTTTCATTTATCTCGACGCGCGTTTCACCGTCACTGAATGTTGTTACATTAGCTTGGCCTAAAGCCACTCCAAGATTTTCACAAATTTTCCTAGCCAGGGCAATATTAGCGTTTCCGGAAAAAAGCCTGATCTTCTCTAACATTTGAATTTATCTCCGATATTTAGTTTTGGCTGGGGCGGGAGGATTCGAACCTCCGAATGCAGGAACCAAAGTCCTGTGTCTTACCGCTTGACGACGCCCCAATTTATTTAAAAACCTTTCATAACGACTGAGCAAAAAAAACATCGTATTGGTCAGGAACTTCGTGTTTTATGGAATCCAATGCTTTTTTTGCCGAATTTTCGTCGTTAAAAATTCCAAAGAGTGTGGGGCCACTGCCCGACATTAGCGCGCCAATCGCTCCATGAAAAAGCAAAAGTTGCTTTAAATCATGTAATTCCGGATGCATTTTAAGCGATATTGTTTCTAAATCATTATGCAATTCCGATGTTATATCACGAAGTGTAAAAACCGGCGGAATGCTATAATTAATTTTTTTCCTTGTCAATCTTAAATTCAGATTTTCGTAAACCATTTTTGTAGAAAGCGGAAAACCGGGATTGATCAAGAGCAAATTTAGCTTTGGTAAATTTTGCCAGTGCTTCAATTTGGTGCCAATACCATAAGCCAGCGCCGTATTGCCAAAAATGAAGAAGGGGACATCGGCGCCGAGTTTCGCACCGATTTTCATCAGTTGATTTTTATTTAAATTTAGTGAACATATTTCATTTATCGCCATTAAAGTTGTCGCGGCGTCAGAACTGCCTCCGCCAAGGCCGGCAGCCTGCGGGATCTTTTTGGTAAGAGTAATTTCGATACCAGAAGGATATTCGACGTCATTAAAGATAGCCTGTGCTGCGCGAAAGACAAGATTGTCCGGAGTATTTGGCAAATCACTATCGGGGCAATTAAGAACAATTCCCTGCGGGCGCAAAGAAAAGCTGAGTTCATCGTAAAGCGTTATTTTTTGCATGAGGGAAGCAATATCGTGATAATTATCAACACGTTTGCCCAGAACTCTCAAGAAGAGGTTGATTTTTGCCGGCGCCTTAAAAAGCATTTTATGCCTTTTCTTTAACGTATCGTAATTTCAGTTCGTAAAGGATGCCTTGAATTAGCTGAGTTTCATTTTCGTTGAGGTTCCCTTTGGTTCTTTCATTGAGCATATCGAGAATGTCAATAGTTTGCTTTGCGGCAGGCAAGTTTTTTTCTGTTTTGCCACCCTCCTGATCGGGAAAATCTCCGAAATGAAAGAGGGCAGAAGTGCTTAGCGACAAAACAAAATTGGTAAAATTGATTGGTGGATAATCAGGTTCCTTTTCTTTTGAAGATTGTGCCGTTTCCGATGATACGGGTTTAGGTTCTTCTGCGGCAGGAGCAGTTTGCTCTTCTTTGGGTCTTTCTTCGCCTGATTCCGCAAAAAGTCGCTTGTCCTTAACAACAAATCCCGAACTTTTTTTATCTTCTTCCATTGTAATGCTCCTCCCTGAGCTATCTTTCGAAGTTTTTTTCTAATATGGTTTCATGCTTCTTAAACGGGCTATTCTCTCCTCCAGCGGAGGATGCGTGCTGAAAAGATTCATAAAAGCTTTTCCGGACAATGGATTGACGATGAACAAATGAGCGGTGGAGGGTTTGGCATCCATCGGAATTACTTGCGAGGCCTTGGTAAGTTTTTCCAGAGCACTGGCCAGTCCATAAGGATTTTTTGTAATACTCGCGCCTCCGGAATCAGCCAGATATTCGCGCGAACGGGAAATGGCCATCTGTATTACTGCCGCGGCCAGTGGAGCAAAAATTGCCATAGCTATTAAGCCGATAATGCCGCCACCGCCGTTGTCATCATCACTGCTGCGACCGCCGCCAAAAATTGCCGCCCATTGGGCCATAGTAGCCAGCATACTTATAGCGCCTGCTATTGTTGCGGCCATGGAACTGATCAGCATATCTTTATTTTTAATGTGAGATAGCTCATGAGCAATAACGCCCTCCAGTTCTTCCTTGCTCAGGATCCTCATTATTCCTTCGGTTACGGCGACTACCGCATGGTTTTCATTTCGACCGGTAGCAAAGGCATTAGGCGTTTCCTCGGGGATGATGAAAACACGTGGCATTGGTAAACTAGCTTTCAGTGCCAGATTACGGACGATAGCGTGAAGATCAGGCGCTGAACTATCCGATACTTCCTGCGCCTTATACATTTTCAGCACGATTTTATCGGAAAACCAGTAACTGCCGAAATTTAAAATTAAGGCAAAAATAAAAGCGATATAGACGCCTCCCTTTCCGCCAATCAGTCCGCCTACCAGCATTAAAAGGCCGGTCAACGCTCCCAGTAAAAGAGCGGTTTTTACAGTGTTTCCCATTTTATGCCTCCGTGGTTATTTGGTTAGGGTTATTTCACCTTCTTTGGACAAACTGATTAGAATGTGATCACCCTCGACAAATTTTCCGGCGAGAATTTCGAGCGCCAGCGGGTCCAGAATAATCTTTTGCAGCGATCTCTTCAGCGGACGAGCGCCGTAAACAGGGCTATAACTCTCCGTGGCTATATATTTTTTTGCCGCGTCTGTCAATTCGATGCTCAATTTTCTGTCTTGAAGTCTCTTTTGAATCAGCGACAATTGAATATCGATAATGGAATTGATATCTTCCAGGGTCAGTGCCCTGAACATGATGATATCATCAATCCGGTTTAAGAACTCCGGCTTAAAAGTGGCTCTCAGTGCTTCCATGGCGCGATCTTGTTTTTCACGCGCGTCTAATGACTCATCTGTAATCCATTGACTGCCCACATTTGATGTCATAATTACAATTGTGTTTTTGAAATCAACAGTGCGGCTATGACCATCTGTCAGACGACCATCATCGAGTATTTGCAGGAGGATATTAAAAACATCCGGATGAGCTTTTTCTATTTCATCAAAAAGCAGGACGCAATAGGGTTTACGCCGGACGGCATCGGTTAAATATCCGCCTTCATCATAACCGACATAACCCGGCGGAGCGCCAATCAAACGCGCGATGGCGTATTTTTCCATGTATTCTGACATATCTATGCGCACCATGGCCTGTTCGTTATCAAACATAAATTCTGCCAGCGCCCGGGCAAGTTCAGTTTTTCCAACGCCTGTCGGCCCCAGGAAAATAAATGACCCGATGGGGCGTTTGGGATCCTGCAGTCCGGAACGAGCGCGACGCAGGGCGGACGAAACAGCTCTGACGCCTTCATCCTGTCCAATCACACGCTTTTTCAGTCTTTCATCCATGTGAATCAGTTTCTGCACATCGCTTTCCATCATTCGTGCAAGTGGTATCCCCGTCCAGTTAGAAACAACTTCGGCAACATCTTCCGCGTCCACTTCCTCTTTGAGCATTTGTTTGCTTTCTTGAATTTCCAAAAGCTTGATTTGATCGTCCTGTAGTTCTTTATCCAAAGCCACAAGCTTGCCGTAACGTATTTCAGCTGCCAGGGCGAGGTTACCTTCACGCTGAGCATTGGCTTCTTCTGTTTTTAAATTTTCCATCCGGCTTTTGGTATGCTGTATTTTTTTGATGATATCTTTTTCACTGGACCAATGTACCTTCATCTGATCCATGTTAGATTTAAGATCAGCCAATTCTCCTTCGAGCTTATTGCGTCTGTCTTTGGATGTTTTATCCGTTTCTTTTTTTAGTGATTGACGCTCAATTTCCAGTTGAATTATTTTACGGTTAATAGTGTCTATTTCCGCCGGCATGCTGTCTAACTCTATTCTTAAACGTGATGCCGCTTCGTCGATTAAATCCACTGCCTTATCCGGCAGAAAGCGATCGGAAATATAGCGGTTGGAAAGAGTCGCTGCGGCAATAATAGCGGAATCTTTGATCCGAACCCCATGGTGAACTTCATAGCGCTCCTTTAAACCGCGCAGGATGGCAATAGTATCTTCAACGGTCGGTTCTTTAACGATGATGGGCTGAAAGCGTCTTTCAAGCGCCGCGTCTTTTTCAATATATTTGCGGTATTCATTGAGAGTTGTAGCACCCACACAACGCAATTCTCCCCTGGCAAGAGCGGGTTTTAACATATTGGATGCATCGACCGAGCCCTCGGAAGCACCCGCGCCAACAACAGTATGGATTTCGTCAATGAAGAGTATAATTTCGCCCGTGGAACTGACCACTTCTTTTAAAACTGCCTTGAGCCGCTCTTCAAATTCGCCTCGGTATTTTGCTCCTGCAATCAAAGCGCCTATGTCCAGGCCGATAACTCTTTTACCCTTCAAGTTTTCGGGAACATCACCATTAACTATACGCTGTGCCAAGCCTTCCACTATTGCTGTTTTACCGACTCCAGGTTCACCGATCAAAACAGGATTATTTTTCGTGCGCCGTGATAGTACCTGCATGATTCGGCGAATCTCTTCATCACGTCCAATTACCGGGTCAAACTTACCTTTACGCGCCATTTCATTGAAATCTTTGGCATAGCGTTCAAGCGCCTGATACTTTCCTTCTGGATTGGGGTCGGTAACCCTCTGGTTACCCCTAATTTTCACAAGTACTCCAAAAATACTGTCTTTGGTCACGCCGGCTTTACGTAAAATTTTTCCGGCTTGTCCTTCTTTTTCTTCGGAAATTACGATCAATACATGTTCCGCGCTTACATATTCGTCTTTGAGTTGTGCCGCTTCAGTCAGCGCCTTATCAAATAATTTATTCGATCTGCCCGATAGGTAAACCTGCTCGGTCGTTGATCCTTCAATCCGCGGCTGCTTTTGTAGGTAATTTGTCAGTTCCTGCTCAATCTTTTGGGGTTGAGAGCCCAGTTTATTTAAGATAGCACCAACAATGCCGCCTTCCTGCTTGATAAGGGAGACAAGAAGATGCTCCGGTTCAACCGTCTGATGCCCATAAGAGCCCGCTAAAGATTGCGCATCCTGAAGAGCTTCCTGAACTTTTAAAGTGAATTTATCAAAACGCATAGTATATCCTCATTGCCCCCGCTTTCGGCCGGGGATAATTCAACTAGCAGATATTACCGCACTACGTTTGTAATATCTTAGTTTCATTAATTTGACTGACAAATTTCAGTTCACTTCGTTCCTTAAATTTGAGTCTCATTAGTTCACTGGCTTTTTAATCGTGACGAATAATTTACCATTTTTAAATACTGAAACATTGCCGGAAGATTCGGAAATGACAATAGCCACTGCCTTGGTCACATTTGTTATGCCTGCGGCTGCGATATGGCGGCTGCCAAGACCTGCTGGAAAATCACGGGTGTCCAACGCGGCATTAAGATGCCTTCCGGCGGTGACAATTGCCCCTGTACTATTTATAATAAAGGCTCCATCGATTGCCGAAAACTCTTTTATTGTTTCTTCAAGTTCCGGATTTAAAATATTACGTTGTTTTTCCGAGTACCCTAAAAATGGATTGATAATCATTTGCCGGGAAAGTTGCATGACCTTTTTCTCATCACCGAGAACAAACATCGTTCCTATTTTCCTATTTTCACGTCCCTTAGCGGCAAGTTCACAGGCTATATTTAAGACAGAGTTGAAGACTTCCGGTTGCACAGCTTCAATAACATCATTAATAAAATCTGAGGTGAGGAGTTCAAATTCCTTTCCTACATCAATAAAGAAAATGCTGTCCGCGTAACCAAACTTCGGCACGCCGCTCAAACAGATAATTTTATCTCCTCTTTTGAAATAACCAAGCACTATTCCCTTGGCGATGGCTATTTTAATTTTTCCCATGCGTGTTAGTTTTACGTTGGGAACATCAAGTCTTTTAGCGTATTTAGTAATCCCGGCAGGTAACTTATGGCCTTTATTAGTGACGATAATAAGACCGTTAACCTTCCTTATATCGTCCGGAAAGGCGACAATATCTTTCGTCACGTCCACGCAGACAAGTAAAGAATTTGCCTTAACCTCGTGCGCAATTTTAATTGCATATTCGATCATGGTCTTATTTATCGATTCCATTTATTCACCTTGTGCTGTATTTTGTTTACAATAAACATAAATATTGCCTCTGTCAAGGAGGGATGTGCCAGTAAAGTACTAATTCCGCTGCGCTTTGTTTGAGGGATTAATTCAATTAACAGATATTACTGCACTGCGTTTGTAATATTTGAGTTTCATTAATTCGACTTACGCTTCAAACTTCACAAAGTTCGTTTTCAGCGAGTCTCATTATTATCTTGACCGAAAAAAATTAGTCAGATAAAAAGTTATAGGAAATAGGTTAGTGAGGAGACCCGACAGTTGAAACTGCCTGCAGTAACCGGAACACTTGATGTATATATAAACGAAATTAACCGTTTTGCTCTTTTGACGCCGGAAGAAGAATTTAAGCTGGCTGTGCGTTTAAAAAAGTACAACGATATGGAAGCAGCGGAAAAATTGATCGTTTCTAATTTACGTTTTGTTGTCAAGATAGCCCACGAATACCACAATTACGGATTTAAACTTGCTGATTTAATTCAGGAAGGTAATATCGGCCTGATTCACGCGGTGAAAAAATTTGATCCCTACAAAGGCTACCGTTTGATTTCCTATGCGGTATGGTGGATTCGCGCCTACATTCAAAATTACCTGATTAAGTCCTGGAGCATTGTCAAAATCGGAACTACGCAGGCACAGCGAAAACTTTTTTTCAAATTAAGTCAGGCTAAAAAACAGTTGGAATCAATCTCCAAAACAAAACCGGAATTTGCCGAAATTGCTTCATCACTGGGAGTAAAGGGTTCCGAAGTGGCTGAAATGGATGTGCGCATGGGTTCGCGCGATGTTTCTCTCCATGAATATATCGGGGATGATGGCGAGAACGCTCATATAGATTTTCTTGCATTTGAAGGCGAAAATCAAGAGGTGGCACTGATTAAAAATGAAGAAAGAAGTTTAGTTAAACAAAATATTACGGCGGCACTGACTACCCTCAATGAAAGGGAAGCATATATAATTATTAACCGTGTCATGGCGGATAAACCGGAAACGCTGCAGCAAATCGGTGACAAATATAACATCACGCGGGAACGTGCCCGTCAGATTGAAAAGCAGGCACTGAAAAAGGTTCAGTTGGCGCTGCCTTACCTGAAACCTGATAATTGATGAAAAAAAATTTCACCAGACTCATGAATTCAGTCGTTGCATTATATTGACTTTTTTCTTGACTTTTTTCGACTATTTGCCTATATGCCCAATTCAGAGGTGCAAGTAATGATGTTGAATAAATGGTATTTTAAACAGGCTGACTTTTTCTTCTTTTTTAGCTTTATTAGCTTTAAGGTCTGCCTGAGAGGATCATGACCAGTTGTAAAGGGAAATGAACCGTGGGCAGATGAATTTTTGCTCACGGTTTTTTTTTGCCATTAACTTAGTAATAACTGTAAAAGGGGAGGGGAGAATGAAAACAAGAAATATTATTTTAGTGGGAATTTTGGCAGTTGTTTTTCTGTGTTCCGGTATTTTCGATGCTCAGGCAAAGACGATTAAAGTCGGCGCGGCCATAAACTTAACTGGACCAGCGTCCAGTTGGGGGCAGTTTCATGAAAAAGGTCAACGCGATTACTTCCGCTACGTTAACGAGGTCAAAGGAGGTGTATCCGGCAATAAAATTGAAATGATAACCGTGGATACTGCCTATAAAGTACCCGAAGCTCAGGCGGCAGTTCAAAAATTCTCCCTCCAGGATAAAGTCGATATTATAGCCACATGGGGCGCAGGTGAAGGACTGGCGGCAAAGCCCATAGTCCAGAAATACAAAATACCAACAATCAATTACTCCACCAGTTGGGAAATACTGGAGAAGCCGGTTGATTATATGTATCTGCCCTTTGGCAGCTACAAAATGGATTGTTATGCTGTTTTGGAATATATAAAGGCAATCCACAAAGGCAAAGACGCGCCAAAAGTCGGTCTGCTGACCTATAATAACGCTTATGGCAGATCAATTCATGAACCCAGCAAAGAATACGCAAAAAAACTGGGAATCAATCTGGTGGCAGTTGAAGAATTTCCCCCCAAGACTGTTGATTTAAATACAGAATTATTGCGACTGCAAAAAGCCGGCGCGGAGTATGTTTTTATGCAAATGCTGCCTTCGGCAATAATCAGCGCTTTCAAGAGTGCCGACCGTGTCAATTACAGCCCGATATTTCTGGGGACATGGACATCTACCGACCCGGATTTCTTCAAAATGGGCGCAGGCCTTATTCGTGATCGGCTTGTCATTCAATTCCCCGGAGGATTACCGGCGGATAAGTCCAAAGGAATGGACTTAATGAAAGAACTCTGGAAGCGCTATAAAACAGTTGATAAATTTGATGCCGCTTACTGGGAAGGTGTGGTTGTAGGAATTATCATGGAGCGTGCTTTTATTCGCGCCTATGAAAAAAATAAAGTTATTAATCCGGAAACAATTAATGCCGCGATGGAATCGTTTAAAAACGAGGATTTTGGCGGGTTAGTACCTAAGATTACCTATACAAAAAATGATCACGGCGCGTCCTTTACTGCCCGCATGGTCAAAGTTAAAGAAGATGGAACCTTTGTTCCGCTGACTAATTTTTACGTTCCGGGCAAGGATAAGATTAAAATGCTCCGTAAATAGTTAAAAGGATTTTATGAAAGCCTTTCGCGGCCGGCCATCGATAATGAGTAACCGGCGAGAAGAAGATAAAAAAGCCGAGCTGGAAATCCAGGGCTTGCATTTGGCCTTTGGCGGAGTTATCGCTGTAAAGGATGTTGATCTTAGCGTTAACACCGGTGAATTGATGGCCATCATCGGTCCCAATGGGGCTGGTAAAACTAGTTTGCTCAATTGCATTACCGGGTTTTACCAGCCCCAAAAAGGGAAAATATTTTTTAACGGTAAAGATATTACTCATCTCCACACTTCCGATCTTGTCGGAGTGGGTATCGGCAGAACATTTCAAAACATCGAACTTTTTCCGGGTATGACGGTGCTAGCCAATATGACTTTGGCCAGACACATTCACTGCCATTATAGTTTTGTCCAATCATTTTTGTTTTCCGGCGCGGTAAGAAAAGAAGAAATCCATCATCGTCAAATTCTGGAAGATATAATTGATTTTCTGGAAATGCAGCCCATACGGAAAAAAACTGTCGGCTCTTTACCCTACGGAATGATGAAAAGAGTTGAACTGGGCAGGGCACTGGCGCTTGAACCAAGGCTCCTCATCTTAGATGAACCTTTTGCCGGAATGAATTTGGAAGAAAAAGAAGACATGGTGCGGTTTCTGCTGGAATTGAATTCACGCTGGGGACTAACGATGATTCTGGTAGAACACGATATGTCGATTGTTATGAGTATTGCCAAACGCATTATGGTGTTGAATTTTGGAGAAAAGCTGGGGGAGGGCACTCCCGAGGAAATAAGCGGAAATCCTGAAGTTATTCGTGCGTATCTTGGTGATGCGGAAGCAGTATAATCACGGGTATGAACTTCACAACAAGTTGCGGGGTTCATACCCTCCGCTGCGCGGGATTGTTCAACTTTCCAATTCCGCTGCGCTAAGCTTTCGGAATTGGAGTTTCACAAAAAAGACAAGGGCTGAACGAATTTGGTTACTGAAACACAGAAGAGCTCCGAGGCAATTAAATATACCCTGCCACAAATCCTGGTAAATAATGCTGACGGATATGGTGATTCAAAAATTGCTATTCGGGAAAAAGCATACGGCATCTGGCATAAATATGGCTGGGGTGAATATTTGCGCTATGTTCAGAAAACTGCCGCCGCTTTTGCAGCGCTTAATCTAAATCGTGGTGAAAATATTTGCCTGATTGTGGCAAATAATCCGGAATGGCTTTTTTGTGAAATTGCCGCTCAAGCTCTTGGCGCTACAACACTTAATTTATTTACCTCCTCCATTGCTGAAGAATTATCTTTTTCCATTAAAAGGATCAACTCTCCGATAGTTGTAGTTCAGGATCAGGAACAAGTCGATAAGCTTTTGGAGGTTCGGGATAACCTGCCGCAAATAAAAAAAGTGGTTTATATTGATCCTACCGGGATGACGTCTTATGAAGATGATCCCTGGTTGATCAGCTACGCAAGACTTTTGGAAACAGGTGAAAAATATAATTTGGAAAATCCCGGATTAATTGATGCTGAAATAAGTAAGGGACGCCCTGATGATATCGCGGTTATGATTCAAACTTCGGGAACAACGGGCGTGCCCAAGATGGCGATGTTATCGCATCGCAATCTGACACAGATGGCCGCTCAGTGGATAGAAGCTGCAAATCTCAAGCCGGAAGAAAACTGGATATCAATGTCTCCACCCGCCTGGATTGTGGATCAGATGTGGGGTGTAGGCGTCGCGCTGGCTTCCGCCATGACGATGAACTTTCCAGAAACAGCGGAAACAGTGCTCGAAGATTTTCGGGATATTGGTCCTTCTATTATCATCACATCGTCGCGTTTCTGGGAAGATATGGCTTCGCGCATCCGCGTGAAAATATCGGATGCCGGCTGGCTGAAGAAGAAGTTGTTTTACTTAGGAGAGGCGCTAGGTAAATCTGTAGTCGAGAAGCAGACCCGAAAAGCCACCATCCCCCTATTTGTAAATATTTTATACAAAATAATGCCGTATCTGGTTTACAGGCCGCTCCTTGATCGTCTGGGTTGCACTAAATTTCATAGTGCTTTTACCGGCGGCCATCCCATCAGTCCCGATGTAATTCTTTTCTTTCGCGCTATTGGTTTGAATCTCAAACAATGCTATGGTCTCACCGAAGCGGGAGGAATATTTCAAATTCAGCCGGATCAGGAAGTAAAGCTCGAAACTGTGGGAAAACCTCTGCATCTGACTGAAGTGAAAATTGCGGAAGATCAGGAAGTATTGGTGCGTTCCGCGGCTAATTTTTCCGGCTATTACAATGATTACCAAGCCACGCAGGATGCTTTCGAGAATGGCTGGCTAAAAACCGGAGATGCCGGATACATTGATGCCGATGGCCATTTATTGATTATCGGCCGCAAAGAGGACATCATCCGCAATAAAAGCGGTGAAGCCTTTTCGCCTGATTTTATTGAAACCCGTTTAAAGTTCAGTCCGTACATAAAAGAAGCGGTAACTTTTGGCGAGAGCCGTCCATTTATTACTGCCATGATCAATATCGATTTGGACAATGTTGGTAATTGGGCTGAAGATAGAATGATTCCCTATACCACTTACATGGATCTTGCGCAGCAATCGGCTGTTGAAGAATTGATTCTAAAAGAAGTAATTAAGGTAAATGAGCAGCTTCCGGAGGTGATGAAAATTAAAAAGTTCATCCTACTTTATAAACTTCTGGATGCGGATGAGGAAGAACTGACGCGAACGGGGAAGGTGCGTCGCCGTTTTGTTTATGGCCTTTATATTAAGATTATCGAAGCAATGTATCGAAAAGAAAAAAATGTACAGGTGACCGGAAAGGTCCGTTATCGCGATGGACGCGTTGGTGAAATAGAAACAACGGTTAATATTATTAACGTCAATTAAGGAATGTAGCTATGGATTTTTTTCTGCAATTATTAGTGAATGGGGTTTGCGTCGGCCTTCTTTATGGAATATCGGCAATGGGCTTTGTCATGATTTTTAAATCATCAAGTGTTTTGAACTTTGCCCATGGCGAGCTCTTGGCTTTAGGCGCGTTCTTCTTTCTGGCGCTGATCACCTGGGCACAGATTCCCGTTCTTGCCGCCTTTATTCTGACTTTGATCGGCTGTTTTATCCTTGGTTTTATAATTGAAAAGTTTTTCCTGCGTCCCTTGATCGGTGAAAAACTGATCTTTGTCATCATGCTTACGGTGGGATTGGCTGCTATGTTCAAGGGCCTTATTTTGCTCATCTGGGGTGGTAATTTGCATACATATCCTGAGTTTTTGCCGGAATCGCTTGCCCTGAAGCTGGGCGCAATCTACATTGCACCTGTTTATACGGCAACTCTGGTCATCAGTATAATCTTTCTGGTTCTTTTCGGTCTGTTTTTTAAGCAATCTTCGCAGGGAATTTATATGCGTTCTGTTGCCGACAATCAGAAGGCGGCTCTTTCTCTGGGTGTGAACGTGAGGCGTGTATTTGCCCTTTCCTGGGCAATTGCCGCGATGGTTGCCAGCATGAGCGGTATAGTTTTGGGAATCATCAACGGGGTGAATGTTCATGATCTGAGTTCCATCGGACTGAAAGTATTTCCGGTGGTTATTCTAGGCGGTCTGGACAGCATCAGTGGAGCGATAATCGGCGGCATCATAATTGGTCTTTTGGAAACATTCACCGGCGGTTATCTATCTCCATCCTTGCGCGACGTTGTGCCGTATATTGTATTGGTGTTCATTTTGCTGGTGAAACCTTACGGATTGTTTGGTCTGGTGGAGATTGAAAGGGTATAAGAGGAATTAAATGAAGAAGTTTTCGTTTCATCCATGCGGTAATTATCGCGAAAATTATTCGCAGGAATTAAACATATTCGAAACCGATTTTGGCCGGGTTTGCCTGATATTATTTTTGGCTGTGCTTTTTTTAGTAGCGCCGTTTGTTTTAAGTCCTTACATGTTATACATTTTAAATATGATTGGCATTGCTGCCATCGCCGCCATAGGGCTCAATATACTTATCGGCTATACCGGTCAAATTTCCCTGGGACATGGCGCATTTTTCGGTGTGGGAGCTTACGCCGCAGCTATTTTAGCCACAAGACTTGGCCTGCCGTTTTATCTGGCAATTCCTTCTGCAGGTATTATCACGGCTCTGGTCGGCATGATATTCGGGATACCATCCGGACGGCTAAAGGGGCTTTATTTAACAATAGCGACGCTTGCCGGACAATTTATTATCGAATATGTTCTCATTCACTGGGATAGTATGACCAAAGGAACAATGGGCATTACCCTTCCCACGGCTACAATCTTTCAGTGGGAAATTTCCGGCGATAGATCATTTTTCTTTTTAATATTCATCAGCCTTGTTTTAACGACATTATTCGCGGTAAACATCATGCGCAGCAAGTTTGGCCGGGCTTTTATCGCGATTCGCGATAATGACCGCGCCGCTGAAGGCATGGGCATCCCCATCTTCAAATATAAATTACTGTCTTTCGGCATCAGCTCTTTTTACGCCGGATTTGCCGGAGCCATTTGGGCCTATTACATGGTGAGTATTACGGCCGAACCATTCAATCTGGGGCTTTCAGTTGAGTATATCGCAATGGTGATCATCGGCGGTATGGGGAATATTCCCGGAGCCATTTTTGGCGCGACGTTTATAACATTACTTAATGAACTATTGAGATACTTAACCGGAGTATTGATGAACGTCGGATTTGTAACCAGCACCGGCCTGAATATGGCACCGCTGAGAGAGTTTGTTTTCGGATTAGCGATAGTGTTATTTATATTGTTAGAACCTAAAGGTCTTGCCGAATTGTGGCGGATTATCCGCTCCAGTTTTAGGCTGTGGCCTTTTTCATATTAGAAAATCAAGAAATATTCTGCTTTTTAAGCAAAAATATTTCGTAGATTTTTTTATCCCGCATAGCGGGATTGAAGGATAAAAGATGGCTGAAATTCTTCTACAGTTAAATAATATATCTGTCGTATATTCAGATGTTATACAGGTATTAAAAGGCGTTTCTTTAAGTGTTGAAAAGGGGCATATCGTATCCCTTTTAGGCAGTAACGGAGCAGGGAAGACCACAACCCTTAAGGCAATATCGGGATTACTTAAGCCGGAAAACGGCGAGGTAACCGATGGTTCGATTATTTACAATGGTAAAAACATTCAAAATCAGTCACCGGAATATATAACCCGCCAGGGAATAATCCAGGTACTCGAAGGTCGCCAGCCATTCAAATATCTAACCATTGAAGAAAATCTGCGAGTGGGTACGGCTACACGTTCCGGCAAACCGTACAAACAGGACTTGGAACTTGTTTATAATTATTTTCCCGCGTTAGTTGCCAGAAGAAAGTCTTTGGCCGGATACTGCAGCGGCGGCGAGTTACAAATGCTGGTAATCGGCCGTGCGTTAATGGCACATCCGCAACTACTGATGCTGGACGAACCGTCATTAGGCCTTGCGCCGCTTGTTGTCCAGGAAATATTCCGCATCATTAAAAAAATCAATGAAGAGCATTCCACCACAATTGTGCTTGTAGAACAAAATGCTCACATGGCGTTGCAGGTTGCCCATTACGGCTATGTCATGGAAAATGGCAAAATCATGATGGAAGGCGCGGCCAAAGACTTGGCCGATAACCCGGATGTTAAAGAATTTTATCTGGGCATGGCGGCAACCGGCATTGCCAAATCCTATAAAGATGTCAAAGCCTACCGGCGCCGTAAACGATGGCTGTAATGACATATTTGCCATTTGTCGATGGTTGAAGTATAAGAAACTTCGATTTGAAAAATAGGGGGTATTTCTATGCCGGCCATGTCTATACGCATCTTCCTTATCTTGTTCATACTTATTTTTATCTACCCATCTTCATTGATTGCAGCACCGGAGAGGCGGACGGCTTTGGTCATCGGCAACGGTGGCTATAGTTTTTCGCCACTGAAGAATGCCGTCAACGATGCCGCCGATATTGCCTCCAACCTCCAGAAGCTCGGTTTTTCCGTAACACTGAAAAAGAACGCCAACCATCAGGAGATGGAGGATGCTATCCTGGAGTTTGGTGAGCAGTTAAAGAAAGGCGGCGTTGGACTATTCTTTTACGCCGGCCATGGCGTCCAGAAAGATAGCCGGAACTATCTCATACCTATCGGGGCAAGGATCAATAAGGATACAGACGTTAAGTTCCAGGCTGTGGATGCTGAAATGGTGCTGGCGGAGATGGGTAATGCCGGGAATAATTTCAATATTGTGATTCTTGATGCCTGTAGGGATAATCCATTTGGCAAAAGTTTCAGAACATCAAGCCGAGGGCTCGCCATTATCTCCGACGCACCTAGAGGAACATTCATCACCTACTCCACCAGTCCCGGAAGGGTTGCTGCCGATGGCAGTGGCCGCAACAGTCCATATACGGAATCTTTGATCAAATATATGAATACAAAAGGCCTGCCAATAGAGGAGGTTTTCAAAGAGGTCAGGAAGGATTTGGGTAGGAAGACAGGCGGACAGCAGGTTCCCTGGGAGCTATCATCTTTGGAGGGTCAGTTTTACTTCTTGCCCGGAAAGTCGTTCAAGTTAGATAC
>Ga0007800_10000430_pt1 | contig 16472 bp, 16 predicted proteins | sample CryBogmetaGMA14M_FD_60366 | JGI IMG/M metagenome (GOLD analysis project Ga0007800, IMG submission 60366) | Freshwater microbial communities from Crystal Bog, Wisconsin, USA - MA14M | ecosystem: Environmental > Aquatic > Freshwater > Lake | place: Crystal Bog, Wisconsin, USA | collected 2009-07-06 | reverse complement strand
GATGAGGCTTTACCAGGAAGCTTGGAAAAAGGTAAAGGAGATTTAATCTCCGCAACAAAAAACATGATCTGTTGAATATAGCATTAACCCCCTTAAGGCGTTAGCCTTAAGGGGGTTTTTTATGGACTGATTACTATTAGCCCAATCATTTTGTCCACGGGGAATAAACGATAAACCACAAAATTTTCCTGTACTCTCTGGCCATCTTTTTCCAGTCCACGGAAGATAATTCCCAAAATCCGGCCGGCGCTTCCTCATAATGAGTAGGAGTAAAATAAAACTGGCCATCCTTATTATCAAATACCCTTATCACAATTATCTTAATTCTTCGCATATGATAAGGCGAACTGACAAATATCGCGGACCGAAGTCCATAATGAGACATCACTTTTTTAGCCTCAATTATCTCCCAATGAGTATCTTCGTAAAAATACGGTGGGGCATCAACGTTCTTTTCTATTGTCTTAAGCTCCGGTAAATTATCCGGCAAATATTTTATAATCCCCTTATCCAACACCCGATATGTTTTATTATGCGCTGGAATAATCAAGTAGTCCGCCATTCCCTTACTTATTAAATCGTAAGCTTCTTTTTGGCGCGCATTAAAATCAGGCCCCAGCAAGACAACAATTGCGTCTGCTTTCTTGTATGGCGAGGAATAGAGCAAATAATCAGGCGCAGATAAGATCAAACCTGAAATGATCAGTATAATCAAAATCAAAACAAGCAAACGTTTGCGATTAATAGACACGATAATATCCTGCAGCATAAATAGATTATACCCAGTAGCTATCAAGCATTAAAAGTCTGATTTAACGGGCATAATACCAAGTAAGCTTTCAAAAAACAATATTTTAATATTTTAAAGCAACTTGGTATTATATTTTGTTTTTTAATTCACTTAAAATATTGAGAGCATCCAGTGGTGTCATTGAGGAAATATCGATCATCCGAAGTTGTCCGATAATTTCGTCTTCTTTCTCGACAAAAAGATTCAACTGCGGGCTCATGCTTTTCCCAGTATTTGTGCCGCGGGCGATACGGGGCATGCCGATTTCATCAAATTCCCCTTTTTCCAGATTGTGCAGTATTTCCTTGGCCCGTACTATCACATCTTTGGGCACTCCGGCAATACGCGCCACTTCAATACCGTAACTGCGGCTGGCGCCTCCCTCCATAATCTTGCGCAGAAAGATTATTTTCTCACCCCACTCTTTCACGGCGATGTTATAATTTTTTGCGCCATCTTTTGTAGCTGCCAAATCGGTAAGTTGGTGGTAGTGTGTGGCAAACAAAGTCCGTACTCCCTTTGTTTGGAAATCATGAATGTATTCCGCAACCGCCCAGGCAATACTCAAACCGTCAAATGTGGAAGTCCCCCGGCCGACTTCATCAAGAATAATCAAACTGCGGGAAGTCGCATTTTTCAGAATTTCCGCGGTTTCCGTCATCTCAACCATAAATGTGCTCTGCCCTTTAACCAAACTATCGGACGCGCCAATGCGAGTGAAGATTTTATCGACAACTCCAACCCTGCAGCTTGCAGCCGGTACAAAACTACCCATCTGCGCTAAGAGTACAATTAAAGCGACCTGCCGGATATAAGTAGACTTCCCCGCCATATTTGGGCCTGTAATAATCAGCAGTCGATCGCTTTGCAAATTAAGCAGACAATCATTCGGCACAAAACCTTCTTTTTTTAACGCTGCTTCAACAACAGGATGACGTCCATCGTGAATATCAATAGTATCTTCATCATCGATTTCCGGGCAACAATAATGATATCTTTCAGCAACCTCGGCAAGCGCGATAAGAGCGTCAAGTTCGGCAACAAGAAATGAATTTTTCTGGATACCTGTAATATATTGAGAAAGGTTTTCCCGCAGCGAAATAAAAAGCGCATGCTCTCTTTCACGGATTTTTTCTTCCGCAGTTAAAACAGTTTGCTCAAATTCTTTGAGTTCCTGGTTAATGTAACGCTCCGCGTTAACCAGAGTTTGCTTTCTTACATAAGAATCAGGAACGGCTGCTGAATTGGCTTTGGTCACTTCGATGTAATAACCGAAAATATTATTGAACCCGATTTTTAAGGAATTTATCCCGGTTTTCTGTCGCTCCGTAGCTTCCAGGGACGCGATCCATTTTTTGCCATCACGGCTGATCGACCTTAGCTTATCGAGTTCATCATCGCAACCTTTAGCAATGAAACCTCCATCTTGAATGCTTAGCGGTGGATCGTCCACAATCGTCCGCGATATCAAATCAACAACGTCCGTCATCTCCTTGAGCTGCGATCTTATTTCAACAAGCTTAGGCGCTGTAAAATCCGGCATCATGGATTTGATCTCCGGTATGGCAAGAAGAGAAGCCTTGAGAGCCACCAAATCGCGAGGATTTGCCGCGCGCAGAGCTACCCGCCCGGAGAGCCTTTCCAAATCGTAGATTCGCATCAGCGTTTTGCGTAAATTTGATCTCAAGATATGGCTATCTTTGATTTCAGCAACAGCAGCGAGTCGCATCCTGATTTTTTCCACATCTACAAGCGGATAATTAAGCCACCATCGCAAACGCCTCGTTCCCATTGGCGTGAGCGCTTCATTGATCAGGGAAAAAAGCGAGCCTGCTTTTGTGTTATCCTGAATTGTTTTGAATATCTCCAAATTCCGACGTGCTGTGTCATCGAGAATTAGATAATTTTGAGTTGAGTACCACTTAATTTCACTTATGTGTTGAGGACGAATTTTCTGTGTTTGGTCCACATAACTTAAAATAGCACCGGCGGCAACCATCGCCGCTGGATGTTGGGCAATCTCTGCCTTGGCCAGTATATCTGCGGGGAAATCCTGATTTAAAATTATTTGTGCCTGGTCCAGCTCGAAACATTCATCTTCCAGATAATTAATCCTGCCCGCGGGCATTTGCATCTCCAGAGTTTTTATTAATACCTTATCAGGGAAAGACTTTGCCATAATCATTTCTTTAAAATCTAATCCGGCAATAGCGATAAGAAAAGAATCCCTGTCGGAAAACTCACTTACCTGAAATTCACCTGTGGTAATATCCAGAAAGGCAAGACCGAGGATATCTTTTTGAATACAAACCCCCGACAGGTAATTATTTTCTCCCGCGGCAAGATTTTCTTCATCCAGCACAAGGCCCGGAGTAATAACCCGGATAACTTCTCTTTTTACTATTCCTTTCGCCTTTTTCGGATCTTCGACCTGCTCGCAAATGGCCACTTTGAAGCCTTTTTCCACAAGTTTCGCTATATAGGTCGAAGCGGCATGATAGGGAAAGCCGCAAAGAGGCACACTATCCTCTTTGCCTTTGTTACGGGAAGTCAACGTTATTTCCAACACGGGAGCGGCAGTTAGCGCGTCCTCAAAAAACATCTCATAGAAGTCGCCCATGCGGTAAAATAAAATACAGTCGGGATATTTTTCCTTGATTTCGACATACTGCTTCATGGCGGGGGTTAAGTTGATTGTTGCCTCTAGCGCCATTTGCCGTCATCCCCTTTTTCCAGATCAATAATATCCTGCCTTTTAGGTGTTTCGGGCTTAGAGTTAATAAAATAATTGGCAAGCCAAGTGAAAATACTGATAATTAATGAACCTAAGAAAGCCGCAAGAAAGGTGTGGACTTTAAACCCCTTAACAAAATAAGCCACAAGCTCAAGCAGGAGCGCGTTGAGAAAAAAAGTGAACACTCCCAAGGTCAGAATGCTCAGCGGAAGTGTTAGAATGAGCAAAACCGGTTTAATAAAGACATTGATCAATCCTAAGACAGCGGCGGCAAGGATTGCCGTCATAAGAGTATCAACTTCAATTCCAGGCACCAACATTGAGGCTACCAATATCGCCATTGTTATTATCAACCAACGTGTAATTATTGATACCATTAACTTACCCCATTAAGCATCTTATTTCTCTGTTTGTCTCTCACTTGTCCGTAGTTACCATCTTTGCTGATTTGAAGAATACCCAGGTCAAGCTGATACCGGTCATGATGGAAGTATCAGTTTTTACCAGCGGACTATTTTCAAACACCGCCCCTTGAAGAAAATCCGCACTGACAAAAGCACTGAAAATAAATTGTTTGTACCCTTTACTCAAACCTGCCGTCAGAGTGGAACCACTATAGCCACCACCAGCGGAATAAGCAGGACACGTTGCGGTGGCATAGGTTGCCTCTACTGTATAGAAATATTCATGATATCCTCTGTCGGCAAACATTGGCCCTGCGGAAATTCCGAAGTCCAAACCAGTTTCCGGAATGATATCGTCCTTTTCCAAATTAATCCGTGGGCTAAACACCCAGCCTTCGTATCTTACAGATGAAAAATCCGTAGAGAAAACGGCACGCACAGGCATGGCTAAATTCAACCGATATTTATCCTCTTTGCTTTCCAGAAGATTAATTTTGATGGCCGGCCCAATTTCAAAAGTCGGATCTAAATCAGGCATACCTTCGCGGGCAGTATTGTTAGAACTTTTGACCGGTAAGTAACCATAAATGGATACATCCAATAAAATCCGGTCAGTCTTAAAAATCCGTCCCGAAATTTTATTTTCATCCACTTTTAACACATCTCCACGGTAGATGAAATAAGGGTAAGGCAAGGGATAGAATCTGTATTCATTTGATCCCCGATAATCCGGTAATAGCAAAGCAGAGAAACCAATCCCCAGTTCCCAAAGTGGTTTTTCGGCACTAATGGATGCTTTAGGAAAGACGATGCTTATCAACAACAAGAGCAGCAACAATCCGCTACGAATGTTCATATTCTCACCTGATAATCCTACTGGTCAGCTTTAGTTAAGTAAAAAACAGTTCTATTCTTTGTCAAAGTCAACAAACTGTTCCTTTTTTGCTCCACAGACGGGACATTCATCAGGCAAAGCGCCCTCGGCAACATAGCCGCATACCTTACAGACAAAATAAGAAGCTTCCCTCTCTTCCATGAAATCGGCCATTGCCTGTTTGTATAGTTTAGCATGTGTTTCTTCTACATCACGACTTTGGCTGAAATGCAGCAGGGCCGCTTTATCCCCTGCTGCTTCTGCTAATTTCACAAAACTATCATAGGCAATTTCGGCAACTTTCTTTTCCGATTCAAAACTCGCCGCCAGGTTTTCTTCCGTACTCTTTATTTCTTTAAGGACACGTAATGCTCTGGCACCGTGAATTTCTTCCGAAAAAGCAATCACGCGAAAAAGACGGGCCATTTGTTTATAGCCTTCATCTTCAGCCTTTTGGGCGTAAACCTTGAGCCTAAGTGCTGCTTTTGCTTCTCCGACATAAGCTTGATTTAACGCTTCTTGAATTTTATCCATATATTTACCTTTTATTTAATAGAACCTTTATTTTTTCCGGTTTCAAATCAAAGATGATATCAAGGCGGAAAGGAGGAGGCTCCGGAGACGTATTACTAATACGTTGAGGAAGCTGACGACGCAGCCAACACAGATAGCACTTTGATTTGGAAATGGAACCATTATTCCGGTGAAAATTCTTCCTTACCCGCCCCGCAAACAGGACAGACCCAATCTTCCGGCAATTTTTCAAAAGGTGTGCCGGGGGGGATACCGCCATCTGCATCGCCCTTGGCCGGATCGTAAACATAACCGCATACTCCACATACATATTTTTTCATTTTCCCCTCCTTAATATTCTTTTTAGTATTAATTGCTAGTTGTTTTTCTGATCAACTCTGCCGCGATAGTTTTTCCTAATTCGTAACATTTTTCCAAAACGCCGCTGTCAGGGACATTCTTTACGGAAACTGCGTCAGCAGCAATTTCCACCTTCATCCCTTTGAGCAATCCTTCCAGGTCTTTTACCGATTCGCCACTCCAGCCATAGGAACCAAAGGCGGCACCGATAAGATTAGCCGGTTTCAATCCTTTCAGATACGTCATTACATCCGCAATTTGCGGCAGAATATTGTTGTTCAGTGTCGGCGACCCTACAATCAGCGCTCCGGCACCAAGAACCTCATAAACAACTTCACTCCGGTGAGTTTCATTCATTGATAAAAGCTTAACATTGATGCCTGCCTGTGATAACGATTCACTGATGGCGCGAGCCATCTTTTCGGTAGAATGCCACATTGTGGCGTAAACAACAACTGCTTTTGCAGTGGGTTTTTGCAAAGCCCACTGCTTATAAAGTTCAATAATCCTGACAAGATCTTTGCGCCAGATTGGCCCGTGATCAGGAGCGATAATTTTTATTTTCAAGCCTGATGCCGCTACTTTGTCCAGGGCCTTCAGAACAATAGGCGAATAAGGCAAAACAATATTGGCGTAATACGTTGCCGCTTCATACTCTAAAGTGGCCGCCGGCAGCTCATCGGCAAAGCGTTCCAGTGTTGCCAGGTGCATTCCAAAAGCATCCTGGGAAAACAAAAGCTGATCCTTGGCAAGATATGTGAACATCGAATCCGGCCAATGAATCATCCGCGTTTCCATGAAAGTCAATTCCATATTGCCCAGGCTTAAAGTTTCGCCGTCTTTTACCGGAGTGATTTCACGCTGATCGTGGAAAAGCTCTTTTAATGTCTTTGTGCCAATTGCGGAAGCGAAAACTTTTTTCGGTTTGATCAGATCCATTACTTCCGGTAAGCAGCCGGAATGATCCATTTCGGAATGGTTGGAAATTATGTATTTAATTTTTGATGGATCAACAACAGATTTAATGCGGGAAATCATTTCATCCATAAATGGCTTTTTTACCGTATCAATCAGGGTGATTTCATCCGCCATGACTAAATATGCATTATAGGTGCTGCCGTGGGGCGTTGTATATCCATGAAAATCACGAATTGTCCAATCAATGGCACCTACCCAGTAAACATGTTCGCTTACTTTAACCGCCGAATAAATATCTTTCATCAATTCACCTCAATCTTATAGTGGAAGAATAATATAAGTTTAATTTGTATTTAGTCAACAATATTTCCAATCATACTCGCTCCGGCGTCAAAAGCCCTCAGATTTATCTCGTATTTATCGGCAGTCATGTCTTTGGCTATTTCTTTTTCAAAGGCCCGGCGGCTGATAGATAACAGCTCCGTCTTCTCCAATGCACCGATCATGACTATATTGCTTAAAATCGGATTGCCCAACTCTACCGCTGTACTCGTCGCATCAATCATCCAGCTCTGCGCGGTTAATTTCTTGAAAGTTGATTCAATTACTGCAAGTGGCGGATAGGAAAGCTCGCCGGTTATTACACCGATCGGACAAACGACCCGGGAATTAATTAAAGCCACAACACCCGGATTACCATAACGAGTCAAAACGCGCAGAGCTTCCGCCGGCTCCAAGCCAACAATAATATCCGCCCTGCCCTGCGGAATTTGAGGACTCATTACTGATTCACGCGATATGCGTAAATGGCTCATCACCGAACCACCGCGCTGAGACATCCCGAAGGTTTCACCGATGGTGACAACATAACCCGCACTTACCAACATACCGGCTAATACGCGGGAAGCCAGAACATTACCCTGTCCACCGACTCCGGTAATTATCACATTCATCGGGTCTTTGAATAATTGCTTCTTCATTTAGCCGTTTGCCTCCGTCTTCGTTATCGCTTTTTGCGGACAAATCGAATAGCAAACACCACAACCTGCGCAAATTACTTCATCCACTACCGCCTTCTTTTTTGTCCGATCCCAGGTCAGCGCCGGACAACGGAATATCCTCGTGCATAAACGGTTACAGCCGCATGAATCGCCTAGACACAAAGTTTCATTGACTTTAACATCGAATATTTTTTTGCCTTTTCTCTCCGGACTCAAAGCGCAAATCTGGCGCATGATCAGAACATTTAATGAACCCTTATCAGAAACAAAGGAATTAAGAATTTTACAGGTTCCCTCCAGATTGAAAGGATCGCTTATGGCAACATTGGCCCCGATTGCCTTACAAATACCTGCAATATCAACTGCTGGAACTGATTCCCTCATAGCACTAACAGTAAGCCCCGGATGAGGCTGAAAACCGGTCATTGCCGTTCCGGAATTATCCAAAACAATGAAGGTAATATCCGCCCGATTATGCTGAGCGTTGATCAGCGCAGGAATCACTGCATGATAAAATGTCGAGTCTCCACAAACAGCGAGAACTGGTTTATCCATACCAAAAACGTCAAGTTTGGCGAAGCCGCTGGCCAATCCCGTACCGGAGCCCATAGAATGCAGCGTGGGCACAGTATGGTAGCCGGTTGCGGGAGAAAGCGCGGCCATTGCATAACAGCCGATGTCGCCACAAACAAATCCTTCGCGGCCATCAAGTTGCAAAGCGTTATGGATATTCCAAAAAGACGCGCGATGGGGGCATCCCGGGCAAAAAGTCATCTCTCTTACGGGGATTAATGTGGCCGCCTTTTGTAATTCTTGAGTATAAGCAACCGGCAGCAATTTATACTTGACCTTCATAATTTTCGCCAACGCAGCGGCGACTAAATCAGGATTGAGTTCTCCAACCGCAGGTAATGTGTTATCCATTTTACCGTAAAACGTTTTGCCGCCGATTTGCTTAAACATCCCCTCGGCTAGAACCTTCACGTTTTCTTCCAGAAAAGGTAAAACTTCTTCCACAATCAGAATTTTATCAGTCAGTCGCAGGCATTTCTTGAGCAGTTTTTGCGGCAGCGGCCAGGTACAGCTAAGTTTTAAAATCCCGACGCGCTTCTGAAGACTAAGCATTCGGATCGCTTCCTCGGCATAGAGAAAACAAACGCTGCTGGTGATAATTAGAAGTTGGGGCTTCGCCGGTCCCTCATATCTATTGAAAGGACTTTTTTCAAACAGCGCCTCGACATCTTTTAGTTTTTTCTGATGGAGCGCGTGTTTGGCCACGACCGGCGTACTGATCATCGGCCCGGTTCGCGAATCCATCACCGGCCCGTCATAATCAAACTGAGCCTTTCTGGATTTGGCAGGCAACTTCCCACAGATCACATTGCCGCTGGCGTGCGATATGCGCGTGACAGAGCGCAGCATGACCACATTGCCGATGGCTTCCGATAATTCAAACGCCCACTTCGTCAGGTCTTTGGCTTCCTGAAAACTGGAAGGCTCCAATAGCGGAATTTCCAGCATCCGCGCGAAATATCGTGACTCTCCCTCATTGACGCTGGAAAGAGCACCCGGATCTTCACAGGTCACTAAAACCAGTCCGCCGCGTGTACCGGAAGCCGTAAGATGCAAAAGAAAATCGGAAGCAACGTTAACACCATTTTGCTTCATGACACACATCGAGCGCAACCCGGCAAAGGAGGCCGCCGCCGCAACTTCCAGCGCTACTTTTTCATTTACTGACCATTCTACGTAAAGTTTTCTTTCCCGGTCGACTCCGGCAAGGCTCTCAATAATTTCGGAAGAAGGAGTCCCCGGATAACCGGCGGCAACGTTGAGACCAGCTTCGATCGCACCGCGAGCAATGGCTTCGTTGCCCATAAATAAAACTGGAGTTCCGGTCGGACTTAATAATTTGGACATGACCTTACCTGTCTTCTTTATTCGATATTTATTTAACTAAAAAACTTCTCACTACCGGATCATGGCAATTCAGATACAAAAGATTTTTTGCCGATCCACTTTTACGGATAATATTTTGCAGCGCCGCTTTCTTTTTATCCACGGCTGCTTTTTTTAACTGCAGTAAGCTTTCTGTCGGAGCTTCCCTGACTTCCAGAACGCCTCGCTTTATGGCTAACTTTACTAAATCACTGCCCTTCCCTGTGCGCACAATCATTTGATTCCAGTGGCGCATCTCCTCCCAGTTGTCCCCAAAACGCGCCGCGCCTACCGAAATATCAGCATGCTCCGCCGTGCTGTCCAAACAATAATTACAAGCACTCCGAATACATTTCTGCACATCGGGAAGAGCAAATGACTTTGTTCCATTGAGCGTATAGATTTCTAGAGTTTTCTTTCCTGCCGGGACGTCCATACCAATAATCGATTCCAACTCTAAATCGTTTTGGCCCATTAATTCATTAAACTTCTCCGCGGCAAACACCCACCCGCAATACAAACCGATTACTAATTTCAGTTGATCGATTTTACCTCGATCTTCTTTAACTACTTTTAATTTCATTTTGGCTAGCGCCAGCGCCTGGCAGGGTGTGGCAACAACACCGATTTTGCCAGCATCCTTCGTCACCACTAACTGATTAAATGCGGCAACTGTCGGTGATACGGTGAAGTTGCTACCCGCATTTTTTCTAAGCGCTTCTTTATCTGTAACAACTACGCCATATTGGTTAAACTCCTCATCGCGGGCAGAAATAATGGCGGAATCGATCAATCCCTCCAGCAAAGCTAATTCCATCAGAGCTGTAACTGTTCCACCATGCTGGGCATCTTCACGTAATTTATGGTCAATAGCCCGGGAAAAATAATAACCTTTCAGAGCTCCTATCTCCGGCGTCAAATCGCTTGGATTAAAGAGCAAATTTCTTAATTTATTCAGGTCAGTTGATGTTCTGGGACAATAATCATAACATTTACCATTCTCCAAATCGCAAGGATGCAGCTGAACGGTTCGGTCGTGATATATAATCTGATAAGGACAAAGGCCTACGCAGGCTCCACATCCAGTGCACAAATCATTTTCCAGTACTTCTTCTTTCAATATTTTCTGGCTGATAACAATTTTAACAGGTTTTGTCATTCCAAGCACTACCTTCTGAATTTGTGTTTTTATATATCATCATGGTTTTTGAGGCAAGATAATGATGTACAAACGGAAAAGTGCTTTTTTGACAGATATTTCTTGAAATATTTCAAATAAATAACAAATAATATCAATGCTTTAAAATTATTAGAAATGTTTCTACTTTTTTCGCAAGCGTACCATCGTGATTGTTGACATCTTCTGCTAATTGTATTATTAAGCGCCTGCAAAATTGATCTTCCCCAGTAGCTCAGTCGGTAGAGCGGCTGGCTGTTAACCAGCATGTCCGTGGTTCGAGTCCGCGCTGGGGAGCCATAAGAAAAAGCCCAACTTCTAAGGAGTTGGGCTTTTTAGGTTTAGTGATGTAAGCGAATCGTTGCTAACAGTAAAAATGTACTTCCATTTTAGATATTTCTTCCTGTAGTCCACACTTTGCTGTCTGGAAAAATATTCAACATTACAAATCGTAATAAACACAATTCAAGCCATATTTTGTGGCAATATTTCCTTGACATATAAGACCGAATTCCATAAACTTCCTCCCACAAATAGGAAGTTCTTAGCGGCTGAACTTGAAAACAGATTAATTATCATAGTAACTTAATTGCAATATTTTTGACTTATCAAACACAGGAGGCACATAATGAAGACAGAAAAAAAATGGCAGAAACCAGATCTCAGCGTAATGAAACAAAGAAATACAAAGAAAGTTGTTGGATCATCCAGCAAAGGGAACGTGCGCTACGGTACAGGTCTTGGTCCTACTCCTCCTGTCCCTCCTGCTATACCTGAGTTAGTATAGAAGGTCTGCATCGCCGGCTTTGATATCGAATAATTTATTGGTTGTATATATCTGCGTTATATACACGAAGGCAAATTTGCTTTGTCCAATCTAGTAATAATTGACAATGATATTTAAGCCGGAATCAGCTCTTATTTATTTCAAGGATATTTTATGAAAACGAAAATAAAACTGGGCGCGGTATATGCGCCGTCCAGAGATGTTGTAGTGCGTAAAGTGGAAAGAGATGTGATTATCATCCCGTTTGTATCCGGTGTTGACGATTCGGAAAACGAACCATATTTCCTCAACACTACAGGACAGGTTATCTGGCAGAGGTTGGACGGATTTAGAAGCCTAAAGGAAATAGTTGCGGATTTGGCAGCCGAGTTTAAGGCCCCTGTAAAAATTATTGAGAAAGATATTATTGAGTTTGTGGAAAAACTCCTGATGAGAAAGATACTCATTGAAGTTTCAGGGACTTAATTCGTTACGATACAAATATGATAAAAAAGAAAATTGATATTCAGGATACTCGGGAACTTATCGGCTGGGCTTATTATGAAATGAAATGGCTAACAGAATCCCAGGCAAAGGAAGCAAATCAAAAGAGAAATGAGCTTCTGCAATCCATATCCGGCAGGGTAAACAGTAATTTTCTGGGAAACAAAATCGGTCCCGGGGAATTATCACCCGGATGTATGACTTGTGGACAGGGCACATGGTCATGTATTTTTATAAATTGCCTATGTACGGCCAATTGTTTCTACTGTCCTCAGGACCGGAAAAACAAGAAAGATCAACCGCCGGTGGAGTCAGGGCTTATTTTTGATAATCCGGATGACTATGTTGATTATCTGGAGAAATTTAAATTTAAAGGAGCTAGTTTTTCCGGAGGAGAGCCGCTTTTAAAGTATAAAAAAATACTGACATACATCAGAAAAATAAGAGAAAGATTGGGTAACAGTATCTATATCTGGTTGTATACAAACGGCGATCTGATTGATAAAGATAAGTTGGACGCCTTGAAAGAGGCTGGTCTAAATGAAATCCGGTTTGATATTTCAGCCAGAAAATATGACTTAAAAGCTTTAAAGATGGCTGTCGGTATCATCGATAAAGTTACTGTTGAGATTCCTGCTGTTCCGGAAGACTATGAAATACTGAAGAAACGTTTGCCGCTAATGAAAGCGATAGGCGTAGCGCATTTAAATTTGCATCAATTATTTGCCAATCAATACTGCTATAAGCAATTTAATGATCGACGGTACACTTTTTTACATCAACCCAATATACCTGTTCTGGAATCGGAAATGACCGCGCTTAGGATTATTAAATATGCCACGGATAAAAACATCGGATTGCCCATTAATTATTGTTGTTCAATTTATAAACATAGATTTCAGCAAAAAGCATACAGGGAAAGATTTCAGACGTTTATTAAAGAACGATACGAAGGGTCAACGGAATCGGGATTTATCAGAAGGCTGGCTATTCAAGATAAGCCCGTAAATATAAAGAAACTCGTGAAGATGTTTCAGGAAAATAAATGTAATGATAGTTTGTGGTCACTAAATAAAGACACTTCAGAATTGATTGTCCATCAGTCGCTTCTAAAATATATTGATTTTAACAGGCACGGCCTGATTGTAACCTATTTTGCGCCACAGTTAAGAAATGTTGTCGATGAGGAAGATGAAAACGGCAAACAAATCGCATTAAATTCCAGCCGGAATATTTTTATTGATAGAAAATTTGTACACGAAATGAAGATAAAAAATCCCGTGACCATAAAGAGTTTTCAAAAGTTATTTATTAGAAAAATGAATAATGGTGATGTTTTTAAGAAATTTTACAGAGATTATGACTTAAAAACAAAAGCCGATATAGATAGGATGATGAACGAAAAAACCCGGTTGGACTATTTGAAGATATGGGAATTTATCGGCAGTGGTCTTTATGAGATTTACTGATAATCTGGCGACATACAGGTTAATGCGTAATCTGGTACGCATAAGATTATTATACCGCCTCGGAAGATGGTTTTTAGATAGATTCATCTCTGACGAGAAATATCTTGCACTGATGTATAGAATAAAAATGGGCAAGCGCCTAAATTTACAAAATCCACAGGCATTCACCGAAAAAATTCAATGGCTTAAACTAAATTGGCGTTGCGACATCCTTACTCAATGTCAAGACAAATACGGAGTGCGTAAGTTTGTAGAAAATCGGATCGGTTCGGAATTATTGAAAGATTTATACGGCGTTTATGAAAAGCCGGAGGATATTGATATCAATCGGCTGCCAGATGCGTTCGTATTGAAAGTTAATCATGGCTGTAAGCAAAATATTTTCTGCAAAAAAAAGTCAGAACTTGATTGGAATAATACTGTAAGTTTACTAACTGAATACTTAAAAAATAATCTTTATTATCCTCATAGAGAATGGGCATACAAAAACATTGTTCCCCGTATCGTCTGTGAAGAGCATTTAACGAAAGACGGAGAAACACTGTATGACTATAGTTTTTATTGTTATAATGGTGTTCCGCGCCTGGTAGAGATTCAAGAAGACAAAGCAGGTTGCGAACGAATAAATATGTTCGACATTAACCTGAACCTTTTAGAAAACAAATATAAAGATCCTCCTTTGCTAGAATCGTTTGTAAGGCCCATGCAGTTTGAAAAGATGGTTGAGTATGCTTTCAAGCTATCCGAAGGGTTCCAATTTGTCCGCGTAGATTTGCTATATATAAATAATCAAATGTACTTCGGAGAAATGACTTTCTATCCCTTAGCCGGACTGGTCAAAATATACCCCGAATCGTTTGATTATTTTCTCGGGTCTTTTTTAGAGCTACCCTCTATCTCTAAATCAAGCCATTCCTGCCTTTCCGAACGTGCCTGAGAAATGCCTTGTCCAGTTTATAAGTCCGCAAGTTTTCACAAGTAGTACGGGGATTTTTGATGATTTGAAATGGTAATCCTCACTCCAATTCCAAATCAAAAACTGCTGACTTGTAGATGTAACAAACAATATTATTTTTATCTCTTTCTTCCTGAACTACATAAGTTGCTGTCTTGGAAAAAACTGATCATTATAATTGGCAATAGACATAATGTGCGCTCGACAATAAGCATCAACAAGCACGACATTTCATAGCCAAGATTTCCTTGACATAAGAGGCGGAAATTAATATGGTTTAATCATTGGTGGAAAATAAGACATTCTATTTTAATAGGTAATTTTGGAAAATAGAACCCACACACAATATTCCTCTGAGGAAAAATAAAATATCAATACCAGATACCATGAAAAATAAAATCAGAAAATTCGTATTGGACCAGGGCGTAGATGATGTCGGCTTTGCTGCCGTGTCGGACTACAAAAGTTCTCAAAGTCCCAAGATTGAGACGCTTTTCCCCACGGCCAAATCGATTGTCGTTGCTTGCGTTAAAGAGATGTCGCATGTGGAGAGTCCCAATCCCCAGATCGCCATGAATGGGCGACTCGACATTCAGGAATACGCGCGGTCGATTAATTACAAAATCGCACGTTTTCTGGAGAAAGAATGCGGCGCGAAGGCTATGAGCGTCCCCCTTTCTTATCCCCTGGAGCTGAGCCCGCAAAATTCGCGAAGCGTTGCTGATTTCTCGCTGAGACACGCTGCTGTAGCAGCCGGATTAGGAGCTTTCGGACGCCACAATTTGGTGATTCATTCCCGCCTAGGACCACGCGTTCTCTTCATGGCGGTGCTAACCGATCTGGTACTCCCCTCAGATCCGCCTGTCACGGAGGAGCTCTGCACCAATTGCAACATCTGTGTGGAAAGCTGCCCTGCTTCCGCGCTGGATGTTGAAGGGCAGACGGATTTTGGAAAATGCCTTATGGTTTCCCAACCCTATGGTCTGGCTAAGATCATCGGGTTCTGGATGCAATGGGCTGGTAAATCGCCCGACGAGCAGAGGAAGATGCTCTTCACTAAAGATTTCTTTATGACATATCAGGCAAGCTTTATCGGCTTCCAGTACTTCTGCTTCAAGTGCTACAGCTCATGCCCCGTAGGCAGACAAACAATTTGACCTGAAGGAGGTTTTATGAAATTTGGAAAAATTAATATTGTTGTTGGAGCAATTGGGCTATTACTCGCGGCAATTGGTGGAATGGCCCTTGGACTGACTTTCGACAAACAGGCGATCAAAGACGGATATCATATGCTTAACACGGTTCGTTTTTATTTTCGTGATGGGCATTCCCATGGTATGGTTTTATGTTTATACAATCTGTTTTTCGGTTTAATTATTGATAGGATGTCTTTTTCGGATAAAATTAAAAAGTTTGGTTCTTATATAGCCGCCTGTTCGCTCATCCTTCCAATAAGCTTACTGGCAAAAGCATTTGCAGGTGCGCCGGCCGATTTCCCCCCTTTCGGAATACTGGGAGCAGTTGCTTTTGTAATTTCAATTTGTATTATTTTATCCGGAGTTAAAAAAGCTGCTTAATACATGGTAATGCCTTAATCATTAGGTTCCGAAGGTATGCGCTGATGTAATTTAATATAACCATAAAGGCTTAGTTTTCAAAGGGATTGCATAATGGATAAGAAAGTACGCGATACAGCGGAAAAGCTCTTCAGTTCGGAATATGAAAAGCTAACTGAACAAGAAAAGCATGTTGCCCATCATATCACCCAAAGAACCCCTATTTCGACAAATATTTCTCAAGACTTTTCCGAGCAAATGACTTTGGGCCAGAGACTGGCGGACAAAGTCGCTGCCTTTGGCGGCTCCTGGACATTTATATTGATCTTTGCGGTTGTCCTGGTTATTTGGGTTTTGCTGAATTCATTTATTCTAATCAGTTACAGCGCATCATTTGATCCATATCCTTACATTCTGCTGAACCTATTTTTATCCATGATTGCCGCGATTCAAGCTCCAATTATTCTGATGTCTCAAAATCGACAGGCCTATAAAGACAGGCTGAGTGCGGAA
>Ga0007800_10000418_pt1 | contig 16765 bp, 19 predicted proteins | sample CryBogmetaGMA14M_FD_60366 | JGI IMG/M metagenome (GOLD analysis project Ga0007800, IMG submission 60366) | Freshwater microbial communities from Crystal Bog, Wisconsin, USA - MA14M | ecosystem: Environmental > Aquatic > Freshwater > Lake | place: Crystal Bog, Wisconsin, USA | collected 2009-07-06 | reverse complement strand
TTGCCGGCGCCGAAGATGATGAAGACGATGACGAGGATGAGAACTAACTCCAGTGGTCCCAGTTTGAAAGGCATTTATTTTCCTCCTCCAAAAATTTTTATATTGAGAGTTGAAACACTGACTTTACGCCGCATGTACGGGCCGTTCGACAGATTTGGGTTTTATTGCTGAGGCTATGGCGGGTGGTGGAAATTCGGTTGCCGTCCTCGGCCCGGCGTTCATGGCTGCCACTAAATATGGCTTGATCTTGGCTCTCCTTGCCTTTTTGCGTGGAGTGGCCTCCGCAGTTTCATTTCCAGCGCTATCGTCGGAATCAGAGGATTTTTTAAACTCCTTGATGGCTTTGCCGAGTGAGGTGGCGACTTGAGGGAGTTTACCGGCGCCGAATATCATAACGACTATCAGCAATATCACTCCCAGTTCCACCGGGCCTAGATCTGGCATCTTACCATCTCCTCCATTTTGCTAAACATAAAAGAACAAACATGAGAATTTATGTTCAAATGAAACAACCCAGATGCCGCCAGGCTACTCTGGGTTCTCTCGTCAGTACGCATTGGCCCACGACTAAAATACTATTATTACAAACCGGATTAAGGCCTAACCCCATTGGGCCGAAGATTCTCAACATTTCGCCGTTCTCCTTTCTTACCGTGATTGTCAGATTGATGGCACCGAGCTTGGGATTCTGTATCCCCGGAATCTGCTCTGGCCTGGCGGACGGGCTTTGAACTACCCTTCAACACTGTCAATCAGTGTTCCTTCCGCACAATCCATTTTGTAATCTCGGTATGGAGCTTGAGCGAATTGTCTTTAGCCTTTCTCTTTTAGCGGTACCTCCCTCAGGCTTGTATATTCTTACCCTTGCATAGCAATTCGTTTATGCCGTGCGGTAAATTACGATAGCACTCTTTTCTATGCCTGTCAATACTAGATATAAAAAAGTATAATAAAATAACAAACTTCAGGTAGTGAAAAGAGTCATGAGAACCAGGATTTGGGAAGGAAATGAAAGAGACCGAGGCCGGCGTAAGCCAGCAAGATGTATTTGGGGAATTTGCCAGCGAAGAGGGCCGGCAAAAACTTACGCAGCGGCATCTTGGCGGCTCCCGCGAGTAGGCCTCCCACATCGAAGGGTATGATTGGCTGGAAAGCCAGAAAGACGATAGCCCACGCTCCCCAGTGGTTGATCCAATCTTCCACGCGGTTGAAACCGACAAAATCGGAGGAGACCGCAATTTTCCTCCCGGCATAGCCCGCGTAATAACCGCTTAATTCTCCAATTGAACCGCCCAGTGCGGCTGCCAAGGCTGATAGCACGGGATTCCAGTTCTGCGCCACGGTTATCATTATTGATACTGCGATAGGGACAGGAGCCATTACCGTCAGGTTGGCTACAAGCGTCACCAAAAAGACTATCAGATAGGCGAGGAAGGCATAACGGTCCAGCGGCAGATGCAGGCTGTCGGCCAGTTTTTTAAACCAGTAGGCCAGCAGGAAACTGACGATAATCAGAGCTATAAAAGCGGCGGTCAGCTTGAGCCAGCGCACCCATTTTATTCGTCTGCTAGAGACGGGCGAGACTGGGATTGGAAAAGCGATATTGTGGTGCTGCCTGCCGCTGATGCCCTCTCTATGTTTTATATCAAAAGTTATTGTGAGGGCATCGACGATGGCCATGACCGCCAACAAATACAAGGGTATTATGAGGGCAAAAATTTCCATGTGTTTTTCTTTGGTTTGCTAAAGGCAGATAATACACTAAAAGGTTGCCATTCTGCAAAATAAATTCGGCTCCTCGACATTGAAAATCCAGTTTTAACAAGTTCTCTCGGATAAGTAAGAACGGGGCCTTTGTAGGGCGTCAGGTGCATACTAAAATGTGCTTGTGCCCAGAATCTCGCGGCCAGCGGTGGCCGGCTGGTTGGACATCGTGGATGGTCTTGCCTGGCTGCTGGCAGTGGCTGTGTTGACACTGTTCGTACTGGGATTCTCAGTGGGATTCGGCTTGCCTCAAGGAGCGGACCGCGTCCGTCTATGGGCAATACTCCTAGCGCTCCTTCTCGCATTACAACGGATTACACTATCGGTATTTGTCCGAATTTTATAAGGGTTACCCTACTTGGACGACGATCCCGCATTTGAGGAGTTCAATAAGCCGTGTGTAAAACGGAAGCCCCTTCGGTTGCCAGGAATTAGGATATGGTTATTCTTTACGCATGACCATACCGGAGGAAGCCACAATTAGAATGACCCCTAGCGCTAGGCCGAAAATGCCTGAAATGACCTGGTGGTTGGAAAGAACCCTGATGCCGATCACCATGCAGACAGCCGCCAGAATTAGCAGGAAAAGGTAGCCGATGATATCTTTTTGTGCGATTTTGATCTTCATAGTGCTCCTCCTGTTCGGGCTCTGGATGTACCAGTATCAAGGCTCATGAACTATATATCATACCCGGCATCCGAGGTCAAGCCGGATTTTGTTATTTTGTAATGAAAAGCTGAACTATCGGATTGAAATTGACCATTAATGCTGGTAATATTGGACCACAAGATCAACAGAGGGGGTACGCAAATGCCAAATAAGGTTTGTGTTGTGCCGGGATGGAAAATAAGGCTGCTGTTGATCGGCTTGCTTTTACTCACTACTCTGGGTACAGCTCCAATCACCCTTACAGGATGCAACTCCTCAATTACGAGCACGCCCGTCTCATCCACTGTAACTGGCGCAGTCCCCGTAACTTTGAGCGCCGATGTTTGTTATAATTGCCATAAGAATTCGACGCCCGGCATTACAATGCAGTTCGCCTCGAGCGTCATGGCACAGAACAATATCACATGCACGAGCTGCCATGTGGTTGCCAAAGACTATCCCGGGGCACAATCTCACTACGGCACATACCGCCTGGTGTCTCCGACGCCGGCCATGTGCCAGAAATGCCATCCCGACCAGGTCAGCCAGTTTGCTCAGGGGCGCCATTCCCTACCGGCTTACGTGGCTGTTAATGGCGTCTCTGGATTGACCGCCGATGAACTGGCGATGTACAAGGCTATTCCCGAGGGTGGCTATGATCCCAATAAAACGGAGCACCCTCTTGCAATTCTCGAAGGGCTGGATATAATGCCCTTTGCCTGTGAGACATGTCACCAGATAGGACAGCCCAACGTCGATGGTTCCGTGGGCAGGTGCCAGTCATGTCATCTTACGCATGGTTTCAGCCTGGAACAGGTGCGAAAGCCGGAGACTTGCAACGCCTGCCATATCGGCCCGGACCATCCACAGTGGGAGATATACCAGGAATCGGCACACGGCATCAAGTATGCCACGGATGGGCAAAACTGGAACTGGGACGCGACGCCTGGCACGCTTAACGTCAAGGATATGCCGGCTCCCACGTGCGCCACCTGCCATATCAGTGCCTTCGGCAATGTCCCTGGCTCCCACGATGTGGGAAACCGCCTGACCACTTTCCTGGCGGCTCAGTACAGCACCGCCCGCCCGGATGCGCAAGCTAATGAACAGCGCATGCAGACTGTGTGTACGCAGTGCCACAGCGTGGATTTTGTTGCGCGCTTCTATGATGATGCTAACCAACTGACTTCCACTGTCACCGACATGGTCAAACAGGCGGATACCATCATGCAACCGCTCAAGGATAAGGGGCTGGTTACCAGCGTGCCTTTCGACGAACCTATCAAATATATATATTTCGACATCTGGCACGACTACGGGCGCACCACCAAATTCGGGGCGTGGATGCAGGGCGCGGATTATTCTCAGTGGCACGGCGCTTATGAAATACTGCGCAACCTCGCTGTACTCAAGTCCATGGTGGCGGACAAGCTGGCGGCGGCCGCTAAATAGGTTTCAGAAACGCATCAACAAAAAAGCGAGGGAGGTGCAGGATACCTCCCCGCTTGGGTTTCTGGAAATTGAATCCTTGAACGGAAGGAAATTACAATGCCTGATGAACTCATCGAGCTATGGGATACGGCTATCTACAAAGAGATAGCCTCTCAGTCTTTGTATCTGGAAGCTCAGAATGACACAGACGACCCGGCGGCGAAGGCGATGCTCGCCGAACTTGCGGCGGAAGAGCTAAAACACGTCGAGATACTGCGCAAGATTAAGGAAGCGGGCTGGCGGCCGGTAGACTGTAACCGTGTCACTCTGACCGACCTAAGGTTAAGCGACTATCTAAGCGGGCCGGATACGCTCGAAAGCGCAGGGCTGCAGGAGACGCTTATATTCGCCATGAAACGGGAACAGCAATCGGTGGCCTTTTACTCCCAGATGATGGGAGCATTACGCCATGAGGAGGCCAAAATGCTTTGCTTCAGGCTGGCGCAGGAGGAACTTAAACACAAGATGAAACTGGAGTTGGAGTATGAAAAACTTTTCCCTGAACTGGATTGTTAAAATTCGGGTTCTGAGTTTGAATACCACCGCAATCCGTTAAGCTGAACCCCAGCTTGAGCCTTGTGACAGTTAATCCTGCCGGGTGGGTTAAATGTAATATTATTGCAATGAAGGAAGGAGCCGTTATGAATAAACTTCCAAGAGCCGCAGTGATAGTGATGGTATTGTTTTCGCTGCTAACCGCAGGTATCGGTTGTTCCAAATCCGCCCCATCAACGACAACTTCTAGCCCACCCGCGACCACAAAATCGGTGTCCCTGACTACCACCAGCGTCCCGCTGACCACAACTTCCGTACCGCCGTACAGCAGTATAAGTACTATTATTCCGACTTCCCCAAGCACAACTACACCCTCATCGCAGCCGGGAACCTATGATGTCCATATATATTGGAATATGGTATATGACTCCCTTACTGTGCCAGTGGGAAGCACTGTAAGATTTATTCTGGTGAACGGCCCAGACCCTTCTCATCCTCTGGGCTGGGATCCTGTCCTTGATTTTGCGGTATCAACCTCCGGGACAGATACTGTGTATACCTATACCTTCACCAAAACTGGTATCTACAATTATTATTGCGTACTGCACGGTATCACTGGCACCTTAACTGTGAAATGAGCCTCATCTACTCAATTCCCCCTAAATCCAGAGCAGCATGATGATTCACGATTGTTAGTCTGTTAGCCGCGATTTAAGGAGGCCTATCAGGAAGGTGATTTCCGCAGTTACCCTATAAACTTGGCTGGAATCAAACCGATATGCAAGCGAATAAAGTATCCCGCAGAGAGTTTCTAAGAGAAGCAGGGCTATTATTGGGCGGATTCGCGCTGGGTTCGATTGCGCTGGCGAACAGTTGCTCCAGCCCTGGCCGCAAAAGCACCTCTCCGCCCACCACCATCAGTCAGATACCCGGGGTAATCTACAGCCCGGATACGCTGCGGGTTAACCGTTTGCCTCCCGGCCAGGTGGAGACCAGTACCTGGCCACAACTGCAATCCGACGGCGTCCCTCAAATCAGCCTGAGCGACTGGAGTTTCACTATTTCCGGTAAGGTTGATACAGAGGTTACACTGAACTATTCAGACCTCACCTCGCTCACGAGCGAGCGGGTCTTTTCGGATATACATTGCGTTACCGGGTGGTCGCTGTTGGGCAATCTCTGGGAGGGCTTCGGCTCGCAAACGATAGCGGGACTGGTCAACCTCAAACCGGATGCCAGCTTTGTTATTGTCAGCGCCTTAGGCGGGTACACAACCAATCTCACTCTCTCCGATTTCTTGCAGATGGATGTCCTTTTTGCGATTAATCACGATGGTGTGCCTCTCTCCCCAGAGCACGGAGGGCCTGTCAGGCTGGTGGTGCCGCGTCTATACTTCTGGAAAAGCGCCAAATGGGTCACAGGTATTGATTTCACCGCTCAAGATCAACCCGGCTACTGGGAGACTCGGGGCTACAACAATCACGGCGACCCCTGGTTAGAAGAGAGAAACTCTACCGGCCCAAAGAAATAATATGGGTGGGATAATGGGTGTATATTGTAAGACCTCTTCTCGAAGAAAGGTTCAATATTTGTCGTCATTGCTGGACAACACCAGCCTGGAATAGAACTCCCCTTCGACTGGCTACCAACCTTGGCCTACCAGCGAATTTCGTGGTTGCCGCTTTTCAATTTCGAGCGCAGGTTTGCTATGAGGGAGATCAGAAAATACCACCTCGAAGAGACTCTGATTGAGCCTCCTCATATTGACATCGGTGATATAATTATATAGTTAGGTGTTTGTGTACGATCATTTTATCAGTGGAGCTTAATAATCGGAGGGAGAACAAAATGAAAACAAGGTTGTTGATTGCATTGTTCCTTTCACTGCTCCTGGTAATCATGGGTTTTGGCGCTTGCGCTACAAGTACCACCCTGACCGTGCCGGAAAAAACTGTCACGATACCAGCTGTTACCAGCATTCTGCCGGCGGTGACTGTCACCCTGCCAGGCAAGGTCACTACTATCCCCGCTATTACAGTCACAATCCCATCCACCGTCACGGTATTGCCCGCTACGACTATATCGGCACCAGAGGTCAATACTCCTAGTGGTTTCTTATCGGCCAAGCCGATAAACATCACGGGGCACATGGCCAGTGTCGTAGGCGACCTCACCGGTGATTGTGTGACATGCCACGGTCCCAACACTTCTTATTACGAGTTCCCATTGGCTCCTGAGTGGAATGGCGGCGTTAGCGGTTCGCTGGTGAACACTGGTTTCTATTATGTAGTTACTGGCTCTATACAGGATCACACTGGCCGTACCAATGATATGTGCCTGACTTGCCATATAAAGGCATAAAATAATTTTCGAGTATTTAAAGTGTTGTAGCAGGGGTGTTGAAACACCCCTGCTACTTTATCTTTTATTTTTTCCGGGCTTGACATAGCTGTGTTTTGGTATCGATGTAGATGGAAAGTATTTAAGGAACTCTTTCTAGCTGCAAACAACTCAAATCGTAATATTGCTAGGGAGGGTTATTTTGGACAATAAAGAAGGCACGATGGTAATAAGTAGGAGGGATTTCATCAAATCGGCCGGTGCTGGCGCAATTGCGCTCAGTGCGCTGGGTGCGGCTGGTACTCTGGCGAGTTGTAGCTCGGGAACGAGCATCAAGTGGGATATGACAGCCGACGTGGTGGTGGCCGGCAGTGGGGCTGCCGCTTCGGCTGCCGCCTCGGTAGCACAGGCGCAGGGGGCCTCGGTTATCATGCTGGAGAAATCGGCTGCTGCAGGCGGGACCACCATGAAGTCCGGCGGCGAGATCTGGATACCCAATAATTTCGCGCTAAAAGCAGCCGGTACAGCGGATCCCCGGACCGATTGCCTGAATTTCATGGCGCGGGGCAACTACCCGTGGCTTTACAATCCCAACGACCCGCAATTCGGCCTTCCGGCGCATGAATACAACAACCTTGCAGCCTTCTACGACAATGCTGCTCCAGCTGTCGACTACATGATGCGGATAGGCGCCATCAACTATGTTCAGGCGCCGACGAGCTTCGTCGATTACCTGGACCACGCCCCGCAGAATAAAGTACCTGCGGGCCGCGGGTTAAGTCCGGTGGGCGGTGCCGGCGCTCAGCTCATCACACAGTTCCAGGCCTACATCAAAGCCCACAACATCAACCTCCTGATGAGTCACAGGGTGCAGCAGATATACCTCAACGATACGAAAGAGGTCATCGGCGTCCAAGCCCTCGATTCCAGCAGCATCACCCCCAAGAGTGTCAACGTACGAGCCAGGAAAGCCGTCATTTTCGGCACGGGTGGCTTCTCGCATAACAAAGAGCTTGTCCTCCAGTTCCAGAAAGGCCCGACCTATGGTGGCTGTGCCGTCATCACAAACGAAGGCGATTTCGTTTACATGGCGCAGGCCATCGGGGCGCAGCTCTCCAATATGAACGGTGCCTGGAACGCGCAGATTCCGCTCGAGCCGGCTCTCGTATCGGAGAGCACTCCCAACGACATCTGGCAGGACCCCGGTGATAGCATGATACTGGTTAACAAATATGGTGTGCGCGTCACTGATGAAAAACGCACCTATAATGACCGCACTAAGATACACTTCTACTGGGATCCGGTCGAGCAGGAGTATCCCAACCAGATCATGTTGTTGGTCTATGACCAGCGCTCTGCCGATTTGATGGCGGGTAATTATCCATATCCCGGTCCCAACGACGATAAGTCTCTTGTGATATCCGGGCAGACTTTCCAGGAACTGGGTGTCAATATCAGGGCGCGTATCACGTCGCTCCAGGCCAGGCTCGGCATATATTCGATAGCCGACAGCTTCGAAACCAATCTGGCAGCCACTGTCGCCAAATTCAACCAGTCCGCCAATTCCGGCGTTGACACGGATTTCAAACGCGGCTTGTATCCGTATGACACGAGCTGGTATCTGGCATTTTCGACGCCCAAAACAGGGACCCAGTGGCCGGCTAACGACAAACCGAATATCACCATGTATCCCTTCCAGCCCCATGGCCCGTACTACTGCATACTGATAGCAGGTGGTATGCTGGATACTAACGGCGGCCCCAAGATCAACGAAAAAGCGCAGATTCTGGATACTAAAGAAACGCCTATACCAGGCCTCTATGGAGCCGGTAACTGTATCGCTCCGCTCATGCCTTACTATATCGCCGCCGGAGCTACCATCGGTAATGCCCTTACCTCCGGCTACATTGCCGGTATGAACGCCGCTAAGGAGCCCGTGAAATAAAACACGTATCAGAAAGATGTGTATGCCATGAATAACCCAATAAACGGAGCAAGGTTTCCTGTGATACTACTGGCAATCGTTTTAACGATGGCCGCCTGCAGTTCTGGTAGCAAGACGACTGCGACTGCCACTTCGTCCGACACGTCATCATCGGTTGTCAGTTTCTCCAAGGATATCCAGCCGCTATTCAACAACTCCTGCGTGATCTGCCACCAGGTGGCGGGACAGGCCGGATTAACACTGGAACCTAACTTGTCCTATACCAGGCTGGTAGGCGTGCCCAGTACCGAGAGCACTGCGGAACTGCGTGTAAAACCCGGCTCGCCTGACCAGAGCTACATCATTGCCAAACTACAGGGTACGCAGATCCAGGCCGGTGGCAGTGGAGTACAGATGCCCTATGGAGCAGCGCCGCTTTCGCAGGCCCAGATCAGCCTAGTTCAGCAATGGATCGCCGAAGGCGCGCCTGATAACTAGTACTCACTAATGATGTGATCGTATTCTCATAATAAGATAAAATCCGATCACTATAAGCTCCATCCATACCAACTATATCTTCAGCCATACCCTCCCACAGATGACGGTAAGAGAAGTTCTTGTTTCCATAATCATCTTTGACCGCCTCGATGGAATAGGACTCACCTTTTCTCGGTTTTCATGACCACCTCGCCAGGAGCTTAATCAAGAAGGGTAAATTCATACCATTAACAACTCCCTCAGGGAAGCCGTTTGATACTCAGCATCTGCAATCCGCTCCCGTGAATGGGAAGCTCTCCCCTCGACAGAACCCTGACCTTCCCTTCGGGAAGATCGCCCAGCAACAGGTTTCCCATGCGGACGCGCTTGAGGCGGGTAACGCGGTACCCCAAACTGGCAAACATGCGGCGAAGCTGGCGCTTGCGCCCTTCGTGCAGGATAACATAATAAGTTTTAGGCTCAGTCAGGCTATCGCGTACGGCAGTTGGCCATGTCAGCCCGTCTTCAAGTTCTAGACCCTGTTCGAATCGTGTTTTATCCTCTTTGCGCAGATCGAGATCGAGCGTAATAACGTACTCCTTTTCTTTTTCAAAACTGGGATGCGTCAGCCTGTATGTCAGCGCGCCGTCATCGGTGAGTAGGAGCAGGCCGTTGCTGTCCTTATCTAGCCTGCCGACGGGATGGAGACTCCGGTTTCGGTATTCCGGCGGCAGCAGGTCCATGACCGTCCGGCGACCCCTCTCGTCATGGGTGGTGGAAAGCACGCCGGTGGGCTTATTGAGCATGAGGTAAACGGGCGCCTCGTGTTTTATTTTGATGGGTTTTCCATCAAGAGTGAGTATGTCTCGCGTGACATCTATTTCCTGCTTGAAACTGGACACTGGCACGCCATTGATGGCGATGCGATCTTGCTTGATGGCTTCGGCCATAGCCCGCCGCGAGCCGCAGCCAGCTAACACGAGGGCTTTGAGGACGATTAATTCGGCCATAGGGACATTATAGATAATGCTTGAGCGCAAAGCTAGAGGTCAATCAAGGTACACGATTATGGATGTCCCTTCGGGGTAAAGAGAAAGAAGGAGTATTTTGCGCTACTCTCAACTTGTTATTAGCTTACCTGGGGCGTATCCGCCATAATCGCTTCAGGGGCGTATGCTATGCCCACGACACTCGGTCCGGTATGGGCACCCAGCACCAGCGAGATAGGGCATGTCGGCAGCCATTTGCATGTGAATACCTTTTCCAGGGCTTTTTGCAGCATGTCGGCGCCCTCCGGGTTCTGGCCGTGCACCACCTGGGTGCGCAGTGCTGTACCCTGTTTGTACTGGCGGGCTATAACTTTCGTCAGGCCATCTATAGCCTGTTTGAAGTCTCTGGCCTGACCCATTTGAACATACTTTCCGTTAATTTTTTCCACGCCTATCATGGGTTTTATGTTCAGCATCGATGCCAGCAGTCCTTTAATGTGGCTGATGCGTCCGCCATGCACCAGGTAGCGTAATTCCTTGAGAGTAAAAATACTATCGGCAGCATCGCTGATACGTTTCATAAGCACCAGTATCTGTTCTTTAGACTGGCCGAGCTTGATGGCGCGGGCGGCGGCGATGGCCTGCCAGCCGGAAGCGACTGAGAGCGTCTTGGTATCGAAGTATGTAATGCAGGCCTGCGGCACCAGCCTGGCAGCCAGTTGAGCCGCGTTGAAAGTCCCGCTGAGGCCAGAAGACATGTGAACCGACAGGATATCAGGGTCGGTGGCCGCAATAGCCTTATACGTCTCAGCAATCAGTCCGGGCGAAGGTTGTGAAGTTACCGGGAAGTCATTGCTTTCGCTCAGCATGGAGTAAAATTGCTCGCGCGTGACGTCCCGCCCCTCCAGATAAGTTTTACCCTTAAATGTAACGCTGAGGGGCACCTGGTAGATACCCAGCTCGGCAATCTGCTCCGGGGTCATGCACAGGTCAACGCCGCTATCTACTACAATTTTCATATTATTCTCCTCTCGGTCAGCCTGGTTTTTGTGGCTTTGTGCCAGCCAGCATCCATGAAATATGACGATGCGTCCGCGCTCCCGCATGTGGTTCCAGATACTCGTGCTCAAACAGGCGTTCAATCTTCAAGAAGGCAAATTCTTTTTCTAGTTCGGCGGGTGTGCTGAAGTGCAGGAATTTTTCCCTCTCGAATGAGTTAGTTTCACCCTCGACAGGGGCGCCGCGCCCGTATTCCTCGGGATCATTTGTGGAGAAGGTACTTAAAAACAAAAGCCCATCAGGGCGTAAATGCTTATTAATACTCTGTACCAGCCTGCCTCTCTCACCACAAGGCAGCACCTGAAACAGATTGGAAACAAAAATGACGGGATACGACTTGTCGCCGTCATTGAAATCAGCACAACGAAACTGCGCGTGGCTATTCAGTTCAGGCGGGCATGACTCCAGCGCCATCGAAATGGCTCTTGCAGAACTGTCGATCCCCGTGACGGAGCATCCGAGGGTTTTCGCAAGATGCAACGCATCCCGCCCATAACCGCATCCCAGGTCTGCGATTTCGAGTTCGTTGGGTGTTTGTAAACCGCGCAGGTAATCACATACGAAAATGGCCAGTTCGCTGGGTTGTGTGCCCCAGGTGGCGCCCTGACTCGTATAGGATTGGTCCCAATTAGTTTTAGTCACGTTCGATTAAAACCCCCACAAAGTGGGTTTAAGAAAGCAGGACAGAACTCTATCCAGTCAACTACGAGGAGCTCTCCAGTTACATGAAGCGTTCGAAGCGCTCCTTTTTAGCCTTGCAGATGGGGCACAGCTCGGGCGGCTCGTCCCTGGCGCAGAGGTAGCCGCAAACCTTACAGCGCCAGACGGGTAAAGGAAGCTTGCCTTCATCAATTTTAGCAGCGGGTATTTCTGCCATTTTTCCCCTCTCATCAGGCGGCGGTCTTCTTTCGGGTATGGAGCCGCTGCTCTTCTGACCCAGGGCGACCCCCTGGGAAACATATAACCCTCAGTAACAGGTGCCATACTGGCCCAGATCGGCGTCGCGGTAATCGCAGGGGCAAATGATATCGAGGTCTGTGCTCTTTACTCCCTCGGCCAGGCGGCAGGGGCATGCCCAGTAGCCATAGCGCCCTTCGTTGACCAGCAGACCCTTGACCAGTGATTTGGTGAAATCAATGTCGGGATTGAGGAAATAGCCAGTGGCCTCGGCTTCTTTTTTAAGTCTTGAGTAGAGCTGGTCTATGTCCTCCTTGCTGACAGCGGGTTCTGCGCTCATACCTTCAGCAGATTGCGTAGCTCGTTTTCCTGGAAGCCGATGATGCAGCGGCTGTCGTCCACGACCACGGTAGGGAAGGAGCGGTTGGGATTCCAACGCTCGATGTCGACCATGACGTCGCGGCGGGCATCCCCGCTGAGCAGGTCTACGTCTTCGTAGTAATATTCCATGCCCATTTCATCCAGCAGGCGCTTGGTTTTCTGGCACCACGGGCAGGTACTGAGGGCATAGAGCATGATGTAAGAACCCTTTTTACCCGGTACGTGCTTGGCCATGTTTCACCTCCGCTGTGCTATATAAATTCATTATAACCTCATTGTGTGTAGTTTACTAGGGAGCGAGGGTTGTATGCGAAAACGCATACTCTCTGGATACAGAGAGGAGCATCTGACACACTCTCCTGCCATTGAAAATACAAGCGCTGCCTGGATTCAGGAGGCCTCGATACGTTTGGAGTGCTGGCGAAAACTAGTCACCGCACTTGCGGAAGAGAGGGGAATATCGCGGTATCAGACAGCAAAGTGACCATCAAACGGGATGAGGGGCTGACCGAGGAGTACGACACCACCGGTTTTGAAGATGTGAAGGCCGCGCGATAGCGAGAAAACTGCGAGCGTGCAGACATTCATGCGCAGTACAGACTACAAGATGGGTGGGGAGGGAGGAGGCGGGGGTTGGGGGTAACGCTTAGTTATCAATGTTGACGCTAGCTTTGCCCATAACTACAATACTCAGGAGATACAGAGAATGATTGTAGTTACAGGGGCTACAGGACACATCGGCAATGTTCTTGTCCGAGAATTGATAGCAAACAAGCAACGCGTACGCGCTATCGTTTTGCTTGGGGACGATTGCCGGTCACTAAAAGACCTCGATGTAGAAATTACCCATGGTGACGTAACCAATCCCGCAAGTCTCGAGTCTGCATTCGCGGGAGCAGACCTTGTTTTCCACTTGGCCGGGATTGTCACTATTATGCCAAGAATGTCTGGAATACTCCAAAAAGTCAATGTAGACGGTTTGCGCAACGTCGTTAGGGCCTGCCGGGTGAACAGCGTACAGCGTCTTGTTTACACGAGTTCCATCCATGCTATCGCAGAGCCACCACACGGAACGATGATTGATGAATCGCAGCCATTCGACCCCGACCGTGTTCTGGGTGATTATGCCAGAAGCAAAGCCCGTGCTACACTTTTGCTTTTGGAAGAAGTCCGGCGCGGCAACCTGGACGCAGTAATTTGTTGCCCCACAGGCATAATTGGCCCCTATGACTACGCTATTTCCAATATCGGGCAGTTGATATTTGACTTCTCCAACGGTCGTCTTAAGTCTTATGTGGATGGCGCCTATGATTTCGTGGATGTGCGAGATGTTGCTCGAGGATTAATACAGGCCGCTGAAAAGGGGAAGTCCGGGCGACATTACATTCTTTCCGGGGAACAAGTTCAAGTGCCAGAACTGATGGATGAGCTAGCACTTGATATTGGTTACCCTGCCCCAACTTATCGAATTCCCGCAACAATTGCCCGTATTGCCGGAGTATTTGCTAGTGTTTACTACCGATTACTAAATAGGCCTCCGGTATTCACGGCTTACTCTATTGACGTTTTGAAAAGTAACTCATCCGTTGCATCAATCCGAGCGAAAGAAGAAATTGGATTTACAAGCAGGCCATGGCGAGAGTCGATAAAGGACCAAGTTGAATGGTTTCGCACTAACTGTATGTTACCTAGCCGATGCTGAGGCATAAACAATTTATTAGTAAAGCGCCGACTATTAGATGGGTGTGGATGGGAGGGTGACGGTGGAGGCGGCACAAGATGCCAGGTAAAACCCTCGCCGGGATTCCCGGTGATGTTAGCACCAAACCATTCTGGGGGTATCCAAGAGTTAGTTGTGAACCGGCCTGTGTGAAAGAGTTCCAGTTTAACCCAGGCCCCGAGGACATATATAAGGAGCAAAAAGGGGGCATAATCGAATATGGAGCTGATGGAGCCGATGAAGAAAATAAAACGGTGGATATCACCATGGACCACTTGCGCGGCCTGGCGATCTGCTCGCGATCGATCCATCCTGTCGGTGGCATGGCTGTCTGATAGAAGTCGAACCTATATCAGCCGGCGACGGCGCAGCAATACGAGCGCGCTCGCCGCAATAATGGCGGCAATCACGATGAGCAGGATAAACGTTTGAGAATCTCCCTGAATCACGCCCCCACTTACTGCCGCCATGACGATGATTGCAATTACGATAAAAGGTAGAGTTAACGCCATCATAATGGCAATGACTCGAATGACGCCGTTGGCACGGTATCCACTCAGGGTATAGTCCGCGTCTTTGAAAATCTCGATAGTCTCCTTTCCCGTATCCAGTGTATCGCAAATCTTGTTCATATGATCCATCAGGTCACCGTAAAATACGGTAAGGTCTATCCTGGAAAAACGCTTTAACTTGTCTTCCAGCTCTTTAAGGAGAGCCCGCAGTGGAAACATAACGCGCCGCTGTGTCAGGATATCCCGGCGCAGTATGCTGATCTCTTTACCTACCTCAACCCCCTCGTCAAAGACCCTGTCTTCCACCTCATCCACCAGGCTCATGATGCGGTCGAGAACGGGTAAGTAGGAATCCACGGTGCGGTCCAGTATCTGGTAGAGCAGGTAACCGGAACCCTGAGTCATATTGGCTTTGCGTGCCTCTTCGCTGGCCTCGCATTCCTGACGCAGCTCATTAAGAGAGCGCAGCACGCCGGGATGGAGGGTGACGAGGAAATTCTCTCCTACGAAGGCGGCCCACTGGTAAATTGTACTCACCTTCGTTACCTTGTCATATGTCGGCATGTGAAAAATAACCGAGAGGTATTTTTGATATTCATCCACTTTGGGTAGCTGGCCGGGGCTGAAGTAGTCTTCTAGGTCCATAGGGTTGAAATTGAAAGTATCCGCCAGATACCTTCGATCCTCCTGGGCGGGGTCGGACATATCCACCCAGGTCAGGTTACCCTGTTTGACCGTGTAGGTCATCCGCTTCTTCTCATTAGGAGTCTTTTGTGGCATGACCATCGTATTATCCTTTCTATGGGTGTCTCAATTTCTGACACAGTACAAAATATATCCCCGACCGGGGGCTGAGCTGCCGTTCTACTCGATGAATGCTTAAATTGAAACTGTCCGCTCCTGAAGGGTGGGGCTTATCGAACAAAACAGGGTGGAACACCCGCCAGAGCCGGATACATCATATTATAATCCCTATCTTGTTTCTTTGCCGTACCTCCGGTAAAACCACATCTTCATCAGTTCAACGAGCCACAGGTAAATCACAATAAACAGAACGAGGATAAGCAGGAAGTTCACCGGCAGCGGGACGAAGTTGAAGAACTTGCCAAGGACGACGAAGGGCAATGCCAGGGCGACGGCCAGTACAATGATGATATTCCATACCAGGAATTTGCTGGGCTCGCTGCGGAAGAAGGGCAATCTCCTTGTCCTGATAGCGAAAATGACCAGGGTCTGGGTAAAAAGGGATTCCACGAACCAGGCGGTCTGGAAGAGAGGGGCGGTGGCATGAAAAACGAAGAGCATCACGCCGAAGGTCAGAAAATCGAATATCGAACTCACCGGGCCGAAGAAGAGCATAAAGCTGCGGACGAAGGGTATCTCCAGTCGCTGAGGCCGCGTAACATACTCCTGGTCCACGTTGTCGGTGGGTATTGAAAGCTGGGCGAAGGAATAGAGCAGGTTGTTGAGTAGTATCTGTATCGGCAGCATTGGAAGGAAGGTCAGGAAGAGAGAGGCGGCAGCCGCGCTGAACATGTTGCCGAAGTTGGAGCTGATAGCCATGAGGATGTACTTCATGGTGTTGCCGAAGGTCTTGCGCCCCTCGATGACGCCGTCGCGGATGACCTTGAGGTCGTTGTTCAACAGGATGATTTCAGCCGACTCCTTGGCGATATCCACGGCATTCATTACGGAGATGCTTACGTCGGCCACCTTCATGGAAGGGGTATCGTTGATGCCGTCACCGATAAAGCCCACGACGTGCCCGTTGGCTTTGAGGGCGTTCATGATACGGCTTTTCTGGGCGGGGGTGACGCGTGTAAAGATGTCGGCCCGCTCTACAACACGGGCCAGGGCGTTGTCGTCGATGGCTTCGATCTCGGTACCTTTCACGATATTCATGGGCTCGATTGTGGTCGTGCTGACCAGACGGCCCAGGCTCGAATCAAACGTCTTGCCGCGGCGGGCCTGGAAGACCTGAAAGCCCAGCTGGCTGCATATGTTGCTCGCTACGATCTCGTTATCGCCTGTGAGCACCTTGAGCTTGACCCCTGCCTGGCGCAGGAG
>Ga0007800_10000417_pt1 | contig 16789 bp, 11 predicted proteins | sample CryBogmetaGMA14M_FD_60366 | JGI IMG/M metagenome (GOLD analysis project Ga0007800, IMG submission 60366) | Freshwater microbial communities from Crystal Bog, Wisconsin, USA - MA14M | ecosystem: Environmental > Aquatic > Freshwater > Lake | place: Crystal Bog, Wisconsin, USA | collected 2009-07-06 | reverse complement strand
ACCGCTGAAAGAATCAGAACGGAATTCAAGAAGGAAACTTTCTCTCTATTGCCTGGTCAAGACGTCCATTTGACGATGAGCATCGGGCTTGGGCAGTATAATCCACAGGAAGACATAAAGGCCTTTGTGAATCTTGTTGACCAGCTTATGTACCAGGCAAAGAAGAATGGAAAAGACAGGGTTTGTTCGGAGACATAGTTTCAAATACAGTTCAAGTGGTAATTCTCAATTAAATTCCAAATTAAAAGTTGATGACTTGTAGATGTTAGCACTTCTTCCTGAAGTCAAGCATTCGGCAATTTTAATGAAAATACATCATTTCAAATGTTAATCCTTATTGACTGTTATCCACAAAAAATCAAAGTCAACGCAAGTGCAGTATTCCAATCGTTAATACAATTCACATCGTACGATAAATGGCGACACCATACATCGCATTTTTAATCAATATTTCATTGACATCTAAGACAATTCTTTTTAAACTCCCCTCCGCCGCGAACACTTTCTTATCGAAAAGATTATTCCACTTACTCTGAGGGAGGCTCCATCTAGAGATGAGTGTACACATAAACGAAGCTAATGAAATCAGTCAATCCAAACCTGTAGCCCAAGGACTTTGGTGGCGCTGGGGACTCAAGGTTCTTCTTCTGCTTATCTTATTCCGAGTTTTGAATGACCTAATAGATTCGTCTCCTCTACCCTTTACTGTCGGTATCAACTTGACCAATCGTATGTTTCTTGGCTTTCTTCACATTGCGACAATCTTCGGCCTTCTAGTCGCGCTCTTATCTCGTTCCGCGTGGATTCGCTTGGGTGCTCTGGCGTGGAGTATCCTCACCTTCGGGACCCAGGTGGCTTATCTATGCGCCACGGGTATTGGTTTCCATACCGCCGAAGCCTATCTGCTTCTCACCTCGAGTGAAGCCGCCTTGGACTGCATCAATCTATACTGGAAGCTGGCATTGCCCGGTGTTCTCACTCTCATCCTGGTGCTTCTTATCGGAACCCAAATACTTCGCCGATTCGTCATTTCTTTCAGCCCTTGGTGGTTACTTGCAAGCGTTGCAGTCCTTGGCGCATCGCTGGCGGCCACATGGTTAAGCGATGGCCTTCGGACAACTCAATTGAATACTCCCTATCGCATCACCTCTATGTTAACTTACATCAGAGCTACACAATACTTAGGCCCACGCCAGCAACCATTCATTCCTTTAGATGATTTGACTTCGCAGCGGGTTCCTCACATTGTTCTGATCGTCGATGAGAGCGTTATCGGGGCTGAACTGTCAATCAACGGCTATCCCCGGCTGACCGTTCCTTTCCTTCAGAGCCATCGCGATACATATTGGAACGGAGGCATTGCCTCTTCCGGCGCCACCACCACATCTGATTCCCACGGCATACTTCTATCTGGCTTGCGCCAGGAACAGCTCCCGGACGTCAAGCAGCGATCAGCCAGAAACGCCTCGATCTTTCAATATGCCATTCAGGCAGGGTATCCTAGCTTATGCCTTACTGCCCAGAGCATGCGAACCATCCTGACCGGCGGCCTGCCATCCTATACTCCCAAACGGTTTTCCTATGTCGAAAAGATTAATCCAACACACGACTTCGACCTGATTGATGCTCTGCGTCAGCAAATCGCGAATCATGATAAATCCTTCACGTACATCGTCAAAATGGGCAGCCATTTTCCGTATGCATCGCGTTACCCGAAGGATCAGGAAATATTCCGCCCGACTACACCACCCGAATGGGTGGATGACCTAGTCTCCAATGTAAACACCTACGACAACACATTGCGATGGAACTGCGACAAGTTCTTTGCAAAGCTGACGACAACACTGAAATCAACACACAAGGATATCATCGTGATCTATACCTCCGACCATGGGCAGGTCTTGCCGGGCCAACCGGCGACAAGCGGGGGTGTGAGAATGCCCCATGGTTATCCACATCTTCCTCCAATAGTGGCCAATGTGCCTCTCCTCGTGTTTGGTTTCGGGCCGAAAGGCACCGATTTTCTCCACAGGCTCGAAAGCAATGATACGCTGGTCAATAACTGCTCCCATTTTCAGATCTTTCCCACACTTCTGCTTTCCATGGGTTACCCACCAGAAGAGGTTCACAAGCATTATGGCAACAGTCTTTTGGATCGTCTCCAGCCGGGGTACCCGCGATATTTCATTACCGGAGGCCTGAACAGCGTGCGAAGCAAAGTCATTCCCTTCCCCTTGGAGCAGAACACGATCGCTCGGATGCTTTATTACAGCGTGATGAAATGGGATCATGCCACGATAAAGTCAGCGGCTCAAATGGACCCATAACATAGGCGCTCATGTAAAACAATTTCAGTTTGGGGCAGGCTAGTGGTCTTTCATCTTAAAAATTGAAGTCAATAAGTAGGATGCAGATTAGAAACAAAATCGAGTTTTAGAATATCATTACTTCGCTAAGATTATCCATTCATCATTATGTAGCGATCGGAAAATAATTCTTCAATCACCGTTTTGTTTTATGTGGCGTGGTTCGCCTAAGCGGTTTATGCGTTCGTAATTTTACTGTCGTAGTACGAGACATCTGTGAATATTTGAAGTGGCAATCATCACTCCAATTCCAAATCGAAAACCATTGACTTGTAGATGGAATCGTTATTTAGTCCCCGTAAGAACTGAAATATTGTGGCGCTTCTTAGATTTATTTTGGAATTTTGCATACGAATATCTGGTATAGAAGATTCCGGATTCCCGCAAAAGTAAAATCTTGCGCATATATGGCCCGGAAAATTATTTTTTATCCGTTGGAAACTTCTCGTTTACTTTTCTATTTCTTAGTTCGGCAAGTTTACCTTTGTTCCAACTGGAAATTTTGCTGAAGTATTTGGTGAGGCGGGCAATGCCTTCGACATCTGTTGAACCGCAATAAACGCAATTTTCGTTTAAGCCCGGCGCTGTTTTGCCGCAAGCAAGGCACGAGGTAAATTCCGGCGTAAAGCCAATCTGACGGTTGGCGGAATTATAAAAGACATCATTAATAAACTTGCTTAACACAACTTTTCCCGGATTTGCGCCGCCCAGTTGCAGATGGGTAATCACTTCTCCCTCCAGGTATTGATGAAAGAGACCTTCCTGAATTACTCTTTGCAACGGTTCAATATCCGCGGAAACATTCAAATGCGTTGAATTTGTATAGTATATAGCTCCTTCTGTAACATCGCCTTTAACATAGCGGCCGGCGGCAGGTGAGTAATATTTTAAATCGAGCCTGGCAAAGCGATAGGCGGTTGTTTCCGCCGGTGACTGCTCCAGCATAATCTTGATGCCCAGTTCTTTGCCCAAGCGATCAACTGCATCTTGCAAATACTTCACAACTCTCAGACCAAACTTCAGGGTTTCTCCGGATTGATGCAACTGGCTTCCTTGATGAATTTGGGCAAGTTCATTTAAACCGATAAGACCGATAATATAGTAAGCGCGGTTCATTCTCAAGAAGGGGAAACCATCATTGTTCATAGCCAGCACCGCTAGCGGCCCCTGTTCCGCATAAGACAGAATCTTTTCGATAAAGTCTTTTTTCTGGATATGAACTTTCAGGGCCACAACTACAATATCTTTCAACAACCTAAACAGTTTTTCCTCATCGCCATTAGCCTTGTAACCAAGGCGCGGTAAATTCAGGGTTACGCTTTGAATGGCTGCCGAACGCATCAGCCAGGGCTTCTCAAGTTCTCCGCTTACGACGGCATCCTGCATAAAAGCTGCATTGCCGCAGGCAAAGGATAGCGCGTCTTCACCTCTGTCAAAAACAAAACAGGTATTGCCTTTGAGGCTGGCCACGTCACAGGCATGCTGTAGAAAATCATCAGCACCTTCAGCCTTCCAAAATTCTTCAGTTATGTGCAGAAGCGGTCGGGGCAAAATAAAAGGCTTACCGGTGGCATCACCTTTTTTAAATACATCCAGTATCGCCCGGGCAAAACGCTTTGCATCATGCGCGTACTCGCCATAAGTTTTACCTGTAGGTTCACCCGCTGAACCGATTGCGGGAAGTTTGGCCCAGTGAGACGGGATTTCATAATACAGATGAATATCGGTATAGAGCGCCTGTCCTCCTCGCGTAGCCGAGAGCTGCGAAAAATCATAGATAAGCATTTGCGCGAACTGCCGCACATCCTTATCGGTCATAGAACCAAGATAAGGCGCGAATGATATGTTGAGCGCGTCCCAACTGATGGTACCGGTAAAATGTCCCTGCAGAATGGCGCTGAAACGAACCATGTGCGCCAAAAGCACTTCGGCATGCTTGGCGGGCTTGGCGGAATTGATCGCCTGCGGCAGATTTAATCCGTTAATCTTCAGATATTCCAGAGATTGGCAACAGCTGTATGGGCGGTCGATGTAACCCAACCCGTGAATGTGAATATCACCTGCAACGTGCGCCTCGCCGACGTCGGCGGAAAAAACATCATGTAGAGAAAATTCTCTTTTGATACCCTCAGCAAAGATCAGATTTGTTCCCTCGGGCGAATGAGGAGTGTTGGCACTTTCCTTGTTATGGTGCAGGATCAATTGCCGCACATCGTAAAGGGGAAATCCCAAACGTCCGTGCAGCCTTCTTTCTTTCTCCATGCCTCTTTCAATCAGACGGGCATTAACCAGCTCGCGAACCAGCGCTGTCGTCAAAAGGCCGATCCCTGAAGAAACAATCTGCTTTTCCACTTCTTTAGATATTTGTCCCGCAAGTTGATAATCGATATCGGCTTCACGCACAAGAGCATCCACAATACGCTGGCGATTCCAAGGGGCGATTTCTTCCGCGGAAGTGCGGACAAAAAGAGTCAAATCTGTAGTTTCGGAATTATCAAACATATCAAACATTCGTTGGTACTGACGCTTCAGTATTGCTCAACGCTTTTTCCGCCGCTACGGAAAGATCTTCGTCACATTCATGGTTGAGCGCAAAAACCCTGAAATGCATGACCCTTGCGGGTACAAAGCGATAAATATCCAGCAGCGGTTCCGGCGATGTTATGCCAGTTGTCGGATTGAAAATATTAATTATCTTACCGGGAACTGCCATAGGATTGAGCGGACGAGGGTCCTGAGTTGCCAGATCTACCTTGAAAGAAATGCCTCTCAATCTAGCGGGCAACTTCTCTCTTATTTTTTCTTCATAATCTCTCGCGCTGACAAAACCAGTGCCGCGATGTATTTGATCGATTGATATTTCCGCGGAAAAGGACATCTTCCACTTTACTTCTCGGGCATGAAGCTTTTTCCATTCATTAGCGAGCTTGCGCTTTTTAGTGTCTTTGAGCGTAAGCCAACTCTGTACTTCATTAAATAAAAACCATTCATCACAATTCAGATAGGCATCTAAATTTTTAGCGGGGTTATCAGGGAAAATAAGTTTCATCGTTTCATGAAATATCTCTTGCAAGTGCAAATCCAGCGCGCGTGTAGTCCGATGGAAGTAAACGTTGCTGTATAAATTAAGACGGGCATTGAGAAAACGTCTAAGCGCCGACATGCCCGAATGATGCAAGGTCAGACCTTCTTTAGTGAAGAAAGTGTAGTATCGCAGGCGGGGGATATCGACCATGTCCAGAGAAAATCCCGTCATGTAAGCATCGCGCTGAACATAATCGAGATTATCGACAGTGTAAATTCCGGAAAACAACTGCCGAAGTAACTGCAACCAGCGCGGCTGAAAACTTTCTTCGGAAGCCGCGGGCATAAGAATTAAATAGGCAATCTGGCTGGGGTCCATCGCTTCACCACGGGTAAAAAAACCGGAAGGGCTGCGCCTGACGCGGGAAATATCGGCACCGATCTTTTTGACTATAATTTGCTGCCCCATAATTTCATGGGTTAATCCCCAATTGCTCAAAAAGTGCTGATCAAAAAAATGTCCGTAAGGTCCGTGACCAACATCATGTAAAAGTCCGGCAATACGCAGCAATTCCTCCACATAATTGGCTGAAGGAACATCTTTACAGACATCATGCAGACTGGAGTACACATGCTTGGCGAATTCACCGGCAACATGCATTGTTCCAAGAGAATGCTGAAAACGTGAATGTTCCGCCGCCGGATAGACCCAGCGGGCGCTCTGCAACTGATAAATCCTTCGAAGCCTTTGTACCCAGGCGGAATCAATCAGGTCTTTCTCTGTTTTTTCTTCTCCTCCGCCATCTTCCGGTACCGTAAATGATACGTACTGGTGAATCGGATCAGCAAGCAAGGACAATCCCTGATAGATATTATGATTTGATGCAGCCGTTTTTTTCATGATTGTTTGTTTATAATATTTAGACCCAAAGAGCAATTTTTATCATCAATTTATTCCAGTTCTAAATCAAAGATGGTATCGAGGCGGCAAGGAGGAGGTGACGAGGCGTATTGTATATACGCTGAGGAAGACGACGAAGCAGCCAACAAAGATAACGCTTTGATTTAAGGCTGGCACTATTTAGGCGGCATTCGAAGAGCCGCGTCCAGCCTAATACAACATCCGTTGAGCATTGTATTTTCGATGATATGAATAACCATTCGGGCAAATTCAGCAGGCTTTCCTAAACGGCGCGGAAACGGAATGGTACTGACCATCTCTTCTTTCACCGCCGGCGGCAAACCAGCCATCAGCGGAGTTTCAAAAAGACCAGGGGCGATTGTGGCTACTCGAATCCCATAATCGGCACATTCGCGGGCAATGGGCAGCGTCATGCTGACGATGCCGCCTTTGGAAGCGCAATATGCAGCCTGACCGATCTGGCCGTCAAAAGCGGCAATTGATGCCGTGTTGACAATTACACCCTTCTCTCCTTCGCCATTGGGTGTATTATTAATCATTTGCTCAACCGCCAATCTGATCACATTGAGCATACCCACAAGATTAACCTGTAAAACCTTGTTGAATGAGTCTAAAGGCAGTGGCCCCTTCTTACCCAAAATCTTTCCAGGAGTGGCTATTCCCGCGCAATTGACGGCCACATTTATTTTTCCGAAAGTATCAATAATTTTTCCCAGTGCCTGACGGATATCGGCTTCGCTGGTTATATCGGCATTCACAAAGATTGCGGCCGCCCCAACAGCACTGGCAAGTTTCTCACCTTTGGCCGAATCCATATCTACTATGGCCACCTTCGCGCCTTCTTTAGCCAGCTCTCTTACTGTTGCTTCGCCCAAACCCGACGCGCCTCCGGTTACTAAGGCGACAACATCCTTATTATCCATATCACCACTCCTTAATTATGTTAATGAGACCCAAGCTTCAGAAATCGCAGATGACCTTTAGGTTACAAAGTGCATAACCTGAAGGTCATCTGCGACTGAAACTTGCAGGTCGAATTATCCCGCAAAGCGGAGGGTATTATACCCGTGGGTCCAGTTTAGCCAGTATTTTGCCAAAGGGCTTGATCATCTCTGTTTTCATCCTTTTTACAAAATTCCGGCGGATAAAGGGTATTTTTGTGAGCGAAACAATTGTCCTATTAATCATCCGCCATTTGTAATTCTTGTTGGGAAAATCGTAAGCTCCATTTTCTTTATAATATTTATGGTCTGCCTGGAAAACTATGCGCAGTTTGCCGAAAACCGCGTCCCGGAATATTTTTGTTCCCGCCACTCCATAGAATTTCTGTGGCTGAAGGTATCCTTTTTTACTGTACATGACGGCGCTTGCGGCCAGGCTCTGCAGCGCATGATTAATTTCCTGTGATCCGCCCATATCGTCACTTACAAATCCGACCAGATTTGCGTGCATCATCTCAGCGTAGGCTTCCAGAATTTCCCGCAGATTATAAAGTTGAGTGAACGACCCTGTAATAACAAATCCGATTTGTTTACCTTCCAGAACCGGTATATGTCCGTTAAAAAAGCTGCGGTCAAAAAAGCATTTCCAAAGGGAAGAAAGAAACCGGTCATGAATGGCGCCGGCGAAAAATAAAATATCCGCCGTCTTAATCTGCTTATTGAAAAAATCAATAAATCCGTCTTTACCTTCGTAAACGCAACTGTTGTCGATGCCGCACTTCATACAACCGAGGCAGCCGCCTTTAATATCAACATCCTTGAGTTGAAAAATCGCCGCAGTTGGCGAAAAGGCTTTTTGGAAATTTTCCAACATCGGGCGAAGGTTAGGATTATTGCTAAAATCATCAACAACTATCAAGACTTTTTTGCCATCAGTATCTATCTGCCGAAGCAGTGCCGGTTCATAGGCTGTGGTCGAATTAGTCAATCGTTTAGCACTTGCCACAGCCCCGGAATCATCTTTAATCGCCTGAATAAACATCTGGCCGAAAAGCGCGAGTCTGCGCCTTTCTTTAGATTTGAAAAGATCATACATTTCTGCAGAATATGATCCGAAAAACTTCATTTCCAGGTCGCCGCAAATGTCACGCAGGTAATTGTGGGCGGTATGGTCGAAAAATTTAATTGATGTTGTCAAAACGGCAACCGGTTTTCCCCGAAAAGCTGAAACAGAATTTCTTTCGAAGATTAATTCAATGAATCGCTTATATTGCGAAGAAACGAGAAAAAAATAGAGAGGAAAAGCCCAGAGAACGGCATCCGCAGCCGCTATTTGACCGATTGTTTCTTTGAAAAACTTATCATCTTCTTCCAGCTTTTTAATCTTCAGCGCGACATCGAATATTTTAAATTCAATCTCCGGGAATTTACGCTGAAGAAAAGAAACATATTGCAGAGTGACACTAACCTGACCTTTAGGAGAACCATTCAAAACGGCGATTTTCATAATAACCCCCTATACTTATTTTACTATATCCCGCCCGATAATCATGTTTTGTACTTCCCGCACACCCTCATAAATATCTATAATGTGAGCATCACGGGAAAGTTTGGAAATTTCGTATTCGTTTGTAAAACCATAGCCGCCATGCAAATGGAGGCCTTCTGTTGAACAAAAAACAGCTGCTTCCGCTGCCACATTTTTCGCCAAAGAAGCGTATATCCCGGCATCCTTTGCTTTTTCCTGAATCTTACAAACTGCTCTCAAAAGCGCCATTTCCGCGAGTTGAACTTTTTTCCACATGGTGATCAACATATCTCTGGCCACCGGCAAATCGCAAATTCTCTGGCCGAATTGTTTGCGTTCACGCGTGTAATCAATTGTCAGAGCAAACGCACGTTTGGCCAAACCAAGACCAATCGCGGCAACCATCGGCCGGGCAAAATCTAAAACGTCAACAATATATTTGAAGCCAAAGCGCCTGTCTCCAATAATCTGATTCGGATGAATAATGACATCCTCAAAAGTAACGCTGGCAGTATTGGATAGCCTTTGCCCTAATTTATCTTCCGGTTTGCCGATAATTATTCTGCCACCTGTAGGGACATTAATTTGTCTTGTTGAATTTCCAATGTCCGGAATATCAGAGGAAGTGACATGCTCTACCGGAATAATTACGCAAGCCATAAAATTGCTTGTCGGTTTTCCCACTTTGCAAAGGACTGTGTACTGTGAAGCGTAAGAGGCATTGGTAATAAAGCACTTGGAACCGTTTAAAATATAAGTCCCGTCATCCTGTTTGACAATGAAAGTTGTCATCATCGAATTATCTGAACCGGCGCCGGGTTCAGTCAGGCAAAAGGAAGCCAGAAGTGGTTTTTCAACAAAAGGCCTTAGAAACAATTCTTTTTGTTCTTCTGTTCCATGCAGGCTGATGACAATATTGGCCAGATCGTTGCACATCGCCGAAGTGGAGATGCCCGTATCACCGTAAGAGATTTCCTCGATGATCAGTGCTGAAGACAGCGTATCAATCTCAAAGCCTTTGACCGATTCGGGAATACATAAATTAATTATGCCCGTTTCCCAGGCTTTATTAATAATCGACCAGGGGAAAGCGTGAGCTTTTTCCATCTCTAAAATATGCGGCGTGATTTCATTTTTCACGAATTTCCGCACCGTATCCAGATACATTAATTGATTTTCACTAAATCTAAAATCCATAGGGCAACCTTTCATTCATCAATTTTGTCTGCTTACGCGCTGACAGATTCATTAATTCCGTATTTCGTCCGCAGGAATTTTTCCATTGTCGCGGGATACAAAATATATGCAAGCACATCTTCATCGCTGCGGGCGAGATCGCCAAGACTCTTCTTCGCCGCTTCGATTTCCGGTTTCAGATAATCGGCCGGCCTTCCTGCTATCGGTTCCTGTCCGCGCTTGTAATTCTTCAATATTTTTTTGGTTAATTCCGGATCAATCGGCATCGGGGTTTTGCCATACATGCCTAAAACCAGATCCTTGAGTTGATTGGATATTCTTACATAACGGCCGAAGAGAACATTCAACACAGCCTGCGCGCCGATAATTTGCGACACCGGAGTAACCAGAGGAGGACTGCCCATTTCTTTGCGTGTCTGAACGACTTCTTTATATATTTCTCCCAGTCTATCCAGCGCGTTCATCTCCTTCAACTGGCCGGTCAAATTGGAAATCATGCCGCCGGGAATCTGATGGGCAAGAACTCCATTATCAATGATTGATAATTTATGGGTGGACAGGTGAGTACTATATTTTGGAGCGATACTTTCCAGATGTTCGCCCAGCACCAGAAGTTTGTGTAAATCCATTCCAGTCGCGCGCTCGGTCCCCCGAAGGGCGGCAACCAGCGGTTCAATGGCGGGCATTGACGTTCTCAGCGCGAAAGGCGCCAGACATGTGTCCACAACATCAACTCCGGCTTCTATCGCTTTTAAATATGTCATCGAAGCCATGCCGCTGGTATAATGTGAGTGCAGGTGCAGAGGCAATTTAATTTCTTTCTTTATGGCGGAAACCAGATCGTAGGCGTCAAAGGGGGAAAGTATACCCGCCATGTCTTTAATGCAGATCGCGTCCGCGCCCATTTGCTGAAGTTCTTTCGCTTTTTTCACAAAATATTCAAGGGTATAAACTTCTCCTCCCAGACGAACCTCGGTCAATGAATAACAAACAGCGCCCTGAAACTTTTTTCCATTGGCTTTAATTCTTTCCGCGCATGATTCCATATTGCGAAAATCGTTTAAAGCGTCAAAACAGCGGAAAACATCAATACCTATTTCGCAGGCTTTATCTACAAAAGCCCGTACCACGTCATCGGCGTAATGGCGATAGCCGACCAGATTCTGTCCGCGTATCAGCATGGCAAAGGGAGTTTTGGTGATATATTTTTTGAGAATCTTAGGACGCATCCAGGGGTCTTCGCCCAGAAATCTATGCATGGTGTCAAAAGTCGCGCCGCCCCAGACCTCCATTGCGTGGAAACCACAACTGTCCATCTCTTCGGCAATGGGAATCATATCCTCTGTTTTCATTCTGGTCGCGTAAATGGATTGATGACCATCACGGAAAGTGTTGTCCTGGATTTTTACAGGATTTGGTGGAACCTTTTCTGCACTTTTCATAACTAACTCCTTAATACATGCTCACGCATTTTTTATTGAAAATAATTGTAATGGAATTACTTCGCACCAGCAAAGACTTTCTCAGCAGCGGTAAGTCCGGTTACCGACTTACAGGTCACACCGATTGTTTTGAAAAAATCGCACAGAGGACGTCCGGGGCCAATCTCGAATACTTCCTGCGAATTAGCGGCTAAACATCTCATGTTTTCACGCCACTTTACAGTATTGCTAAGCTGGTTTACCAGATTATCTCTTATTGATTTAATATCATTTTGGTGAAAACTACCGGTAAAGTTTGATGTTACTTGAGAAGCATTTTGTGGATTTAGATCCCCTCCGATTTCCTTCAAAGTATCAAAAAATGGTTCTTCGATTTTTTTCATGAAACGGCTGTGAAAGGGAGCGCTGACATTTAATTGAATAAATCTATGCCGTTTATCGGTTGGAAAAACTTCTGCCATTTTTTTCTCTATTTCCGGAAGCGCTTTGGCTTCGCCACTGATAACGATCTGATTGGCTGAATTGATATTGGCGATATCAACCGGTAAATTTTCCAGTAACTTTTTGAGAATGTTAATATCAATGTTCTCCGAGATAACCGCGGCCATTGAGCCAATACCGACAGGCACTGCTTCCTGCATCAGTTTTCCACGCGCTCTAACTATCTTTACGGTTTGGGCAAAAGGCATAACACCCGCGGCAGTAAGCGCCGTAAATTCTCCTAAAGAATGACCGCCAAACCACCGGGCGGAAAAATCAAAACGCTGTAACAAACCCCGCAACATGGCAATCTCTGTTGTAAGAATACATGGCTGGGTATACTCGGTCAAATTCAGACGGTCATCATCGTCAAAACAAATTGAAGCAACATTCAACCCCAGCGCATCGGAAGCCTCTTCATACGTCTGGCGGCAAACAGGAATCTGCTCATAAAAATCCTTACCCATTCCCGTCCTTTGGGAACCCTGCCCGGGGAAAACAGCCACTAAGTTCTTATTTCCACTCATAAAAATACCTTCCTGCAAAAAAATATCTCAAAACATCGGTTGCCGGGGTTTTATATACTAAAATTGACTTTATATCAATTCATGATAGTAGAAAATAATTGCTTCCGAAAATATTTAAAAAAGTGACTCACGACCGCTATCATGACCATATTAAATAAAACATTTTACGAGCTTGACACTTTGAAAGTCGCCCACGCGCTCATCGGGAAAAAATTAGTGCGGCAGATCGGCGGCCTCCAATTGAGCGGAATGATCGTAGAGACTGAAGCCTATTGCGGAAGAGAAGACAGCGCCTGCCATGCTCATCGGGGCCAAACGAAACGAAATGCTGTCATGTTCGGCCCGCCTGGTCATGCTTATGTTTATTTCACTTATGGCATGCACTATCTGTTGAATATAGTAACCGAAGCGGAGGGCAATCCCTGCGCAGTGCTCATACGTGCGATCCTGCCTGTTGACGGATTAGAAGAGATAGAAGCCCGTCGCAAACGCAAAGGCCCCGAACTTACCAACGGCCCAGCAAAACTCTGCCAGGCACTGGGAATTGACAAATCATTAAACGGCTGGGATTTAACCGCAGGCTGTCAGCTATGGGTCGAAGATTACAAGAAAATTTCCACAAAGCTAATTACCGCCACATCCAGAATAGGCATTGGTTATGCCAAGGAAAAACACCGCAATGCCCTCTGGCGCTTTATAGTTAAAGCATAACATGCGCATGAAAGACGGATAATGACCCATTCCATTCAATCGGCAAAGGATCCCGAATTTTCACAAAACAGCGATTAGTCCGATCTATGATCTTGTTAGCTAGTCTCTAAAAGTATTTATAAAAAATCTGCAAAGTTTATTACTCTTCGATCTTTTCACCCTCTAATTTAAAAATCCGGTAAGACCAATCTGCGAAGCGAGGGAATATGCTATTTAAAGAGCCTAACAGAAAATAAACAGATGGCACTACAATGAGAGCCTTATTCTTTTTTATTCCCTTAATCATAGCTTTTACTACTTTCTCGGGAGATATTTTTGGAGATATCCACGGCACTTTTATATCCTTGATCATCGGTGTATCAACGCGACCCGGATATATTGAAGTAACATTTATTCTTTTCACCTTAAGTTCCTGGCGAAGCACATCACCAAATCCATCCAGCGCTGATTTCGCAGCCACATAGGGTCCATCGCCAATTATACCTTTCTTTGCATCCAGGCTATTTACAATTACTATATGACCTTTGCTCTGACGCAACATTTCCGGAATAACGCTTTTAATGACATATATCGTGCCAAAAAAATTTACGGCCATGGACTGCTCATATGACCGAATATCTATCCCATCAGCAACATCTTGAACATATTTTCCTGCATTGGCAATTAATATATCGATCTTCCCCCATTTTGAAATTGTTTCTTTTGCCATTCTTTGTGTATCTTCGAATGAAGTGATATCCGTCTTAATTACCAGAGCTTGTCCACCTCTTAATTCGATATCTTCCTTTAATGATTCGAGCTTTTCTTTATTTCTTGAGGCTAATACAACTTTTGCATTTAGCTTTGCAAAAATTAATGCTGCAGTTCGGCCGATACCAGTCGATGCTCCGGTCACTATGACTACTTTATCCTGAAAATAAATTTTATCATTCATAATTCAATATAATATCCTTTGTGTTTATTTTATACTTCATTAATGCAGAAACTGTATATCTTTGCAAAGCACAAAAACTATTGTGATTATATGCACAACAATTTATGCCTTGTCTATTCAATAATCTCCTAAATAAAGAGATTCTGCGAAGCAAATTAGTGATAAGTAATTATAAATTCTTCGTATTTAATTTGCAATAATTTATTTAAGTTTTCATCATAACATCAAATTATCTTGCGGCTACATTTCGAATGTGCTACCAGTGCGCCACTTTAAAGAAGGGTTACAATATATGATTCATTTCAGTGGCATCAGTAAGCAGCATGGTCCGCAAATCCTGTTTCGGGATGCCAGTTTTCAGATACTGCCAGGCAGCCGAAGCGGCTTGGTCGGGCCAAACGGCGCGGGTAAAACCAGCATCTTTCGCCTGATCATGAGCGAGGAAGAGTTCGATGCCGGAGAAATCACCAAAGCGCGCAATGTAGTTTGCGGCTATTTTTCTCAGGATGTCGGAGCTATGTCCGGCCGTTCGGCACTTCAGGAGGTTATATCCGCCTCCGAGGCAGTAAGCCAGCTCGGCTTGCAGATTTCGGAGATGGAAGCAGCCATGTCCCAGTCGATGGCTGAAGATGAAATGACAAATCTGCTTGTGCGCTATGGCGACATTCAGACCGAGTTCGAGCATCGCGGCGGCTACGATCTGGAAAGCCGCGCGCAAATTATTTTGACAGGCCTGGGTATCGGGCCGGATGATTACTCTCACCCGGTGGAAACTTTCAGCGGTGGCTGGAAAATGCGCATCGCGCTGGCCAAAATCCTGTCGATCAATCCCGATGTGCTTTTACTGGATGAACCCACAAACCATCTTGATGTGGAATCGATCATCTGGCTGGAAGAATGGCTATCAGACTCATTTAAAGGCGCACTGTTAATGACCAGCCATGACCGCGAATTCATGAACCGCGTGGTGAATCGCATTGTTGAAGTTGACAACCGCTCGATCACCACTTACAGCGGCAACTACGATTTTTATCTGCGTGAACGGGAAATTCGCCGTGAGCAGCTTCTGGCCAGCCACCGCCGTCAGCAGGAAATGCTGGCAAAGGAAGAGGATTTCATTGCCCGCTTCGCGGCACGCGCTTCTCATGCATCTCAGGTACAGTCCCGCGTTAAAAAGATTGATAAGATTGAGCGCATCGAAATTCCGGCCGAACAACGAAACATCAAATTCGAGTTTGCCGAACCGCCGCGCAGCGGTGATGATGTTGTCAAGCTCGATGGGCTGGGTAAAACATGGCCCCGTCCCGACGGTGGCGAAAAATCAGTTTTCGGCGGAGTTACCGGTGTTATCCGGCGTCAGGAAAAGATCGCCGTGGTTGGTGTCAATGGCGCCGGCAAGTCCACATTCTTAAAGGTGCTGGCAGATCAGGCCAAGCCTTCAACCGGCAGCATGAATCTGGGAGCAAACGTTTATCCCGGCTATTTCAGTCAGCATGCCATGGATATTCTCCAACCGCGAAAGACAGTGCTGGAGACCGTGCAGGATGCCATGCCGCAGGCGCACCTGGGAACATTGCGCAATCTCTGCGCCGCCTTTCTGTTTCAGGGTGATGATATTTACAAACGGATTGATAAATTATCCGGTGGTGAGAAGAGCCGGGTGGTTCTGGCGACGATGCTGGTGCAGCCGATAAACCTGCTGATCCTCGATGAACCAACCAACCATCTCGATATCCAGTCACGCGAAACGCTGCTTGCCGCGCTGCAAAACTTTTCCGGCACGGTAGTGCTTGTCAGCCATGACCGCCACTTCCTGCGCTGTCTTATCAATCGTGTCTTCGAAATTGATCATGGCGAAATGCGTATTTACAATGGCAATTACGAATACTACCTGGAGAAGTCCGGCCGTGAACATCGTGCTGCCTGAAATATTTCTATTTACTCGAATTAATATATTCGGTAATTTTGGATGCGATGGTTTTTACGACATGCTCAAATTCATCAACATCCTTATCCAACAGCGTCATGCGGAAACCGAGCAGCGGCGTAAAAAATGATGTCAGCGGAACCACACAAATGCCGGTTGCCGCAAGCAGATAGTAAACAAATCGCTTGTCGTATTCAATGGAGCCTTTCGTTAAGCTTTCCACATATTTTTTGATCTCCGGCTGCTTAATCGGCAGATATTGCCGGTCATTGAGCACCGATTCATTGAAGATGACTGTGTTGTAAAACGCTCCATTGGTTTTGTTGGCAATCAGAAAAGGTACATCTTTTAAAATGCCATAGGCGATATTGGAAAGTTTTTCGTAATGCTGCAACCGCTCTCTTAAGTAATTTTTGTATTCCGGATGGGTCATTATCCTTGGTATCGCCATTTGCGGCAGCGTGGTAGAGCATACTTCCGACATCTTCTGATGTAGAATGGTATTGATGAAGCGGGCAAATATCGGATCTTTGTCCGCGTTATAAACTTCCATCCAGCCGCAGCGCGCGCCGGGCCAGGGAGCCTCTTTGGATATGCTCTTCATGGCGATAGCAGGAACATCGCCGATAATATCGCATATCGGCACAGTCTTTTTGCCGTTATAGACTATATTGATATAGGTCTCATCGGAAATCACAAAAAGATCATTTTCTTTGGCAATCCGGACAATATTCTGGAGCGCATCGACCGGATACACAAAGCCGGTGGGATTATCGGGATTGATAATCAG
>Ga0007800_10000413_pt1 | contig 16961 bp, 15 predicted proteins | sample CryBogmetaGMA14M_FD_60366 | JGI IMG/M metagenome (GOLD analysis project Ga0007800, IMG submission 60366) | Freshwater microbial communities from Crystal Bog, Wisconsin, USA - MA14M | ecosystem: Environmental > Aquatic > Freshwater > Lake | place: Crystal Bog, Wisconsin, USA | collected 2009-07-06 | reverse complement strand
TTGCGGAATTGTGAACGCAGGTGGCTACAGTAAGATCTTGGGAACTTTCAATAATCTGCGAAGTGCTGTTTACAAGCTGATGGATGAGGCCGAAACAGGGGACGTTGTGCTATTGTCACCTGCGTGTGCGTCTTTCGGAATGTTTCAGAACGAATTTCACCGGGGGGATAGCTTCATATCAATAGTCACGGAAATTCTAGAATAACCGGTCGGTGTCAGAGACTTGGTTTTCGTTCGACTGGTTTAAATAGCCCTCTGTTGACAGACAATTTGATTTCACTTGGATGTGCCAGTGGATCCTATTGAACACTCGCTGAAATCAATAAGTTCTTTGCAAGCCGGGCATTTGTGGGGCCTGTCGAACTCATCGGAGAAAATTTCTTTTTCCTTGCCGCACTTCGGGCATCTGCACATGAAAGAAGAGAGGCTCTTGTTCGCTTCGAAACCGGGACAGTGCATGGGTGTACTCATTCTCTAACTCCTCCAGCTAACCGCTACCCCTCCAGAATTGATCTGAGTTCTTTCAATTCTTTCTTGATCTCTAAAAGTATCTCCCTGTAACCGGATTGGTTGTCGGAAGAAAGGGCATTTTCAGCCTTTGCTTCCAGAAGTTCTGATTCTTCCTTGGCTTTGACGGCTTTGGTCGGCTTCTTTGCCTTCCTTTCGGCGGAGACCTGCCTTTTCATGTCCTGAAGGCGTTTCTTTGCACCTGCGATGGTAAATTTCTCGTCATAAAGAAGATGCTTAATTTCTACCAGCAGCTCCAGGTCCTTTTTGTGATATAGGCGCTGGCGTGCACGAGTTCGAGTCGGTTTCAGTATTTTGAATTCTGACTCCCAGTATCTGAGCACGTAAGGTTCTACATCAAGAATTTCACTGACTTCCCCGATTTTGAAATACTGCTTCTCAGGAATCGCGATAGTCATAATTCAACCACCCCTCCAAATGAAAATCTATCCGACCGGATTCCATGGTCTCATACGACAAAAGCTAAGCCGCACAGGAAGGTGGCGATTAATCCGCCTTTTCATTCCCTCATTGTGGCGCCGAACTCCCTGACAAGAGAATCCACTACGCTGGAATGAACCTCCTGAACTTCGTCGTCGGTCAGAGTCCGATTCTCAGACTGATATCGAATCCGGAACGCCATACTTTGGCTACCCTCCGGAATCGTTTCTCCTCGATACAAATCGAATAGGATCACGGACGTAATAATATCATGGCCCAAACGTGAAATCAAGTGTTTAATGTCATCTCCTGAACAATTTGTTTCAACCATTAATGATAGATCCCGTTCTATATAAGGGTAGCGAGGAACCGGCCTGAAAACTCTTTTCTTGCGCCTTTGAATGAACAGAGGCTCCAAAAGTATTTCAAAAATCTGAATTCCCTCTGTCAATTCAAGGTCTCTGGCCTTCTTCGGGGCCAACTCTCCCAGAAAACCGATGGTCTTTCCATCAAGAACCACGTCTGCAGACGTGCCCCGATGAAGGAAAGATATATTGGAGGGCACAAACGTGGCCTCGTTAACCTCGAACGCTTCCAACACAATCTCAAGCGCGCCTTTTAAATCATAATAATCCACTTCCCGTTTGGGGTCGATTTTCCCGTAGATATCAACCTCACCCCTTTGAAAATGCCACGAATCTGAATGACGCTTGCCTACTGCGATTGCTGCCAGTCTTAAATCCTCCCGGGGAAGCTCCTGGCCAGGTACAGGCGTAAAGGTTTTCCCCATTTCATAGAGTGTGAGGTTCTCACATTTGAAATTTATATTCCGCTTAGCAGTTGAAATGAGGCCTGGTATCAGAGAAGTCCGCATGACGGTGTAGTCTTCGGTAAGTGGATTGAGCAACTCCAGCGGCCGGTCATGCTCGACACCGATTGCAAAGGCCTTGCCGGCTTCTCGAGACACAAAAGACATTGTAATGATCTCCGTGAAACCCGCAGCGTTCATGCACTCGTTTGCTTTCTTCATGCGCTCCATGGAACCTCTGGTCCGATCCGGGGCAGACAAGTAACAAGGCATGGAGACAGGAATATTCTGAAATCCATATACCCGAGCGACTTCTTCAATCATGTCCACTTCTCTCTCCAAGTCCCAACGCCAAGATGGTGGTCGGCACACAAGGACTCCGTTATCCTTCGCCTCCAACTTGACCTCAACACCCAGCCGCTTCAGATTTTCTGAAATTTCCTCCCCTTTTAAATTAAGCCCCAGCAGGCCATTCACCTTATCTGTCCTCACCGAGACAATTTGTCTTGTTATGGGCTTCGGATAGACATCAATGCAGTTCGCAATCACTTTCCCGCCGGCCAGCTTCCCGACCAGGTATGCAGCCCTATGTGCCGCCCACAATGTACTCTCGGGGTCTACACCTCGTTCGAAGCGGTAGGAGGCTTCGCTTGACATTCCAAGCGACTTGGCGGTTCTCCTGATGCCGAATCTTTCAAAACACGCGCTCTCGATGACAACTGCAGTAGTGTCGTCACCTATCTCGGAATTTATACCACCCATGATGCCGGCGAGGGCTACAGACCTTTTCCCATCCCTGATCATGAGAGAGTTCTCCGGTAGAACTCGTTCGGCACCATCCAACGTAACAAAGGTTTCCAGGGGGTCGCAGCGTCGCACTACAATTCGGCTTTCCTCGAGTAAGCCGTAATCAAATGCATGGAGGGGCTGTCCACATTCCATAAGGATTAGGTTAGTAGCATCTACAACGTTTGATATTGGACGCAAGCCGGATCTCGTCAGCCTTAGGCGTATCTCTAAAGGAGAGGGTCCTATGGATACTCCCTCCACCATCCGCACGACGTATCGAGGACAAAGATCCGCATCCTGAACCTCAACTCGGACTTTGTCGTGAATATTCTCCTCCGCCTCTTCCAATGAGAACTCGGGGAGTTGCCATGGCTTTCCTGTGAGCGCGGCTAATTCCCTGGCAATGCCCAATACGGACAGACAATCACCCCTATTTGGCGTTATCGATACATCCAGTATGAAGTCCTCCAGAAAAGGAAGCGCCATTGTAAGAAAAAGCCCCTCCTTAATCTTAGGATCGAGACAGAGAATACCCGCAGCATTTTCTCCAAGCCCCAATTCTTTCTCGGAGCAAATCATTCCGGGAGAGTAAACCCCTTTGATCGTCTTTGCCGTAATCTCTATTCCCGAAGGCAAGACCACACCAGGAGGAGCGTATGGAACTATTTGCCCAACGCCTATATTGGGGGCACCGCAAACTACTGTCTCATCTCGCACGCCCAAGCTGATACGTACTAAGCTCAAATTTTCAGATCGGGGATGGGGACTAATCTCATCTATCCTGGCGGTAAGAATCTTGTCTAAGCCACGGCCTACACTAGTTACGACTTCCACCTCGATGCCCGACATTGTAAGAAGGTCGGCAACTTCTTGGACGGAACGATCGATATCCACAAATTCTTTCAGCCAATTCAAGCTGACGAGCATTTTCGCTAACCCCTTTCAGAGACCCAAGCTGTGATTCAAAAGCTAAGTGTCATTGGAAAACTGATTCATTGCGAACGCTTCCCTGATCTCCAGCCTGAACTTTTCTCATGAAATGAAAAACACATCAGAACTGTTTGAGGAACCGAACATCATTTTCATAAAAAGCTCGTATGTCAGGAATCCCGTATTTAAGCATGGCTACACGCTCGATGCCCATACCGAAGGCGAAGCCGGTATAAATCTCAGGATCATAGTCCACAAAACGGTAGAGTGCGGGATCAAGCATTCCAGCTCCGAGAATCTCGAGCCATCCGGTGGAGGAGCACGTTCTGCAGCCTTCGCCACCGCATATGACACACTGGATGTCGACTTCTGCAGATGGCTCTGTAAAAGGAAAAAAGCTTGGGCGAAAACGTAAACCCAGTTTTTCTCCAAAATACTCTTGAACGAAAGCCGTAAGAACACCCTTGAGGTCTGAAAGGGATATTCCTTGGTCCACCCATAACCCTTCGATCTGCATGAACATGGGAGAGTGAGTAATGTCAGCGTCTCGGCGATATACCTTTCCAGGACAAATTACGCGTAAAGGCGGTTTTTGTAGCTCCATTGTACGGATCTGGACCGGGGAAGTGTGAGTCCTGAGAACCACATTGTCCGACAAGTAGAATGTGTCCTGCATGTCTCTGGCAGGATGATCCCTGGGAATGTTCAGTGCTTCAAAATTATAGTAATCCAACTCCACTTCAGGACCTTCAGCCAACTGAAATCCCAGCCCATTGAAAACCTGTATCAATTCGTCAGTCACCCGATTCAAAATGTGAGTACGGCCTGGAATTGATCTTCTTCCGGGAAGAGTGACGTCAAGAAATTCAGACCCTATCTTCCTTTCTTCAGCTTTTTCCCTTATGGTTGCTCGCTTTTCATCAAATTTTTGTTCCAGCTCAGACTTGATAAGATTTGCAAGCTGACCAATCTCGGCACGAGTTTTCGGGGGAAGGTCTTTCAAGCCTCTCAAAAAACCGGTCAGTTCACCTTTGCGCCCTAAAACGCGGGTCCTAACGTCAGAGAGAGACTTCTCATCATCGAGCCCACCTATCAGTTCCAAAGCATTGAGCCTGAGTTTGTCAAGTTGGTCCTTCATAATTTTAACCACCATTGATAAGCTTGTTGCAGAGACAAAAAAAGCGGTCCAGGAAGACCGCTGAGAATCGACACAGGATTACCCTTGAGGGTCATCCCGGAGCCGAACCTTAAAGAACCCGGTGCGGAGAACCTGCTTCAGGGCTCCAAGACCTTTCTGGCCTCCAGAACTATGCCGGTGAAAGCGCCTGGATCGCAGATGGCAAGATCCGCAAGAACTTTTCTATCCAAGGCTATTTGCGCTTTCCTTAGCCCTTCCATAAGGCGATTGTAAGGCAATCCGTTCGATCTTGAACCCGCAGAGATCCTGGTTATCCAGAGACGGCGAAAGTCACGCTTCCGGGTTCTACGGTCTCTGTAAGCATAACAGAGTGCTCTTTCAACAGTCTCCCTTGCTTGCTTCAAAGTCCGGCTTCGGCCTCCCACATACCCCTTAGCCGCCTTCATAATTTTGTTGCGTCTGGCCCTGCTTGCGGGCGCACATCGTGCTCGTGGCATTACTGACTCCTTGAATTTTGGACGGCTGCCGACCAGCCGTGAAACACTCTCTATAAGACCCAGGGTTGATTCCTGTGACCTGTCACAGGGGAAACGCATACGTTACCCGTACGGCAACAGCCTTCTGATCTGGATTGAGTCCTTCGGATCGATGAAGGCCTCTTGCCTGAGATTTCTTTTGCGCTTAGTCGATTTGCTGGTGAGTATGTGACTATGATACGCCTTCTTCCTCTTAATCTTTCCGCTCTTGAGAATTGTGAATCTCTTTGCCGCTCCGCGGCATGATTTCATCTTGGGCATTTCAAATCTCCCGTCCGCGATCTCCATGCGCCTTTCGACCGCGCTATGAGCTATTAAACTTTTTCTTATACCTTATTTGTCCAATTGATACAAATTCTTTTCTCACAAGAATCTCAAGGGGCCAATTATCTAAATAAACTAAGCTGTCGCAACTTGATCACTTCGCCGGCACCCTCGACTGGCTGAGCATATCTTACGTACCTGGCGGGAGTTTCCCGCAGGGAATAATACTCAAAGCCAGGCCACTGATCATAATGGTCTGCAGCGGTATCGGTCTCGGAGAGCCATGTCTTCCAGGTCTTCCCATCTTCCGAGGTGTCAATTTGCCATTTTGTCGGGACTGATTTATCGTCCCCCCAAACTATCCTGAGCCTGGAAACCGGGACCACAGATCCCAGATCGAGAACTATAGCCGGTGAATCTCCTTCTCCTTGCCGAGTGACTTCGAGAAGATTGGGCCCGGGATATCCTTTGAGAATGTGCAGGCCGCTGTCCACAGGTCGATCATTGACAAGCACTTTTGAGTTTTTTGCGTAGTCTTGAAAGTAAGAGTCGACCGGAACCGAGATGCTGTCATACTGCTCAAGTGATAAGCCAAAAACTCTCGTCTTTATCTGGTTAACTAATTCTTTGGCAAGAATGAAGTTGGCCCCATTGGTCAGGTGGCACCAATCGGTAAAAACCCACTCCGAAACATTATCGTAAAACCCTGTTAAATCGACTACCTCAAAGCCGATTTCACTGTTTCTATTTTTTATCTTTTCCACGAGTGCGTCATAGGTTTGGGCAGCGTCATAAAAACCGATCTTTTCCATTCCTGTGACACTTTCTATTTTCTGTTCCATTAGGGTTCGCTTTTTCTTGGAGTTGCGAAACATAGGCTGCAGAGCAAAGACATGGGGAACGCGGTCTGTGTCCAATACCTTGTGATATAGTGCTACTACGTCAGCAACCTGGGCTATGTTTCTGTCGCGGTACGCAATCATTTCAGGACTCGCATCTTGGGGATGTGCTGCGAATCCTCTGTTTTCCATGAGTATCCCCGGACCTTCCCCATGGCTCATGGCCAGCCATGTAAAAAAGTATGTGTTCCTCTTGAGCCACAGGGTCAGATAGTTCATAAGCCCTCCCGGGCTCATATCCATTATTTCGGTTACCACCTCAAAATAGGGGCCTTCGGTGAAATAATTCCAGTCTTTGAGGGGACGTGCCACGGTATGGACTTCGTTTGCTCCGTCGACCGCTACCACCAGGTCAGGTTGGTATAGACGAAGTTTAGCTAGGTAACGCATGAGATTGTTCTGATAAACGAAACCAGGTACGCCAGCGTTTATCACCCTGACTTTCTTGCCTTTTATTATGTTGACAATCCTGGGGTCTGCATTGAGAAGCTTTTCCATAATGTGTGGTATGGTCCAACGATGGGTCACCTCATAGAAATCGGCAACCGCGTCGGCAGGAGGCACCGGACCGCGACCGTATACCACTGACCCACCGGTTACAATTACCCGATACTCGTCCTCAGGCTTCTCTCTGGGGACATCCTCGAAGTCTTTGAAGCTTTGCTCATTAATGTATTCAAAAGAATTACCCAAGCGGGTATTTCGAACTGCTGCAAAACCTGGATTCGGTTCATACCCATACTGAGGGGCAACCATCTGCGAACTCCGGCGGGCCAAATCCATATCTCTATCCTGATAGACTTGCCCCAAAGGCGAGGACTTCACTTTCAGATAGGCGTAATACTCCATTGCACCAAAAATTCCGGCAACCATCAAGACCAAGAATGCTACATAAAGTATTCGGAGAAGGAATCGTCGCAGCCCGTACCAAAAGCCCGCTTTCTTCCCAATGGCCGCTGAGGCGTGCTGCGTAGTCTCCTCGCTTGTCATTCTTTTTTGGTCTTCGGAAGCTAAGTCATGCCTGTCCGCAGAATTGTTCATCCGGTCCTCCCTCGAATTCAAACATCTGCTACCAAGAAATCATTGAGATCAAACCTCGTATCATTTTTTGTCAATATCTTGCCGCATGAGTTCCGGAGGGTCTGCCCGGAAGACCGGCTTTCACAAACTTTTACTCGGCCATGATTGTCTAAAACCACGATAGGAGATGCTTGGGAGGTAGAGGGGAAACTTTAAGAGTGTTTCCCCATGGTGACCTCGATAACGCCTCTAAAAGAGCGTGTAGATGAAAGGTGCCGCAACAGGCGAACTAGCTGCCAGTATGATGAAAGCCGAGAGAATCACCAGCACGATCAAAATGGGCGCCAGCCAAAACTTCTTTCGAACTTTCATAAAATCCCAGAACTCTCTCACAAGGGACATAAATCGTTCCTCCTGTTCTCGTGTCATCTTCAAATCAGAACTGTTTCTCGTATCTCTCGATGCTGGTCTCCTGGGAATCATCCTTTCGGATCCAGTAAGACGAAACAGTTGGATCTCGTTTCCTATCCATAGGGTCTTTGGCGACCATACGCATGATCAATCCAGTCGGTGTAATTACGAGAAAGAATATAACCGTAAGCACTATTCTGGAGACAAAGTAGCCCAGGATCACCGAGAAGCCTATCCAGAAGCGATAAATCACTCGGAACAAAGGTGGAACGAGCCGGCACATGCTGAGAAAAGCTCCAGCCGCCATCCATAAAGAACCAGACCAGGCACCTTTCCAGAAAAGCAGATACGCTCCGATCACTCCCGGCAATACCAGGAGCAATAATGCCAGGATCGTCATATCACGGCTCGAAGGTTCCCGGTAAACGGCACTTATTTCGTCTCTTATTTCTTTAATTATATTCATTTGCTAGGTGTTCAGCTCCGACAACTCAATCCAGTTCGTACTGTTTTTTCCAGTCCGTATCATCTTTGATTGGGGATTGCTTAGTTTTGTCCAATAGGAAAGGCCCCAGTACCAAATAGTCCATCTCAGTCCGCATGAAGCAAAGATAGGCATGTTCCGGGCTCATGACAATAGGTTCGCCCCGTACATTGAAAGACGTATTCACTATGACCGGACACCCGGTTTTCCGATAAAAAGCATGTATCATTTCATGATAAATTGGGTTGGTGTCTTTGTGCACTGTCTGGATACGGGCAGAGTAGTCTACGTGAGTGACCGCCGGAATCTCCGAACGCGCAACGTTGAGCTTGTCGATTCCCCAGAGACACTCTTCTTGATCGTTCATTTTCCGACGAATCCTCGTGACCACATCAGCAACCAACAGCATGTAGGGGGATGGTCTGTCAAGTTCGAAATACTTTTCCACCTCTTCTATAAGCACAGAGGGGGCAAAAGGCCTGAAGCTTTCTCGATACTTGATCTTAAGATTCATCTGTGACTGCATTTTAGGGCTTCGAGCATCCCCTATGATTGACCTGCCCCCCAATGCCCTCGGGCCAAACTCCATCCTTCCTTGAAACCAACCTATTACCTTTTCCTGGGCTATGAGTTCGGCCACGGTTTCGGGGAGGGTCTCATTGCCCAAGTATTGGTATGGGTAGCTATGGGAATCAAGAAAGTTTTTGAGATCTTTTTCATCATAAGCAGGTCCGATGTAAGATCCCATCTGGTGATCATGCGAATCATCGGCTGACCTTTCGTTGCCCAGTAGCTGGTACCATGCAAAAAGAGCCGCTCCCAAAGCACCACCGGCGTCTCCTGCGGCAGGCTGTATCCAGATGTCTTCAAAGGGCCCTTCCCTAAGGATACGACCATTCCCCACGCAATTCAAGGCTACCCCGCCTGCCAAGCAAAGACATTTTTCCCCGGTGAGCTTATGAATATGCCGAGCGGTTCGGATCATGACCTCTTCGGTAACCTCTTGAACCGATTTGGCAAGGTCCATCTCTCTCTGGGTGAGTTCGCTCTCAGGTTTCCTCGCCGGTCCGTCGAACAGCTTCTCAAAAGACTCACCAGTCATGGTTAAACCATACGGGTAAGTAAAATGATCCATATTCAATTTGAAAGATCCATCTTCTTTAATATCGATGAGTTCTTTCAGAATAACATCAACGTACTTGGGCTCTCCATACGGAGCAAGCCCCATAACCTTGTACTCCCCGGAGTTTACCTTGAAACCCGTGAAATAGGTGAAAGCAGAGTAAAGCAGGCCAAGCGAATGGGGAAACTTGATCTCGTAATCGATTTGGATTTTGTTGCCTTCGCCTACTCCAAAGCTTGTTGTAGTCCATTCACCTACACCATCCATGGTGAGGAAAGCAGCTTTTCTGTATGGTGATGGGAAGAACGCGCTTGCAGCATGGGACTCGTGATGCTCAGGGAAAAGAATTTTCCCGTTATAGCCCATACTTTTTCTTATCAGGTCGGGAATGTGAAGTTTCTGCTTGAGCCACAGAGGCATGGCCATCAGAAACGAAGCCAAACCTCTTGGTGCAAAAGAGGTATATGTTTCGAGAAGCCTCTCGAATTTTATGAAGGGTTTATCGTAAAATACTACGTAATCTATGTCTTCAGCGGATATGCCCCCTCATGTGGAAACCGATGGTCGTGTTTGACCCGAGAAAATCGCTCTTGTTGCGCCCCTGCGATGATCTTTCCATCCATGACGAGGCAGGCCGCACTATCATGATAGAAGGCGGATAATCCGATTATGTACATGAGTCCCTACCTGAATACACTCAAAGATCTCAAAGCAATTACCGGCTTGGAATCGTCCAAGGGTTTGTATTTCAAATACCTCGCCTGGACGGGTTCAGCCGCGTAATATTCGAATCCGGGCCAGCGTGAATAGTTGTCCGTCTTATCGCCTGATCCATGCACAAAGGAGTGCCACGTTTTTTCATCGGTTGACACTTCCACATCCCACTGGTTGGGTACAGAGTCTTCATCCCCCCAGACAAGTCGCAGACGACTCAAAGGATGAACCTCCCCGAGGTCCACAACCACTTCCGCTCTCTCCTCGTGAGTTAAATCTCGTGACGAATAGAGTTCTTCGCCAGGATATCCGGAAAGCATGTTCTTCGGTTGATTTTGCGGAGTATCGGGCGGAGGCGCATAAATTATGCTCCCTGACGCAGCCAGATCCCAGAAGAATTCATTCTTGTTTTTCGTACTGTCACCTTCGTTGAGAGGCCGGCCGAAAAAATGTTCCTTAATCAGATTGGAAAGCTCTTTTGCCACAAGGTAGTTGGCCCCCGCAGTCAGGTGACACCAATCAGTGAAAACCCACTCGGATACATCGTCAAAGTAATCGGAGAAGTCAACCAGAAAATACCCTTTGTTTCCAGCGCTCTCACTTATCTTGTCGATGAGCAATTTGTACACTCGATCCGATGGGATCCCAAAATACTCACGATATCCAGTCATCCCCGCAAGAATTTTTTCTTTTTCATGCAGCGGTTTCTTACACGAATAAAACCAGGGCTGCAAAGCCAGTATATGGGGAACGCCATCGTTTTGAAGAGCGCTGTGATAATTCTCTACTATCCTTACAACGGTAGCAATGTTTCTATCCAGTAGCTTCGATCTCTCTTCAACGGACATCGACACTGCCTTTTTCCCCACTTTCACGTCTTCGGCTACACCGGGATGCTGTCGAACCTCCGGGTTAAGCTCCTGGAAAAGGTCTCTCCCTGCCCAGATATAGGTCATCAAGAAGGTATTGTTCTTAAACCACAAAGTGAGATACGAAGCGAGTCCAGGTCTATTGTACGCATATATGTCTCTGAGGATATTATTGAATTGACCCTCGCGGAAATAATCCCAGTCCTCAGTCAATTTACTTACCGCTGGCAATTCGTTAGCACCGTCAAAGGAAACCACCAGATCGGGGTTATAGCGCCTCAACTTGGCGAGGTAGCGCATAAGGTTGTGCTGATACGCGTAACCCCATACTGCCGTGTTGTACACCCGAATGTTCTTCCCAGGCATGGGTGCGGTGGCGTTAAGAATCATCTCCATCATGTGGGAGATGGTCTCACGGTATTCTATAGCATACCATCCCATTGCAGGAGCGGCCTCGCCAATTGCTCCAAGCCCATAAGCGGTTGAGCCGCCTGTCAGGAAGATTCGGTATTCATCTGGAGGCTTTTCTCGCGAGATATCACGCGGATCGCGAAAACCCGCATTGTTTGCGTATTCGTAACTATTTCCTTTAAGAATGTTGTATTCGAGGCAAACACCAGGCACGAAATCATAGTCGTAGTGAGAAACAGGCCTGTTAAAATCGCTGCGCGCCATAGTAATGTCGTCAGGATAAACCGCACCAAGATATGTACGTCGCAATCCGTACTTGGCTAGAGTCTCCACTCCCCAAAGGATGAGCGCCACTACTATAGCCAGAAAAACCCCGTAGCTCAGGACCCTGAACGCCTGCCAGACAAACCCCCTCACTATGCCTGCCTTTTTTATTGGCTGAAGCGCGTCTGGAACTTGGTGAGGATTGGATTCATTCTTTATATCGCCTGTCAGGTTGGTTGCCTCCACGGAATGCACTTTTTCCCTAGTCTTATCTGTATTCATACTCCTTTCTCTTAGCGCAAACCGTCACTAAGGACAAGAGACCCGCGATTGGTTACATCATTTCGAGTTCATGGAAGGAAATAACACAGCTATGGAACTGTGGAGAGATTTGCTTCTCCCCCGGCGGATACCGCTTTATATCAAGGATTCGTTGGTAAGCACCGACAATGATAGGAGATAAATTAACTGCTCGATGTCACTCGTTTTATCAGCATCAGGTTCCCTCCCCAGAATAAACCATCTCAAAGCCATGTGACTGAATGTCCCCAAGAAGAGATTGCGGAAGACTCTGGGATTTACATCTTGCCGGAAACTACCCCCTGACTTTCCCTCTTCAATGACATCCTCAATCACAAGAAGGTAAGCCCGGAAGGTTTCATAGCCACGTGATGTGTAGAATCGATCGCTCATCAGTATTTGAATGATAAAAACCTGCAGAAAGTTTCTATTGGTCAGGTATAATGAGAAAAGATCACTGATCAATCTCTTGAGCTTGCTGATCGGCATTCTGATCTCAAAGGTTTCTTCAAGATCATCGAGATGGTCTCGGAATCTTTTCTCCGGAATAGATAACAACAGATCCTCTTTATTCTTATAGTACTCGTAAACAGTTCCTTCGGCTACTTTCGCAGCTTTGGCCACATCAGCTATGGTAGCTTTGACGAAACCCTTTTCGGCAAACACATGTTCAGCGGCCAGCAGAATTCTACTTGCCTTGTCTATGGGAGTCGTGTTCCCTTCATGTTGTTTCCTGATCATCGGAAGAATGAGGGCCATTATATGGTCCAGATCTGCTGACGGATCGCTCGTCTCGTGAGTAACCAAGAAATTCAGCCCCTCAAAATCGAGGGTCCCGAAGATTACATCTCTTACCAGGCGCATATCGATATCGTTTCGGAAAACTCCTTCTCTCGTTCCATCTTCGAGTATCTTTAACATCTTGCTTGCATATTCACGAATACCGCCATAGCCTGCGCTATTATAGAAATCTTTGTTCGAGCGACATTCTAATAGGAGGACGCGAGCAAACTTTCGATCAATTTCGTTGCTGCGAAGATGAAACCAGATCATCTTGCTCAATCGACTCTCTGCGTCTCGAATACCTTGAAGACTTTCCTCGAGAAGGGCAAGTTGCCGCGGCATTCTTCCACCTGGAATTGAGAAAAGAAGGTCCTCTTTACCCTTAAAATACTGATAGATCACCGAGTCCGTGACTTTTGCCAAGCGCGCTATTTCTGCGACGCTCGCCCCCAGCAAACCTTTGCGGGAAAAGACTTCTTCGGCAGCATCCAGTATCCTGGCTCTCTTGTCTTGGCTTGATAAAATTTCTGTCAATTGGCCAACCCCACTGCTTGATTTTTTGAAAGCCTCTTCAATGTATTGTTTGTCACGTTAGGCCTGAGAGTCAGCGCGCATATCCGGATCATGAATTTGACATCATGCCCAGTTTTCTTTGAATAATATTCTGACAGTAATGTCAAGCCTGATTGTCAGTACCACGGCCTCGTGATCATGATGCTCATCGTAATCATTTATATTTTTGGCTGCTTATCGAGGTCAAATTGTTTGTAGTTGAATCTTTCAGCTTGATATGGGCGACAGCCTTTCTGTGAAATACGATCAATTAAAAAAAATATTGAATAATATTATTCGGTGTGCTACCTTCCGTGCATCTGACCAGCTTAACAGGGTGCCACCTGTGGTCAAGTGGGGGAAAATGTAGGGGCTATTGGTAAGAGAGTATCCTTCAATGGGATTCTGGAAGTGAAAAATCCTCTGGTGATATTTGTATTTGTCAGGGCTCCGGTTGACGTTCGAGACCGTCAGAAGTCTTGTTATGGCCCATTTTGAGGCCACTTGGGGGAACTTGTCGGGGAGTTGCGAGTTGACTCGTTCACTGAAGCGAAAAAATGTGCGTGTTCAGGAAGGTTTTTCTTGTTTTCTCTGGCAATTTTGTGGATAAAGTAAAGAATGGCTGTGTCCCTTTGAATCAGGTAACGTGCAAGAGTTTCCGCCTAGATGTTCAGGTTCAAGAGATTCATAGCCATCCGCATCCCAAGGGACATTACCACTCCCTTTATACAAAATCGTTCTTGATACTTTGGAGCCTTAGCCAGAGCTTTGGTGGAAAAAGTTGTACGTTTCAGGCAAGTCTTGGCAATGTCAAGTACCCTCAAGACAGGCTCTCCGAATGTGAAGCGGTCCTTGGGGGAAATGGCGTTCTAACAGATCGAGTTCGCTGATTAACCTTCAGCGTCTTTTAAAGTCAGAGTAGAGGAGGGTTTGATCATGGAGGAAGCTCCAAAATGGTATGACGTTCACCTTGCAGACTATCGGAAAGTTGCTTACATCAACAGTGTGGAGCAGTACAATGAGATGTACCGACGCTCCATTGAGGACGTGGACAACTTCTGGGGGGAGCAAGCCAGAGAGTACCTTACCTGGTACAAGGAGTGGGATTTTGTGCTGCGTTACGATTTCGCAGAAACGGCAAAAATTGAATGGTTTGGTGGAGGGTTATTGAATGCTTGCTACAACTGTCTCGACCGCCATGTTGACAAGCTGAAGAACCGCATCGCCTATTACTGGGAAGGGGATGATCCTAAAAAATCCCGTAAGGTCACTTACCTGGAACTGTACAGGGAGGTGAACAAGTTCGCGGCGGTTCTTAAATCCAAGGGTGTCAAAAAGGGCGATCGAGTGATCGTTTATATGCCCATGATCATAGAGCTGTCCGTCACCATGCTTGCCTGCGCAAGAATAGGCGCTGTACACTGCGTAATATTCGGGGGTTTCAGCGCTGAATCTATCGTAAACCGAGTTCAGGATTGCGGCGCTAAAATAGTCGTCACAGTTGACGGGGGTTATCGAGGCGGAAAGACCCTCGCATTAAAGAAGACCGTTGATGAGGCGCTTGAGCGTTGCCCTGACGTCGAGACGGTTATCGTTTACAACCATTGCGGCCTCGATCTGAAACTGGACCCAAAAAAGGAGGTATGGTGGCACGAGGCTATGGCAGATCCCTCTCTGCCTTCTTACGTGGAACCTGAGCGTATGGACGCGGAAGACCCCCTGTTTATCCTTTACACCAGCGGCAGCACAGGGAAACCCAAAGGAGTGCTCCACACGACCGGAGGATATCTTCTCTTTGCAGCCATGACCACAAAGCTGGTTTTTGACATTAAAGAGGATGAGACTTTTTGGTGCACTGCAGACATCGGTTGGATCACCGGCCACACCTACACGGTTTATGGCCCGCTCACAGACGGCTTCACAACCGTAATGTTCGAGGGCATTCCTACTTATCCCGATTTTGGTCGATACTGGGAGATAGTTGCGAAACACCGCGTAGAAAAGTTTTACACGGCTCCGACGGTTATTCGATCTCTTGCTAAGGAAGGGGCCGGGTACGTAGAAAAACATGACACCTCTTCACTCAAGCTGCTGGGCACAGTGGGCGAGCCGATCAACCCGGAGGCATGGCGCTGGTACTTCCATCATGTCGGCCGTGATTGGTGTCCCATTGTAGACACATGGTGGCAGACTGAAACCGGCGGCCACATGTTGACCCCCCTACCCGGCGTTGCACCCATCAAGCCCGGCTCATGTTCATCACCATTCTTTGGGATTGATCCGGTAATTCTGGATCCCGATACCGGCCAGGAGAGTAGTTTCCCAAGTCAGGAGGGCGCTCTGTTCATAAGACGCCCGTGGCCCGGCATGGCCCGCACGGTGTACGGTGATCACCAGCGTTTCATAGAAACCTATTTTAGTCGATTCCCAGGCATGTATTTCACCGGTGACGGTGCGAAGAGAGACGAGGACGGTTACTTCTGGATCACCGGCCGGATTGATGATGTTATCAACGTTTCCGGACACCGCATTGGAACCGCGGAAGTGGAGTCTGCTTTGGTGCTCCACCCTCAAGTGGCGGAAGCGGCGGTCGTTGGCTTTCCTCACCCGATCAAAGGAACGGGAATTTATGCCTTTGTTACGCTTAACACCGGGGTGACGAAGACTGACGCCCTCAAGAAGGAGTTGGTCAACCTGGTGCGAACCCAGATCGGGCCCATCGCCTCTCCTGACGCGATACAATGGGCTGATGCCCTTCCCAAGACGCGTAGTGGCAAGATCATGCGGCGGGTGCTGCAAAAAATCGCCGCGGGAACGGTTGACAATCTTGGAGACACATCAACCCTAGCTGATCCAACCGTGGTAGGAAACCTTATAAAGGAGCGTGCAGGAATATAGTCCCTCGGGCCATTACATTTTGAGGCCGGCACACCCCGACATTGGTTACCCTTCATTTGGGTAGGCCCTACCGGAGTAGTGGTGTCGGCCTTTGCTTTTTTTTTTGGCCAAGAGGGGGGAGCGAATGTGACTCGTGGTTTGAGGTCCCCCCACATTCCATAATTTCAGCAGACCTCTGCTGCGTAACGCGTTTTCAGCGTACGGGCGAGGACAAACGGATGGGAATAACAGCGCTAACAAGTCAAATAAACTCTTCCTAGGAGGACTCGATGACAGCACAGCCGGTCAAAGAACCGTTGAGAGCGTGGGTTGTGGTGTTTGCCGGTACAGCATGCAACCTTTGCTTAGGAATTCTATATGCATGGAGCGTCTGGAAAAAGGCGCTTGTGGACAAAACCAAGGCTGACGCAGGCGTCATTATGGACGGGATTAACGCGGGCTGGCCCTATCTGACGGATGCGCAGGGTACTATCGCCTATTTCCTGTGCGGACTCACATTTGCGGTGTTCATGATTCCGGGCGGCAAGCTTCAGGACAAGTATGGCCCTAAAGTAGGCGCAATCTTGGGAGGACTTTTCCTTGCGGCAGGATGCATCATCGCAGGATTGATGAAGAGCTTTACAGGCTTGATAATAGGTTTTGGAATCTTGGGCGGAATCGGCATGGGTATGGGTTATGCCGCATCTACTCCTGCTGCCCTGAAATGGTTCGGGACTCATAGAAGGGGCTTGATTGCTGGACTAGTGGTGGGGGGCTATGGAGGAGCCGCATTGTACATTGCACCCCTCGGCCAATACCTTATTGACAACTATGGTATTTC
>Ga0007800_10000412_pt1 | contig 16966 bp, 17 predicted proteins | sample CryBogmetaGMA14M_FD_60366 | JGI IMG/M metagenome (GOLD analysis project Ga0007800, IMG submission 60366) | Freshwater microbial communities from Crystal Bog, Wisconsin, USA - MA14M | ecosystem: Environmental > Aquatic > Freshwater > Lake | place: Crystal Bog, Wisconsin, USA | collected 2009-07-06 | reverse complement strand
CAGGATACTGCAGGAAATGTTCTTCAGATTATTGCCCCGGTGGTGGAACTGGTAGACACGCAGGACTTAAAATCCTGTGACCATTGCGGTTGTGCGGGTTCAAGTCCCGCCCGGGGTACAGTGCCGAAATGCTTGATAAATAAGCGTTTCGGCACTTTTTTATTTCCTGAATAAATCTTTTTAAACCGCAGGATGCAGGGAAAATTTCAACAAGGTGCGGAAATAAGGTGCGGAAAATTTCAATTCTTTTCATTTTATACCTCCAAATCTTTTTGCTCTACTTTTCTTTTTGTAGTCGTTCTAATCTCTTGCATCTCCTGTTCCCTCTCTGTCTCGTTTGGAAATACCTTCAACCTGCGAGCTTCTTTCACCCTCCCTATTGGATCTATATAATTATCTTCAATCACTTGATTATCCGAGTGCCCGGTAATCGACTTAGCATTTCCTCTCCCCATGAAGATATCCAAACTGGTGATATAGGTTTTTCTTAAGCACTTGAGTGTAAGGTTTCTTCCTGTATTAAGCTGTTTGTAGTAGTGAGAAAATCCCCGGCTTAGAATATCTGCCATCACTCTTTTCCGGCTTATGGTTATCTCTGGAGCCAGAATGTAGTTATCTTTTCCGTTAAATTTTTCCTGACCCAAGTCCTTCAACAGCTTTATGAGCGATTCTGTTATTGGAACATGAATGAATTTCTTTTCTTCTTCGGAGATTCTGTTTTGAATCCGGTTTACTTTAAAATCTTCTACTATAATATATGGTATACCGTCGCTTACCTGGATATTATTCCATTTCATGTTTATTACCTCTTCCCGTCTTCTTCCAGTCTCTAATGCCAGGCGGAAACCATCAGCTAGCCAAGGGCGGTATAAATTTCGTGTCGGCTTTACCCCATCTTTATACTCTTTGATCCCATTCTCCGGGGTTATTATTTCCAGCAAGGCAGTATATTCCTTAAAAGTTATTGCCTCGGGCCTTGGATTCAGATTCTTCCGCTTGACTCTTTCAAAATAGTTTCTTACGGGATAATCATATTCTTCAGCGTACCACTTCAGGAAGCTAGTATAGTAGGTCAAAAGCTTGTTAAAAGTTCGAGCGGCAAGTTTTTTCTTTTCTAAATACATGAAGACCTTGCCTACCATATCATTATTAATATCGTCCATTGTTAAGGATGAAAGATTGTACCCGCTATCTCTTAAACATTCTGCCAGGCTCTTTAGGGCTCTCTCAACATCCTTTATGTGTTCCCGACTTCTGACTTTAATCATGTGAGCGGGCACACCTTCATTGTTCATCCAGCCTACATATCGAGCAAAAGCATGAATCAGCAGATACGGCTTGTTTATGCTTTGATCTTCTTTCCTTATTTCCTGTATTTGTACTTTCTTCTTTTTTCCTTGGTATACTTCGATGAGTTGATCTTAAAGAGGGTCTTGCCTTTTTCAGGAAGACCTTGCATACAAGTAAAAAGTTGGCTCTGTTCTAGATACCTCGCTGCTCTGCGGCGAGATCGTTCATGTGTGTCCGGCAAGGGCGATAACTTGGCGGTGTAAGTCCGCTATGAACTTGGCAGTAGGAAGCATTAGCCGAAGGCAAGGGTGTCCTTCGTGAGGAGGAATTTGAAGGAAGCCAGCGTCAAAATCCTGGACTGATGGAAAAGAATCGCATATAAGGCTTATGAGGGGTGGATGAGTTTGCATGACAAAACAAAATCCAATACTGTACGAATCCTTTAAAGTAAAAGCGGTAGGTATATGGGATGAAAGTTATCGTTCTTACCCGGAGAGACCTGACCGATACGTTGGGGATGTTTCCTTTCATAACCAACAACCCATACAGTGATGTATGAAGGAACGGCCAGGAGTCAGCAGAAACCATAGTACCGAATCATTCATGAATAAACCGGGAAGGGCCGAACGTAAAGATGTCTTTCAATTTTGCACGATTTGTGAGTAAAGTGAAGAAAGCAGACAATCCCGAACCAGAAATGGACTACCCCCATGAAGTAGGAGTGGAACTCCGAGGCAATGAGGGAGAGCAGAGCTTTGCACCAGCTTAAGAATGATTTTTAAGCGAATTAAAATAATCAATTATTTTTTTGTAATAAGTGTTTGTGATTTGATCAGTAGAATGTACCAAGAAGGGGAACCTTATATGTAGGTCTTCTTGTAGAATAAAATTCAGTTGTCTTTGAAGAAGTGGACTGTGTTCAATTACGGGAATTAATTCAGGCAAAAAATTGAAACAATTAAATCTAATTTTATTTTTATTTGATAAAAGATATAATTCATTAAGCCTCTCGTATTTTGTTATTAAAATAATATTTTCAACCCCAATCGAATCAACTAATTGATTTAATATTGTTAATGTATGCTCTACGCAATCCATACAAGATCCGTCTGGATCAAACCAAAAAATTAGTTTAGGCTTTGATATGATCTTTTTTAAATGTATTTTCTCTTTGTTCGAGACTAACTCAACGTCTTTCACTCTACTATAATCTAATGTGTTCAATACTTGTTGAACGATATTATTTTCATTCAAAGTATACTGAAGATTAATAACCTGGGTTTGACATTCGATATTTTGTTTCTGCAACGCTGAATATTTGGTCCAATTAATAACAGACAAAACCCATGTTGTGGCAATAATAATGAGAAACACAAGAATACCAACAATTTTTATATTTCTTTTCATGATTAATGATTTTCAATAATACGAACTATGAGAATTATAGGATTTTGTAATGTTTCTTCATTTGCAACTAATTTAATAATTCTTCCATTAACTTTAATTGTTTGGTTTTCTATTTCGTTTGGGAAAAGTGTACATATAAAATCATTTTTAAAGGTGTTTTTAAGATGCATTTTAGGAAGATTATTATTCTTCAAAATGTCGTAAAAATCAGCACAGGAACCACTCATTTTAGAATAAACAGAGTATTTAATATTGTTTTTACTTTTGATATATGAGAATGTAACATAATTTTTTGTCTCGTTAATATCATCAATCATTCCATATCTAAGTCCATTATCAATTTTTTTGACATAGGAAGATAAGCCCAGAAGAACATCCTTGTCGGTAATTGAATAATCACTAAAAGTTATTATATATTTTTCAAAAACTTGATTTTCTGAATAACAATAAATAGAATTATATGGAGTATGGCTAAGTAAATAATGGTTTTCAAAAAAAGCAAAGGGTTTGAATTCGCCTAAACGATAATAATCAGAGAACACTGGTAAGTAAGTTCCTAATTCCTTTGTGAAATTTGTATCAAGCTCGTGATATTGGTAACACACCGCATTTCTATTCCCCTTCTTGTTATCATCTAAGGCTGGAAAATTTGAATAAATTAAGACATTGTTAAAATTAGTTAAGATAAAATTCGAAAAGTATAAACCTTCCCCAATATTCAGGCTTTTAATAAAACCACCGGTCAAACTAAATAGTTTTATGTATGGGTGATCAAGAATATAAAGCCTGTTATTTTTAATTTGAAAATCTTGTGGTTTATGAAGCTCTCCATTTTGAAAACCAATCTTTGTCCTGAAAACGAATTTCCCATTTGCAGAAAAACATATAAGTGATTTACTTGTAATTGATTCTAAGATATAAATATAATTATTATATATTTGGATTATATTTATATTCCCTACAATAGAAGAATCACTTTTTTCAAGTTGGGAGGCATCTAAAATTTCAATTTTGAAGTTTTTATATTTATTAAGTTCATTGTTTATTACTATTGGTTTTGTGGATGTATTACACGATACTAGGAAAATCGTAAAAAAAAATAAAGAGTATTTATTTCTCATTTCAATTAATTTTATAGAAAGTTGAAATTCTTGTTTTCAATTATTCTAACAGCCAATTTTAATAAGTATTAGGACCTAATGTCGAGACAAATTAAGACCTTTGCGGTGTAAAGTGTCAAAGATAAGGTTAAATAAATATTTTGTCAAAATACTTGGACAACAATAGTAAAAAGGATCACGAATTAAAGGATTTACTTGTTTTTCATTATAAAGATAAAACATGTTCATCTCGTCTTACGTGCATATTTCATCCGTCGAATGTGGAATTTGATCAGTGCGAATATAAGAATCAACACTACCGGTAGGACAAGGTTCAGAAATTTCCAAAACAGCCCTTCCCTCTCAACTTTTTTCATATCCAGCTGCCGCATTTTTAGCTCACGTGAACGCACCGTAATCAGCCCTAATTCATCAGTTAGAAAGTTTACTGCATTCAGGATAAAATCACGGTTCCCGAAAGTTTGCTGAGTCCACTGATCAAATCCCATTGGCTCTGGATATCCCCGTTTGGCATTGAACTGATTCCTTACAATATCCCCATCACCTATGATAATCATCTTGTTAGCCTTGCTCTTTTTCTTGTACTCCAGGGACTTGCTTTCAGCGATTTCAGGGGGAATCCGGAATAGATACGCTGATGTAAATTCGCCTTCAAGCAGGACTGCGACCGGGAAAGGACCTTTCATGAACTGTCTTTCATCTGGCTGTTCTCTCAGCATTTGAAGATCAACCAGGGCAGGCACATTAACGATTTGGGCATAAGGTGAAGAAGTGAGAATAACCGTTTTATTAATCCTGGGAGCTCCAACCGTGTCAATGGTGCTGATAAACTCACTTTTAATGGCATTCAGTCCATGAACAATGGGATGGTTAACCGAAGGTGTCAGCAGCGGAAAATAATACCATCTGAAGAAAGTGAACTGCGGCTGGTTGCCAATCTGTCCCGTTTTGAGGGGAATGGGCATGGAATTCAGATCCAGCACAAGATTGGTGTTCAGCCTAACCCCATAGGTATACAGCATATCCTCCAGGTTGAGCTCATTGGCAACCGCCATGGTGGAATTATACTTCTCCAGACTGTCCCAGGGAGTATATACTGGATCGAGCAGCCACAAGGTTTTTCCTCCTCTCATGATGAACTGATCGATCAGGAACTTATCTTTCTCGTCAAATGGTTTTGAAGGTTTCGCGATAATCAGAACCTTATATTTATTGGTGAGTCTGTCATGAATTGAATCCAGTTTGACCCGGAAAGTAAGGGCATTGACCTTATGATTGATGGCGACTCTTTCTACATTATAAAACTGCGAAAGCGATCTTTCCAGGTCGTAGGTCTCCATTTCGGAGAGTTCGCCCTGTCCGCCGAGTATCGCGACCGTTTGTATGATATTCTTGGTGAGGACCTGGATGGCACTGGCAAGATTGTATTCGAGAGACTGGACCGAATTGTTCAGAATCAGGTTGGGGTCTTCTCCCAGGTTTGAGCCAGCCAGCAACTGAATCGGGGTTTCGTGACCACGGTAGGTTACGACTGCGCTGGGGAAAATGATCAGCTGGGAAGACTGGCCCTTTTTATTAATATTGAGCCTGGATGGCCGAAGTCCTTTCTCAACCAGTCCATTATAAGCCAGAGTCCTGTCTTTTTCATCGGAAATGGATGAGAGGTCGACAAACTGATACTGCACAAACTTGCTGTAAACCCTGAATTCATCCAGCATTTCCCTGGTCTCATTGGAAAGCCTCTGAAAAGCTGGAGGAAGATCCCCAGAGAGATATACTTTGAAAAACACCACATCATCCAGCTTTTTCAATACTTTTTTGGTAGCCGGAGCGAGCGAGTATCTTTTTTCCGCAGTGAGATCAAATCGGGTAAAAATAAATCCTGAGATGATATTGATCAGGACTATGATGAGAACAACCAGGACCAGCCCGGTGATGTCGTTCCGTTTTATATTTTTTCTCTTTTCGGCCTTACTTTCCATCAGCTTACCATTTTCTGCTTTCGAGTGAAAGCCTGGTCAGGGAAATAAACAATGTGGTAACACCCAGAAAATAGATCACATCGCGGGTGTCGATCACTCCGCGGCTCATCGAAGAATAATGCGAATTGAGGCCAAGGTCCTTGACCATCAGACCTACTTTGCCCGATAGGATGAAGGTGTAAACAAAATCAAAACCCATGTACAGGAAAAAGCAGATAATAAGGGAAAAAACGAAAGCAACCACCTGGTTATCGGTCAGTGAGGAAGCAAAAATACCGATGGCGACAAAGCTCATGCCCAGGAACATCAATCCAATATAAGATCCCCAGGTGCCTCCCGAATCAAGATTTCCCGGGGGCATTCCAAGACGGTAAACCGAAAAAAAATAGATCAAGGTTGGGATCAGGGAAAAGAGGACCAGCACAAAACCGGCAAAAAACTTGGCTAAGATAATCTGCATATCGGTCAGGGGCTGGGTCATCAGGATCTCAATGGTACCGCTTTTCTTCTCATCGGCAAAGGAACGCATGGTGATCGCTGGGATCAGGAAAAGGAAAACAAAGGGACCCAGAATGAATAATCCGTCCAGGCTAGCGAAACCATAATCCATAATATTGAATTGCAAGGGAAAGACCCAGAGAAACAGGCCAGTGATAAGCAGGAAAACCAAAACGACAATATATCCGATAAATGAATTTAGAAAGCCGTTGATTTCCTTTTTAAAAAGAGTGACCATTTTCACTTTTTAAGTGTTGCAAAGTTACAATTTTTCGCCGTTTCATGTATATTAAGAATGAATTCTTTATAAACTACAAATTTTCAATCAAAGGGTATGAATCCCGGGATAAAGCCAACTGCAATGGTTCTGCACGAAAGGGGAGAAAAATTCACCAAGAAGGATTTAAAAAAGTGGTTATTTCTACTTCCAGTTTACACTCACATTCAGCTAAAATACCTTATTCTACTCGGTTTCTATGTATTCCAAAACCTTTTATGAGGAAGCATTTTTTACTTGTGAGTTTCGATTTTTAGGAAAATTGGCAATGTCTTTACACCGAAGGATTGCGATACTATTCCACCAATAATCAGTTTCAAGTACATGCAATGCTTGGGAAGATGAATAAAACCATTACTTGAAAAATATCAGCTTGATTCATTTTTAAAATAATTTGCATGATCTGCTACAAAGCGAAATGAAATAACTATTCCAACATTGTTGAACATGGGACTCATTTTTTCTCATACAGTTGCGCGATGTACAGATTAAATATAAAAACTGAAAGTCAGTATTTCCTTGGTTCAGCTTATATTTTGTCAAAGAAGGGAGAAATTAATGAATGTATTTTGTAAAAATGCAAATATAAAAATTACCTGGTATACTTGGAGTGTCTTGCCCAGTGTAATCCCCAAGCAAGATATTGGTTATGAGAAAATTCCAAAGGTGGTAGAAAAATCTTCTACTGACTCTTTCTTAATGAGGTCGTCGATAGAGATTTTCCCTTAGTATCGCCTTACTCTATTTTAGAATGAACCGGTTTTTTGAGAAGAGGTTAGTAGATCTAAACTATTTCTGAGATCCGTGGCTTCCTTTTACAGATACTATCCGGCAGATCCTTGATGAAACCTTCGTTATTGAAGGAGTAATTAAACCGTTGATTGAACGGGATGGATCAATTCCACTCTGTTTGGATACCAAATATCGATGCCTTTTTCAGGGTTTCTGTCTACTGAAAATCACTCATCCAGAATTACCGTCTTCTGTCAGTTTTGGGCAATCCAATAAAGCAAAGCGACAATTTTCAGATCATATTAACAATAGAATTCAACCAATGAAATTCTATTTCTCGCCATTTCTTAACTATGGCAGTCATTTTGTTGTTCTTCTCCTAAACGGTCATAGTTTTTTGAATGAAAGTTGCATAAATCCCCAATTCCCGAAAAGAATACATGGCCGTAAGTTGATGTCAAATCACTTATTTAGAATCATCTGTCAAAAATACTGTATATCCTTTCACCGTTGGGAAGTATAATACAATCAAGTTGTTAAACCAAATCGGCTGGGAGAATTAAACAATATCTCAAAGCAACAATCCTCCTTTAAATGATTTGAACCCATCTATAATAATTAAAAACATCTAATATGACGAAAAACATTGAGAATATTTTATAAGCAAACTTCCTATCACTCAAAAAGTTTCACTTCTCAATAAGAACCGAAAATTAACTCACTTCAAGACGCGTAACTTCCTTGAATTTAATAACAAAAAAGTATAATACTAATCAAGTATTATTAAAAAAAGAAAGTAAAGTATAAATTCTTAAAGTTAAAGAATATTACTCAGGGCTAGGAGGTCCTATAACATCACTGCATCGAGACCCCATCCAAGGTGAGCCTGTGGCACAACAATAAAGATGACCTGCGTAATAAAATCCTTGGTAATAACCGCAACTAACATCTGATGTGCACCAGTGATTACCCTCACAGGTGACGATGTCAGCATTTGCAACTTTTAAATCCAGAAGTAAAAAAAAGCTTGCTAACGAAATGGCACCCACTAAAGAAACAATGAGTTTTTTCATAATTGTGTTTTTTAGTTAAATATAAATACAAAAATATAATAAATTGTTATTCAAAACAAGTTTTTTCTCAACTAATTAATTCTTTGGTAGATTGAAAAGATAAAAAACGAAATTGAGATGATTTTTCATCTATCTGTAAATCAATTCGTTAATGTTAATATCTTGTTTATAAAAATTCTAAATATATATAGTTAAGGACCAGATGATCATTATCTTAGGTTATTGTTCCACCAAAAACTTAAGATGTATGAAGACCAGGACCTCGATCAAAAGTACGGAAATTGTTAGTTCGTTTCAATCACGGTTGGGATTGAATAAATCCGGAATAAAAAGTTTTGTCTCAGCTATCCGGAATAACAGTTTACAGAGAATAAAGGATAAACAACTTGAGTAACAAGACAGTAAACGGCCAGAAGCACTCTTGGGCTCATACAAGCAGGCTGGAAATCAAAAGCTGGCATGTTCGCTTTGTTGTGGTTTCGAAACAATTGTTTGTTGGCACCGATCATTCGTTTTTTCGCACTGGGCAAAAAACACAACAGGACAACGCACAACAATATCTACAGGGGATTTTCTGTGCTGAACGAGGGAAACGAAATATTGAGCGCATAGTGGAAGAAGTTTTAGGAAGTGAATATGAGCCTTTGCAACATTTTATCTCCGACTCTCCCTGGGATTCCAAAGGCTTGATGATGGAACTGGCCAAGAACGTTTTCAAAAAACTTCAGGGTTTGGTCAAATTGGATGCACGGTGGATGAAAAAGCTCATTGAAAAAAGGGACAAAATCAGTGGGAGGTTCCGGGGATGATGAATCATCGTGTATTAGGTAGGTAGCCGATGGCACGTATATCTTAACAGAATATACGTTCTCAAATGATGGACAAGTTAGTAGTGATCATGGAGGTGCAGATTATTGGGTTGTGAAATTGGATGGAGCAGGTAATATTAGTTGGCAAAATTGTTATGGAGGGAGCTGGGGAGAAAATTCCTTTTCAATAAATCTAACAACTGACGGAGCATAAAAATGTGCCAGGTTTTTCTAATTCCTTAGATGGACAGGTTACAGGAAAGCAAGGTGCCACAGATTACTGGATTGTTAAACTTAATTCTTCTGGAATTCTTCTATGGGAACAATCTCTAGGTGGCTTCCAAGACGATCGTGGTTAATTGCATTCAACAAACCAACGATGGAGGGTATATTATAACGGGAGATTCACCATCAATTGATGGTCAATTAACCGGGAATCATGGACTTGATGATATGTGGACTGTAAAATTGTCTAATTCAACTGGAATTTCTAATCCTGATGGTTCGGTCGGACATTCAAATATATCCTTGTCCTGCTCAAAATGAACTGTATGTTAAATCGGATTCGGTTAACATCATTGTAACTTGTTTTTCATCTTCCTCTTACATGAGTTTCACCTCGCCAGCATTCTCTTGCTTCTTGTAATTCCCTTGCTTTGTCTGATGGTTTTTCTATTTTCATAACATGCTCTTCACATTCCAATTCCTTCTCTTCACTTCGGACGTTTAGAATAAAATCCGTTGCTTTCTGCGCTTGTGAACTGGCATAAACGACACATTTCTTATCTTTCTTGAGTCTTTCGAGCCAGCTTTGAATATACGACATATTGTTTTCCAGCTTCTCGATGGCAATCCCGGCATAGGATTTCAGATAAGAGGCCCCCATTTCAGCGGTCAATTCTTCAATAGCGTAGTCCTGTGAGTTAAAACCTTTGCTGTCTAACAGTTCCCTTCTGTTCAATCTATCGGAATGACCTGTGCTGTGAAGTAGCTCATGAAAAAGCGTCGCATAATAATCTTCGCTGGTTTTAAAAGTTTCTGTTCTAGGTAAATTTACGTAGTCTTGCAATCTATTGTAATATGCTCTTTGTTCGTCATATCGAATATCAGGTCGCTTTGGCATTTCGGTGATGATCTTTTCGCAAGCTTCAATTGGGTCAATTTTACTTTCAATAACTTGGGATAATTTCTCCTTGGGAATTCCGGTACACTGATCAATGTTGAAAACATTGTAATATCGCAGTAAAGGTATTCTTTCTACTTCTTTTGTTTCTTTGTTCTCCTTTTCAAGCCATTTCCAGAAAACTACCAAATTGGCTTTTTCGCCTTTCTTTATGGAAGCGCCTAAATCTTGAACCTGCTTGAATGTTAGAAAACTGTTTTGTGCGTAGTTTAAGGTATTTAGTAGCCAGACATTGATTCCCCGGTAATGCTTTCCGGTAATCAAATTCTTGGGTATTCCGGCTTCAGTCCAGGGTTGTTGCCATGGAATGACACCTTTTTCAAGCAGTTCGATTATTCTGTTTGTAACAATTGTGTAAACATCAAGCGGAGATTGATTTTTAAGATGATGCATTTGATTATTAGAGGTTATCGGTTGCGAGTAATGGTTTTCCCACGTTTCATCCTAAGTTCACTTAAGTCTTTCCGTCGTGTATCGCCTTGATTCAGTTCTTCTAACCTTTCATCCTTAAAACCGAGACGAGCAAAGCGAAACTTCATTTTGTCCAATACAACACCGGTGATCTTTCCGCTTCTTTTATAAGTCTCAAGCCCAGACTCTTTAAGCTTTGTGTAAAATTCATTTTTAGACCTTGATGTTTTTAAGCAGGACTCTATGGCTTCTCTGACATTTTCTTTTTTTGTAGCCCTGCCAGTTCTTAGTTTTTGCTGATATTCTTTTTCAGTTTGGTGCGACTTCCTTTTTTTATCATGGGCTACCAAGGATTTGGAAATTTCCGGAAACCGCTTGATCTGGAAATTTTGGATATCCTTCTTTAATTTCTGAAACCCCGCTTTGGTCATTCGTAGAGAATTTCCGTAACGGTATTCCACGCCAGAGGCACAAATATGAATGTGGTAATGTTCTTTATCAAAGTGAGGAACGGCAACATACAATCCCTTGCTATTCCTTTGTTTGATATATTCCCTGGTGATTTCTTCCAGTTTTTCGATGTTAATGTTTTCTGAATCTTCTTTATGAAAAGAAATGATTTCATGTGTAAGAATCACGCTGTCTTTCCTTCTGCGTTTACGAAATTTTTCATTCTCCAAGAACTGCTGTGCCAGCCTGTCAATCTTTTTTCCCTTTAAGTTGTGAGTAATGAGAAAGCTTTTGTCTTTACTATTAAAAAGGCGATTCTCATCACTGAGCATGTATTCAAGCAGTCTTTTGAAGTCGGGCTTTTTAAAGGATTTTATTTTGACTATCATGTTGCAGTAATGGCGGGTTTCGAAATACTTGATCCATATCATATTCAAGTTTTTCAATCCTTTTTTCAATTGCTTCAAGCTTTTCTTCCCTTGCCCAATAGTACTTTTCTCTCACTCCGACAAGTTTTTGTATTTCATTCAAGCATTGAGACAGGATTTCCTCTAAATGGGCCACCTGGGATAAATTAGGGACGAGGAAGCGTTGTTGTAGGTATGCGAGTACAGATAACCGAATAAACGCCGTCACGGTCATCTTATGGCGCTCTGCTGCCATTTTTACCCTTGAATACTCCCCATTCTCAGATGAAAAATTGACGATAAACTCTGGCTTCTTGGCACGCTGGTTTCTTTTATAATTGAGGTAATAATACTTACGATAGGCCTTTTTTGCCTCTTTTATCTCCTCATCCGTACCATTTTCAAGTACCCCGGCGGCCTCAAGATATTCCCAAATAGCCCCTTTATGCTTCCTGGTTCTCTTCATGGTGTTTCTTGGTTGACCCAAGGAGTAATAATGGGACGACATAGGCAAGCTTCTGTGTATCCATATCTGGTGACTCGAGCTGACTGTATTGTAGAAATGCCTTGTTTTTGTAATAGGGCTTCAGTCTGGCTATAATCGGTGGATGATGACCGCAAACGAGTAAAGCTTTGTTGATTTTCATTGTTCGTATTTCGTCATTGGTCATTAATGATCGGGTCACGGTTCCTTTTTTGTCATCTTCATAATCATATTTCCCAAGGGTTTGCTCCAGTTCTTTCGTAGTTTCAAGAGATGCCCCGGTGAAGTACATTTTTGCAAAGCAATTCGTTTTAATGCCGTCCGCATCATATTTCCCGTAATGATGCACCAGCTGGTTGAAGTCCTGGATCAAAAGCATAATTCCGGAACGGTGTTTCCGAACATTGGCAACTGCCAAAGGCAATGTGGGCAGGTTTAAAGAAGCTGCTTCGTCAATTAAAAGGAAAATGTCTTTTTCCTGATTCTCCGGGAAACGACCTAAGAGAAAGGCAAAGAATTGCTCAAAGAACAAGGAAGTCAGGACACTGTAATATTTTTGGTCGGCAATGGAATTTTGAATATACAATGCAGTTGGCTTCTTTCTGAACTCCATTAAGTCTAGACTGTCGAAGGAGGTCACCTTGGCCACATATTCATCATTAAAGATTTGCAGGGCTGCTTTGCACGTGGCGATTACTCCACTTACAACTTTTTCATCAAAACTGATAAATGCCTTATACTCCGTGAAAAGCACATCATCAGCATATTCGCTGAAAAGAACATCGACCGATTCAGGATTGGCTCCCAGGCTGTTGAGCAATTGACGAACATTGTATAGATTCTGATATTCAAAAGGCTGTTTTTTCAGGATAGTAATCAGCATGGTAAGAAGCGAAACAGCCTGAATGTTCCAAAATGGATCTTTACCCTTACTCCCTAAGGCATTATCAACTAACAAAGAGGCCACTTTTTGAATATCGGAAGAGGTCTGTGCTCTTATCAAAGGATTATAGCCAGAGGAATTTTGAGGTTTAGCAAAATTCAGAACTTTAATTTCAAAGCCTCTTTGCTTCAAATAGCCTGCGCTTTTGTTATAGAGTTCACCCGAAGGATCATGAATCACCAGGCTGTCTTGCATGGTAAATAAAGATGGAATGAGTACAACGCTGGTTTTACCGGTTCCGGTTCCGCCGATTACTAAAGCATTTTGGTAGCAATCTTTCTTGGTTAGGTTCCTTTTGCCGGTTAGACAGAATCCGTTATTATACTTTGAGAGCAAGATTCCCTGGGAGGCAAAATCGGAATGGTATCCTTTTTTTTTGGTTGAAATCTGAAAGATAAATTCACCGGCTTCAAAAAGAAGGTCTAGAATACCTTTCAGAAGATCAAAGAGTAAAGTGATAATTTGAATAATTGCGTTCATATTGTTTTTTTAAGGTTAGGTAAGTAATTTTTTAAGATAGGGATTGATATGCTGGAGGATTATCTCAATCAGTCTTAATGTCCCCCATAACAGAACGATAAATATCTTGAAGGCAAGTATTAACAACCCTTTCAAGATTTTCCAAAAGACTGCACGCTTTTTCATTTATAAAAGGTTTTAGGTGTTCGAATTTCATTTTAGTTGATGTTTGCGGTGATTTCCACACTGGCTCCTTTGTTTTCCAGTAGTTTTTTATAAAAGTTTGCAATCAGTTGATATTGATCATCGGCTTCATTATTTTTTGGTTGATGTATTAGATAGACCTTGATCCCTGTCAGATTTTTTAATGGAGAGAGGGCTTCAAAGTATTTTCGGATGCTGTCTGGGTCCGTTCTTAAAAGATTGATGGTTTTCTTATCGTAAAAAGAAAATTTGTCAGTGTTCTCTTCCAAATCGCTGTATACCAATAGGAACCTTTTTTGTGAGGTGCTTTGGCTGAACCGGTTTAATTCAGTGGCAACAGGTTTATATATCGAAGAATTTACCTTCCCTACCTTCTCTGTATCAGCATTCGTAAGAATTTGGTTGATGTCAGTGTACAACTGCTTCACCTTCTTATCCCTATCCAACTCATTACCCAGCCATTGATTTTCCTGACCAATTATAGTTTCAGAAATATGATTGTAGCTCACATCAGTTATATCAACAAATCTGAAGAAAGCACCATCCCATTTTGAATTATCCAGATTGAGAAGGATGGAAATATCAGCCAGTTTGGGTTGAGAGATTTGAGTATCCGTGATATCCCGCATTACTGTTATATCTGTTGAGGAAAGTTGCAGGTTGAATGATTTTCTCATAAGAATTACTCCTGTAAGTAATATGAGAAGGGCTAATAATAAATAGATTCCTGTTTTCATGGCTGTTTATCGTTGCTAGGAATAAGTGAATAATAAAAGCTTTCGATTTCAGGGATAGGAGGTTCGTCAGAAAAACAATCAGGTGGAGTGCTGTCGTTTCTGAAAAGCAGGTTGGTTGTTTTAAAAGCACCGAGTGATTCATAATACATCTTTCTGATTCTTTCGACGGCATAGTTGGCATAATGTGCTATCCTGATGCGTATTTTCGTTCTCTCCAAAATTGTTGACATGATTTTCTCCCGGTCTATTTTTAACTTTTCTATTTCCTTCTTCCGTTTCTTTACAACATATTGTAGTTTCAGCAGTAAGGCATTCTGTTTGATTTCTGCCCAGGACGGCAGGACAAAGAATGAAACTAGGGCAGAAACAATAAAGAAAAAAAGATTGATGATCACGAAATAAGTAGGTTGGATGTGCACATCATGGGTAGCCAGGTAGCTTGATCTGAATATTGCCAAGGCTATAAATAAACTGGTTACAAATATAAGCGCCCCGGATAGTCTGCTTATCCTTTGCAATTTGTTAATTGCTCCCTTGTAAAGCATTGGGGTTATGTGTGCAAAGAGAAACACAGCAAAGGAAATGCAGATGGATAGAATCAAGGCGAAAAGCAGGCTCTCCCCTGTTACTTGAAATGCTTTTGTATTGAACATAATCTCACCGAGGGTAATAATAAGGGTGGCAACGATTGCCCAGGTGATGCGTGATGGTATGCTATTTTGCGCAAAATCTTTTAAGACGTTTTCATCGTTTTGATTTTTCGCTTCCTTGTCATTTATTTCCATATCAATGTTTTTCACTTTTTCCTTGAAGTAGTTAGCGTCTGCCTTCGCTTCAGGGAAGTGAGCATCAGGCTGGAGGTAATGGTATACATCTGCCGCTAGCTTCTCGTATCTGGCTTTTGGTTCGCCGAAATAGTTTAAGAGATTGTCTCCTTTGAGAGCTGGCAGGTTTCGCTGAGCGAAGTTTTTTGCATTCTTTTCAACCAAGACCTTGATTTCGGCATCTCTTTTTTGCAACATTTCTTCCAATACTGGATCGAATATGTTGCCTGTAGGTAATGTTACGGTTTTTGTTTTCATAAGTTAGGGTTTTAATGATGATTAATTATCTGTGATGAAATTTTAATAATGTAGTCCTATGTTTAAATAATCGTAAGCCTTTGATCGCTTTTTCTCTCTTTTCATATTCTTCCACTCTTGCCGCCATATCTTTTTCGTAAGTTGCTTCGGCAATTTGATTGTTGTATTTTTCAAACTGACTCTCGATTTCGATAAAATCCAAGGTAGGGGGCAAGAGTTCTTCGCCGATCTTGTTTGCCGAGCGATACGTTATTGAATCATTCTGATTTCCAAAATCAGGATATACGATTCCAATTGATTCCTCTGTGCCATCAGGCAGTACTCTTGATACTTTGATAATGTTCGTTGTAGGATCTGGAGCGCTGAACCTTACCTGAGTTCTTTCGTCTTTTGCCTTTTTCATATTATTTTTTTAGATGTCCATATCTAGGTCCTGTTCGTCGATATCCTGTTCCCTGTCATCATTGTCAGCTCTGATTCCTTCTAATTCCATTTCTCTTTCCGACTTTTCAGTCTCCTGGAAATGATCTTCCTGATTGGCTTTATCTGTATTCTCTGGATTTTGGGTTGATTCAGTTTTTTCCTGTGATCGGGCATTTCCCATCTCACCTTCTATGATATGGGCTAGGTCCTTGTATTGGACAGGATTTTTAGAGTCTTGCTCTTTTCCCATTTGATTGAGTTTTGTTTTTTCACTTACCTTTTCCTTTTCGGGATCTTTTGTTTTCCCTTTGTCTTTATCATTCTTCTTATCCCTGATGGTCTTTATATCGTTGACCCTTGATCGGTTTTGATTCATTCGAGGCCTTATGTTTACTTGCAGAGCAGCTCTTCGGATTCCGATCACCATATCAGCCAAAAATTTCCCGCTTTTCTTGAATTTATTTTTCAATTCGCTGATATCTATGCCATTGCCGAAAATCTGGTTGCCTGCAAAATCATAAGCCTGGTAGTAGGTCTTTTTAATTTCAGGATTGAATTCCCGGAAAATTCGTCCGATGATAATCCTTTCGTGGTCTACTGTTTGAACCACAGTCATGAAATGTTGGCCTTTTCTGGCGGAACTGTATTCAATGAATACAGTTTTACTGTTTGTTGTTTCCATATTGATTTGTTTTAAGGGTTACACTTTGATGATCTATTGGGAAAATGAAATACAGCCATTCCGCCTGAAGGACGATTTTGTTAAAAAAAGGAAGGGTGGGTGAGGTGCGGAAATAAGGTGCGGAAATGTCGCGTTTTGCATCAAAATGCAAGAGCGAAAGGTCTGATTCTACTGAGTTTTCTGGAAAGTTGTCAGGACTTAAAATCCTGTGACCATTGCGGTTGTGCGGGTTCAAGTCCCGCCCGGGGTACAAATCACTTCTAAAACCCACGTTTTACGTGGGTTTTTTATTTTAGGGTGCCCAAATGGGTG
>Ga0007800_10000411_pt1 | contig 17022 bp, 15 predicted proteins | sample CryBogmetaGMA14M_FD_60366 | JGI IMG/M metagenome (GOLD analysis project Ga0007800, IMG submission 60366) | Freshwater microbial communities from Crystal Bog, Wisconsin, USA - MA14M | ecosystem: Environmental > Aquatic > Freshwater > Lake | place: Crystal Bog, Wisconsin, USA | collected 2009-07-06 | reverse complement strand
TCGCTTTATTTGTTCCCGGGTATTCTCTGAATTACCCACTAGGTTTCTTATTTGCCGGATTGCTTCGTAATCGAGCTTCTTCATATACATCACCCACGGTTTGAAAAGCCCTTCGAAACGGTAGTTGCTCTTCACGCTGAGCTCATAATGTATCCGGCGCCCGGGATTATAGACAGGAATGTGCTTGGCGTACTGACCAATAGTAATCACTAAATCGTAGTGGGATAAGTCTGTCTTGCGGAACTTACGCACAGATTCCGTCTGTACCAGCCCGCCCTGGATCGAGCGTAAAATATTTCCTCGCCACTGCAGCTTCAGTGAACTAAGAGGGTTATTGAATACTTTCAAAATCTCGAACTCTGGATAAACTACTTGCGGATTGTAGGTAGTCGTATAAATATCCGCGTGAAATGCTTTTGCCAGGACCAGGGTAGCCCGTTCTGCTCCCCCCATATCAACCAAAGTGCCATAAACGGCTGCTGTTTTCAGGGAAGTTTCCCCGCATTTTCATTCATTGCTTTGATTGATTCGTTGACATTGATTGTAGCCTCAAGCAAAGGCATATCCATTTTGAGTTCATTTTTAGCGTATGTTAAGAAACACCGGGTATCTTTTGGTAAACAATGCCCGCTATAGGGGTAACCTCCCCTGGTCCCATAGTTCGGATTCCACATGCCTTCAGCGCTCTGGACGACATCAGCCATAACCTCATTACCATCCACATTAATTTCCTGGCTTATTTTCCATATTTCATTTGTAAAGGAAATTTTAACAGCATTGTAAAGGTTCTGAGCATACTTTATCATTTCAGCAGTCCGTAAATTTGTAACGGTAACCGCAGGTTTCTCCTTTTCAATAAAGTAACGATAAAGTTCCAGTAGAGTATCACCGGATTTCTTGTCCAGCGCTCCAATTACGATAGACCATGGTTTCAGAAAATCCGTTTGACTGGTCTTTTGCCGCAAGAACTCCGGGTTCATACAGATTCCGAAATCCTTACCCGCCGTCTTTCCGGAAAACTGCTCCAACTGTGGAATTATGAAATTCTCAGTCGTGCCGGGGAGAACCGTGCTTCTGATAACGACCAGATGGTAGTCGTTACAGGATGAAAGTTTCCTTCCCACGTAGGGCAAGGCGTTCTTAAAAGCTCTCAAATCTACCTTTTCATTTTTCAAGGGAGTCGGTAGACAAATGATACTTACCTCGTATTCTATTCTGGTCAGTAGATTGATTTCGGCTACTGTGTATCCTTTTTCCCCAAGCAGCTCTAAGGTCGCTCCATCAGAGTCAACGAAAGTTACCGCATGGCCAGCCTTGATGAACCCTTTTCCAGTTGCCTTTCCAACGATACCCGCCCCAATGACTGCAACATTTAACATTCAATTTTCCGTTTTCATAATCGCGATGATTTCTATAATTTTACTTGTAAATGAGCTTCACCCCAAAACTGGACATTGTAAAAGCGAGGAAATCATTACCGGGGTGGACCTTAAGTCCTGGGCCTATGTCATTGACATCAATCATACAGTTATTAGGGATTTCCGTAACAAAAGGCTGTAAATCTTATCCGCAATGCGGCATCTAAGTAATATTTCAATTTTGATTAATAAATACCTTACTATTGGTTTTGTGGTTAATTTACGAATCAGTCTTACGGATCCAGGTGAAATCGAGAAATATTCGTCCTTATTTCTATAGTGTTTATTTGCCATAAAAATACCCTTCTTTACCCTGGCGAAAGCTCGGAACGAATCCATTTCAAATAATTCATCTTCTTGAATTACAACTTTATTTTTGAATTCAATACATCTAAAGGGAATTTTTTCGTAAATCTTTCTTTTGATCAGCAGACAACCTGCACCGAAAGTCAGAGTATTCCAGATGCGTGCTCTATAGCCACTAAAAACAATATCATAATTCTGTGCTTCCAATATTAATTTATCGATAATTGATGTCTCGTAAAGCATATCGGTATCCAATATTAAAAGGTAGTCTGCCTCACTAGAAATGGCATATTTGCGTAGGGCTTCTCGTCCACATGCTACATTCCATGACCTGCTTTCTGCATAATCAGGTTTTACGGTTTCGTAAGTGATCACTTCTGCACGAAGTTGGTATAAAACCATTTCTTTTCTTAACTCAATCGCGTATTCAATGTCTGTAGTAGCCATTAGCAAATTACACAGTTGGTAAGTATGTTGTATTTCCTGTTGATTAACTAAAAATTTAGCGAGTATAAAAGAAGTGTCCCTGCTACTCACACAGCATATTGCTACATTCGGTCGAACGATGCTAGTTTTATCCATAACATAATTCCTAATGTAATGCTTCACCAAAGTCATACCGCTAAAATGGTAATCTGCCCCTCGAATCACCTTCCAGAGAGTCCATCATGTTTCTGAACTTTAATAGCTTTATGTCACGTTGCATCGATGAAGAGATAAAGCGTAGCGTAAGGATCGGATCCACCATTTTTGTACAATATAAATTCAACTTTCTGACCCTGAGCTGCTTTTTGAACTATGAAGCTGACTTCCTCCTCAGCGTTGTCCCCTGAAGAAAGTGTCAATGGTACCGTCTCTCCGCTTTTTATACCATCTATAGTTACATCTATGTAGTAGCTGGTTTCCTGCCCTTCATGGTTGGCAACCTCTAGGTCGGCGATCACCTCTTCCCCGACCTTGAGCTTACTCAAGTAATTATCATCCTGGCCGGCAGGTGTGACAACGTAAAATTCGGTGAATTGCTCACCTTCTCTGGGTATAACAGCCAAATAGCCATAGCACAAAATTCCGATAATTCCTATCGTTAATAAAAGAAGAGTGACAGAGAGAGTTTTATCAAACCTGCTCAGGCTTTTCCATTGAGGCAGGCCGATCTGGGGGGAAAGACTGATGCGATCTTCCACCGGTATCCTGCGCCACCTATAGTAAGCGACAACTGAGACGACCGCTATGAAAAGACTTAACGCCAAAAGCACGGGATAAGTACCGATACCCCAGGGCGTGTATTTCATTGCCATATCTACGAGAATGGTGGTCATGATGCTTAGGCTGAAGCTTAACGCCACTTTCTCAGCGTTGCTAATGCTCTTCTTTTTGGGGAAAAGGGCTACTGTTAGCACATAACCCGGAAATAAAAGCATGAAAGGTATTCCCAAAATAATGCGTAGAGCGCTCTGCGGAAAGAACGCCATGGTGATGATGAGCACCAGTGTCAGTATGTTTATTAATCCGATACTATTGGGAATCTTCGTTAAGTTACGCATCTGTCAACTTGTAGAGTATAGCTTATCAATTTTCCAGAAACAATCTCGTTATGCGTATTCAGGGCCCGTAGCTTAATTGTCCTGGTAATTGTATTATAGGGTCAGATGGAATCCGGAGCAAAGAACAGGTAATTTGAGAATACTTATTATACCTCTCGAGCCGACTGGTATTGGGAGAAATAACGAACGGCTGCCCAGCCTGATACGTATACTATCACGCCAGCATCAATTACTAGGTTTAAAACATCCTCGCCGCTTTGGGACTAGTAATGTACCCTTGCATTTTATGCGGTTTTATCTTTACTGCATAAGGGTCTTTTGGTTTGGGGTGAGGCGGCGAAAAGATTTTGATTTGATTTTCTGCGAATTTGAATGGAATTCGTTGATAGGTGTAGCTATTTCGTTTGTGGCAGGCAAACCTTGCATCTGGGACACCCATGCCGTAGACCCTAATTTATCCGGTATAAGACACCTGTTAAAGAAAATTGTTGCGCGTTTTTCAAAGATAATTATAGCTGTTAGCGAGCTGGATAAGAAGATATTAATCAATCAAGGCTTTCCACAAAACAAAGTGGTGGTTATCCCTACTTCGGCAGAATTACAGCTTGTGGACAAAGTCAACAATGACGGTGACCATCTGCGGAGGACATTAGGGCTGGATACAGGGAAAAGGATACTAATATTTATCGGAAACATTGATTACCCGCCTAATAGAGAAGCAAGTGATTGGATCAATGCGGAACTAGCTCCGGCGGTAGCTGCGAAGTTTGACGATATCCAGATATTGATAACCGGCTCCGGTGAAATACCTGTTACCATACACAAGACGGTGAAGTACACAGGGTTTGTGCCTAATATCTATGAATATATTCTTGCCTCCGATATTGGACTAGCTCCGGTATGGAGGGGTATGGGTATGTTGACCAAAGTGATTGATTTTATGTCCTGTGCCAAGCCCACAGTGGTCACATCATACGCAGTCAGAGGCATCCCTGAGCTCACTAATAAGAGCAATATTATTGTAGCTTATGATACACGGGGATTCATACGAGAGACAATAAGCCTGCTAGAACATCTTGAAGAGGCGCAAAGAATAGGATTGGCTGCGAGGATAACCATAGAGAAATATTACAATTGGGATTCATGGGAGCAGAGATTGAATGAGGTCATTGCAGATTGCGTAAATCAGGGACAGTAGTTGAGAGCAATGTTCAAAGCGAACACCGCAGGACGGATCAGTGAGGTGTTTTAGGTTTGAAGGCAGAGGCACTGAATAGGCTTGCTTAACCGTTAAAATAACGAGACAGCAAACCTCTCATACTGCCAGTAATCCCGCATAGAATTTTTCCGCATAGGTTGTTGGGTGTCTTGGGAATGAAGTCATCGCTCTATAGTTATTGCTCGTAAGCAAACTCTCTACTCCTGAGGAAGTCGGTTTACCATCTACTTCATGATAGGAAGCAATAGCAAGATGAATGTCGTTGTACTCCAACACTCTCACAGCACCTTTGATCGCCTCAATTTCAGCCCCTTCAACATCCATTTTTATAAAATCAACTCCATGGATTCCAAGTGTTTCGAGTTCGCTATCCAGACTCACAACCGGAATGTTAATCTTGGATTCAGCTTTACTGTCCAATAACACATGGGCACATTCATTATGATTGTCGTTGAATGCAAGTATTGTGTTTTGACTCCATACTCCTTTGTTGATGGCAATTACATTAGTCAAGTTATTTAGATTGATATTACTGATTAGATTTTCGTAGTTCAGGGGATCGGGTTCAAAAGCAATTACTTTGCCCTTACACCCAACCGCCTTGGCCGCATACAAAGTGAATGCGCCAACATAAGCACCACAATCGACAACAATATCTCCTTCTTTCAGCTTATAATTAGCGATATAGCCGGGTATTGAATTTGAAGCGTCAATTAAAATATCGAAAAAAGAAACTATCGTTATGCCGCTTTTGTATTTAAATTCGAAATACTTGTTTTTATAACATACGTGATACTGTGTGGGTTTTAAAATATGGTTGTAGTAGAAGCACCGAATATTGTATTGTAAATACTTGTTCGGGATCAGTTTAACAATTTTTGTTAATGTGCTCCTTATCAAAAGCATAAGAATCGGCCATTTGGATTTGAGTTGGTTTGTTATGGTCTCTGTTTTTAGTAGAGCCATGGTAATTCCTTCTGGCTATCAATCCGTGTTGGAATAATTTTTCGTGATCAAGTCGGCAAATTATATCACTTGTAACATCTCTCATGGGGAAACGGTGATCAAGTCAATTCTTGCGCAGAAATGGGATTTCCTTTATAAAGTGGCACGCTTTGAAAACGATAGTGCTCAGTCCCCACCCGACATCGTGTCTGAGGACTATACTGGCTCTAATAAGCACACGTCTTACCGGTGCGGAATGAGTTATTCTTCGATATAGTCCAATGTGTTGTGGACTGACGGATTTAGCTTGCAGACTATCGTAGTAATGGTTTATGCTAATAAAGAAACCCTTTTTGATTCGCATTCCTAACCGCATCAAGTCCAATTCAAGCAAAGTATCCTCTGTTATCACGGTGCCGTTCTTGAATTCAAGGCACCTGAACTGAAACGCTTTCAATAGCTCTGTAGTGAGCATACAGCATCCTGTTCCTGCGAGTGCTATCCCGAAGTCCCGCAGCGCATACCCGCTATACGCGATGTCGTAACCTCGGAGTTCTTTTTTCATTATGTCTATTACATTTGAGTCGTATGTCATATCTGAATCAAAGATTTGCAAGTACTCCGCCGCAGTCTCTTTCAAAATATACTGGCGTATGGCCTCTCTACCACAAGCCACGTTCCAGAACTTGCTACGGGCATGATGAGGCCTGACAGTCTCGTAATACAATACACTTCCGTTTATTACCCGCTGGTCAAGCGCTTTTCTTAATTCCGTGGCAAAATCAGACTCGTTGGTGGCAAAGACCAGCGCAGAAGAAGGGTGATTTCGTTGAATATCTTTCTGGTTTGCCATGAACTCATCAATAATGTATGAACCGGCGCGGTATGCTACCACTCCGACTATCACATCCACCGTGGTTTTAATATAGGGTTTAGTTATTCCGATTTTATCGTTAGACGTGTCCAATTCTAAGCCTCATACTCGCTCAGCGCCTTTTCATAGACGCGGACCACCTTGTCCACCCAACTGGAGATAGAGAAGCGAGTTTCCATAAGTTCTCGATTTTTCGTAGCCGCCAACTCTCTCTCATCATCATTGAGTGATAACACTCTGATTATAGCCTTCGCCAGGCCCTCCGTATCGGCGGGGGATACGATTGTTATAGCTGCGCTATCAAGTCTCATATCTGAAACCACGCCAGTGTTTGTAGTCACTACCGGCTTTCCGCAGGCAAGCGCTTCCAGGATAACCATGCCACAGCTCTCTTGAAAAGATGGAAGAACAAAAACATCGCAGGCAGAGTACATGGCAATAAGTTCATCAGGCGGTAGAAACTCAATGAGATGCAAATTGCCTGTATAACCGTAATGATCGGCGATTTGCGAAATGTAAGACCTGACCGAGCCACCCCCGGGCGCGGATTTAGTGTCCCTTCCCACAAATACGAACCTGGCCATGGGCATACTCCTGATAACCTCAGGGATAGCCTGACACAGGATGTAAACACCCTTCCGTGTCTCCAACCTGCCCACGAACAGTAACATGGGTACGCTTTGCGGTATCTCAAAGCGCCGTCTTATATCAGATTCAACGAAGTGGTACCGCGAGGTATCGATACCGTGAAACACTATGTCGACTTTCTCCTTGGGTATGTGCAGCCTGTCAATAACCCTGGCATACATTTCCTGTGAAATAGCGATAACCCTGTCCGCTCTTCTGATGCTGTAGTCCTCGATGAGAGAAAGCACTTCCAGAGCCGCCCTCTCATATATCCCCGAATATGTTTTGGTCATCAACATGTCCCGCGCCGAAACATCTGTTCTGATTACCAGTGGTGCGTGCTTTTTCAAAGTGTAAAGAAAGGCATCAGCGCCCCATTGGCTGGCTTCTACAATGTCTATCCCGCGATGGGAAATTATATCGCTTAACTTCAACCAGGCATGGAAAATGTAATTGATTCGGGCCGCTGCGCTATAGCGCTTTGGATTGGTTCCCACCCTGTGAACAAAGACGCCATCCTCAACTGATTCCATAGGTTTACCTGGTGCCTGACAAATGACGTGTACCTCATGTCCGCGCTCAGTTAGTGCGCAAGCCAAACAGTGATAGACGGTGGCAAGCCCACCCCATGCTGAATCCGGAAGGTATTCTCTGGAAAGAAAGGCTATTTTCATTCATATTCCTCAGTGTGCCCAGGCTGTTCCATAAGAAATGTAATTCATGCAGTGCCGCCGTTTAAGTAGATTGCGAATGTCGGGCTGTAATATATTTTGTTGTACTTAGCGCTTTCAACAGCAGCCAGGGATTCCGTGTATCTGTTATCCGTGAATGACAAATCGAAGCGCATGGCACGATAGTAGTAATAAGTATTGCGAAATACGACTATATTCGCTTCCGTATTATTGAATTCCAGTGTAACGAAAAGGGTTTTGTTCGTGAAGGTGGGTGAATACAAGCCCAGTTGGGCCAGGGATGAGCCGGCTACAGTCTTTCCCTCCAGTGAGGTATCTTTAGCCAAGAATTCCAGGCCGGCTGCCTCGGACTTGGGGAAACTGCTATAGGCGTCAATACTGTAGGCCACCACAGGGAAAGACAGTGTAAGAAATAGTATCCCGGCTGCGATAAAAGAACGCCTGAATTTACTGTTTATCCCTTGTGGACGAAGGATGACCGAAGCGACTATACCGGATATGGCCAAGATAATATAGGTCAGTCCCGTTTCAATCAAGTCATGAGCCCCCTCCGCCAGCAGAAGTGTCAGCAGAAAAAGCAGAGGAATACTGCAGGCCAGCATGGCCTCATTTTGTTTTATACCACCCAGTCGGAACAGCCAGCCCCGGATACCTCGCTTCCTGGTATAAGTCTTCACCATAACGTAGAGAATGGCGGATATACCGGATGCGGCGTATAGATAATAGATCCCCTTGTTAAGATTGTAAATGTCTCCGTAAATGAAAGGTGTGCCGCTTATATATTCTTGGCTGGTATTAAGGTCTGCGGGAAATATTTTGTAAATTATTCTGCTAAATAGGCTCGGAGCCGGGGTTTTTGTCTGAGTCGGCGTTGTCTGAGTCGGCGTTGACGTTACGCCCTGGCTTGTCGCCTGAGGTTGTCCGGAGTAAGAATATTGCGCTAGCCAGCACACTAAACAGATAGCCAGTATGCCCGCCAGTACCATCTGAGGGCGTCCGATTCTGCGGGAGTAAATCACAGTCGTAAACAGCGCTCCCGCCAGAAATATCGAGAGGAGTAAGGGCGTTGTAGGATGAGAGATGGCAATGGCAAATATAGCCATCATCGCCATTATTTTAGCTCCTAACCCTGGTTTGGTCAGCAGGAGCAATGTGGTCAGCATCAACAAAGCGCCTATGGTATGAGGCGATGCGTGTATCTGAATGTAATGCAGCCCTGGTATAGCCAGCAACATGGCAAGGAAAGCCACCCGGGTACTAAACAGTCTGGATAACAGTATATAGCTTAAAAGTACGAATAAAAATAGGCAGAACAACGGAAAGAACTCAATATATGTCATGGGCTGCAGTCCGGCTATATTTACAAAAGAATAGTGATATACGTATGATCCCGGGTAAGTCAAAGCATAGGAAGAAAAGGCGATGGGGTCTCCCGCCAGCACCTGTGGTATCTGCATGGCAATACCGACATGCCACGGCGCGTCCGGCATCCTGGTAAACCCTGAGAGCAAATATGGCGTTAGCCAGAGCATAACTGCGAACATCGTCAGCAAAAGCACGTGGAGACTCCTGCTTCCAACACGCCATATCAAACTACCGATCCCCAGTAGTGCGGTTAGGGCTATGGCAATATAGTACAACGGGGATAAGGCATGGATTTCAGCCAGCGGGTCAGCGAGTCGCGTATGCTGGAAAATGGGATAGGCGAGGAACATGGACAGCAGATACATTAACCCTGCAACCAGTACCAGGTTTAAAACAATAAGGATTTTTGTACGGTTCCCAGTGGTGGTTTCCATTTTATTGCCTTATGTATCCCAATTTCACTCCGTGTTGATAGAGCCCATCAACAGGAGGCATGCAATATTATTCAATTTCGTGATGGCGTGGTATACGGATTATTAATGTTTCTAGCGTCCCCAGGGAATACTTTTTTGAGGCTGCCGTATGCAAATCCCAGACCCACGCTGGTTATTGATGCTACGAGTACCCCCCCCTTTTTCAATTCTGCCAGGCGGTAAGCTCTTTTCATCCTCTGAGGGATGTATCGGAAAACCAATGTCTTAAGATAGCTTTTTTCAATGTCCATTGAACCGATCGAGCCATTCAGCTTTCTTAGCAGGGCTTTTGAATATCCCTGATAAAAGGCTCTTTTTAAGAGTACTCGCACCTTTATCTTCGCTGAGGGCACTTTATGATAAACTATGGCCTGGGGGTTATACGTTACACCCTTGCCGAAGGCTTGCTTCATCCTTAAAGCCAGTTCTGCTTCTTCTGCCTGTAGATAGGCTGTATTTCTTTTGGCAAACCCCAGGTGTTTGTTGAATAAGCCGATCTTTTCGAAGACCTCTCTCCTGAAGCTCATATTGGGCCCGAAAGTATTGCGCACTTCTGATATTTTATTCTCTGCGAATCCGTTATGGGTTACTCCTATCAACCAGTAGAGTTCTTCGGGAAGATAATCCGGTATGCCTCCATCCCACATGGGTAGGATAAGACCTCCGACGGCCATAGCATCAAATGCTGCATAGGTGTCAACCAGGTGCTCTATCCATTCCCTTGCTGCAATCGCGTCGTCATCCATAAAAGCAATGGCATCACCTTTTGCCGCCCGAATGCCGGCGTTCCTGGCTTCAGAGATCCCCATGTTATTTTTCAGTAATATTGCTCTGACAACCCCAATTTCTCGGTAATCCGAGAGAAACCTTTCATATAATTCTTGGTTGCCGTCAACGACCACGATTACCTCTTGTTCTTGATGAGTTTGTTTCAGGAGGCTGTCCACGGCTTCAACCAGGTTCTGATAGTTATCCAAGTTATGTGTGCATATTACGACGGATACGTACATTCGGCTACAACCTTCGATATCTCCGGAGGAATCTCATTTCAACCAGCGTTTTAACAATTCTAAATCCATCCCTGAAACCAACAAGCTTGGAAGGGGTTGGTCTGCGCCTGTAGTTAATGGGCACCTCAGCTATGCGACAGTGCATTTGCGCTATCTGTGCCAGCAGGTTGGCCTCCAGGTCAAATCCAAGGGCATCTAGTTTTATGTCGTCCACTATTGATCCCCGAAAACCCCAGTAGCCTGTGCACAGGTCGCTGATTCTTGTCCCGTATAAAAGATTGGCCAGCAGTGTAAGAAAATGGTTGCCCAGCGAGTTCATCCTGGCCATAGCCCCTTTTTCGATCTTTCCCTTTAATCTTGATCCCAGTACCACGTCATAGTCTGATTCCAGTTTCTTCAGCATCCGGGGAATATAGGTAGCGGGGTAAGTGTAGTCACCGTCCAGAATGAATATAAAGTCCGCGCTGACCGACTCGAAGGCTGTGGTGATGGCCCTGCCTTTCCCCTGTCTTAGTTCGCTAACCACCAGGGCGCCTTTAGCCTCGGCCATCTGTTTGGTGCGGTCCGTGCTGTTGTTATCGATAACTATGACGGAAACACCGTATCCCATCTCCGTCAGTTTTTCCACAGGAATCTCATCTATGACGCGGCTGATCGTTTGTTCTTCATTCAGAGCAGGGATAATTATATGGATAATCTTTTGCGGCAAATCTCCTCCTCTGACTGGCCCAACGCCGTGCGATGTAGATAGCCTTTTCCGGCTGCTGCTTAGCGGTTAGCACTGGGCGATTTTGTTTGGCGTAGTTTAGCACAAGGGAAGGGGTTCTGTTAAGGCCAAAGGTTTAGGTGGTTGGGCGGTTGTGAGTGTCCTCGTGTTTTTGTTGACGTTTGAAGCTCCCTGTGCTAGATTCAGGAAACACATCAAAAATGAGCGCTTTATCGTACCAAGCTTCAGCGGGGCCGGCAATCTCGGCGATTGTCGTTGTTTCGGATAGATACGATGAACTAAAGCGTATAATGCAGCACCTGAGAAAACAGACTGCTGCCGGGCAAATGGAAATCGTCTTCGTAGTCAACTCACGCAGTCAACTTCCACCGGATATGTCGGATCTTGAGTGTTTTCATAGCTGGTGTCTGGTCGAAAGCGGAAGCATTAAATCTATCGGCTACGGCTTCACGGAGGGCATAAGGGCGGCACACGCCCCGGTGGTCGCCCTTACGGAAGACCACTCCTTCCCGGATGAGAAATGGGCGGAGACCTTCATCAAGAAGCATAGAGGAGACTGGGTCGTGGTCGGCCCCTGCATGCTAAACGGCAACCCGGTAAACATGCTGAGCCTGGCTGACTTTTATCAGGCGTACGGCGAATGGACGCGCTCTCCGGTGACGCTTGCGCCAAGCCACCTCCCCGGGCACAACAGCAGCTACAAGCGCCAGATATTGCTCTCCTTCGGCGAAGAGCTGGAGGACCTCATGCACGCCGAGAGCGTCATGCACCGGCACCTTGCAGCGCAGGGATACAAGCTCCTTCTGGCACCTGAGACCTGCACGTCACACCACAATTTCGCCACCTGGCGCGACTGGATACCCTCCCGCTATCTTACCGGAAGGCTGTATGCGGCCGTCTGGTCGCGGAACTGGTCATCCTCCCGCAGGTACTTCTTTGCCTGCGCCTCCCCACTGATACCCTTCATCCGGCTATGGCGCGTCGGCAAGACCATCAGGCGGCGCGAGTCCCCCATGAAAACCGCCTTATTGATACCGCCGCTCTTTGCCGGACTGGTGATCGAGGGTTTCGGACAGATGCTGGGTTATGCTTTTGGTGCGGGTAACTCTGCCGAAAAACTAGCCAGATTTGAGTTTAATCGTATAAGAAAATAATGGAGCAAAGCCTGTATGAGATCCGCTCGACGCTTGCAATATTTTAAAAATGGGCTGGAAATATTCTCCGACGTCGCTATTCAAGGCCGCTATGATTTTGAATATGACCTCATGCCATGCCATTCTTCGCGCATGTCTCTGGCAAAACGGTTGAATCTGCTAAAGGCCGGCGGGAATCTCATCTACCGCAACGCTCATCCGTGGAGTTGGCCCATTAATATGCATATAGAACTCACCAATTACTGCAATCTTCGTTGCCGGGTATGTCCGACCGGCAGCGGTGTACTTAACAGAACACCACAGGCTATGGACCCTGCGCTTTTCGAACGCCTCATGAATGAGGTTGGGCCTTATCTGCTTACCGCGTCACTGTGGGGTTGGGGAGAGCCGTTGCTGCATCCCAATATAGCCAGTATCCTTCGGCTCCAGCACAACCGCGGCGTCGTCACCTTCCTTTCAACCAACGGCCAGAATCTGGATGACGAACTTATGTTGCAAGCTTTGATAGATTATCCTCCGGCTTACCTGATTGTATGTTTGGATGGGATAACCGACGAGACCAACGCCAAATTCAGGGTAGGGGCAAAGCTGGACCCTGCCCTCTACGGTGTCAGGGAACTAGCGCGCATGAAAAGAAAGAGGGGCAGCCGTTATCCCATCCTGCATCACCGTTTTATCGCCATGAAGCATAATGAACACGAACTGGAAGAACTGCCCGATTTTTCAACCAGAAACCATTTCGATATTCTGACAGTCCGCTCTTTGTCTATTATCGATGCGTCTGATGATTCCTTTACGAATTTAAAACCCGTTAGCAAGGATTTATGCGCTTACGAATATGAGAACGATCAGCGCATCAAACGCAATGATTTTATTTGCGAGAAGGCTTTTACTTTCCCCGCCGTATTTGCAGATGGTAGGGTGACCGTATGCGATCAGGACTCAAATGCACAAGAGGTCTTCGGGAGCCTGGCCGACGGCAAGACGTTTAAAAAAATATGGTTCGGCAAACAGGCAAGCGAGATTCGCAGAATCGTTCGGGACAATCCTGAAAGTCTTAGCTTTTGCTCCAACTGCCCGTTTAAAGATAGGTCAGTGACGGATTGCAGCATCAAACGCTATGACCTGCAAAGGGGATGACGCATATAAATTATTGCTGACCAAAATATATAAGGAAAAGACCACAAACACTAGTAAGTGCCCCAAGTCCGGACATGTTACTTCGTCTATCCCACTATCGCGTGTATAGCATATCAGAATAGGGTATCAATATGCTCAGGTTGGCGTGGTAATAGTACAGTAAGGTAAATAGTATTTAGTGGAAAGTTTCATTTTACCAGTGAGCATTCTTTACATGAGCTAATCTGATTATATCTCTTTTGGAGTATCAGTCGTCTGATTTCATTTATTCTCTCGGAATTCCATATTGTTCGAAGTGAACTGGTTTTTACATTACCAACAACGATTGATCTTTTCCAATCAAGATTACAAATAATGACATCCCCATTAAAAAGGATATCCATTTGATAAAATGGAAGTTCACAGCCTATCGACCGTCTTGTGTTAGACATAATTTTTTTCCAGCCTCTTAAAAGCGATGTTACGGCATAATGGTCGTTCTTTAGATCGAATCTTTCATAAGTATCCAGAGCCCCAGCCCTATTGGTTAGTCTAATTACCTTAGTGCGAACCCCCTGTTGTTTCCAATAGCTCAACGCCTGTTGTACCTCATGCGCATTTTCTTTATTGATCACAAACATAATCTGTAGTGTTGGTTTCATGGCCTCGTCATTTATTAGGCGACTAACATTATTTATTACTCTTTCGTAATCAAGACCGGTGTGGATCCGCTTGTATGTCTCCTTTGAATGCGCGCCAAAATTGATATTTAACTGGCTCACGCCGGATTGTTTTATTTCCTCCAGAGTAAATGTGTCCAGCAATTCACCGTTGGTTGGTACTATACAATAACACTCTGGATTTTTAGATTTAACGTGCTTTACCCAGTCGAATATCCTTTTATCTAATAAAGGCTCGTTATGCAGTGCAAACATGAACATAGGCGATTGTTTTTCAGATATAAGTTCATCAGAAATTTTAAAGAAAAGCTCCCGTTCCATAACTCCTTGGTCCTGTACTTTACTTGTAGTACGGTAAGGACATATCGAACATCGAGCGTTGCATCGTGATTGTGTCTGGATTTGAATCACCCTTGGAAAACTAAGGCATTTACCAGATAACAGGAAACTTGAATAGGTTCTTATAAAATATGCGTATAAAGGCAAGGGCAATTTAGAATAGGGATTAATCTTTATCATTATTTACCCCGTCCTTTATTGCCCCTGTTGAGCCTGTCCAGGGCAATCTTGAGTCTCCACGGAATATTGTAATGCAACATCATGCTACTCTTTATGAGTACGTACCTTATTAACGGTCTATTTACCATCTCCCTTGTTTTCCCGACCGGCTGCGGCTCCGTATGCTTGATACTGCAAGCATCCTGATAATGGTCGGTTGCGACATAGAATCCCCTTCTTACTCGGGCATGCAGGCAGAACAGATCCATTTCAAGCAGGTTATCTTCGAAAATCACTTCACCGCTCCTGAACTCGCAACAGCGAAAACGGATTCGTTTGAAAATTCTCCTGTTCAGCATCAAGCATCCTGCCCCTGCCAGCCCTACGCCATATTCTCTAAGCGCATATCCGTTGAAAAGCGCGTCGTAGCCATCTATATGTTTTACCATTGCAGCGACTACATCCGGCGCAAACAGCATATCTGCATCCAGGAAAAGGAGATAATCGGCCTCAGCTTGTGAGACTGCATACTGGCGTATTGCCTCCCTCCCGCAGGTAACGTCCCATACCCAGTGGCGGGCATAATCCGGCCTAATCAAGCCATGAGCCAGTACCTTTCCTGTCAGTTTTACGGCATCAAGCATATCATTGAGCTTCGGAGCGTAGTCTTTTTCTGATGTCGCCAGGACAAGTTCACAGCCAGGATATGCATGCTGAATTTGTCTCTGATTATCCAGAAATTTATCCAGTACATACGCGTGCTCACAATTAATCGGGGTGCCTATAATTACTTTTATAGTTTTCTCCGCGCCGTTGGCCAATCAAGCACTCTCTTGCTGCTAGGTATGAATCCTCGTTTTAAATATGAATTTCCGTGTTATGACATGCTGTTTATAGCATTTATTATGAGTCATAACCGTTGGAATGTTTTTGTATCCAGTCCCAGGCGCTGCTTAAAATAGTGCCTAACCCGGATAGTTTAGGTTCCCATCCCAAATCCTGTCTGGCGCGAGCCGAACTAGCTACGAGTACTGCCGGATCTCCTGGCCGTCTGTTTGAGAGTTTAAGCTGAATATTGACTCGGGTAATTTCCTCGGCCTTGTTCACTACTTCAAGCACCGAGTATCCCCGCTGATTTCCCAGATTAAACGCTCTCCCTGAGAATTCCACCGCTTTTTCCAGAGCCAGTAAGTGCGCACGCCCTATGTCTTCTACGTGAACGAAATCGCGCACACAGGTTCCGTCCGATGTCGCATAGTCTGCGCCAAAGATAGTTACCGGACTTCCGGTCATGGCTGCTTTAAGAACGGTGGGGATAAGATGTGTTTCTGGGCGGTGGTCTTCGCCCAAGCGTTCAGTAGCCCCGGCCGCGTTAAAGTACCTCAAGCAGATGTACTTGAGTCCATAAGCTTCCCCGTACCGGGACAATATACCTTCGAATATCAGCTTGGAGTCACCATATGCGTTCATCGGTACCTTGCAAGCCTCTTCTTCTAGGGGGCTGTCATTGTGTTCCCCATAGACGGCGGCGCTGGAAGAAAAAATAATTATATTGACGTGGTTGTTTAACATTCCGTCGAGAAGGTTTATGCTTCCGACAACGTTATTCTGGAAAAACCTCTGCGGGTCTGAGGTGGAATGCAAGACCACTGTTTCGGCGGCCATGTGCATAACTGCCTCAATTTTATATTGGCGAAATATGTTATCCAGGGCTTGAGTATCACGAAGGTCAGCCTGCACGAAGTTTGCTTCTGATATGATCGCCTCTCTGTGACCTTGACTGAGGTTGTCCAGCACAACAACTGTATGATGGCGCTTGACGAGCTCTTGCGCTTCAACACTGCCCACATATCCCGCTCCCCCAGTTACTAGAATATTCATTTAATCGGGCCTACCTTCTTGCTCTGCTCCCAATGTTTGTATCCCTATAGAGTTAGTGTCACGAGCATTTTAGTTTCAGGTGCCGGTGGCTTGTAGCTCTTGGCGCTATAAGGTCGAAACTGATTATATTCCCTACGCCACTGCTCAATCAATACCTTGGCCTCGGTCAGGGTGGTGAAGATCTTCCTATTAACCAATTCATCCCTCAGTTTGCCATTGAATGACTCTATGTAGCCATTCTCCCATGGACTGCCGAGCTCGATATAAAGGGTTTTCACGCCCATTTCAGCTACCAAGAGCGTACTGCCTTTGCGGTGAATTCAGGACCGTTGTCGGAGCGGATATGCTCCGGCACTCCTCTCGTGAGAATAGGGTATATAGCTGGTTTATGATATCATCGGCGTGTTGCTGACCTACCTTCGGCTGATTTGAAGCCTGCGGGACATCTTGTTTTATCAGGCATTAAGGTTAAAGGGGATATTCTCTGGCC
>Ga0007800_10000408_pt1 | contig 17177 bp, 22 predicted proteins | sample CryBogmetaGMA14M_FD_60366 | JGI IMG/M metagenome (GOLD analysis project Ga0007800, IMG submission 60366) | Freshwater microbial communities from Crystal Bog, Wisconsin, USA - MA14M | ecosystem: Environmental > Aquatic > Freshwater > Lake | place: Crystal Bog, Wisconsin, USA | collected 2009-07-06 | reverse complement strand
GGTTAACGGCGGTACCATAACAATCACAAACACTTTCACGCCAGGAAGTGTTGTACCTACCGTAACAGGAAACACGGTTGCCTTTACAGGCACCAGCCAGACAATACCTGCTTTTACTTATAACAATCTGACCATCAACCAGTCCAGCGGCACCGCAACGCTAGGCGGCTCTGCCACCGTCAGCGGCACACTCACGTTGACCAATGGTACGATTACCACCACGGGAAGTTATACGCTCACAATCAGTTCAACAGGCAGCGTTTCCGGTGCCAATAGCAGTCGCTATATTATCGGCAACCTGCAGAAGAACTTCACGGGAAGCACCCTCTCGCATACGTTCGAAGTGGGTACGGCAGCGGCGTATAACCCGGTCAGCGTCACTTTCGGAACCGTGAGTTCAGCAGGGGATCTGACCGTACTACCCACTGCCGGCGACAACGGTTCACTCGCATCCTCCGCCATCGACTCTACTTCGAGTGTCAATGCATACTGGACTTTCACCAACTCCGGGATCGGATTCTCGGGTGGTTGCGATATAACGCTATATTTCACCTCGGGTGAACTCGACGGTTCTGCTAGTACCGCTACCTTTATCGTCGGGAAATTAGATGGCTCTACCTGGACATACCCTGCTATCGGCACCAGGACGTCGACGAGCATAGAGGTTAACGGAGTTGCTTCCTTTAGCCATTTTGCGGTCGGTAACATGGCTTGGTTCTCATATAATGATGCTGCCCACAGTGTCAAAGACACCGATTTTTCCGGCAGTGAGGGCACGGTCTATATGCAGACGGCAAACCTCACCGACGGGACTGCCTACAGAATTGTTTTCTACGATGGCAGCAATACCGAGATAGAGACACAGAACCTATCCGTAAGTAGTGGCAAACTTGATGTAAACTGTGTATTGACCACCCATAAGACAGCTAATACGACGGGTCCCTGGCACGCTGTAGTGTGCCTCCAAAGTTATTCGCCTCCAGGTACGTATGACTCAAGCTGGCAGTATTCCCTTGGCAACGCTGTTTTTACCGTTCAGCCAAGCGCTCTGCCGGAGTTCCCCACTGTTTTTGCCGGGATCGGAGTGGCCGGAGCCTGCGCTGCCATCTACTGGTGGATGAGAAGACGAGTTCGTAGAGTTTGCACAGTTTGTTGAGTTGGATTAGACGAGTTCGTGGAGTTTGTAGGGTTTATAGAGTCCTTTGAGTTGAATGGGCAAGAATGCACTCAATAAACGCAACGAACCCAACGAACGCAATAAACTCGAAATGAAGTTGAATGATGAAGATTGAGCGATTTGAAGATATAAAAGCCTGGCAAGAATCGAGAGTGTTGGTGCGGATGGTTTATCAGACTGCAAAATCTGACAGGGGATATAGCAGTGATTTCAAGTTCAGGGAGCAAATGCAGAGCGCAGCAGTATCGATAATGTCTAATATAGCTGAGGGATTTTCCAGAAGGTCAACGAAGGAGTTCGCTCAATTCTTGTTTGTTGCCAAAGGCTCAGCAGCAGAGGTGCAAAGTCAACTCTATGTTGCTCTGGACCAGGGTTATATAAGTCAAGAAAAGTTCGGTGAATTATACTCCAAATCCGATGAAGTAGCTCGACTAATCTCTGGGTTCATCCAGTATCTGCTCAGCAAACAAAGGGCACCCAATAAGCTCAACAAACTCAATAACTTGGCGGAAGGTGAGGGGCAGGGTGATGTCAAAGCTTAGGGTTCTCTTGGCCGTTTCACTGGTGATACTGGGGGGGTTCATCATCTTTGCCGTGGTCCACCCCATGGCCAGCGATAAAACCTACAGCGAGGTCTCCAAGGAGAGCCTGCTGAAGACTCAGGGTGGCTGGGTACTGCAGTTCAACATCAACAACCACGAAGGCCAGGACGCCACATACACCGTGGATATCACACTGGCAGGCAGACAGATAAGCGAGCAGTTCACGGTGCGGAATGACAGTAACTACGCCTACATGTACAGCATCAGCCAGGATAACGCCGGCGACGGCAAGCTGGCTTTCAGCATCTACAAGCAGGGCCAGAATACCCCCTTCGAACAGGGGACTTACTACCTGACATAATCTGAGATGATATATAACGCTATGGAAAGCAAGGCCATCGAAGCAACACAGCTATTTACCACGGGAAAGGTAGCCGACCGGGAGGGGACGCCGGGCAAACCCGGCGCCACAATAACGGCTTGCGAGGTGTGACATGGAGAAGAACAAGAGAAGCGGGCTGATCTTCAAGCTGGTGATCACATGGATGGCCATCGTGGTGCTGGGCAGCTTCTGGATGTCGGTCAACAGCACCAGGGCGCCCTTGAGCCTTTCCGTCATGCCCCAAGCCCCCCGCAATGGTGACCCTATAGTGGCCACCTTCAAGCTCAACAACCCGTCGCTGCAGGAGATTTCCACCACCTACCATTTTTACGCCAACGGCCAGCTGCTGGACGAAGGTGTGACCGCCATCGCCCCGGGGTCGGAGAAGACCTACCAGTATGCCTACCCCAACTTGCTGAAGCTGGGCGACCAGCTCAACTTCTCGGCCCAGGCGAAGTCGCAGCTGGGCAGCTATGATAAGGTCGTCTCGACGCCGCCCTACCCGCCGCAGGTCTGGAGCAGCTTCATCAGCTTTGCCACCTTCTCCACATCGATCATGAGCTCCATGATGACCAGCATGATGTACTACCAGTCCACCTTCGCCAGCCAGGTGGGCATCAACGTGGGCATCGTGCTCACCGTGGCGCTCATCGGCCTGCTCATCTTCCTGGAGCTCTCCCAGCCGGCCATCGAGGGCGGCGCGGCACTCACACTGGGCAGGCTCAGAATCAGGATTTCAACGGTCACCTGGATACTCCTCATCATCTTCATTGGCATCGTCTACACCAAGGTGGTCATGATCCTTGCCGGGTGACGCAGGGATTGATCCTGCAGACAGCCAGGGCTCGGCAGGTATAATCCGGGTGGTTTAGCGCGATACACAGGTCTGTAACTGACTGATTTTGTGTATCAAACCATGAGACAATCCCTGTCGCAATTCCCGGTATATCAGCTTATCGTCCACAGTTTTTGGTGCAGCACGGCATTTTTCTCCCGATAAATGTTATACGTGGACAGGGCGTTGCTAAACAGGTATGCCAGGTTGGAATAGGTGTGTTTTTACCCGGCGGGCCCGGCTTCGCGGTGGATGAGGTAGACCAAAATCCAGGCACTACCCCGAGAACAGGAAAGCGTAGATTCAGGCGTGGATCAACTGTGATATAATGGATTTGGACGTTATGCGAACGGGTAGATCTGGTTTGATTGAGGTTATATGTGCGGGCTGATGGGTTGCTGCGAGAGCCAGGCTGAGGCAGCCCCGATCGTCTTAGAGGGCCTGAAGCGCCTGGAGTACCGCGGCTACGACTCCGCCGGTATCGCCTCAGTTTCCGACGGCCACCTGTACTGCCGCAAGGATGTCGGGAAGCTCCCTGAGGTGGAAGCCAAACAGGGGCTGTCACACCTACCCGGCAGAACGGCTATCGGGCATGTCAGATGGGCCACCCACGGAGGGGTCACCCAGATAAACGCCCATCCCCACTGCGACTGCCAGAACGAGATCGCCGTAGTGCACAACGGCATCATCGAGAACTGCCAGGAGCTCAAGGGGGGCCTTGATCGCAGCCACCGGTTTGTCTCGGATGTCGACAGCGAAATAATCCCTCACCTTTTGGCCGATTATGTGCATGACGGCTCCTCACTCAGCCAGGCGGTGCAGCATACCGCCGAGCGCCTCACTGGGCCATACGCCTTCCTGGCCATTTCTTCGCTGGACCACGGCTCCATACTGGCTACCTGCAATGACATGCCCCTTATGGTGGGCCTGGGAGACAGCGGCAACTATGTGGCCTCCGACCTCCTGTCCTTCCCCCTGGAGTGCGGCCGGGCCATCCAGCTCGAGAACGGCGAGATTGCGGTGGTTGACGCCAATAAGGTGACCGTCCTCGACCGCCAAGGCAACGAGATCTGTAAAGCGGTCCAGGAGATACACGCTCAGCGGCAGCTGGCCGATATGGGTAACCACGCCCACTTCATGTTAAAGGAAATACTGGAGCAGCCCTGGGCCATAAGCCAGGCCCTGCTGCAGGACAGGGAACTGCTGCGCCGGGCCACCGCCGACATCCTCAAAGCAGAAAGCGTAGTCTTCAGCGCCTGCGGCACGTCGCGGCACGCCGCGCTGCTGGGCCGCTATCTCTTCTCCAAGATAGGCAAGAAGTTCAGCGAGGTGGTTACGGGTTCCGAGTTCAGGTATTTCGCGGACTCCATCACGCCCGGCATGCTGGTGATCGCCATGTCCCAGAGCGGCGAGACGGCCGACGTGCTCGACGGCGTGAAAAGCGCGCGCCAGCAGGGGGCCCACGTTCTCTCCGTGGTCAACCGCCAGGACTCTCAGCTGGGCCGTTTGAGCGACGACGTGATCCACATCAACTGCGGCCCCGAGATAGGCGTGGCCGCCACCAAGTCCTTTACGGCGCAGCTGGCCGTGCTCTATCTTCTCGCCTTCTCCATGGCAGGCAGGCTGGATTATATCGAAGCCGAGCTGAGGGCTACGGCCCCGCTGCTGGACAAGCTGGTCGCCCGCAGCATCCCGCAGGCGCAGGCGCTGGCGCGGCGCCTCAAGGACAACCGGGAGTGCTATTTCATCGCCCGCGCTTCAAACCTGCACGTCGCCAGCGAGGCGGCGCTCAAGCTCAAGGAGGTCGCCTACGTTCACAGCGACGGCATGGCGGCCGGGGAGCTGAAGCACGGCACACTGGCCCTCATCGAGAAGGGCACGCCGGTAGTGGCCATCTGCCCGCACGACTACACCTTCGCCGACATGCTGTCCAACGTGGAGGAGGCCAGGGCGCGCGGGGCCTTCATCATCGGCGTTTCTGACCGCGCGAACAGCCTCTTCGACGAGTGGATCGAGATCCCCACCGTGGCGGAGGTGCTCTATCCCCTGGTGAGCATCGTGCCGCTGCAGCTGCTGGCCTACTACTCGGCGCTGGAGCGCGGGCTCGACCCCGACAAGCCCCGCAACCTGGCTAAGTCGGTCACGGTCAGGTAGGCCTCACCTCTTTCCCCGCAATCCGGGGTCCCAAGTATATGCCCGCTATGCGCGGCAGCGCCATTATTATATCGTCCTGCGCGGCGCAGGACACCGCCGTGAATCGCCGCAGCCCCCGTTATGCACGCCTTGAGCCGTTACGCGCGCATCAGCGCCATGAAACTCCTCTTACAAACGCCGTCGCGCCCCGCTGCAGGTAACGGGAGACATTTTCCCGCTGTCTTCTTCAGCATAACCGGCCCAAAAGTTGCCCGGCAAGCGGTAAATGACCTCTCCCGCGGGTCATCTGCAGGCCTCGCCCGCTATTTCAATGCTTAACGGCGTATCAAATGGCAGTTTTTGAATAGTTTTGGGGCCATCTTGACCTTTTTGGGAGTCATTTTAGCCCCTTTTTCATACGGTTTGAGCGTAAACGTGCCCGCACTATTCTCGTGAATCATAGAGTGCGTTAAACGGGAACCATGGGCGCAATGCCGCTTAAGGCACAAATATTACCCGGACACACTCCTGGAGTCGGGGCGTCAAGGGGGATGAAGGGCCATTCAATATGACCTCTGGCTCTTGACACTAAAGAACGGGGGTTTCCCGGATATTTCATATAAAAACCGAAGGAACGGAAATGGAATGCTCCGTTGCACGGTAGGAAAAATAGTAGTACAATAGGTAGTATATATAGTGGAGGTGAAATTTTGACCATAAGAGGAGGCACTACCAAGGTCTCTGTTTCCATCCCCAGTGAACTGGATGGTGAGGTAAGGGCTATCGTAGCGCAAGGGCAAATAAGTTCTTTTTATGCGGAGGCCATCAGACATTACCTGCTGTACCGCAAGCAAAAGATATCTCTTAAGGCAGGTTTTGGCGTTTGGAAAGACGGGAGCCATCCCGAACTTAAAAACGCACAGGACACGACGGCTTTCGTCCAATCCATCAGGAAGGACGACCAGGCGCGTTTGGAAAGGCTGACGCATGGCACTGAAAGCTAAGACTTACCCGGGTGTCGTTTGTCTCGTAGACACCGACATCATTATTGATTATTTGCGGCGGCGCGAATATGCGTTGGAATTACTTACCCGCTGGGCTGAGGGCGGACTTCTGGCGGTGAGCGGCATAACACACTTCGAAGTATTTGCAGGAATGAAGATTGGTGAAGAACCCGCAACCTCTGCTTTTCTGGATGGCATAGTCTCCGTGGCAATTGATGTGCCGATCGCCCGTCATGCGGGCGAAATGTCAGGCAGATTACGCGCAAAAGGAATGACTGTCGGGATGGCAGACTGTATCATCGCAGCTTCTGCTATTTTGCTGAGCGTTCCGTTACTGACAAATAACGTAGCGCATTATCCGTTTAGCGGGCTGGAGCTGGTGCGTGGTGTTTAAGATGCCCTTCAGCAGGCACCCACAGGCTATGTCTGTGGAACTGCCCTTGGGTTATTAGAGTTTGACACTCCCCTGCCTGAAGGCAAGGGAATTCTCAGACTACGCACGCAGCAATCTCCCGCGTTGGCGCCTGAGGGGCCTGCCCGGCCGCAGCATCCTGTGCGGGGCGGCATGTCCCCTAAACCCTTGAATAGCAATACAGTGTTGAAAAGGCCTGAGACAGCATATCGGCTTGACCTTTAGTGCGTTGATTAGTAAGATAGCAAGATAGTAAGATAGTAGGAGATTTTTATGTCAGAGCTGATACAGGTGCGCCGGAAAGCACAGATGACGCTGCCGCTGTCAGTCAGGCAAAAGCTTGGCGTGGAAGAAGGCGACTACATGGATGTGCAGGTGAGAGATGGCGAGATTGTGCTTAAAGTGAAGAAGTTAATCGATAAAGACCAGGCCTGGTTCTGGACAAAGCGCTGGCAGCAGGGGGAAAAGGAGGCGGAGGCGGATATCCGGGACGGGCGGGTTCAGCGCTTTCCTGATACCGCGCCGGCAGTAGTCCATCTTCACGCTCAGGCGGGTAAGAAGCAAAGTAAAAACAGCAAGAGAAGCCAATAATGCCAATCGAGCTCACGGAGCGGTTCGTTAGACAATATACCCGGCTCCCCGGGGCGATACAGCAGAAGGTGGATAAGGCGCTCGGGCTTCTTGATGCTGATTTTCGCCACCCCGGCCTGCGGACCCATCTGATAGAGGGCGCCCCTGGGGTTATTGAGGCTTACGTTGACCTTAAGTACCGCATGACCTTCGAACGGCATGGAGATATTCTCATTATGCGTAGTGTTGACAACCATGATGACTGTTTGAGGCGGCCATGAGCACTATCCTGCCTGTAATCCTGTAATAATACTGCACAGGGGAGTGAGGGGGAAGTGAAAAAGATCATTAAAGTCAGGATCTATAAAGGTGACAAGCAGTACGTTTCAGAGTGCCTGGACCTTCCCGTGGTCAGTCAAGGCAAGACCTTGGACGAAGCCCCCGGAAACATAAGGGAAGCTATCGGCCTCCACCTGGAAGGAGAAAACCTGGAAGAGTGGGACATACTTCCCGGCTTTACAATTCTGGCCGACTTTGAAATTGAGCCTGTCCATGCCAAAGCTTAAAGTGCTTGGTGGCGACGACCTGATTGACATTTTCCCGCTGTCTTCTTCACTATAACCGGCCCAAAAGTTGTCGTATATGCACTTGATGATCTTCCCTGCGGGTCATTTGTTAGCCTCTACCGCTATTTCAATGCTTAAGCGCGTCTCAAATGGCAGTTTTTGTATAGTTTTGGGGCCATCTTGACCTTTTTTGGAGTCATTTTAGCCCCTTTTTCATACGGTTTGTGCGTAATAGTACGTGTACTATTAGCGTGAATCGCAGAGTGCAGTAAATAGAAACCATTGGGCCAATGCCGCTTAAGGCACGATCATTATTCGGACAGACCCCTATGAGCATGGGTCACGAGTCGATAAAAGGCGGCGTTTAGCCTTCCTATCTTCGTGGATCCAAGGACTTCCTGCCCATAATCGAGCCAAAACTTTGCTATCAAACAGGGAATGAACCTCATGAATGGTTATTTGGACATCTTTGGTTTCTTTTTTCATTATTTTACCTTAATTTATAACCATTTTATGCCTAAGTGAACAGGGTGTTCGCCCGAACACTCCGTGCTTATTTAACAAGTTTAGCAGGGGAAAACTCGTTAAGTCTGCTGACGATGCCACTCAAGACATGAATATTACCCGGACAGACTCCTCTGTCCGGGTTGAATAAGAGACGTACGATTAGAAGCGTTACTCTAGAAGTGTTATTATATGGTTATCAGAAAACTATTTTACCACCGTATCATTCTGAAGGTGACGGTAAATAGTCAAAGCATCTCAATTTCGAGGATTGTGACGGGAAGCGGACATGCTAAGTAACGGTAAATGTGCGGACAGGGTGCCCGCATAATACTCATTTTAACCCGGTGTTATTTCCTTTTCTTTGGCTCCGGAGATATTATCTGATCTTGAAGGATAGGCGCGTTTGGCCAAGGCTGTCGTAACCGGCGGGGCCGGCTTCATCGGCCCTCATATCTGCGGCCTGCTGTGCGAGAAAGGCGCTCAGGTCACCATCACCCCGGACCTCTCAATAGGCAAGCGGGGTAACATGGCTCGACTGCCGGGCCGGCATGATGTGGAATTCATACACGCAAGCATCACGGACCTCAGCCTTCTTTTAAGCGCATTCAAAGGCGCGGATTACGTTTTTCACGAGGCCGCCGTCCCCGGCGTCCCCCGGAGCATCGAGAACCCTACAGCGGCCAACGGGGTCAATGTGGCGGGCACCCTTAACGGGTGGTTCTTTGCCGCCAGGGACAGCGGCGTCAAAAAGGTGGTGTACGCCTCTAGGCCGCCGGTGCACGGCGGAACGTCCGCCCTCCCCGAAGCGGAGCACGACTTCCCTGAACCAGGACGCGGCAGGGGCCTGTTGGCCGCGTATGTCATAGTATGATATAATGTCATACTATAGAGGGATAAATGAGCAAAGAAAAAATAGCTATCACACTTGAAGCAAGCGCCATCAGTGAACTGGACAGGCTGGTTGATGAGCGTGTCTACAAAAATCGCAGCCAGGCGATTCAGATGGCAATCGATGAAAAACTGCTTCGCATTAAACGGACGCGTTTGATTGAAGAATGCTCGAAACTAGATCAGGCCGCCGAAAGGGCGTTGTCTGAAGAAGGTCTGAGCGAGGATGCAGGACGATGGCCGGCATATTAAGGGGTGAAATCCGCTGGGCCGATCTGGATCCTGCCAGGGGGTATGAACAAACCGGATCGCGTCCTGTTTTAATTCTCAGCCATGATATATTCAATGAACGCTCCGGGACTGTTATAGCCACGGCCATCACGAGCCATGCCCAGAAAACCGGATTCCCTTTGACTTACGAGTTAAAGACGGGTGATTTGCCTAAAAAGTCATGGGTCAAAATTAACCAGATCAGAACACTTTCCAGCGAAAGAATCGGGGAATCTATGGGCAGGGCGTCGCCGGAAGAATTGCTTAAAGTGATTGAGGGGTTGAATGAACTCATCTCGTAGGCGCGTCAAGAGCGGCGCGGGTCTCGTGCCGCAAGCTGAAAACAGACAGACCGTGCCAGGATGCAGGCGTGATGCCGGCTGCATCAGTGCTCATGGCGGCCCTTATGCAAATACCCCCATTGATATTTCAGTCAAGCTTCCTAGCGGGGCGATTTATGGCTGATACAGGTAAGGCTGTCGTCACCGGAGGAGCCGGCTTCATCGGTTCTCATATATGCGACCTGCTGTGCGAGAAGGGCTTTGAGGTCACCATCATCGATGACCTCTCAACAGGCAAGCGGGGTAACATGGCCCAACTGCTGGGCCGGCATGATGTGGAATTCATACACGGAAGCATCACGGACCTCAGCCTGCTTTTAAAAGCATTCAAGGGCGCGGATTACGTTTTTCACGAGGCCGCCGTCCCCAGCGTCCCCCGCAGCATCGAGAACCCCGCAGCGACCAACGAGGTCAACGTGGCGGGCACCCTTAACGTTCTCATGGCCGCCAGGGACAACGGGGTCAAAAAGGTGGTGTACGCCTCGTCATCATCGGTATACGGTGATACTCCCACGCTTCCCAAGAGGGAGGATATGCCTCCCAACCCGCTTTCCCCGTATGCCGTGTCCAAGCTGGCCGCCGAGAACTACTGCCTGGTCTTTAACATGGTTTACGGCCTCCCTGCCGCGTGCCTCAGGTATTTCAATGTTTACGGCCCCAGGCAGGACCCCGATTCCCAGTATTCGGCGGTCATCCCGCGTTTCATCAAGGCCATAGAAGCAGGCCAGGCTCCTGTTATTTTCGGTGACGGAGAGCAGACGCGCGACTTCACCTTCGTGAAGGACGTGGCCCGGGCCAATTTGCTGGCGGCCGAGAGCGGCGCCACCGGCGTGTTCAATATTGGCGGCGGCGAGCGGGTGAGCCTGAACGAACTGTCGCGGCTCCTGCTTGAAATCATGCACAGCCCAATGGAGCCTGTTCACGCAGCCGAAAGGGCGGGGGACATAAAGCACAGCCTGGCTGACATAACAAAAGCCGGGTCTTTTGGCTATGCCCCGTCGTTCACGCTGGAAGAAGGACTGAAGGCAATATTAAAAGGGTTGAAGCATGCTTAGGGAGAGGGGCGCAGCCACCTGGCGGCAACTGACCGTTTCTCATTGACATTATATAAATGTTTGAGTAATACTTATGTGTAATACTATGTGTAACTTTCCGAGGAGACAACCGTGAACAAGAAAGTGATACAGGTGCCTGTCAACCAGGATCTGCTGGCTGAGCTGGATCGTCTGGCAGAAAAACAAAACACCCCCAGGGCAGAGGTCATCCGCCAGGCCTGCCGGCAATTTTTAAAATGCGCGGAACAGGAAGAACTGGAATCGCTCTACCGCAAGGGTTACAAACAAACTCCGGAAACGCCTCAACTGGCCGAAGCGCAGCTCGATTTGACCGGCCGTGTCATTGCGCAGGAGCAGTGGTAAATGAAACGAGGAGAGGTATGGTGGGCGGATCTGCCGCAGCCCGCGGGAAGGCACCCCGTGCTGCTCCTTTCAAGGAATGCGGCCTACAACATCCGCACTTCTCTTACTGTCGCCGTTATCACACGCACCATCCGCAACATACCTGTAGAGGTATCTCTGGGGCAACAAGACGGGATGCCCGAGAAGTGCATTGTAAATCTGGATAATATCATCACCATCCCTAAAACCATTCTGTTCGAACGCATCAGCGCACTTTCACCGGATAAAATGGCAGAAGCAGCGAAGGCGATTGCCTTCACCCTGGACCTTAATTTATGAGGGCTGTGTCGCCTGGAAGGGTCCGAACGCCAGATGAACCCGGTGAGGGGAGTTGCCATCCTGACAGCCGAGTGCCGGCAGCTGAATGCTCATTACTTGCCCATTGCGAAGCCGCGCAGTGGCTGTGGCAATCTCGTCCCCCCTTGTCATCGCGGGCGAAGCCGAAGAGATGAATAGCCGTATGATCACGGGAGGGGGCGTTGTCCTTTAACCAGGGCATCAAGAGGAAAGTTATTAATACCCGCATCCTTGATAAACACTACCATATATGGTAGTGTCAGTATATGGTAAACAGATATTCTCATGAGCAAAACCGACAAAAGAGAGCAAAAGATCCGCCAGAATACTAAAAATGTAAGCCTTGAGGATTTTGAATGGCTCATAAGCAAATACGGCAAGGTGGAATATGGCGGCAAGCACGGTCTTGCCAGCATCGGGGGTACGCGTTACTCGTACCGCAGGCAAAATCCCATGAATTTTCACTATGTGGACGAACTCCTGCGGGTAATTGAAGAACAAGGCGCATAAACGGAGCGGGATTATATGGAAAAGAATCTTGATTATTACATGAATCTGCCCTACACCGTCGTGGTTAAAAAAGCCTGCGGCAACCAGGGTGAAACCTGTTATCTCGCCAGATTACTGGAACTGCCCCACCTTCTGGGGGATGGCGAAACCGCTGAAGAAGCCCTGGAGTGCATCAATACTCACATGAAGATGACTATCGCTTCATATCTAAAGGACGGCATAACTATCCCTGAGCCTCAAACTGAATACAGCGGGAATATCAATATACGGGTAGACCCCTACCTGCATGCCAGGCTGGCAGAAGAAGCAGCCACCTACAAAATGAGTCTTAACAAATACACCGCGCTCATACTGGAACGGCGAAAACCTGAATTAAGTGTTCCCAAAGGAGCATGAGGAATATTCTGTGAAAGGATATGTGCCAGTGCTGGGAGTCATGCCTGTCCCGGGCGAAGCCGCAGGGATGGATGGCCGAATGATCCGGTGAGTGGGGTTACTATCCTGAAAGCTGACAGCCGACAGCTGAATGCTCGTATCTGTTCTCTGAAAGTTGAATGCTGAATGCTGATAGCTGATAGCTCGATGTTAAAATCTATCCTGAAGAAGTATGATAGGAGAAGCCGTAAATGATTACAGAATATATTCAGGCTGCTTTAAGCAAGGCCAAATTTGAAATTATAGAAGATACCGAACCGTATTACGGTGAAGTTCCCGAACTTGCTGGTGTTTGGGCCACAGGAAATACCCTGGAAGAATGCCGGCACAACCTGGTCGAGGTTATTGATGGCTGGCTTGTCGTCAGGCTCCGCCGCGGGCTACCGATCCCGCCTTTGGGTAAACATCGTGTCACGGAGCTTAAAAGGCTAGCCGTAAGTGGTTAAACTGGCTCCGCTATCCTGGACAGGGTTGGTGAAAAAGTTGCACACATTTGGCTTTGACGGCCATTTTTAAGGAGGAAAGCAACCATACATGATCAAGGATAACCTGGTTTTAACTATACCCAACCAGCACCGTGAACTCATCACTGCTGATTTACTCACATGAATAATCAGGCAGGCAGGAATAACCCGTGAAGAATGGTTGGACAAGTAGCCATGCCTTTTGTATGCGAGGCTACGCAGTAGCCGCGGCAATCTCGTCCTCCGCTGACAGCCGAAAGCTGAAAGCTCGTGGCTTGTCATTGCTGAAAGCTGACAGCCGACAGCTGAAAGCTCGTATCTGTTCGCTGACTGCTGAAAGCCGTATAATAATACACGAACCAAAAGTAACAAAAGGAAGCACATTATGAAAACTTTTACAGCTTATGTGGAATTGGACGCAGAAACGGGGTTATACTTGGAATAGTGCCAGGCGTGCCGGGTTCACATACACAGGCAGCCACACTGGATGAGCTTCAGCGTAACCTTAAAGAAGTCCTCGAACTGTGTCTCGAAGAATACAAAGGGACAGGTGAAAACCCACCGAAGTTTGTAGGTCTGCAACAAATTGAGGTAGCTGCTTGAGCCGTCTTCCCATTATTGATTTTAGGACAATGGAGAAAATGCTGTTGAATATGGGTTTCAAGAACACCCGCAGCAAAGGTTCGCATTTTTTCTATCGTCATCCCGACGGCAGAACAACCACCCTGCCCAACCACACCGGGAGAGACCTTTCGCGTCCTTTAATACGCGAGATTCTCAGGGAAATCGAACTGACAACTGAACAATTCCTGGAAAAGTTAGATGGAATTTAGACGGCTATGGATGATACTTCTGTCGCGCCGGCAGCTGAATGCTTGTGGCTTGTCATTGGCGTTAAGAGGGGTGTAGTCCCCTTGCTGAAAGCCGAAAGCTGAGTGCTGAATGCTGAATGCTCGTAAACTAAAAATAATCGCCGCCATTCCTTGTTTTAACACGGAACCACATATAGGGGATATAGTCTCACGCGCTAAAAAATACGTGGATAAGGTCATCGTGATAAACGATGGCTCGGATGACCAGACAAACACAGCCGCGCAGGATGCGGGAGCTATGGTGATAAGCCATGAGGTAAACCAGGGATATGATGAAGCTATCCGCTCCTGCTTCAGAGCAGCGAGTTCTGAAAAGGCCGATGTTTTGGTCATTTTAGACGGCGACGCTCAGCACGACCCTGACGAAATACCGTTCCTACTGGGGCCTATTTTAAATCAAGCGGCGGACCTTGTCATCGGCTCTCGCTTTATGACCAAAGAGCACAATATGCCGGGTTACCGCAAATTCGGCATCTCGGTAATCACTCTATTGTGGAATGTCGGCAGCAGGATCAATGTTACGGATTCTCAAAGCGGGTTCAGGGCTTATACCAAAAATGCATTTGAAATGCTGAGAGTTACCGAAAAAGGCATGGGTGCCAGCATAGAAATCCTCGAACAAGCCAGAAGAGCAAACCTCAGCATCAAAGAAGTCCCTATTTCCTGTGTTTACTCCCATGCTGCCATCCACACAGAGGCCATCACCCATGGTTTACAGGTGGCTTTGGCGGTATTAAAGGTTCGGTTGAAATATCATCATGAGGTAAGAGTATGAAAACTACTCTGGTTTGCGGAGCTGGCGGTTTTATAGGGAGCCACTTGGTAAAGCAGCTCAAGGGAGAAGGGTTTTGGGTTCGAGCCATCGATTTGAAATATCCACAATTTAGCAAGACCACGGCTGATGAATTTATTATCGGTGATTTAAGGGACCCGGTTGTTTGTAAAAAGGCCACAGATCAAGATTTTGACGAAGTATATCAATTAGCTGCTGATACGGGAGGAGCAGGCTTTGTGTTCTCGGGCAGTAACGATGCCCGTATCATGCACAACTCAGCCCTAATAAATTTAAACATGATAGAAGCCTGCTCCAGCGCAAATGTGAAAAAGGTATTTTATTCATCTTCAGCATGTATTTATCCTTCCTTTAACCAGATGGATCCCCAAAACCCCAAGTGCAGTGAGGATTCGGCCTACCCTGCCTGTCCGGACAGTGAATACGGGTGGGAAAAACTCTATAGCGAGCGGGTATATCTGGCATTTCATCGTAATTACGGCATGAATATCCGGATAGCCCGTTTACATAATATATTCGGACCTGAAAGCTCCTGGAATGACGGGAGAGAAAAAGCACCAGCAGCTTTTTGCAGAAAAGTGGCCCGGGCACGTGACGGCGATGAGATTGAAATGTGGGGAGACGGATTGCAAACGCGATCCTTTCTATATATTGATGAGTGCCTGGAAGGTGTCAGGCGACTGATGCAATCGAATTTTATAGGACCGGTAAATATCGGCTCAGAAGAAATGGTTACCCTAAATGAACTGGCTCACATCATCATGGATATCGCGGGCAAGCGTCTGACAATCAGGCATATTTCAGGACCGCTAGGGGTTCGAGGGCGGAATTCAGATAATCGGTTAATCGAAGAAAAGTTAGGCTGGAAGCCAACAAAGGCGTTAAGGGAAGGTTTGGAAAAGACCTATCGTTGGATCGAAGGCATGGTTAAAGAAAACCCTCCCACCAGCGCTTAGAACAAGTTATGCCGAAAACCATTCAGGAAGCATACATATCATGAAGATCTTAGCCGTAGCCTCAACACTGGACTTAAAATACCGGCTGGGATGCACCCCCGCATGGTGGCAATTATTCAAGGGTCTATATGAGACCGGCGTTGAAATCATTGCCACGCCTTATCTGGGAGATCCGGTAGAGAGCTTGTGGTGGCGAACTTACACAAATCCATGCAGATGGGAAAGTATTACTTATAATTCTTTTCTGGACAAAAGGAGAAAATCAGGGAAATCTCCAAATTCAAAAAGTGCGCTTTCGCCAGTAGCCGATGCCCTTATTACGCACCACATCCGGCCTGCCTGGGAAAGGCATCTAATGGATATCTTGCGTCAGGAAAAAGGCATCGATGCGGTACTCATCATGAACGTCCCCATGAGCCACTTTGACGGCATACCTTCGCGTATCAAAACAACAATTGGCATACCGGTTATCTATTATGACGGCGATATGCCGACCAGTTTGCCCAAGTACACTGTGGGCAGGGGTTTCAAATTCAATTATTATGAACACGCCGATTTATCTGAATATGATGCTTTTTTAACCAATTCTGAGGGGTGTATCTCCGATCTGATAGAAATGGGCGCCAAGAATGTGACCCCATTACATTTTGCCGTAGACCCTTCTGTGTGCGCCCCCGTGGATGTGCCCAAGGATGTGGACGTGTTTTTCTTCGGGTACGGCAGTGAATTCCGCGAAGAATGGATGGAGAAACTTATTGCTATCCCAAGCAAGAAAATGCCTGACGTGAAATTCGTGGTTGGTGGTAAGGATTTTAATATTGACCTGGGCAATGCTGAGTTTATCGGTGATTTAACGTATAATGATTGGCGATATTACGCCTGCAGGAGCAAGATCAACTTGAATATTACCAGGTGGCCCCATACGAACGTCTATGCTTCGTCAACATCCAGGCCTTTCGAACTGGCTGGTTTTGGCGCCTGTATAGTCTCTCAGCCCTATAATGGCCTTGAAAAATGGTTTGAAATTGGGAAAGAGGTGCTCGTGGTAAATAGTTCCGAGGAAGCGATTACTGCCTTTGAGCGCTTATTGCAGAACCCGGAGCAGATGCAGCAGATGGGTACCCTCGCCAGAAAAAGAATCCTCAAAGAGCACTCCTTTAAACATCGCGCTGAGCAGCTGACCGCATTTATCGAGAATATGCAAAAATAGACTGAATTATTATTTAGCCGGTTATGGTGTGAGGTTATCTTTTTATGAGTACCGCCTGTCGCTGGCAGCCTATATGAGGGTTTCCTTGCAAGACGGGCTAAAAGCAATTGTTCGTGCGAAATAGATGGAATTCGGAGAAAATGATGATACCCATAGCTAAACCCGTCATAGATGAAGAAACCATCACGGCAGCAGCACAGTCGATCCGTTCCGGGAAGCTGGCCCAGGGCGAGACGGTGCTTTCCTTTGAAGAAGCGTTCGCAAGCTATATTGGCACCCGTTTCGCAATAGCCGTCAATAGCGGCACAGCAGCCCTGCACCTCGCCTTGCTGGCCGCCGGGATCAAGGAAGGCGATGAAGTCATCACTACCCCATTCAGTTTCATAGCGTCTTCCAACGCCATCCTTTACTGCGGAGCACGCCCGGTATTCGTTGATATAGATCCTGAAAGCTACAATATCGATGCGGATTTGATAGAAGCCAAGATCACCTCAAGAACGAGGGCCATCTTAGGTGTCCACCTTTACGGCCAGCCGTTCGAAATAGACACAGTGAC
>Ga0007800_10000406_pt1 | contig 17221 bp, 13 predicted proteins | sample CryBogmetaGMA14M_FD_60366 | JGI IMG/M metagenome (GOLD analysis project Ga0007800, IMG submission 60366) | Freshwater microbial communities from Crystal Bog, Wisconsin, USA - MA14M | ecosystem: Environmental > Aquatic > Freshwater > Lake | place: Crystal Bog, Wisconsin, USA | collected 2009-07-06 | reverse complement strand
CGGGTTTACTTTGTGCTCTAGCCTTGGCGGCTTGTCTCTTATTTGTGAAGAGGCCATCGCGGTGCGGCAGCGTTAAGGAAGTTGTAATATCCGTTATTCTCGGCATTTTAATACTTATAAGCGGCCTTTTGAGTTCAACCGTGCTCTCATCCTCATTTAGAGGTTTCGTGGTGGCAGCTTCAGCTTTGGGTGGGTTCTGGTGTGCGAGAATCTTACTCGCCTCTCCCGCACGACAGGCGCTGTTCACCAGATTTTGTACCGTACTGCTTGCTGGTATCATTGCGCTTAGCCTGCTCGGCTACACTTTGTACGGGAATGTAATCCAGTTCCTGGACGTGAACTTACATCCCATATCCTGCCGGATCCTATTACTCTTTTTCGCGCCTATTGTCTTGATCCTTGGGGGGGGGCGGTCCAAAATTATACTAGGAATATCATTAATTTGCCTGAGTTATGCTGTGTTTTTAGTCAGCAATTTAAGATCAGCGGCCTTAATACCCATAATTCTTGGGGTAGTGGCTGTAATTCTCGGAAACCTACGTCTCAAGCGCTTTGTGGCTCTTTTGATCCCCCTGGCCTTGTTGCTGGTTCTTTTCTTTTATTCTTTACCGAGCGTCAAAATAGGCCGGGAGTTCGAACCAGCGTATTATCGGGTAGAAAATTATCCTTTTTCTCTGCACATTGCTCTAAAGCATCCATTTTTCGGAATAGGACTTCGAGCCCCGCGAGTCACCTATCTTGAGGATTACGAGATAAAATATCCTTACGTGACAAGAGAAAAGTTCACCGCTTCAGTTGAGCATATCGTAACTTCAGAGAACACGTTTCTCAATTTTATGGTGGATCTAGGGTTCCCATTCTTAATAATTTACACAGGTTCGATTGCAATTATTGTTTTTAGGTTGATACGCCTTGCACGCAAGCCTGACCCGGGGTCTTTCTTGCCTCCTCTAGCTCTTTTATTGCCTATAACTGCGGGACTATTGTATTTCCAGGTTCTTGACGGCCTTTTACATCCCCAAATTAGCTGGTTTTTTCACATCTTGTTGGGTCTGGTCCCTGTATCCGAGAATTCCGGCAGTAACCTATCAGAAAAAGCAGTTCCTCTGTCCACATCACCTTCCGATATTGACCACCCAACCGTAAGGGTCAGGATTTGAACCGGTCTGCATTCTTGTGATCCTATCGAACAAATCCGCAGCCACTTCTCCAGTTTTTCCGTTTCCAACCACAAAATTTCTTCCCTTGTATTGAAAATGGCTGACCGGAGAGATTACCGCGGCAGTCCCTGAACCAAACATCTCCTGAAGGCTGCCATTTTTTGCAGCTTTCTCCACTTCTTCAATGGATATGGTCCGTTCCGAAACCTTCAAGCCTATATCTCGAGCAAGCCGAATGACCGAATCTCTTGTTACGCCTGGAAGGATGGTCCCTCCCAATGCCGGTGTTACGATCTCGTCGTTGATCCGGAAAAAGATGTTCATAGTTCCAACTTCTTCCACTGAGGCCTTATCGACTGCGTTAAGCCACAAAACCTGGGTGAATCCAAGGGAATGGGCTTCCTCGGCAGCAAGTAATGAACTCGCGTAATTGCCGGACGTCTTAGCTTCTCCGATTCCTCCGGGGCAAGCTCTCACATATTTGTCAGTAACCATTATTTTTACCGGTTCAAAGCCCTCCGGGTAATAAGCGCCAACTGGGGACAGGATAATAAAAAAGAGATACTTCTTTGAGGGCCTCACGCCCAAAAATGGATCGGTGGCAACTATTGTCGGACGGATATAAAGAGAAGTCCCTGGAGTTCTGGGAATCCAATCGCGGTCGGTCCTAATCAACAGGGACATCTGTTCCATAAACAAGTCAGGGTTCAGGGTGGGAATACACAGTCTCTCGCATGACTTGTTAAAGCGAGCAATGTTCATGTCGGGCCTAAAAATAAGAATGTCTCTTTCGTCCTTGCCAGCGAACGCTTTTAGCCCTTCGAAAACCTGCTGCCCGTAGTGCAGGACCATTGTGGCGGGATGGAGAACGAGGTTATCCAGGGAACGTATCTCCGGATCCTGCCAGCCACCTTCTTCTGCTGAAAATTGCATCGTCAACATGTGATCTGTGAAGATGTTCCCGAAGCCGAGCTTTTCCTCGTCATAGCCTCCCGAAACGGACCTGTTTCGCGGTAGAGTTCCCATGAAGCCTCCCTGTGTAATCATAAATTTGTTTGGTAAATATCCTTGCTCTGCTCGGCCTTGGTGTTTCTGAGAGGCAAATTCCACATCAGGTCTAATTCTGACCTAGATACACTCAACGGATTCACGTGTGAATGCATACGATGGCTCAGGCTGAACCTTTCACACGTTCGCCTCTTACAGGCGAACGGCCTACCAATAATCATCCAAGCCGGTTGCTTGCTCAATGAAACGAGTTCTCGTATAAGCGGCGCATTCGGAACAGGAAAAGTCTGACCACCGACATTTCAAGGCTGTGTCTAAACAGTCTCCGTAATGATCGCAATCCACTTTTCGATAAGGTCTGTCGGACTCCCGGTTACCCTTCACAAGTACAGGACAAGGTTCCATTTTGTTAACACAACCTCCCATAAGGTTCCTGCGTCACTGCCTAAAAGAATGAACCACAAAAATTACGACAAATGGAGACCCAGGATGACGTTACACGATTGAAAAAGCTCATTGTCAGGAGCGATGTGCAAAGTCATCATGTTCGTGGTCAACCGCCTATGTATCAATTAACTGAATTTACTGAATTTCGCCGACATACTTACGTCTATCCCTCGAATTTGGATTCTTTAAACCTATCCAGCCCGTTTGTCAAGTCCAATGCCGATTCGCTTCTTATATAGCAATATCGAGTAAACCAACATTACGGTCTTTGAAGCCTTGTCAGGCCACAATAGTCATGTGAACAAAGGCGAATCACTCTAAAAAAATAGATTCGTTTAAGAATGTTGCAGAGGTAGGAACTCTCATCACCACATGATCAGGGGGGAACCTTGGTCCAAAGAATCGTCTTAATTGAGTAATGTTTGTGGGGACAGTAGGGGGGTAAATTTCAAACCTCATTCCCTCTCTCGTGGAGGGAGAGGGAATGAGGCAAGCAAAACAATCAATTTATTTATTAATAAGGATATTCTATAGTTACCGCTGGAAATCTATAGAGATCCACAATAGAGCCGCTAGCTAGTGCTCTTCGTTACGATTGTTGGTAGCACAAACTACCAAAGCGATCACCAATTCGAGTGCAATCAGCTTAATGGCGCTGCGAGATATATCTTGCCGTTGCCTCTCTGTACTTTCAGCCGAATAACTTGATTTTTCTTTGCTTCCGCTAAAGCTTTGTTAAACGCGGAAACTTCTGAAACGGGAACGCTATCAATTTCCAAAATCACGTCACCTTGTTTTAGCCCCATTTTACTGCCGGCTCCATCCTCATCCAGGTCTTTAACTCGAACCCCTTCCCCTTCTTTCAAGCCCATTTTTTCGGCTATGGCTGCAGGAACCTGTTCTATTTCGAGGCCGAGTTCATTCGATGTTTGCCCTTCTGAAGATGATTTCGCAGATGCAAGTATTTTTGGGGATCGTTCACCGATGTTGAGATTTACGTCAAATGTTTTCTTATCCCTGAATATTGTTAATTTAGCTGATGAGCCGGGCTTTTCTTTTCCAACCATGTTCTTAAGCTGCGCTGCGCCTATTACTGACTCACCATTGAATTTGACTATAATGTCTCCGGCTTTTATCCCTGCTTTCTCAGCCGGGCTACCCTCGATAACCTGTGAAACCAGTGCGCCATCGGAAGAGGGCCGTCCAAAGGATTTCGCAAGTGATTCGTTGAGGTCCTGGATATTAACCCCGAGAAGGCCACGTCTAACTTTGCCATCTTTGACGAGGTCATCCATTATGAGCTTGGCAGCGCTTGCTGGAATTGCAAACCCGATACCTTGGTAACCACCGCTTCTTGAAGCTATGGCGGTGTTTATGCCTATTACTTCTCCTCGTATATTCACCAAAGGGCCGCCGGAATTACCCGGGTTGATTGCCGCGTCCGTCTGTATGAAATCCTCGTAATCAATGATTCCAACATTCGCTCGACCTGTCGCGCTTATGATTCCAGAAGTCACGGTCCGATTAAGCCCAAATGGATTGCCTACGGCGAGTACTATTTCCCCGACGCGGAGTTTTGATGAATCGCCTAATTGCGCCGTTGGCAGCCCTTTAGCATCGATCTTAATCACTGCGATATCACTTTCAGGGTCAGCTCCTATTATTTTGGCGTCGTAGGAGCGCTTGTCTGAAAGATTCACTTTGATCTCATCTGCATCTTTCACAACATGAGAGTTAGTTAGGATCATGCCGTCAGCCGATACAATTACGCCGGACCCCATACCCTGATGGCGAAAGCCTCCTCCCTGCCCAGGCCCTTTTTTGAAACGCTTAAAAAATTCATCGCCGAAAAAATCTTTAAAGGGATGATTTTTAAAAAATGGGTCAATTTCAGATCCACCCGGCCCCATCTCCGCTTTCTTTGTAGAGCTGATGTTTACGACAGCCGGTGTAACTTTTTCCGCTACCTGTACGAAAGCATCGTCCAGTTGTTGCAGAACCGCAGGCACCCCAGCCCATAGGTTGGCCGCAGACATACACATGAACAGAAAAATACCCAAAACTCCAACTGCCTGAATCGACTTGGACCTCAAATGGCCTTTTGTCATTGATGTTTCTCCTTCTGGTTATGAAAATCTTATTTGATTGGACCAGTATCCGCGATTTTAGTTCTAATTATTCTGCCGGATGAGGTACCATTCGGCAGTTCGAGCCTATAACACATCAATACCGTCAAGTGAAGTATCACTTTAATTCGATTCACGGAGATGATTCGAAAAAAAATTATACGAGTCTACCAGGTTGGAAAAATTTGGGCCAAACTAAGGCTCTTCAGTAAGGATCACCTCGAAATAGCCGGGTTCGGATTCTAAATCAGGTTTGGTTCGATCAGGATCAGTATTAATGACAATCCATCGCCACATTCCAGCCATATCTGGTGTAAACTCAAAAGATGTCCTTCCCTGTGGAACCTTCAGCAATACATATGTCCCAACCGGTCTTATAAACACTATATAAAACCCTCTACGGTCTCCTTGTCTACAGGCCCAATCGAACTGCCCGGCCTTTCCTGATTCAATGGTGGGTGACGGTCCCAAGACCGGTTGGCAGATAGACGGACCTGCATCTAGACCCTCTGCTGCTAAGCCGGCAAAACTCAATCCTATGGAACAAAAGGCAATTAAAATACCCGAAGAAAAAAGCTTCATCCTCATGAAACTGTCCAAGGGACTGTATCCAACTCACAAATCGAGTTTAGTGAGGCCGGTTGTGGGAATATGCGCTGGCTCATGCTAAAGGATCCTCATTCTGGATGAGCGGCACTCCAAAGCCATATCAACTAAGGATAATAGAAAAGAGGGTTCCGCACTAACTCCAAACGGTAGTTTTGACCAAAATGCAATGGCCCTATTTTTTTGAGAACCTAGCCCAAACCTTTTATCTTTGCAAGAGATATACATACTTATCTGGCTCTTTGATCGGGGCAGGCCACAACAAACTTTAATAAACAAGTTTATAAAATAGATCCAACATTATTTTATACTTGTTGTTTTATGGACCATTTGCTATAAGATATTTGCCTTTTTGCGTGAGGTGAATCCCATGAATACCTTAGAAAACAGTCAGGAAAATCAGAACATAAAGGTTAAGGATCTCCTCGAAGACATCCGTTCCGGAATGAATGATGAAGATCTCTCGAATAAACACAATGTTACCAGGGCAGTGCTCGAAAAACTTGGTGACATGGTGTTGGAACTAAATGCTGAGCCGTACCGTACAATTGAAGGGCGAGAAAAGTATGTGGCCCAGGCCGAGAAAAGTCTCCAGAATCCCGACACGGAAACATCTTCCTTTATATGTCCATCATGTCTCACTTCGTACAATACGATGTTCGATATATGTCCAAACTGCTCTGTTTCGATGCAAGAAATTATCGCTCGTGAAAATCAAAGAAGTTGTGCTGATGTCGAGAGAACTGTCGGCAATTATTCTGCAGCCCTTGAAGAAAAAATACTTAAAAACGAATTCAACGAAAATATTGAATCACGCCCATCAGAAAAGACCTCTGTAGATTCTGGAAGAGATCCTGTGAAAGGGTCGGCTGTACCGTTCCAAAGAGATACAAAAATTAAGAAAACCAATCGGGCTGACAAAACGCGTGCTGCTCGTCATAAAATAGTTCAGCCGGCAGACAGAACAGTTCAAAGGACTCCTTGGGAAGATCAGATTGATGGTCCCCGCGGCGAACCAGGCTTACCGGCCGTTCGCTGTGAGAGCTGTAAGGGTAGAATGGCCCCTGCACTCAGGGACATTTACGACCGTTCCAGGAGCTTGCAATCCCTGGCTTTTGCTGCTAGTTGTTTTTTCTCGGGATTCCTAGGTTCGGTGGCCTTAAGCTGGTTCGATGGCCCTTCACTGGGAAGATTGACAGTGTTCTTCATCACAGGAATACTTTTGCTGTTCGGAGCATCCCTCACCTTTGTCGGAGTGTTCATGTACTTTGCTCGAGAGCAAGTCTATTTTTGCGCAAGGTGCAAGAGAACTTATCCCCGGGCGGACATTTCGTATCTTGCTGCGGCATTATCCTGGTCCTCAAAAAAAACCGTACGGGGCTTCGGTTGATATCTGACATTATGATCTATTTCTAAAATCATTGGCTCACCCATCCTGATTCGGATCTTCATGGAAAGTAACCTTATACAATTGATGTTTAGAAAGCTTCTGGAAGCGCTCAAAATCAACGCCGGGCCGAAAGAAAACGAGAAAGCGGATGTTGTTGAGGCCAGAAAGAAAGAAGCCTTTAGTCTGGTGTTGGATGGCATAACGATCCGAGGGACAATTATATTTCCCGTAGCGCACCCTGCAAGGCAGTATCCCACCCTGATCATCTGTCATGGGATTCCGGGTAGCAAGACAACAAGACCTCGGGATGATCCAGGATACGAGGGATTAGCCCAACAGATTGTGTCGAGCGGCATCGCTGCGGCAATATTCAATTTTCGAGGATGCGGCGATTCAGGAGGCAATTTTGATATCTTGGGGTGGACCCGAGACCTGGAAGGCGTAATCGACAAAATTCTCAACACCCCGTATATCGATCCGACCCGAATCATGGTCTTAGGGTTCAGCGGGGGTGGAGCGGCAGCCATATACGTAGCGGCAAACAATCCAGCCGTGTACAGCTTAGCTGTTGTGGGAACTCCGGCCAGTTTCGAGATATTCGAGAAAGACCCTGATGAAATAATAAAGGACTTCAAAGAAAGAGGTCTTTTCAGAAACCCTGATTTCCCAAATGACGTCAGCCGCTGGATCAAAGGATTCGAAGAGATCAAACCAAGTCACTGGGTGTCACATTTCAAAGGCAAACACCTTCTCATTGTTCAAGGAGATGCCGACGAATTAATTCCCATTGAGCATGCCCAGGAAATTTTTGACCATGCTCCTGCGGGCATCGCTGAGTTGTCTATCATTACCGGCGGTGTTCACCGTTTGCGGTTGGATCAACGCTGCATAAAAATTCTCGAGAAATGGTTCCTTACGACAATCGGATGGAAATAGTAAAAGAATTTCTAATAAAATTGAGATAGGTGCATTTAGTGAATGAGCAATGTTGAACAAAATGTGCTAGACTTGTTTAAATTTCAACATGAGAAGTTAAGGAAGCGAGTCAACTAGCTGAGACTAGGAACGTTTTATGCTTAGTTACGGTCAACCTATGAATATGTAATGCGAAATTAATTCTGGCAATTGCTATAAGTGGGTTTTTCTAGATGCATTTGAGATCTTGCGGAGTTTGAAGAATGAGCGGCTTGCGTCCCCTATTGCTGTCAGGTCTGATTGTTCTGGTTCTCATCGTTGTAATAGTGGTTGTGGCCCTACTTATCCTACCGGAGACCGATTTTGTCAGGAACGAGGTACGTGGTGGGCTGCAAAACGCAACTAATCAGAACGTTACACTGGGAGGCGTAAAAGTATCCATCTCTTTTCCCAACTTAATTAACCTTAGTCTCGAGGGTATCTCGCTGACATCCAAACAGGGACAGAGCATACTGTCAGCCGAACGGGTATATCTGGCGCCATCCCTGATCTCTCTGTTCCGACAAGAAATCGCCATAAAATCCATGGTCATAGAAGGATTACGGATTTTTATCAGAAGGACGCCTGATGGTACCATAGAGGGCGTTTTTCCACCTCTGCCTGTTCACGACACAGGTGCGGTACCGGAAAATGTGGCTCAGCAGGCTAGGGAGCCAGATTCCAACATAACGCATAGTGGAAGAGGAGAGGTTCGAGGGGATCACCAACCATCACAGATCAAGTGGTCGGTCAATACGATAAAGTTTGTAAATGGTAGAGTGGACTGGATAGACCGGAAGATTGTACCAGGTCAAGAAACAGTTGTTTTTATCAATGAGTTCAATGGGTTTATTAATCAGGAGAAATCCGGAGACCCTTTTACATTCAATTTCACGGGTAAGATGAGCAATGATAAGCTTAGCGCAGGCTCATTAAAAGTCGATGGTTTTGTTAGACCCGCCCCGGACCTATCCGGATTAGAACAGGCCGTGGTAAACTTTCATCTGGACTCTATTCAGTTGAAGATCGTGGATCCCTATACATCTCCTTGGATTCCAGAGGCGGACAAATTTACTATTCACGTCTTGGATTCCCATGTTAACTGGGAAAAGGGTAAGCCGGGTCAACTTTCGGTCAAAACCCAGGTGAAAGCAAATTCGCCGGAAATTGCTCAAGTGAATATTCAGGCCGAAGTTGTGACGGCCCATGATTTTTCCGGAATAGAACAGATCCGGGGTACAGGTGAGACAGACGTTCTGCCTTTGCGATTTTTCAAGACATTAATGCCTCCACAAATTCCCCTCAACCCTGACAAGGGAACAATAAAAGCAGAGGTCCTCGGAACATGGACCAAGGTCCAAAATTGGAAACTACAGGGAGCATTGGGTCTGGAAAACGCGTCACCATCAGAGAGTTTCTCTGCATTGGGAAATCAGGTCCGCGTGTGGCTTCAGGCCAAACTCGACCCTGACACCCTGGTGCTGGATAATCTGGAAATCTCTGCGCCGAATAAGTTGGTTTTTTTGACCGGAACCATATCCAAACCATATTCTGAGTCTCCAATTCTGGATCTAAGAGGCGAAGCGGTCGCGCATGCCCAATGGATAAAGAATTTTCGAACTCAATTGCCCGAAACTCTGAAAATCATAGGTTCCATTCCCCTTAAAGGCTCCCTCAAGGGAGGTCCGGAAGATCTTCGGGTCGATATGGTTGGAGACGTGACTTCCCTGGGAATTGAGTGGTTTCCCTATCTCGAAAAACGTCAGGGCACAAAGGGAAGCCTTTCAGTCAAGGGAAAGTTTTTCTATGGAAAAGATACGGCGAAAAAAGTACCTGCACCTGAGTTCTTTCTGCACTTGGGGTTTTCGGGAATCAGCCTCGGGATGAGCCCAAAGGGCCAATGGGTTGCAGGGGCTAACTTGCAATTCGATTCAAGGTTATTGCTGAAAATTAACGGGTCGGATCTCACGGATGCAGTGCTTTCAGTTGGTAAGGGCGAAAACATTGGGGACATCCTGTCGGCCAAAGGAAGCATTTCAGACTTGGGGTCCAACCTCCCTCGTATTGATTGTAACGCGATCATGAATTTCGACCACACCTTATTGTCTCAATCTGGTTTCGAGGTGCCGTCTGACACGACTATCGGAGGAAAAGCCTCGGTAAATACGAGAATTTCCGGAACTGCAGCGACCATGGAATGGTCTGTTCATGTTCCCCTCACTCATCTTGATCTGTTCGTGGGAAAATTTTTCAGAAAGGCCAACGGTACCACAGGGGATTTGAGTGCCGCAGGAAAATGGTCGGATGGGGAGTTGGTCCTTGGGAAGAGCAGTTTGATTTTGCCGGGTCTTGTGGCCTCAGGTCAAGGAAACGTCCGAGACAAAAACGGAAATTTTTCCAGTTTGACACTAGAGGTAAAAAAAGCTGAACTAAAGGAAATCTCCAGGTTGGTTCCCGCGGTGGCAAGCATGGGACTGTCGGGCCAGCTAGAAGCCAGATTCCGGCTGACGCAGTCTGGTAAGGGAATAGTGCAAACCGGGACAATCCGTCTTCTGGAAGTTGATTTCCATCCCGAAAACTCTGCCGTGAGTCTGGAAAAAATGAAAGGTTCGATTGAAATTGATGGTAATTCATTGCAAATACCTCAAGTTACCGGCTGGATCAAAGGAACCGTAGATGCCCCCTTAAAGATTAAAGGTAAACTTAATCAGGTGGAGTCGGTTGAAAACTTGAATGGCAGTTTAGTCTTAGAAATTGGACAGGGAACGTTAAAGGCTGACCTATTTAAAACTCTTATGAATCAAGCGCAGACCTTGATAGGGACTTCCATCAATTCTGGTGTCCGTTCAATCGGCGATCTGCTGGAGATCCAGTCCGGCACCGCCTCTATTCAAATAGAATCCGGGACAGCGCGCACTGAAGACCTTAAATTTAAGGGGCCTATTCTGAGTCTGGGAGCCGTTGGTGGACTCCGTTTAGGCTCTCTTGACTTGGATGCACTGGCTTATATTCAGACCGTGGTGGCTGTGGGAAATGTGTTGCAAAGAGTCCCCGCTGTGCAGAAACTCATCAAGCAACACGAGGGTTTGTTGAAAATTACAGGTCTAGACAAGGAACTCAAACGGTTCGGGATCGAAGCCCCAGGTGCTGGTTCGACAAAACCAGGTGAGCCGGAGACAGTCAAGACCCCGGTGAATGTCATAGTAAAATTACGCGGTCCCATAACGAAACCCGATGTCACTCCCGTTTTAGAATCAGCCCTCGACAAGAACACTGTTTCTCGGTTGAAATCACTGGTAAACTGATCTACTGGAGAATGGGGGCTCCAGCAAATTACAGGATAGAGTGCCAACCGATTGATGTTGGTACATATTTTCATTCACGTGAAGCTGATAGTGAGCTGTCGGTCATGTCATTTCAAACTACAAGCCCAGTTATTATGACTTGACAGCCATTCTTGGATTCGCTATTCATAAATAAATATAGCCCCTTCCAAACTGTACGAATCGATAACAAAAACTTAATCGTCGTCTAGGAGGAGTCACATGTTGAAAAAATATTGGGATGAAAAGTTCGAAACCATGAACGAAAAAGAAATGAAAGCCTTTCAGACCGAAAAACTCAAGGAGACTTTGAAATGGGTATATGAAAAAATGCCCTATTATAAGAAGGCCTTTGATGAAAAAGGAGTCAAGCCATCTGATTTTCAAAACCTCTCGGACATCAAGAACTTCCCCTTCACTGTCAAGACTGCCCTCCGAGACAACTATCCCTTTGGTCTTTGTGCGGTTCCAATGTCTGAGGTGACTCGTATACATGCATCTTCCGGGACTACGGGTAAGCCGATTACGGGGCCATATACAGAGGAGGATTTGGATCAGTGGACCAACTGCATGGCGCGAGGCTTATGGGCACAGGAATTAAGGCCGGACAGCATAGCTCAGAATGCTTATGGAATGGGGCTATTTACCGGGGGCCTGGGGTTCTTGCAGGGTGCCATGAGAATCGGCTGTGCACTCATACCTGCCGGTTCCGGGATGACAGAGAGGCAGGTAATGTTGATTCAGGATTTCGGAACCACGGCGCTTTTCGCCACTCCTACGTACTGTCTCACCATCATCGAAAAAGCTGAGAAATTGGGAGTGAATATTAAGAAGACCGCACTCAAGACAGGCCATTTCGGGGCTGAACCCTGGACCGTTGAAATGAGGAACGACATCGAGGCCAGAAGTGGTATTCACGCTTACGAGCACTATGGTCTTACTGAACTCATGGGGCCAGGGGTCTCTTTTACGTGTGAAAATTATAAGATCCATGTAAATGAGGACCATGTTTATCCCGAAATAGTTGATCCAGGCACTCTGGAACCGCTTGAATTGGGAGAAGAAGGGGAACTTGTCTTCACAGCGTTGCAGCGTAGGGCAATGCCCATGATCCGTTATAGAACAAGAGACATCTGCACCCTGAGACGTGAGAAATGTGATTGCGGACGCACACTCGTTACTATGGACAAGATTCTTGGTAGAACCGATGACATGATGATTATCAGTGGAGTGAATGTGTTTCCTTCCCAGGTAGAAGCTGTGCTGATGGAGTTTGAGGAAGTAGAGCCACTCTACCAGATTCGACTAAGTAAGAAGGGTTACATTGACCATATTACTGCAGAGATAGAGTTAAAACCGGCTGTTTATCAGACCGGTCAAGACAAAGTCAATGAACTTGCCAAGCGGATATCGTCGAGGATAATGCAGGTTATAGGAATTAATGTTCCGGTCAAGATCATGCCCCCCGAGTCAATAACGCGAAGTGAAGGAAAGGCCAAACGCATTATCGACGAGCGATAAATAAGTCCCCGGCCCTCTTCCTTTATGGGAGGGGGCCAGCTTTATCGGTGGGCAAACACCCGAGCCTTCCAACTGTCCTGCCTTGCTTTCTCAGGGTCACCCAGGACCTCATAGCACTGGGCCCTGAGCATGTAGACCTCGCCACTGTAAGGATTCGTCTTGGCGGCTTGTTCCAAGTCGGTCACTGCGCGCTGGTATTCATTAAGTTCCATAAAAAGTTTGCCTCTTCTCAATCTAGCCTCAAAGTGATTGGGGTCTAAACTCAAAGCGCGTGAGTAGGCTTCTACCGCTCTTTCAATGTGCGAATCCGTCATATGGATGTCACCCATGGTTACGTATGCAGGCACAAAAGAAGATTCCTTTTCCAAAGCCCGCCCAACAGAGTCAAGGGCCTGCACTGTATCTCCCTTCCGAAGAAGTGCTTCGGCCATAAGTTGGTAAGGCGCAGGATTGTCAGGCAATAGTCGGATAGCCTTCTTGAGATCCCCTAAAGCCCGCTCTAACTGTTTTTCGTTGAAGTAGAGGCTCCCGCGCAGTAGCCAAGCTTCGTGGTTATCAGGGTCCAACTTCACGGCAGTGTCTAAATCTTCCAATGCACGGTCGCCCCTGGCCATGAGTTTAAAGATGTACGAGCGTTTGACCAGAAGCCAGGGATCGTCGCCCTGAATATCCAGAGCCTTATTGATATCTCTTAAAGCTGGAAGAAAATTTCCCGTTCCCAAATAAAGCACCGCCCTGTCTACGTAAGGTTTTGGATTCTCAGGATCCAGCACAATGGATCGTCTAAAATTTGTGAGAGCCTCCGCGTATCTGCCCATCATCATCAGAATAGAAGCCTGATTCAAAAACAATATTGGGTCATTGAGGTTAGTCTCCTCGGCTTTCTTGTAGTCTTGCAGAGCGAATTCCAGGTCGCCGCCTGCCCAATGAGCTTCAGCACGGTACCAATAGATTTCCTTCATGTCCGGGTCAAGGCCCAAAGCCTTGTTAAAGTCTGCCAAGGCCTTGCCAGGCTGGTTAGCCTTCAATAATGCAAAGCCGCGCCGAAAAATGGCCTGAGCATTCTTAGGGCTAATTTTGAGGAGCCTATCCATTTCGTGGATTGCAGTGTCATATTTCTTTTCTTCTATGAAAATCGCTGCCCTACCGAAGTAAGCACTCTCTTCTCTTTCATCGAGAGATGTGCTTTTATCGAACAAACGGAGGGCCTCCTGGTAGCTTTCTTTTGAAAAATATGTAAGCCCAATGGCCGAAATGAGTGAAGATGACTGGGGTTGCAGTAATGAAGCTTTCTCAAGATCGCGCAACGCACTATCATAATCTTTCAAGTAAGCAAGAAATTTGCCCCGGGCTTCCCACGCCGCCCAAGAATCCGGATTCACCTGTATGGCGCTGTTGAAGTCCTGGATTGCCAGATCCAATTCTTCCATTGCCTGCCGAGCCCGCGCTCTCATTATCAAGGGCTGCGAATCCGATGGACTATCTTTTACCTGCTTGTCAAGAATCGATACTGCCCCGGCAAAGTCCCCTTTGTCCATAAGGCATCCAGCTCGATCCAATGGGGATCTCGGTGAGCGGTCACATCCAATACAGAATGCCAAGGCCGAAATTCCTATCAGGAAAACTAGAATTAACAATTTGTTTGTCACGTATGACTGGATATTCATGGGCTTTCAGAATCCACATCTTCTTCCAAGCCAAAACTTTATTGTTATGGGCCTGCTTTGTCAATAAATCTTGGCTAACCAAAGCGACCCATTGTTTCAACGTCGGTGATTCTTTTCGATTTGAACCAGACATGTGTCATTTGTTTTTTGTTGAAAAAACCCAGATAATATGTCTTAATAGTAATAACGATTTCAGAATAGTGTTTAGTTTTATTAAACTAAAAATACAAGAAGATAGCTAAATCGTTGGGAACTACCTGGAGAGTATTCTATGCAAATACCATGGGAAAATCTGGCACATATCCAAAATTTTTTCCAACTAAATTTCCTCTTTAGTGGACTGGAAGTTTCATCCAGCATGATATTCATGGCACGAGTTTGTGCATTCCTGGTTTTTGGCGCTGGATTGATATGGGGTGGGTTCAGAATAGCTGTTAAATTACTTGATTGTCTTAAGGCATTTCTAGGAAGTCTCGGAACTCTCCCCAAGTCTTTCTTTTTATTACTGCTGCTCGCAATTCCTCTTTCTCCCGAAAGCATAGGGGCAAAATGGATCGGGTATATTCTCCTTGTCATGTCATTCTTCGGACTGGCGGCTTTGGGTGCCTTGGCCATTGTTTTATGGAAATACGGCGTTGATCAAGCGCTACGTCTCATAAACAGCTTCAGGTCTGATGATCAAGAGGAGAGCACGGTGCGGGTGAAAGAATCTTTCCTGCCACCGGATAATATCGTCCGGCCTATCATGGATCCACCGGTCCTACGTCCCGATGGTAAATCGCTTTCGTGGCCGATCTCCGGCTAAGTCACACTGAAATGACTTCGCCGGAACCAGGCAGGTTCGTTTCATGCCGAACCACATTATCTATCTTAAATCATTCAGTCTTGCCTAGTTTAATCAAATATCGGATTTCGATCTCTGATTCTCTGGGGTGGTCTGTTTCCAAAAGCAGACGCCCCATGTAGTAGTACCGATCAGGTTCCTTATTTAGACTAAAGAGAATTGTAAAAGGGACTGTCCCGTGCGGTTCCACAAGAACCGGCGCAGAATTTATCGTTGCCTGAAGGCCATCGGCCTGGGGTTTGATTCCTCTCAGTGAACAGGCTTTATCAGAAGTGTTTGTAATTTTCATGAGAAAAGAAACCGTCTGAATAAAACTTGGTAGTTGTTTGGCAAGAGAGGGCGGTTCGACGTTAAGATCTTTGACGACATCTGCTAGCAGGGTAAGTTTTACCACCGGTCTTTGAGGATCATTGGAGTGGACGAAAATGCTCTTTTCTTTTCGACCTGTCCTGAGCCCGTTCGTATCAAATGCTGTGAAAATTTTGCTGCTGCCTTTCGGTGGCACATCGGTCGATCCCTTGATGGCTTTCGTGCAACCGCAACTTGCTTGAAGCTTCTCAATGATAAGAGTTTCGTCTCCAGTATTCGTAACGGTGAATTCTTCTTTGACCGTGTCTCCGTAAAAAACCTTGCCGTAGTCCAGGATCTCTTTATCGAAACTGATTCTGGGACCGGCTGACCATGATGTATGCCACGGAATAGTCATCAGTGCGACAATAGTTATCAGTCTTCCCATCCGCATAATTGATCTTCTCCTTTTCAATGCTTGAGGCCGGTGCTATCATAAGTGGGCACGACACCAGGAAGGGCATTACTATGAACTCTGGGGCAAGGTCAAGACCCTACATCCACCAAAGACAAGATGGGGGAGCAGCAACAAGGGAAAACCCGTGACAGGGGTTCGGAAAAAAACTCGAACATCACCAACTGGAATTCTGGAGGATTAACATGCCGCCTTTATCATCCAGCGGCGACCTGTGTACTCTTTGCAGAGAGCGCGAAGCAGCTTTTCCTAAGGAGGAGTCATCGCTGTGTGGGCCGTGCTATGAGAAAACTGAGGCTCTTTTCGACGCAGAGATGCGAAAAGTCGAACTGATTCGGACCATCCGTGGCCATGATGTTGAGCTTTACGACATAAAGCATCCCGAGTCTTCAGCAGACCAAAACCACTGTGGACAGTTAATCCTTATAAAGGCCGGCAGGGGTTTCGAAGTGAAAATATGCCTCCGTACAGGCGTTCTTGAGTGGATGAGTCATTTATCCGACGATGAAACCGGATTCGCTTCCTCCGACAGACGTTTAGACGCCCTGATCGGGAACGTGTCCCTCTTGATAGAATCTTGGGGAGGCGGTCCACACTATATGGACATTTTTTATGTGGAGAGAGTGATATCTACAGAAATTGACATCTGAGCTGCGAGGTTTATCGGTAGGTCTCGATTTTTCGTTTATTGGTTTCACGAGGCGTTCAGTGTTCGGTATATCAATGTGGGAACTTGTGCTTATTTTGCTGGTGGCTCTCATCTTCCTGGGACCGCGCCAACTAACTGAGACAGCTCGAGTAGCCGGACGGCTGTACAGAGAACTCCAGAAACTAACTTCTGACGTTCGCAGCTCAATTGACTGGGACTCGGTAAGTTCACCCGACTCTCAACACCACGAATCATCGTCACATCAATCCGAGATCCTTCGAGATTTTAATAGGGATAAGGACCTCATCCCTCCACCGGAAGAGAAATCAGGCCTGGATTTCTATGCGGAACTTCTGGAAAAAACAGCGGAGCCAGAGAAGACTGGTGAAGCGGAGGGTACACAGACTCCGGAAGCTGGTGCCCCACCGGCTGATGATAAAGAGAAGATTAAGGAAGAAATAAAGGGCTGACGACACAGGAAGGTGTTGACAGATAGGAGCGCATGGTTAGTCGAGAAGAAGTGTTCATCCATTGCGGAGGTATAGTGCTCGAAGGGGTACTGGAAATTCCCGAAGATGCCCAAGTTCCATGCCCCGGAGGAGTGATCTGTCATCCCCATCCATTGTTCGGGGGAAACATGCATAACAATGTTACCAGGGCAATTAAGAACGGGTTGGTTAGGCGTGGCCTGATTTGTTTGAGATTCAATTTTAGGGGTACGGGCCAGAGTGAGGGCACTCATGGAAATGGCATAGATGAGCTT
>Ga0007800_10000405_pt1 | contig 17293 bp, 17 predicted proteins | sample CryBogmetaGMA14M_FD_60366 | JGI IMG/M metagenome (GOLD analysis project Ga0007800, IMG submission 60366) | Freshwater microbial communities from Crystal Bog, Wisconsin, USA - MA14M | ecosystem: Environmental > Aquatic > Freshwater > Lake | place: Crystal Bog, Wisconsin, USA | collected 2009-07-06 | reverse complement strand
ACCTGGCCCCCCTGCGGCCCGCAGTTGATGACTACCCGGTAGCCCTTATGGGCGATACTTTCCTCTTTAGCCAGCCGGTTTGCCACGTGCAGCAGGTAGCCCATCAGCGGCTGATCGTGGGCGTCGAGTTCCTCCAGATTGTTGTAGTGTTTTTTGGGAATGATGAGTATATGGGTGGGGGCCTGCGGGTGAATGTCGCGGAAGGCGAAAACGCGCTCGTCCTCAAAAACCTTCGTGCCGGGGATTTGACCCCGGGCTATCTTGCAGAAAATGCAGTCTTCCATGGTTTCCTCCTACTTGCGGCGGTACCTGGCTAACTGCTGCTCGAAAAGGTCTCCGCCGTGCATATCATTGGCCACTATGACAGGGAAGTCCTCCACCTCCAGCCGCATGATGGCCTCGGCTCCGAGCTCGGGACAGGCAATAATATCGGCTTTCCTGACTGTCTTTGCCAGGAGCGCCCCCGCTCCTCCATAGGTGATGAAATAGACGGCGCGCTGCTTTTTGATGGTCTCTTTCACCTCCGCCGAGCGCTCGCCCTTGCCTATCATGGCGCTGAGCCCGGCGGCCAGCAGGGCCGGCGTGAAGGCATCCATACGGCCGCTGGTGGTGGGGCCGCAGGAGCCGATGACGTGCCCCGGTCGGGCAGGTGTGGGTCCCATGTAGTATATAGTCTGGCCCCGGATGTCGAAGGGCAGTGAGTCGCCGTGTTTTAGCGCCTCAATCAGCCGTTTATGGGCGGCATCGCGGGCAGTGTAGATGACGCCTGACAGCGAGACTGAGTCTCCGGCGCAAAGTTTCTTGCGGAACCTGTCCTCGATGGGGGTTTCGATGTTCCAGATGGCCACTATAGCAGCACCTCCGCGTGGCGGGAGCTGTGGCACTGCAGATTGATGGCGAGTGGTAAGCTGGCGAAGTGGCATGGGCGGGAATCAGCGTGCACCGCCAGGGCGGTAACCATGCCTCCCATCCCCAGCGGCCCGATGCCCAGTTTATTCACACTCTCCAGAACTTTTCTCTCCAGCTCGGCTGTCTCCGGGTCGGAGCTGGGCCAGCCGGCGGGGCGCAGCAGCGCCTTTTTAGCCATCTGCATGGCCTTCTCGGCAGTGGCCCCGATGCCCAGCCCGATAATGAGCGGCGGGCAGGGGTTGCCGCCGGCCTCTCTGACGGCGCTCGTGACGGCGTCAATGATACCCTGCTCTCCGGCACCCGGTTTGAGCATGACCAGCCAGCTCATGTTCTCGGCGCCGCCTCCCTTGGGCATGAAGCCGATTTTGAGTTTATTTCCGGGGACGATTTCGGTGTGAATAACTGGGGGTGTATTGTCGCCGGTATTGACGCGTTGGGAGAAAGGCTGAGTGACCATCGACTTGCGCAGGTAGCCCTCTTTATAGCCCTCCCTGACGCCCTCGGCGACAGCGGTGTAGAGTTCACCATTTGTAAAGTGCACGTCCTGGCCGATGTCGAGGAAGACCACGGCGACGCCGCAGTCCTGGCAGAGGGGCAGACTTTCCGCTTTCGCCAGCAGGGCATTCGCCAGCAGCTTGTCGAGGACGTCCTGCCCGACAGGGGAGATTTCCCGCTCGCGCGCTTTTTTGAGGGCTGCCAGCACGTCCTCGCCCAGCTCGAAGTTGGTCTTCTGGGCCAGCCTGGCAACGGCCTGCGTGATTTCTTTTACGTCGATTTCTCTCATGGCGTGGCTTTATTCTAGCATGAAAGACGGGAGGTGGGTACAGGGATGTGGGTGGATTTGGCGCTATAGGTTTGACAACTCTTGCCAGTAAACGGTCAGTTCATCGGGAGATGGCAATAGCTAGTGGTGGTGATTATCCATAGCGGAAACTCTTTTTATATGATTTGCATGCCATTTCCCCACAAATTGAGGAGGGGGCTCAAAAACTGCATAATTGGCTTCTGCATGACACAAATAATAGAGGCCCCCAGGATACTTTCCCCAAGGGCCTCTATAAGCTAATATCTTAGTTATTCACACTAGCTCTGCCTCGTACGGGACAACATCAGCAGATACGATAACTTCCGATCCGAAAACCCAAGCAATCGCGCTGGCATCCGCACCGTCGCTGGCGTTGGTATAGGCGAAAGTGGTTACCGAACTCGAGTCGGGCACGAAGACAAAAGCGAAGGCCATTCCATTCCCTGAAACATCGACATCCCAGTAAAATCCCGACGCGGGTGCAAGTGTGTCGCCTATTGAGACTACAAAGGGGTACAGGTCATCTGGCAGGTCTCCTGTGATTGCTGCCGACTCGCTGTCAGCGGAGCTGTTGCCCGAGGAAAAGGCGTAAGCATAAGCGGTGTTTGTGCTGCTGCTACCTCCTCCGACAATAGCAAGTGCGGTGGAAGTGGCATCTCCACCGTTGCTGGCCGTCGAGCCGGACGTAGCATCGGCAGCACCGGTACCGCCGTATCCTACACCGGCGAGAGCCGCCGCACCGGCAAAGCTATCTTCGCCATCCGCCGTTGCATTGGCTGTGGCATCGGCTGTACCTGAACTCGTGCTAAACTCGTCGTCTAACAAGTCAAAAGCCCCAATACCGGAATAAGCAATAGCAATGGCATCGCCGCCGTGGTCTGCCGTGGCAATAGCTGTCGCGTTTGCCTCACCCGAACCGCCGTAGCCAATGCCACTGTAAGCATCGGCCGCGGCAGAACTGTCGTTGGTGCTGTTGGCAATAGCCGTAGCATTGGCGCTTCCTTTGCCGGATTCATATACGGTGGCCTCGGAATCAGCCCCGGCAATGCTGCCATTGGCAGCGTTGGCGGTTGCCGTCGTATTAACATTGCCGCTGCTGTTATCGCTTATATATGAGTACGTGCTGGAATCGGCGTGGCTTTCATTGCTGGCAACGGCATTAGATTTGGCGCTGGTCGTGCCGGAGCTGTCATGTTCGATTTCAGATATTGCATCCGCTGTGGCACTGGAGTTGTCGGCGCTGGCTGTGGCATTCGCGCTGGCGCTGCCCTGGCTCGATGATGATATCATTGCATCTGCATCAGCGTTGGTACCCCCACTGGCATCGCTCTGCCAGTCAGACGTGCCCGGTTGATCAACGCTGGCTGAAGCGCTGGCACTGCCGGAACCGGGGGGGGGAGGAGGCGCATACAGCATTGTGCTTGTGGCAAGCGCCGCGCTTATAGCGCCTATCACGGCCAGACTGAATAGTAACGGCTTTTTCATTCTCTCATCTCCAAGTCTATTTTGTAAACCCCGATTCGACAGTTACGTTCCTGAGTGTGTCCTGCTCAGGCAATTTCCATGAGACGGTATGCCCGACGGCCATATTTTCATAACATAATATTACTAGCTAGGCTGAATGTCAAAAGCCGGATGTTTGGCGATTAACTCTTGCCGACGTTGCCAACGGCGATAGCCAGTCAACCGCATACTTTGTCGAAGGTGATAAATGGGATGGGGAAATCTCAAAATAACCATGCCTGTCCAGCAGCCGGTGTTTTATTTCAACGATGTAAGTTAACCAACGTTCAACCGGTTTTGAATTTAAGGTAGTACAGCAATCCGGCGATACTCTTGGCGTCCTCGATGTCGCCTTTTTGAATAAGCTCGATAACCTCTTTGAGCGGCATTTTGACCAGCTTGATCTCTTCCGTATCCTCGGCGATTAGGCGCGCCGGCATCAGATTCGTCGCCAGAAAAAGGTGTAAATATTCGCTGGCGTAGCCGGGAGCGGAATAGAACCCTCCCATACTCTCCAGCTTGCCGGGAGCGTAGCCCGTCTCTTCCTGCATCTCACGGCGGGCGGTTTCTTCGGGGGTCTCGCCCGGGTCGATACCTCCGGCTGGTATCTCCAGCAGCTCTTGGCCGGCAGCATGCCTGAACTGCCGCACCAGCAGCACATTCTTTTCCTGGTCCACTGCTACGATAGCCACCGCACCGTTATGCTCAACCACCTCGCGTACGGTCTCTTTGCCGGAGGGCAGCAAGACATTATCCACTCGCAGGCGTATGTTGCGCCCATTATAGACGTAACGGCTGGAGAGTGTACGGTAGTCCGTCATGTCTGCTTGACCCTGTATATGAGGGCAGCTTCGTCGCAGTTGGGGAACTTGGGGCAGCGGTAGCACTCGCCCCAGATCTTGTGAGGCAGAGTGGCTTTGTCTTCCTCCACGAAACCGCATTTCTCGAAGAACGGCTTTACGTAGGTCAGGCAGAATATATTGGCGATGTCGAGCGTTTTGGCCTCGTCCAGGCAGGCGTTTACCAGCTTTTCACCCAGTCCATGGCGGTGGTGCTCCTCGCTGACGGCGAGCGACTTTACCTCCGCCAGGTCGCTCCAGGCAATGTGCAGGGCAGCGCAGGCAATGACCTCACCGTCATTGCGGGCCACGAAGAAATCGCGTATGTTCTCGTATATTTCGGATAGCGGACGCGCCAGCATCTCGCCGCGCTCGGCGAACGAATTGACCAGTTTCTGTATCTCGACGGCGTCGTCTATCCTGGCTTTTTCAATCCGGTAAGGCATAAAAATCTCCCCTTAGCTTGTGCCCCAGCGAGGCGTAAAAATGGGCGGGCGGGTCAACTCTCAAAAAATGGGTGCGCTTGGCGCTGGCTCTCACCGTCACGCTCGCCCCGTCGTGAAGCTCTATGCTGATATGCCCGTCGATACTGAGCGTGGCCGGACTGGTGGTCGCCAACCTGAGATTGATGACGTTCGTGGGATGCAGTACCAGCGGGTAATGCATGGAAAGGTGTGGCAGGATGGGCACCAGCAGCATATGCGTCGACTGCGGGTTGAGGATGGGGCCTCCCGCGGCCAGTGAGTAGCCCGTGCTGCCGGTGGCACTGGCCACTAGCGCGCCGTCGGCCTTGTACGTATCCACTTTGGCGCCGTCCACGCTGGCGGTGACTTCGATGATGCGGGCGATGGCGCCTCTGGCCACCACCACGTCGTTGAGGGCATGAAAGCTAAGAGTTTTCTTTTTACCGTTCACTTTCTGGTGCAGTTCGGCCTCGAGCATGGCGCGTTCGTCGCACCAGCCCTTGCCGGCCAGCAACGCCAGCAGTTTTTCTCCGCTGTCGTCCGGAGAGATTTCGGTAAGGAACCCAAGTTGCCCCAGGTTGACACCCGCAATGGGTATGGGAGCCCCGTCGAGCATCTGAGCTACGCGCAGAATAGTGCCGTCGCCTCCCACGGTAAGAATGAGGTCGGTACCGGGGAGATGTGGGCGCAGCTCCGACTCATCCCAGGCGGAACTCTGCCAGTGTTTCAGCCCCTGAGACTCCAGGATAGCGGCCAGCTTGCGCGTCAGCTCGGGGGCGCGGGCGTTATGCGGGTGATAGGCGATGCCGACTTTCTTCATATAATAAAATTACTCTCCGCAATGCCACCAGAATGGCAGTTTAACAACCGCGCCTTTAGCTGTCAAGCGTGGGGGTTAACGGCGGGCGGAAAGGAAGAGGACGACGATGCCGAGGAGTATGACGAGCCCAGCGCCGGTCGACATCATAACCAGATAGCTGAATCCCCTGAAAGCGGCAGCCAGCACGAAGAGCCCGATGACGACAAAAGCCCCGCCAAGCACGCGCATACGTTTCTGGCGACTCGCCTTGATGCGCTCCTCTTCAATTTCGGCGGTGGTGGGACGCCTGATTCTGACGGGAGGCGGTGAAGATTTTCTGGGAGCGGGATTCCCGCGCATAACGAACAGGAAAATTCCGCCCATAATCAGTAAGACGATAACTTCAGAGAGACCGAGCTTCATTTAAACTCCCGACAGAAAGGTTCTTTATAGCATATCATAACACATGGTTTAGTCAAAAATAGGATAGGTGTAAAATCGGGTTTGAATGATTAAGCCGGACTTTGAATGATGAGGTAGATGATGTTGGATAACGTTAAACCGTGGCAAACTGCTTCTGCTTGTGGCGATAGAGGAAGGATAGAACGAATAGAATCACGCCCAGCGCGGCACAGGAGATGGAAAAGATGAGGAGCGGGTTCGTAAGGCTGTCGCTAAATTGCAATAGCCAGGGCTGGATGATCTGCGGCACATTTGAGATGGATAGCAGCTTGCTGTGAATCAAGCCGCGAGAAACGAGGATGCCAGCCGCCTCGGTGATACCATAACTCGCGAATACTCCTCCGAGTATGCGGCAGTTAGTTTTTACGGCGTGGTTGATGAGGATAATGAAAAGCACCAGCACGAGTGTCAGCCCCACCAGCCCCCAGAAAGCCTCCTGGTAATAAACGATTACCTGTCTGGCTTCACTGAGGCCGCTCTGGGCGTTATCCAGCGCCTGTCCTATCTCCACGGGCTGTTTGAACCCCAATTCAGACGTACTCAGGTTGATAGAATCGGGTACCTCTGGCATGGTGTGTGCCCAGAAGACGTCGAAAGCTGGAGAAAGTTGTGCCTGGGACAGAACGGCAAGGGAAGAGGGAGGAGAGGCCAGGACAGCCGATTTCAGGGACGATCCGATGTCGTTCAACACCGGACCCACAGAGATATTGAGGCCAATGGTGGGACTGGTGCCGAGGACAAAATCATAAAAGCTTGGAATTAGCAGAGTAACCTGCTCTTTGAACCACGGCTGTATGACCGCCACCATGCTGTCTGTGTACGGCGTGAGGTCAACTTTGATGCCACCTATATCCGCTGACTTCAACGGCACGTTTTCTATCAGCAGGTCATGGATATAGGTGCTCAGATCGAGGTCGTTCAGTATGGAAATGGCCAGTTGCGGGTCGAGAACGCTGTTTTTGAGCGTTTGGCGCAGGTCGAGCGATTTGCCGATCACCAGATAGCCGTAAATGTCTGAGACGGCCCGGTTGACGGCGGTTTTGAGGGCGGGCGCGTTGTGCGTTACCGCGCTCTGTATGCTGGCGATGACCTCAGGATGGGAGGCCAGCGTATCTTCTTTTTGCAGTTGGGGGAGAGCCTCTTCGTTGAACAGGGCTACAACGTCGAGTTTATTTATCTGCCCGGTAACGAAGCCGGAGTTGAGCGCCGTGGCATTCAGGGTGATGGCAATACCCAACACCGTGAGGCATAGGAACAACAGAAAGCTCAGCAGCGTGCTGGCAAGGCCCTTGAGGACTTTCATATTTTATTGTACACGGGTGATTGGTTAAGCCTATACTACACTTGGTAGGGGGTTGTGTCAATCAGCATCGAAGAGAGGGCGCCGTTGCCTGCCTCAAGCGTCAAAATCGGGCCTCTGCCCCTTGACAAACCAGTGTTAGACATGCTAAATTGTTAGCAGTCTCATCAATAGATTGCTAATTATATGTTGCGCTCTCGTGAAGAATTAATCCTTAGCTCCATCATACGCCAGTATATTTCACGGGCTTTGCCTGTCTCTTCGTCCAGCGTGCTGGATGAGTGCGGGCTAGACGTGAGTTCCGCCACCGTCCGCAACGACGTGGCGCGGTTGGAGGAAGAGGGTTACATACTGCGCCCGCATTATGCCGCAGGCTCCGTGCCCTCGGACAAGGGTTACCGACACTATGTCGGCTCGCTCAAGGGCATGGAGCTGCCATTGGAGGAGCAGTTCCTCATCAACCACCTTTTCCACCAGGTAGAAGATAAGATCGAGGAGTGGCTCAACCTAGCGGTGACCTTGCTGGCCCAGCAGGTAAAGAACGTGGCTTTGGTAACCACGCCGTGCCCGGCGGCCTCCAGGTTCAAGCAGGTGGAACTGGTATCTATCCAGCCGCAAATGGCCCTGGCGGTGTTAGTACTGCAAGGGGCCAAGGTGTGCCAGCAACTGGTGAATTTCGAAGAACCTACCACACAGGAAACGCTAAGGCATATGGCGTCCCGCTTGAACAAGCTCTTTGCGGCACAGTCTATGACTCAGGTACAGCTAAAAATGGAGGCTCTCTCGCTGTCTGAAAAGCGCGTGGCGGAGCATGTGCTGCATATGATGCAGGCCGAGGATGCGCAGAGCGGGCAAGGGCTTTTTCTCGAAGGCTGGCATTTTCTCATCAATCAGCCCGAGTTCAGCCAGGGTCCGCGCCTGGTCAACCTGATCAACCTGGCGGAGCAGAATAAGCTGGTGGAGCTTATGATACCGGAAAACCCGGCCGAACACGGCGTGCGCGTCATTATCGGCTGCGAGAATAAAGAAGAGGCAATACAGGGATGCAGCCTGGTCATCAGCCGCTACGGCCTGCCAGACGAGCCGCTGGGCAGCATTGCCGTGGTGGGGCCCACACGCATGGAATACGAACGCACCATAGCTGTCATCAGTTATGTTTCCTCCCTTATCAGCCTGCTGGTGACCGAGCTCTATGGGGTTGCACCCAAAGGGCGCGGCCACGAAAAGCATAACTAATATAAATATAAACAGGATGGGAAAATGCCAGACGCTCGATTTGAAGAAGTGGAAAAGCACACCGATATCACCGAAAGTCCGGAGGAGCTGTCGCCCCCAGCCGATGTGAACGCCCTTAAACAATCGCTAATAGAAGCCCGGGCTAAAGCCCAGGAGTACCTGGAAGGCTGGCAGCGCGGGCAGGCCGATTTCGCCAATTACAAGAAACGCCTGGAACAAGACAAGATAGACGCCATCAAATATGCCAACGGCGGCCTTATACTGAAGATACTGCCGGTACTGGATGATTTTGAAAGAGCTATCGAAGCAGTGCCACCCTCTATGACAAAAGAGTTGTGGGTGGGGGGAATAAACGGCATCGCCCGCAAGCTGGAAAGCACGCTCGAGGCAGCGGGTCTTACCCGCATCAAAGCCCTGGGCGAGTTCTTCGATCCATCCTTACACGAAGCTGTGGGCAGCACCCCCGGAGCGGAGGGGATGGTGGTGCGGGAACTGGAAAAGGGTTACAAACTGAACGAACGCGTGCTGAGGCCGGCCAGGGTGCTGGTGGGCAGCGGCGAAGATGATACAGAGCCAGAGATGGAGGATTAAGGAACGAGGAAATACTAAATTCTAATATCTAAATACTAAACAAATTCAAATTGTAAATATCAAAATACAAAAACTCGTTTTGAATTTGGGATTTGGAATTTTTGACACTATTTGGAATTTGGTGCTTGGGATTGAGGATTTTTGATAATAAAGTCAGTTCTTAGAATTTAGAAATCAATTACTATTAATGCGAGGAGAGGAGTATTTACACATGGGAAAAACAGTTGGAATCGACCTGGGGACCACGTTCAGTGAAATAGCCGTCATGCAGGGCGGCGAACCGCTGGTAATCCCGTCAGCTGAAGGTGGGAATATCACCCCTTCGGTGGTGGCGATCAGCAAAACCGGCGAAAGGCTGGTGGGGCAGGTAGCCCGCCGCCAGGCCATCGTCAACCCCGAAAACACCATATATCTCACCAAACGCTTTATGGGACGCAAGTTTGGCGAGCCCGCCGGGCGCGAGCTCACCGTTGAAGACGACGCCAAGCGCAAACCCTTTAAGGTGACGCGCGGCCCCAACAACGAGGTCAGGATGGTCATGGGGGGCAAGGAATACAGCCCGCCCGAGATCTCGGCTATGATACTGCAAAAGCTCAAAGCGGACGCCGAGGCTTACCTGGGCGAAAAGGTCACCGAGGCGGTCATCACCGTGCCTGCCTATTTCAACGACTCACAGCGCCAGGCTACCAAGGATGCCGGGCAGATAGCCGGCCTTAAGGTACTGCGCATTATCAACGAACCAACCGCGGCGGCACTGGCCTACGGTCTGGATAAGAAGAAGGACGAGACAATCGCCGTCTACGACCTGGGGGGCGGGACCTTCGATATCTCCATTCTGGAACTGGGCGAGGGTACCTTCCAGGTAAAGTCCACTGCCGGCGATACACACTTGGGCGGTGACGATTTCGACCAGCATATTATGGATTGGCTGGCGGATGAGTTCAGGCGCGACCAGGGCATCGACCTGCGCAAGGACAAAATGGCTATGCAGCGTCTCAAGGAGGCTGCCGAAAAGGCCAAAATCGAGCTTTCCACAGTCCAGACGACCGATGTCAACCTGCCCTTCATCACCGCCGATGCCAGTGGGCCCAAGCACCTCAACATCAATCTATCACGCTCCAAGCTGGAGCAGTTGGTGATGGACCTGGTGGAAAAGACAATGGGCCCGTGCCGCCAGGCGCTCACCGATTCCGGTAAGACGGCTGCGCAGATCGACGAGGTCATACTGGTAGGCGGCCAGACGCGCATGCCGCTGGTGCAGCAGAAGGTCAAGGAACTCTTCGGCAAGGAACCCAATAAGAGCGTTAATCCGGACGAGGTGGTGGCGGTTGGAGCTGCTATTCAGGCCGGCGTCCTCAAAGGTGAGGTCAAAGACGTATTACTGCTCGACGTAACGCCCCTGACCCTCGGCATCGAGACCATGGGTGGGGTGGCTACGCCACTCATCACGCGCAATACCACCATCCCCACCTCCAAAACTCAGGTGTTCAGCACTGCCTCGGACAACCAGCCGAGTGTGGAGATCAATGTGCTTCAGGGCGAACGGACTATGGCCGGCGACAACCGTCAGCTGGGCAAGTTCGTGCTGGATGGCATCCTGCCGGCGCCGCGCGGCATCCCACAGATCGAGGTTACCTTCGATGTCGATGCCAATGGCATCCTCAACGTCAAGGCGCGCGACAAGGGCACCGGCAAGGAACAGAAGATAACCATCACAGTCTCCTCCGGCCTTTCCAAGGAAGATATAGATAAGATGCAGAAAGAGGCCGAGGCGCACGCCGCTGAGGATGCTCGCCGGAAGGAAGAGGCCGAGGTGCGCAATACGTCGGATAGCCTGGCATACCAGGCTGAAAAGACACTGCGCGACAACAAGGACAAGATTCCAGCCGATATTGCCTCGGAGATCACAGCCAAGGTGGAGGCTCTCAAACAGGCCATCACGTCTAACGACCCCGCACGCATGAAGAGCGCCTCCGAAGAACTTTCTACTGCTTTACAGAAGGCCGGCAGCCACGTTTACGGACAAGGGCAAGGTCAGGATCAACAGCCACCTCCGGGTGGCGAGCAGGGTGGTGGCGCGGGCGAACCCCCTCCTGGCAGCAAGTCTGACGAGGGTACCGTTGAAGGCGAGTTCCGCGAAGTATAGCCTTTAATCCCTGATAGGGTTATAATATCCAGTTATGCATGCGAGGGGCTGGAGGATTCTCTAGCCCTTCGCTCTAATCCGAATTTGTTTTTATTCCCCTCCTCCTGAACAGGTAAAAGGTGAGGGGATGAGTTTGGAGAATACCAAAACAGTGGTGAAAGTGGAAGCAGGTAATGGCGGCGAGTCGAGATTACTATCAAATCCTCACGGTTAAACGTGACGCCACCACCTCTCAGATAAAAGCGGCCTTCCGCAAAAAGGCCATGCGCTATCACCCCGACCACAATCCGGGGAAAGAGGCCTGGGCCAATAAGAAGTTGCAGGGCATCATCGAGGCGTATGAGGTCTTGAGCGACTCAGCCAGGCGCCGACAATACGACCGCCAGCTTGCTACGGCCGAAAGCTCCGTTCGTATGGAGACACGCCGCCGGTCTACGTCCGCAAAGCAGCAAATGGTTGACATCATGCGCTATCAGAGAGCTCCTGTATGGGCCAGGACAGTAGCATTCGCATACGTATTTTTCGATTACTTTACCAAGGAATCCAGAAGGGCGGAGTAGGGAAAGACATGGCTACCAAACGCGATTACTATGAAGTGCTGGGAGTGAGCCGGGATGCCAGCGAAGATGACATCAAGAAAGCCTTTCGCAAACTGGCCTTCCAGTACCACCCTGATAAAAATCCGGGTGACGGCGCTGCCGAGAAGTTCAAAGAAATAAACGAAGCTAACGAAGTGCTGTGTGATCCCAACAAGAGGGCGGCCTACGACCACTTCGGCCACGCCGGCGTGGACGGGACATCCCGTGGCTTCGAGGACTTCGGTTTCGGTGGCGGGGGTGGCGAAGGCAGCATTTTCGAGGGCTTCTTCAACTTTTTCAGCGATGCGGCTACCACCAACCGCACCGCACCGATGCGCGGCGGCGACATACAGTACCTTTTAGAACTCACCTTTGAAGAAGCAGCCCTCGGCGTGGACAAAGAACTGCACATTACCCGCACTGAAAACTGTTCGGTCTGCCAGGGTAGCGGTGCCAAACCCGGCACCCAGCCGGTGCAGTGTCCCGATTGCAAGGGCAGCGGACGAGTGCAGCGCGTTCAACAGACTCTGTTCGGACGCTTTGCTAATGTGGCTGTCTGTCCTGGCTGTGGTGGCAGCGGCAGGATCGTGACCGAAGCCTGCACGCATTGCCACGGCAGTGGGCACGAGCGCTTCGAACGCAACATCAACCTCACTATACCGGCGGGCGTGGATAATGGCACGCATCTTCAGATGAGCGGCCAGGGCAACGCCGGGGAACGTGGCGGCATGGCTGGCAATCTCATCGTGAGCATACAGGTCAAACCACATGAGTTCTTCCGCCGCGAGGATAGCAATATCATCTATGACCTCAAGATTAACTTCGCGCAGGCGGCGTTGGGCGCTGACCTGACGGTACCCACACTCTATGGCGACATACCTCTCAAGGTGCCGGCAGGCAGCCAGGCTGGCGAGGTGTTTACCCTCAAGGGCAAGGGTATCCCGCACTTCCGCCGCTCGGGCAAGGGTGAGCAGCTGGTACACCTCAGCGTGGTGACACCCGACAAGCTCACCAAAGAGCAGAAGCGTATCTTCGAAGAGCTGGCCGATAGCTTAGAGGGCAAAAAGAAGAAGAAAGACTCGGAATAGACTTTCCACTATCGATGCATAATAAAGGGTGTGCCTGAAAAGCACATCCTTTTTGTTTAACTTCAAGGATTCGCATATCTGGCAGTTTGATGTCTCCGTTATTTACCGAAGACTGACTGCCGGCTGGTGTCAAATTATGCCACTCAACCGGTCGAATACCGCTATAAGCGCTAGATAAATTGTGTTGGAAACACGGCTGACAAATAATAGACGATGAGAATCCGGTCTCTGGTGGCTGTGGAAGAGCTATCTAGTGACTACGCTTACCTCTGCCGGAAAAGAGTTTCCATCGGCGTCCGGCGAGTTCGTGGCGACAACTGGTGCCCAGTATCTCAGGTATGACGTCGCAAACGGCGGCGTCTTCGTAAAGAATGCGATAGATCTTCTCGGTGATGGGCATCTCCAGGTTGAGCTTTTTGGCCTGGTCCCAAACGGCGGCGGTGGTGGTGACGCCCTCGGCCACGCCTGTCATGGATTTCTGTATCTCGTCCAGCGGTCGTCCCTTGGTGAGCTCAATTCCCACGTAGTGGTTGCGGCTGAGGTTCGAAGCGCAGGTGGCGATGAGGTCGCCCAGCCCGGCCAGCCCCGACAGCGTCAGCGGGCTGGCTCCCAGCGCCACACTGAAGGCGGCCATTTCGGTAAGCCCTCGGGTGATGAAGGCTGCCTTGGCGTTGTCGCCGTAGCCCAGACCGTCCACCATGCCGGCCCCCATGGCGATGATGTTTTTGAGCGCCCCGCCTAACTCCACACCAATCATGTCGTGATTAGTATAGATCGAGAAGTTCGGCCCACTGAAGAGTTTTTGCACCTTCTGGGCGGTGGCCTCGTTTTCGGCGGCCACCACGGCGGCAGCGGGCAAGTCCTCCAGGATTTCGCGGAAAAGATTGGGTCCGGATATGACGCAGATATTCTTATGATAGACCGGGTCTATCTCGTCGGCGATGACCTGAGACATGCGCTTGTTAGTGCCGATTTCAAGGCCTTTGGCGGCGCTGATGATGAGTTTATATGTCTTCAAATACGGTTTGACCGCGCCTATATTCCGGCGCATGGTCTGGGAGGGTACGGCCATTATGACAGCGCTCGCGAGGGACATGGCATCTTTAGCGGAAGAGGTTATGGATAGCGACGCCGGGAACTCGATGTTGCCCATGACGTGGCGGTCGGGGCCTTTGCTGCGCAGCTTATCGGCCTCTTCCTCGGTACGCGCCCACAACTTGACGTCGGTTCCTCTGCGGGCTAAAAGGACGGCCAGGGTCATGCCCCAGCTGGTAGTGCCGATGACGCAGATTTTGACCATGCTCTTAATAATCTCTCAATAAAGAGCCGGAAGGCGTCAGACCGCCATGCTGGAACGCGATGCGGCCTTCTGGTTCAACTTGCTTTCCTTGCCGGAGAGCAGGCGCTTGATGTTGTCGTGGTGAGCGATAACGATGATGAGCGCGCCGATGAGGACGTAGAAAAGGTATTCGATAGGCACGCCGTAAATCACGGTGAGGGGTATCATGATGGCGTAAGCGCTGACCACGCCGGTGATGCTTCCCAGAGAGGCGAACCCGGAAAGGCCAGCACCGATGATGAGTATCTCGCCGCCGAAGAGGGCAGCTACCGGGCAGATGGCGGCCAGGCCGCCGATAAAGGTGGCCACACCACGCCCCCCCTTGAATTTGGCGAACACGGGGAAGATATGGCCAATGATGGCGCATACACCAGCCAGCGACTGAGCGGCCAGTCTGCCCAGGTTAAGATGGTCTATGCTCAGATTACCTTTGCCGACAATCACTCCGGCAATCAGCACGGCTACCGCAGCTTTCATGATATCCCCGGCGGCTACCATGACGAAAGCCTTGCGCCCCAGCGTGCGCAGCACGTTGGTTCCGCCGGTGCGGCCGCTGCCGTAGTTGCGGATATCGACCTTGGCCTGCAGCTTGCTAACGATGAGCCCGAAGGGAATTGAGCCCAGAAGGTAGCCGACAACGGCTACCAGAATGAATTTAGCGATAATCATTTCTTTTCACCCCTGGTCTTAAAAATGAGGCGCAGCGGTGTACCTGCGAAACCGAAATTGCGACGCAGTTGATTTTCCAGATAGCGCTGATACGAGAAGTGCATCAGCGTGGCGTCGTTGACGAAGAAGACGAAGGTTGGAGGATTGACTTCCGCCTGAGTGGCGTAGAAAAACTTCAGAAGATGGCTGCCTTTGTGCGGTGGGGTATGCGCCGCCAGCACCTGCTGCACCGTGCTGTTGAGTTCGGCGGTAGGGATGCGTTTGAGTCGTTGCTGGTAAACCTCTATAGCCTGAGGCATAATTTCGGCTATGCCAGTGCCGTCCATGGCGGAAGTGTAGAGGATGGAGGCATAGCGCATGAACTTCAGATTGGCCCGCAGACAGCGGGTGACTTCATTCTTATCCAAAGTCTTGGCCAGATCCCACTTGTTAACCACAATGATAACGCCCTTGAAGGCCTGTTGAATATACCCGGCGACGTGTAAGTCCTGTGCCGTAACCAGTTCGCCGGCGTCGAGTACCAGGAGAGCGACATCCGCGCGGTCTATGGCTTCAAGTGAGCGGATGACGCTGTATTTATCCACCCCACCGCCCTGACGACCCCGCCTTTTAATGCCAGCCGTATCTATAAGTATAACGCTTTGACCGTCAAAGTCAAGAGTGGTATCGATGGCGTCGCGGGTGGTGCCGGGTATGGCGCTTACGATGACGCGTTCCTCCCCCAGTAGTCGGTTGAGTATCATAGACTTGCCCACGTTTGGCCGCCCCACGATGGCTATTTTGAGCCCATCGGCGGGTTTGGTGGGTGTTGGGGTAGCAGACGCCGGTAGGCGCGCCAGTAAGGTGTCCAGCAGGTCGTTGATGCCTCTGCCGTGGTAAGCGCTGATGGCGATGGGCTCGCCCAGGCCCAGGCGAGAAAACTCGGGAGCGGCCATGTCCAGTTTATCGTTATCGGCCTTATTGACCACCAGCATCACACGTTCTTTGACCGGGCGCAGCAGGGCCGCCAGGTCTTGATCGCTGGGCATCAGACCGTCCTTGGCATCCACCAGAAAAAGGATAGCGTCTGCTTCATCGATGGCTATGCCCACCTGACGGTTGATTTCATCAGTGAAAGAGGAGCTCCCTTTAGCTTCCACGCCTCCCGTATCGATCACGGTGAACTCTTTATCCAGCCAGTTGACGTCGGCGGTAAGGCGGTCTCGCGTGGTACCGGGCAAATCCTCCACGATAGCGATGCGCCTGCCAGCCAGGCGGTTGAGCAGGGTGGACTTGCCTACGTTTTGCCGCCCGACGATGGCCACTAATGGCCGGGTGTGCGAAGATACGGGCTTAAGCTCTGCCTCGTTAGTTGTATCGTCTGGTGTCAATCTATTAATCCTTAAATCCGGACAGATGTGAAAATCGTATCTAGTTTATTACCTCGACCGCCTCAAGTGGAAAGGGTAGGCGAGACTTGAGTCGGACCTCTACCCCTCACTTACATCTCTCCCGCAAGGGGAGAGAGAAAAGAACTCTCCTCTGCCTAGATGGGAGAAGATTCAGGTGAGGGTGAGCGTCAGCCCCCACTCTTTCAAGATTTTATCAGCGACAACTAGGCAGTATGCCTGCCCCACCCAGGAGTTGCGACAGCACCGCCTTTTGCGCGTGCAGGCGGTTTTCGGCCTGGTCGAAGACGACGGAGGAGCGGCTTTCGATGACCTCGTCCGAGACCTCCTGCCCCCGGTGCGCCGGCAGGCAGTGCATGAAGATGGCATCAGGGTCGGCCATGGACATCAGCGCGCTGTCCACCTGGAAACCGGCGAAGGTCTTGATGCGGGCGGCGTTCTCAGTCTCCTGTCCCATGCTGGTCCAGGTGTCGGTATAGACCACGTCGGCGCCCCGCACCGCCAGCCGGGGGTCGTGACCGCATTCTATCTCGGAGCCGCTGTTTTCCGCTATTATTTGAGCCCGTTCCAGGACGCCGCTGTTCAGAGCGTAGGCTTCGGGCGACGCGATGTTGAAGTTCATGCCCACCAGTGCGCAGGCCAGTGCCAGGCTGGCGGCCACGTTGTTGCCGTCGCCGATGAAGGCCAGCGTCAGTCCCTTGAGGTCTCCTTTGTGCTCGAATATGGTGAGCAGGTCGGCCAGGGCCTGGCAGGGATGCTCTTTATCTGAGAGCGCGTTGATAACGGGGATATCGGCGTAATCACCCAGGACCTCGAGCGTCTCATGGCTGAAGGTGCGGGCGGCGATGACATCCACGTACTTTGATAGCACGCGCGCCACATCCGGCACGGACTCGCGCTTGCCCAAGCCGACTTCGGCGGGTGAAAGATAAATAACCTGTCCGCCGAGTTGGCGCATGGCCATCTCGAAGCTGACGCGGGTGCGCAGCGATGGCTTTTCGAAGAGCAGCGCCAGCGTTTTGTCGCTGAGCGCGGTCATCCAACCCATGGATTTCAGTTCAACGGCATCAGCCAGCAAGAGCTTCAGGTCGGTGCTGGAGAGGTCGGATATGGAAAGATAATCCTTCGTCTGCATACGTTTCTCCGCTAAGATAAGTGCCTAAGTATAGCATATGGA
>Ga0007800_10000404_pt1 | contig 17312 bp, 15 predicted proteins | sample CryBogmetaGMA14M_FD_60366 | JGI IMG/M metagenome (GOLD analysis project Ga0007800, IMG submission 60366) | Freshwater microbial communities from Crystal Bog, Wisconsin, USA - MA14M | ecosystem: Environmental > Aquatic > Freshwater > Lake | place: Crystal Bog, Wisconsin, USA | collected 2009-07-06 | reverse complement strand
GATGAGGCTTTACCAGGAAGCTTGGAAAAAGGTAAAGGAGATTTAATCTCCGCAACAAAAAACATGATCTGTTGAATATAGCATTAACCCCCTTAAGGCGTTAGCCTTAAGGGGGTTTTTATTGCTAACACCAAATTTTGATTTCAGAGGATAACGAGGTGTATTGTACATAAGCTGACGAAGCGGATCACGCTTAAAGCGTGACCAACAAGGTTAGCCTTCAAGCGCGAATTGGTATTATACTCTCTCCAATATAATCGACATGCCTTGTCCACCGCCGATACATAGAGACGCCAATCCGTATTTCACACCCCGTTTTTTCATCTGCATGGCCAGTGAATAGGTGATCCGGGCACCCGTGCAGCCGATAGGATGACCGATAGAAATTGCTCCGCCGTTGACGTTGCAGATATCCTGATTGACACCCAGTTCTTTAATACAAGCCAGAGCCTGAACAGCGAAAGCTTCATTCAATTCGATTGCTCCCATGTCATTTATCGTAAGATTGAGCTTCTGAAATAACTTACGCGTTGCGGGAATAGGGCCTAGACCCATATAAGCAGGATCAACGCCGCCTGAAGCGTAACCAAGAATTTTAGCCAGCGGTTTGAGTCCCAAGGCTTTTACTTTTTCTCCGCTCATGACGACAACTGCTGCTGCCGCGTCATTTATCCCGGAGGCATTGCCTGCCGTTACCGTTCCATCTTTTTTGAAGACTGGTGAGAGTTTGCCCATTTTTTCCAGAGTAGTATCTAGGGGACGTTCGTCCACTTTAAATATTTTTGGATCGCCTTTCTTCTGGGGAATTACAACCGGAACAATTTCATCCGCAACTGCTCCGGAAGCATTGGCACTCCGGGCGCGCTGATGGCTGGTAAATCCAAACAAATCCTGTTCTTCGCGGGAGATTTTATACATTTGGGCCAAGTTTTCCGCAGTCATGCCCATGTGGTAGGCATTGAAGATCTCATATAGCCCGTCGTGTACCATCAAATCAGTAATTTGGCCGTAGGGCATGCTCATGCGATAACCCCAGCGGGCATCAGCCAGAGCGAAGGGAACATTACTCATATTCTCCATTCCACCGGCGATAACTATATCGGCATCGCCTGCGGCGATTGACTGAGCAGCCAAAGCAATGGCTTTCATTCCCGAGCCGCACACTTTGTTGACTGTATAGGCGGTAGTTTCTTCAGGAAGGCCGGCATAAATTGTTGACTGTCGGGCAGTACTTTGACCCTGACCGGCCTGAACACCGTGGCCCATGATTACTTCATCAAAATACACCGGTTTGAGCGCTTTGTCGTAATCATCATATTTTTTGTTAATTTCTGTTTGATCAAAATTTCCGAAGGGCTTGGGCCGATAAGTCTTGAGATCATCGGTAATTGCCGGGCGAAGACCGCAGCGTTTGATTGCCTCTTTAATCACGATAGCACCCAATTCCACCACCTTAACGCCTTTTAATGAACCGCCGAATTCACCGACGGCAGTTCTGGCGCCATTTACAATAAAAGCTTCTTTCATCTGTTTTCATACTCCTTTCTCGATATCTGATAAAAATTAAAGTTATTGAACTTGCCGTTCAATTTTCTTGCTCTTTCTAACTATCATATCCATAAGAATGTTTTTATACACATATCATGTCCAGCGCAAACTGGCAACCATTCCATCTTTAAATCAAAGATGATATCGAGGTGACGAGGCGTATTGGGTACATATTGTCAATATTTCCCGCAAAAAAGCCGAAGAGGATTTTGCCCCTTCGGCTTTTTACGCTTAGTGCTATATTTAACTAAATAATTAGTATCTGCCTCCACCGCCGCGGTTTCCGCCACCACCACCACGGTATCCACCACCGCCACCGCCGCGGTTTCCGCCACCACGATTGCCGCCGCCGCTGCTGAACTCTTTTTTCGGACGAGCTTCGTTGACAGTAATGGCCTTGCCGTCCAGCATTCCACCGTTAAATTTCTTGATGGCTTCTGTTGCGCCTTCTTCTGTTTTCATTTCGACAAAGCCAAACCCTTTGGATTGGCCGGTAAATTTGTCTTTAATGATTGACGCGGATACAACTTCTCCCGCTTCGGTAAAGTTAGTTTTAAGGTCATCATCTGTGACTTTAAAGGACACATTGCCGACATACAAATTTTTGTTCATTTTAATCCCCTTTCACGTTATGCCAATGTGCATTTTTCAGTTAACTTTGCCGTCAATACAATGCCTAGCTAATGCTTGGGCATTTTTGCCTTGTTATCCTTCGAATGCAAAATGGCGTTTACTAAACATTTATTTTCCCCTGGGGGCCCACAAAGCATCAAAATCACCCCCATCCGGCTCCTGATTGAGAAGGAAGGAAATAGTGAGGGGCTTGCATGCCTTACCTCTTGAGCTCCTGTAACATGCTCATTAATTTTGTAATCTTGGACACACAAACGGTTAATAGTCAAGGATGATTTTGACTGCCCTTATTTTTTATTACAATTCCAAATCAAATTTTTCTTTCACAGGATGCCGTGTCGGTGTATGATCATATAAAAACTATCCTAGTTTCACGGGCATATTAATTAAAATCATTATGGAACAGGTAAAAAATTCAGAAAATTCCAAAGTAGCCAAAGCAGCTGGAATTGTGGGCGCAGCGACGATGGTCAGCCGGGTTTTCGGTTTGTTGCGCGATACGGTCATTGCCGCGATCTTCGGTGCCAACTGGATGACCGATGCGTTCTGGGTGGCTTTTCGCATTCCCAATATGCTCAGACGGCTATTGGGCGAAGGCTCACTCACCGTTTCCTTTGTTCCGGTTTTTACCGAGTACCTGCAAAAGAAAACCAGAAACGAAGCCCTCGAACTGGCGTCCAACGCTTTTACCATCTTATCCGTCATTCTGGCTGTTGTGTCGGTGCTGGGCATTCTACTCTCGCCTATGATTGTCGGACTGATCGCGCCTGGCTTTATTTCAGAACCAAAGCAGTTCGCGCTGGCTGTATTTCTAAACCGCCTGATGTTCCCGTATATCTTTTTTATCGCGCTGGTGGCTTTATGCATGGGTATTTTAAATTCCTTCCGGCATTTTACCGCACCGGCCTTATCTCCGGTTATGTTAAATATCGCCATGATTGCGGCCGCGCTGACCTTGCGCTCCTTCTTTGCCGAACCGATTACGGCACTGGCAGTGGGCGTTCTAGTCGGCGGTGTGTTGCAACTGGCCATGCAGTGGCCGTTTTTGCTGAAATATGGCGTTAAATTTAAATTTCGATTCAACTTACGGCATCCGGGCATCAAACAGATCGGGCTATTAATGCTGCCAGCGATTTTCGGCGCGGGAGTGACTACCATAAATATTTTTGTTGGGACTATTCTGGCCTCGCTGCTTCCAGGTGGTAGTGTCACATATCTTTTTTATGCCGACCGGATCATGGAACTGCCGCTGGGCGTTTTTGCTATTGCTATCGGAACGGCAACGCTGCCGAGCTTTTCCGGGCATGTTGCTGCGGGAAATGTGGATGAGTTAAAATCCGGCATTTCTTTTTCACTGCGGCTGATACTTTTTGTGACCATTCCCGCGATGGTGGCACTAATGGCGCTGAACTTACCAATTATCTCCGTTCTATTTCAGAGAGGAGCTTTTGATGCTAACGCCACGATTTTAACTGCGCAGGCATTATTCTGCTATGCCCTTGGCTTATGGGCTTTTTCTCTCATCCGCGTTGTTGTTGCTGTCTTTTATTCATTGCAGGATGCTAAATGGCCGATGAAGGCGGCAATTATCACGTTAATTGTCAATTTAGTCGCCAGCATTGCCCTGATGTTTCCCTTAAAGCATTTAGGCCTGGCGTTGGCCAATTCACTGGCCGCTATGGTCAACGTAATAATTTTAGGTATAGTTTTGAAGAAAAAGATAGGACCTTTCCTTGACCGCAATTTTTATTTTTCCACGTTAAAAATAATCACTTCTTCTGTAGTCATGTGGGGCGCGATAATGCTAATTAATATTTTTCTGCCCTGGGATTCCAGTTCTCCTTTTAGATCAAGGCTGGTCTACCTTCTGACAACTATAACCGCGGGCGCTGCAACCTTTTTTATTTGTTCATACTTACTGAAAAGTCCGGAGATGCACAGCATCATCAGGTTATTGAAAAAAAGATTTAACCGTTAGTGGCGCCGGGTTTGTGTACGAACTAAAATTATTCCTGATCCCGTGTTAAATATAAATCCCAGAACCTTTCATTGGCAACAAAACCTTTTTCATCGGCAGACATTTCAGGCTTGAGTCTATTTACAAAATACATCATCACGGCGCCTTTGTTCTTTGCTAAGATCTCACCACGGGATTCTGTTTCAAAAAAATTCTTCACAATTTCGTATGTCGAATTTGATATATTAACGCGGCCTCTTTCACCAGAAGACTCCATTCGACTGGCAAGATTTACCGAATCACCCCAGACATCATAACCAAATTTTTTCTCACCGACAACACCCGCCATCAACGGCCCTGTATTTATTCCAATTCGGAGCTCAAATATTGGTTTGCCCATTTTAAATTTTTCATCATTAACACGCCTCATCTGTTCCTGTAGTTCGATTGCTGCCAACACACATTCAATCGCATGAGTGTTGCTTGCCATAGGGACACCGCCAACAAACATATATGAATCGCCAATAGTTTTTAATTTTTCCAGCGAATACTTGCCCATTACATGGTCAAAAATGGAAAACAATTTATCAAGTTCAGAAACAAGCTCTTCCGGTGTCAATGTTTCGCTAATCCTGGTGAAGCCGACAAAATCGGTAAATACAATTGTAGCGCTATTATAATAAGCCGGTTTAACGAAACCGTTTTCTTTTAATTCTTTAGCGACCGAAACCGGAAGTATATTTAAAAGCAATTTGTCGATCTTAATCTTGTCCAGTGTAAGCTCCTCTCTCTGTTCAACAATTTTGCGAGTATTTTGCCAGGCTTGAAAACGCATACGATCCATCAATATGACAAAAATTGATGTTACCAGAAAACATGCTATCAGGTCATTAAGGCTGTACATTTCACGAACCGAAGCAAAAGACATCCCCTTGATAAAGCCTACCATTATAAATGTTGATAGCGAACAAAAAAGGATGATCAAAGAAGCCCGTCGTCTCAGAGGAATCACCGCGGTCATTGTCGTTACAAATAAATATCCACCAAGATAAACAGAGTCACCTTTAGTCAAAGCTGTTATAATCCCCGTTGCAATGTCAAAATATGCTCCGCTTATAGTAAGCATCAGCAAGCTGTGCTGCCCAAATTTTTTTGTCAAATGCAGGACAAATATCGTAAGGCCGATAAGAGAAAGACCAACCCTTAATGCAATTATCAATGGTTCATTTGGATAAAGTTTTACATCTATTTGTATATATGAAAGGTATGCAACAGTGAAAAGTAATGACGCGTAGGGGAGGATCCTGCCGCATTGATAATTTAATTCTCTCTGAAAGGTTGACTGGTACTCAACTCTTTCCTTGTAGGATAAAAACGTAAAAGGGAGCTTCTTTAAAAAAGTTCCAATTGCCGACACAATATTCTCCATAGATAATAAGTTTGGATAAATATTAATTTGACTTTTTGAAAACTAATACTTCCAAAAGTATATTATCTAACTGAAATTTAAATAAACTTCAATTTAACAAAATAAATCTGACAGACCCTAAAATATTTTTCATGACTGGAGATACAGCTTCTCATCTATTGTGGCTAAATATCCCTGATTAAAAGCCCTGTTGTAGATACTCTTATCTCAAAGCTGGCGGGTTTGTCTGAATTGATGAACGTGGCAGATCCATACTCGGCATCCAGCAGGCGCCCAAGAAAAAAGTAGCGCTGCCGCAGATTAAAAATGTTTAGTGGTTTGTCCTGCGAAAGGAGAAATACAGTGCGGGGACTAACCAGTTCATCTTTAACATCAATATAACGGCCGGTAGCACGGTCCAGCTCATAAGCCGTATGCAGGCCCAGGATGTTAACAAAAGGCTTCCACTTGAGAATGTGGGCATCAACATAAAGCTCATCTCCAGCCAATTTGTAGGAGGCTTGCCGACCATCGGGAAATATAAAATGGGCTATGAACAATTTTGCGCCGAGAGGTTCGATCCTTACTGTCGCTGCCGTCTCTTCATAGGTGAGTGCCCTATAGCCAACTGTAGCTACCGTGATTGTTCCAAATAATGTGGCCAGCGATAAAAACAACGCTGAAAGTAAAATGCGCAGTGCTGAGCTAAGAAGTTTCTTGCGGCGCAGGGAACCGATTGTGGCAATAAAAAAAATAAGGCTTAAAACACCGCAAACAATAATTAAGACGATGAGGGAATTCAGCATAGTAATCCTTTCTATGTATTGAGAAAAAATCGATAGCATCCTTATCAGCCTATCTTTTACTTACACTATATCATAAAACCATGAAAGACGAAATTTGGCATATTGTCCGTTTAAAAATATTTCTTGACAAGAAATTTACGTTTGTTTATAGTGTTACCAGTTAAAAGGATGGAGTTTTTCACGATGGACAGAAAACTGACTGCAAACAACAATATATATGGTTACCGGTTTTATACCTATTTTGCATTGGTCTGCCCGTTGCTGAGGAGGCTTTGGTAAGGTAAAATAAACCAAAACAGCCATGGGTAGATCGAAAGAGCTCCCATGGTTTTTCTTTTTTTAAGGCCGTGGCGGCTAAAGCCATGGCCTTTTTTAATGATACTCCGATTTCAAAAACGCAGTGCATTGAAATCGTCAATTAGAATTATCCCGCCACAGGCGGAGGGGATGATACTCAACTCTTGGGGTGGAATTTGAATCCAAAGGTGGGGTTCATACCCGTGATTAAAAGGAGGGAAGACATGATTATAATAATGAAGAGCCAGGCTACAGACACACAAATAGAGAAAGTAATCAACTGGATTGAATCCGTTGGTTACAAAGCGCATCCTTCGCGCGGCGTCGAGAGGACAATTATTGGCGCTGTAGGTGACAAGCGGGATAAAGATGTTCTGAGATACGCGGAGTCTTTACCGGGTGTCGAGAAAACCATGCCGATTTTAAAACCATATAAGTTGGCAAGCCGCGAATCGCATGAAGGCAATACTATTGTTTCTGTTGGTCCAATTAAAATAGGCGGACCGGAATTTGTGGTGATGGCCGGTCCTTGCGCGATTGAAAGCGAAGAGCAATTGCTGGAGAGCGCCTACATTGTAAAAAAGGGCGGTGCTCAGATTTTAAGAGGCGGCGCTTTTAAACCGCGGACTTCACCATACAGCTTTCAGGGAATGGAAGAAGAAGGATTGAAGCTGCTGGATCAGGTTGCCAAGAAGACCAGTTTGCCGACTGTAACGGAAGTTGTCAGTCCGATTGATGTTGATCTTGTCGAAACCTATGCGGACATGCTGCAGATTGGAGCGCGAAATGTGCAGAATTTTGCACTCTTGAAAAAAGTTGGTCAGGCGCGCAAACCCGTGCTTTTGAAAAGAGGCATGATGACAACAATTGAAGAATTGCTCATGTCCGCGGAATATATTCTTTCCTCAGGCAACCCCAATGTCATTCTCTGCGAGCGCGGAATTAGAACATTTGAAACAGCGACAAGAAACACACTGGACCTGAGCGCGGTTCCGGTACTCAAGGGCCTTACGCATCTGCCCGTTGTTGTTGATCCCAGTCACGCTGCCGGTAACTGGCATTATGTCATTCCACTTGCCCGTGCCGCTGTTGCTGTTGGCGCCGATGGCATTATTGTGGAAGTACATCCGGATCCGGAAAAAGCGGTATCTGATGGAGCGCAGTCGCTAAAACCGGAGAAGTTTTATCAATTAATGGATGATGTGAGGGCCATTGCTACGGCGATGAGGCATTAAAAATTAATGGAGTTGTTATATGCGATCAATGAAAGTTAATCTCGATAAAAAATCATCAGTGTCTTACGAAATTCGTATCGGCTATAAGATTATCGACCGTATTACGTTAATTATTGCTAAAAATCATAAAGCCAATCGCTATGTTCTGATTACGGATAATTTTGTGGGAAGTCTCTACGCCAAGAAGATGATGGACAGTTTTAAAGATGTTGGATTAAATATAAATCTCATTGAGTTTCCCGCGGGAGAGTCTTCTAAAAATATCAGTACAGTCCTGGACATTGTCGGGAAAATACTGGAATTTGGTGCAGACCGCGGTACGATGTTAATCGCTTTAGGTGGCGGAGTTGTTGGTGATATGGTTGGTTTTATCGCGTCCATTTATATGCGGGGGATTCCTTACATTCAGATTCCTACAACACTTATCGGGCAGGTGGACAGCAGCATCGGCGGAAAAACAGCCATCGATCTGCCGCATGGGAAAAATCTTCTGGGAACATTTCATCAACCACACGCCGTTTTTGCGGATTTGATTTTTCTGGAAACACTGCCCGAAAAAGAGTTTAATAATGGACTTGCCGAGATTATTAAATATGGCATTATTGATGATGAAAAAATGTTTCGTTTGTTAGAAGACAATATGGATGCCGTAAAAATCAGAGATTCTGCATTGCTCACGAAGCTTGTGGAAAACTGCTGCCGCATTAAGAAATCAATTGTCGAAATCGATGAAAAGGAACAGGGTTTACGGCGGCTTCTTAATTTTGGCCATACTCTCGGGCACGCCATTGAAGTGGTATCCAAATATTCTATATCGCATGGAGAAGGCGTTGCTTTGGGGATGATTGCGGCAGCGCGTATTTCCGAAAAGAAGAAATATCTCGATACCGCTCAGCTTAAACGTATCGAAGAAATAATTCTGATGGCCGGATTGCCCGTAAAAATACCACAGAATTTTTCTGCGGATGATATAATTTCCAGATTGGCGATGGATAAGAAAAAGAAAGACGATGTTGTTCATTTTGTGCTGTTGAAGAAAATCGGTATGCCTTTTGTCAATGGAGGCATTGTCAATAAGCTGATTTACGATGTGATTGAGGGGATGAAATAATGAAGCAGCCGAAATTGGAAGGGTTGAGACAAAATATAAAAGACAAGGACCGGGAAATTATCCGTCTTTTAAATGAGCGTGCGCAGATTTCCGTCCAAATTGGTGAGGTTAAAGGACAGGAAGGAATCCAGGTGTATAACCCTGCTCAGGAAGCTAAAGTTTATAACTATTTGCAGGAGCTGAATTCCGGGGCGCTGCCGCCAGCGGCAATCAAGGCGATTTACCGGGAAATTATTTCCGCATCGCGCAATTTGCAGAAGCCGACAACGATTGCTTTTCTGGGGCCGGAAGCATCATTTTCCCATTTGGCATCACGCCTGCACTTTGGAGAATCCAGTTCTTTTTTCCCCCAGAGCGGAATTGCCCGTGTTTTCGATGAAGTGGAAAAATGTTCCGTGGATTGGGGTGTCGTTCCCGTGGAAAATTCTCTGGAAGGTTCCGTTAATGTGACACTGGACAGATTAATTTTGACTCCCCTGAAAATTCGGGCGGAAATTTATCTGCGCATCAGTCAGTGTTTAATTTCTTCCGCAAACAGCATTAAGGGAATTAAAAATATCTATTCCCACCCCCAGGCACTGGCTCAATGTCAGTCGTGGCTTAGAACGAATCTACCTAATTGCACGCTGGGCGAAATGGAGAGTACGGCCGCCGCAGTTCAAAGAGTACGGCGAAAAAAGACGGAGGCGGCAATAGGCAGTTCACTTGCTGCCCAGTGCTATGGTTTGAACATACTGGCAGAGGGTATTGAGGATAATCCTTCCAATATGACTCGGTTTTTAGTAATCGGCAGAGGTGAAGGGCTGGCTACCGGCAATGATAAAACTTCTTTGATATTTGCTACACACGATTCACCCGGATCGCTGCATCGCGCCCTGTCGTCATTTGCCGGGCGCAAGATTAATTTATCCAAAATAGAATCGCATCCCGTAAAAGAAAGATTGTGGGAATATCTTTTTTTTGTGGATGTGATCGGTCATATAAATGATAAAGCAATAAAAAGCTGTCTTGAGGAGCTCAAAGAGAAGACAACTTATTTGAAAATTTTAGGATCATACCCCAAAACGGAAGGCGGATTATGATTTGTATCCCGGTTACGGCAAAAACAAACAAAGAGGCGCTGCAGGAAATTAAGAGATGTTGCGCTTTTGCCGATTTTCTTGAATTGAGAATGGATTTGATTGCCGATGGAAATGTGAGAGATTTGATAGCAGCTATTCGCAGCACTGCGGACTCGGTCGGAATAATTGTTACCTGCCGGAAAAAGGAAGAGGAGCTTTCAGCAAATGAATTGCCGAAAGCCAAATCCATAATAAAAGATAGAGGAATCTTGAAAATGGATTTGCTGAAAAAAGCAATCGATTTGAAAGCAGACTTTGTTGATATTGAACTTACCGAGGGCAAGGTCGCAATTGGTGAGCTTCGCGATTATTGCGCAAAGCAAGGAGACGTAACCGGAATAATCGTTTCCTATCATGATATTAAAAAAACACCTTCGGTTACCAAACTTCAAGAAATATTTCATAAGTGTTTGGAACACGATGCCGCTGTTGTAAAAATTGTCACTTTCGCCAAAAGCACGGAAGATAATCTGAAGGTTCTGGGCATGATTCCTTACGCGCAAAAGCATTCTCAGAAAATCATTGCCATGTGTATGGGGGACGAAGGACGCATCAGCCGAGTTGCAGCGCCATTTCTGGGCGCGTATTTGAGTTTTGCCGCGCTGGATTCTGATGCTCAATCAGCGCCGGGACAGCTGACCGTGCGCCAGATGAAGCAGATCAATAATCTGCTCCAAGGTAATCGCCCCGATAAACCTGCGGTCGCGCTTTCTTCAGAACATGATTTGCAGAATTATGTATTGCTGGGGAATCCGGTAGCGCAGAGTCTCTCTCCGCTGATGCACAATGCCGCGCTGAAGGAGATGGGTATCGACGGGCACTACAATGCTTTTTGTGTTTCTGACCTGGAGTCGGCCATTTCCGGCATAAAAGGTATGGATATTCGCGGCGCCAGTTTGACTATTCCCTATAAAGTTTCCGTGATGGAATATCTCGACGAAATTCATGAGGACGCGCTGAATATTGGAGCGGTAAATACAGTCGTTAACAGCAATGGCCGCCTGGTGGGCTACAACACAGATTGGCTTGGTCTGATGCTGACGCTCAAAGAGCTGATGCCGGTTAAAGATCAAACGTTTGTAATAATTGGCGCTGGTGGAACGGCGAGGGCCGCGGTTTATGGAATAATGAAAGAAGGCGGGTTGCCGATAATTGTCAATCGAACGATAGCTAAAGGTAAGATTCTTTCGAATAAATTCAACTGCCCGTTTTATTCTCTCGCCGATCTGGGAAAGCTTAAGGCCAATTGCCTGATCAACACAACGCCTATAGGCATGTATCCGCATCCTGATCAAACGCCTGTGGAATCGTCATTACTGGCCGGATACAAGTGTGTTATAGATGTCATCTATAATCCTCTGAAAACAAAGCTTCTGCGCGATGCTGAAGTACAGGGTTGCCGTATCGTCTCCGGCCTGGATATGTTTGTTCATCAGGGGGCCCAGCAAATCAAACTGTGGACAGGAATTGAGCCGTCCAGCGCACTCATGGAAAAAGTTATTAGGGAGAGGTTAGGAGAAATTGAAGGCTGAAGCAAAATTTGGGGAAGTATCCTCTACAGTATCCGTTCCCGGTTCAAAAAGCCTTACTCAGCGAGCTCTGATTGCTGCGGCGCTGGCTCAAGGCAATTCATTTATTAGCCATGCCCTTGTTGCGGAAGACACGCTGCATCTGATATCCGGCTTGCAAGCTTTGGGAGCCGGGATTGAATCCGCCGACGGAGGCTATTTGGTTTCGGGTACGGCAGGTGTATTAAAAAATAACGGCAAAGACATATTTCTGGGATATAACGGCACGGCGTTGCGCTTTCTTACGGCAATGGTCTGTCTGGGACGAGGCAAATATGTTTTGACTGGCGAGAAACGTCTGTGCGAAAGGCCTGTGGGAGCGTTGGTTGGAGCGCTTCAGAGCATGGGTGTTGATATTTACTGCAATAACAATTGTCCACCGGTGGAAATAATGGCCAGTGGTCTTGCCGGCGGAAAGATAACGCTCAAGGATATTGAAAGCTCTCAGTATGTCTCTGCGCTGCTTCTTTGCGCTCCTTACACAACCAATGGAATTGAGCTGATGCTGCAGGGCGATATTGTTTCCGCTCCTTATATCGATCTGACAATCTCGGTGATGAAGGATTTCGGTGCTAATATTTTTGAGAGCGGAAGTAATCAGTATAATGTCAATGCGGGTAAAATTTATTCCGGACGTGAATATCGTGTTGAAGGTGATGCTTCCAGTGCATCCTATTTTTTTCTGGCCGCGGCACTTTTGAAAAAGGTGATACGAGTCAACGGCATTAGCAGGCAAAGTAAACAGGGAGATATCCGACTGCTGGATATTCTCGAAGAGCTCGGTTGCAAGGTATTGGCGGGAGAGAATTGGGTGGAGGCGGCAGGTAATGATCTTATCGAAGGTGATTTGATTTTCGACTTAAACGACATGCCGGACATGTTGCCCACGCTGGCGATACTGGCAGCTTTTCGTAAAGGGCAGACGCTAATTACTAATGTGGCTCATTTGAGGATTAAAGAAAGTAACCGTTTGGCCGCAATGGCAACAGAGCTTAATCGGATCGGTGTTAAAGCCGAGGAGCTGCCGGACGGACTCATGATTAAAGGTGGAAAGCCGGCGGCGGCAAGCATTCAAACCTATAATGATCATCGTATTGCCATGAGTTTTGCCATTGCCGGATTGGCTGTTCCGGGGATTGAAATCTCTGACAAAAAATGCGTGGATAAATCATTTCCCGATTTTTGGAAGGAGTTAAAGAAAATATGAAAGTCATCCTGATCGGTTATCGGGCAGCAGGTAAAACAACTGTGGGAAAGTTGCTTGCGATGCTGTTAAAAGTTCCTTTTTATGATTCCGATTCTGTTGTGGAAGAGATTGTCAATGCTCCGGTTAAAAATATTGTTGCCCATCGTGGATGGGAATATTTTAGGAAAAAGGAAACTGAAGCAATTCAATTATTGTCGGCGAAAGGTGACTGTGTTATTGCTACTGGCGGCGGCGTTGTTCTCAACGCGGAAAACGTTAAGTTATTAAAGCAAATGGGAGTGATTGTCTGGCTCAATGCGCCGATAAAAGATATTATTGATCGGCTAAATGAAGATGCGCAAAATAATGCAGCGCGGCCGCAATTTACAACAGATGATCTTGCCCAGGAAACCATGGACATTTTTGCAGAGCGATTGCCTTTATATAAAAAGGCTGCTGATTTTATGGTAGGCACGGCAGGAAAAAGCACTCCGCAGATTGCCGAAACAATTTATCACTATTTGCTGGAATCGGGTAAAGTGGCTAATACCAAGTTGCTTTCAAAAACTAAAATATAAAGTTTTGAAAGCTTACTTGGTATTATGCCCGGTAAATAAACCTTTTAGTGCTTGATAGCTACTTGGTATAAAATTAGTAAAAGCAAAAATTAAAGGGACCAGGAGTAATTTATGGCCGGAAATCAAATTGGCAGTATCTTTCGCGTAACAACCTGGGGAGAGTCGCATGGTGCCGCGCTGGGGGCAGTTGTGGATGGATGTCCTGCGGGGCTTGAACTTGCTGAAGTTGATATTCAAAATGCTTTGGACCGCAGAAAGCCTTCAAGCGCTGTTTCTTCAACAGCAAGGCACGAGCAGGACAAGGTAGAAATCCTCTCCGGAGTATTTGAAGGTAAAACGACCGGTACTCCTATTTCTCTGCTGATCAGAAATGCTGATGCAGACTCTTTAGTATATGACGAATTAAAAGAAGTTTTTCGCCCCGGTCAGGGGGATTATACATATCTTAAGAAATACGGCATCCGCGATTGGCGAGGAGGCGGAAGGGCTTCAGGCAGAGAAACCGCTGCCCGTGTAGCAGCCGGAGCCATTGCCGAAAAAGTGATTGCTGTCGCGCGCATGGAAGTTATTGCCTATACACAGGAAATCGGTGGAAGTGAAATTGACCGCGCCAAAATTCCAGCGGGTAAAGATTTGCGTTCCAAAGTGCGCGAAAACATCCTTTTTTGTCCCGATTCAGATGCTGCCGCGGCGATGGTAAAGAAGCTGGCAGCGGCAAGAGAAGAAGGAGATTCCCTCGGCGGGGTTGTTGAAGTTGTCGTACGTGGTTGCCCTGCCGGTTTGGGCGAGCCGGTTTTTGATAAGATTGATGCCGAACTGGCCAAAGCTTTAATGAGCATCGGTTCGGTAAAGGCTGTGGAAATTGGAGAAGGCTTTGCAGTCGCCGCGATGAAAGGATCTGAGGCTAATGATCAAATGTCGCCTGATGGCTTTAGTACAAATCATGCCGGCGGCATACTGGCGGGGATTACGACAGGCCAGGATATTGTGATAAGGGTTTATTGCAAACCGATCCCCTCCATCGCTAAAACGCAGCAGACAGTAGATTTCAAAGGAGTTCAGCGGACAATTTCAGTTCAAGGCCGGCATGATAATTGTGTATTACCGCGGATAGTGCCGGTATGTGAGGCGATGGTCAATATAGTTTTGGCTGATCATTGGCTGCGTCAAAGGGCGGCAAAATTATGAAAGATATAACCGTAGGAATAATTGGCGGAACCGGAGGCATGGGTCGCTGGTTTGCTGATTTGCTGCAAAAGGAAGGTTATCCCGTTCACGTCTGGGGAAGAAAATCAGCAATGACTATCAATGAGCTGACGGTTCTGTGCAATGTCATTGTCATTGCCGTGCCGATTTCCGCCACAGCGGCAATGATTGAAAAAGTTGGGGCATTGGTGTCGGAAGGTTCTCTTTTAATGGATTTAACCTCGCTCAAAAAAGAACCTGTGGAACTGATGCTGGCCAATTCATGGGCTGATGTTATCGGTTGCCATCCTCTTTTTGGGCCGGGGGTTGGCGACGCCTCAGGAGGAAACGTTATTTTATGCAAGGCCAGAGGGAGGAAGTGGATTGGGTGGCTCAGAAATATTCTGGAAAAGAACGGATTGGTGGTTACGGAGGAAACTCCGGAAGAACATGATAAAATTATGGCGATAGTTCAGGTGCTCAATCATCTCAACACAATCTCTCTAGGGTTGACACTTGCAGAGACGGGCATATCCCTGGGAAAAATCAGTAAATACACGACGCCGATATTTCAAACAAAACTGAGGATTATCAAAAAAATCTTTACCGAGAGTCCGGGGCTTTACGCGGATATTATTGCCAATAATCCTGATACCGATAAAATATTGAAATTATATGAAAAAAGTCTTGCTGATATCCGGAAGATATTGAAATCCGGTAATGCAGCAAAATTAAAAGGTGCTCTGGCTCAGGCCGCAAAAACACTATTTTATACCAAGTTGCTTTCAAAAAATAAACTATAAATTCTTGAAAGCTTACTTGGTATTATGCCCGGTAAATCAACCTTTAATGAGACTCACTGAAAACGAACGAAGGGAAGTTTGAAGCGCTAGTCGAATTATCCCACGTGCGAAGCTAAGTAGGGCTAATGTTTGATAGCGACTTGGTACTAACAAATCAACTTTACCCCTCTCCGGTTTTTCCTTTTGATTTTTAAAAAACTTAGTGTATCTTAAATGAACTCTGACAATCAGGAGGGGGATTTCTTGGAAGAAAAAATAAATAAAGTAGCTCAAATGATTGATAAGGCAGGTAGAATTGTCGTTTTTACCGGCGCGGGTGTAAGCACGGAATCAGGCATTCCTGATTTTCGCAGTCCCGGCGGGCTCTGGAGCAAATTTGATCCGGACGATTTTACCATTGACAAATTCCTGAATTCCGCGAAGACGCGACAGAAAATGTGGAAGCTCCTCCTGGATGGCGGGCTGATGGCAGATGCTGCACCCAATGCCGCACATCTGGCCATAGCCAAACTGGAAAAGATTGGCAAGCTTAGTTGCGTAATCACGCAGAATGTTGATAATCTGCACCAGAAAGCCGGCAACGATCCTGCGCACGTCCATGAATTGCATGGCAATATGCAATGGCTTATTTGCCTGGAGTGCGGGCAAAAATATCCACTAGAACTTTTAACAAAAAATATACCATCTGTTGATTATGTGCCTGACTGTAAGAAATGCGGCGGTATCCTGAAACCGGATGTTATTTTTTTTGGCGAGGCATTGCCTCAAAATGTTTTATCGATAGCAACTCATGAATCGCAGGAATGTGATCTGTTTATTGTCATCGGCTCATCTCTGGTTGTTTATCCAGCTGCCAATATGCCTCTTTACGCGAAGCGATCCGACGCGGGGATAGTTATTATTAACCTGGGCGAGACCCAGCAGGATGATATAGCCGATGTAATTATTGACCATTCCGCCGGTGATTCAATGACAAAAATTATGGAAAGACTGAAGGCTAAAGGATTGGATGCGCGGGGCGAAGCAGCGCCCCACAAAATATCCTAACAGTCTTCGGTCTTCAGCCTATGGAGCTTTTTTATGTGCCTGATTCTATTTGCCTATAAGGTTCACCCATCCTACAATTTAATTTTAGCCGCTAATCGCGACGAATTCTATGAGCGGCCTTCATCCCCCGCTGATTTCCGGGAAGATGCGCCGCAAGTGCTTGCCGGTCGCGATCTTCAAGAAGGTGGCACCTGGATGGGGATTGACCGCGCCGGAAGATTTGCGGCAATTACTAATTATCGTGATCCTGCCTCCTGGAAAAATATTGCTCCATCGCGCGGAGAGCTTGTCAGTTCTTATCTTTGCGGCAATCAAAGTCCAGATGAATATTCAGATAAAATATCCCGGCAGGCTCAACTTTATAATGGCTATAATTTGATTCTTGGAGATCGCCATGACCTGCTTGCTTATTCCAATCGCGGGGAAAAGCAAAAACTCAAACCCGGGATTTATGGCCTCAGCAATCATCTGCTCAATACTCCCTGGCCAAAAGTATCCCGTGGTAAAAAGCTGCTCAAAGCCGCGCTTAATAAGAAAGGCGCTGAATTAGAAGATAAATTATTTGCTCTGCTTTTGGATCGTAAAATCCCAGCCGACGATAAATTGCCGGATACAGGAATAGGGATGGAATGGGAAAGGGTATTGTCTTCAATATTTATCTCCAGCCCCTTTTACGGCACACGTTCTTCGACAATTATGCTTATCGGTAAAAACGGGCGAATAAAGTTTGTGGAAAAAGTTTTTGATGGTCAGCCTAAGGAGTGGGTGACAAGCAGCTTTTCGTTCGCAAGAGAAAGGAGTGTAGAATGAAAGTAGTTTATTCCGAAGA
>Ga0007800_10000401_pt1 | contig 17378 bp, 16 predicted proteins | sample CryBogmetaGMA14M_FD_60366 | JGI IMG/M metagenome (GOLD analysis project Ga0007800, IMG submission 60366) | Freshwater microbial communities from Crystal Bog, Wisconsin, USA - MA14M | ecosystem: Environmental > Aquatic > Freshwater > Lake | place: Crystal Bog, Wisconsin, USA | collected 2009-07-06 | reverse complement strand
TAGTGCAGAGATACGTTCGCCAATTTCTTCGGGTGAATGAAAGTTATGTTTAAATTCAAGCCATTCACTTTCCGCAGGAAGTTTAACCAATTCATTGACTAATGTTGTTAGTTCTTGAGTCCAGTAGGTCGGGTTAGCGATAGCGTAACCCGACATTTTACGCGAATGTGTCGGGTTACGGCTATCGCCTAACCCGACCTTGGCTTATATTTTGTCCTATGGGAATGATAAATGAATTTGATTATTTTACCTCATTGATATTTAATGTGTAATTTTGGCATTATGCTTTTCTTTTGGTTCATTCTTCAATATGGCTATTATGAAAACATTCAATAAAATATTACTTGCCGCCTTGTTGTCTTTGTTTTCACTGATTGGTCAAGCGGATATATATCTAATATATGATCTTGAGTCCGGATGTGTAAAAACAAGACTTAACTATCAATCAATTAACGACTATATACAAAAAAGTAAAGAAAGTTTTGGGAATGATTTTACCGTTATTTTAGAGCCAAAAGCTTTTAATAGTGGTGTCGGACAAATGGCTAGAATTAAGCTCAATCGTAATGGCAAAGTTTATTCACCTATTGTATTTGAGGGAGATGCCAATGGGTGTGCAGCAGTAGTTAAAAACGCGCAGAAAGAAGATCAATTACAAAAGACTGGTAGTCAGGAAGATCAAAAAGAGATTGATACATCAAATGCCAAAGTAGAGCAGCAACCCAGACAAACTGGTGTCTATTGGGCAGCTTCTTTTGACGCCATCGCAGCAGGTATGGAGCGATGCCATCAGTTCAGCACACCGAACCTGGAAAACCAACGAGATAAGCTCATAAAAAAATATGGCAGCGATTTAAAAGACATAAAAATCATCGGTCAGAAGGACGGATCGCATGTTTTTGTCGCCAACAGGCATGATCAAGCGACGGGGGAGGATGTAAGGTATGCCTATTTTGATTCACTTGCCGCTTGTGATTCATATCAGGACCAGGTTTTTAATGTCCATCCCCAAGAACAGCCAATAATCAAGCAAGATGCTAATCGCAAGGCGAACGATGCAGCTAAGGGCGCAGTTATACAAGAGGTAAGGGATGAAATGGACAAGGAAGAAGAGCAGGTACAAAAGGCAGTTAATCAGAAAGATCAAAAGCAGATTGAAAAGGCTGGAACAAGGCATGAAGAACAAGTGGGGGGAGAGGTAAAAACTGGTTGGATAGCAGTTTTAGAACGGTATTTGCAATCAAAAGGTATGATTACGTTGGTAATTATTGTTATCGGTGCTTTCGCTATGTTACTAATCGTTATAACAGCAGAGAAGAATACTGGAGTAACAAAAAATACCAAAGAAAAATTGAGTACTGAAATTATCGAAACTTTCAATGGAAAATATTCGGACTACTCGACGCAAGAGTTGCTGGATATCTGGCAAACAAAAGGCACACGTGATAAAAATGATTTCGAAGCGGTTCATCAAATATTAGTTGAGCGGGGAGTTGATTTATATCCACAAAAAGAAAAAATAGGTAGCATAAATTTTGCTGAAACCAATCTGATGCAAGACTCAGAACAAAGGCCGATTGCAGAGATATCAAAAGTAAATATAAAAAATAAAGGAATTGAATTTCTGATAACCCCGGCTGAGGCGCCAAAAAGAGTCGGATGTTTTTTTATTGCCCTTATGCTATTCGCATTTGCTGGATTTATTGTTTTCAACGATGATCAAGGCATTAATAAACTAACTGGCTTTGCTTCGCTGATTGGTATCAGTGGACTAGTGGCACTTTTTTTTACGTGGCAGGATGGGCGTCCTGAAAAACATAAGATAGAAAGAAAGTTTCGGGTTTACAAAGATTCAATTGAGTTACCAGAAAAAACAATTAAGAAGGATGCTATTGATAGATTTATCATCAGAAATGGGATTACAAAGAAAGCATCATTCAGCTCTATCAATACTATTCCTCTCATCATGGCTATAGATGGAAATCGTGATGTGGCAATGGGAATGGCAATCGGAAATGCCATTGCAGAAGAACGCCAAAACAGCTTAGCTAATATATGCTACTCGGTTGAGGTTGAGACCGAAGGCCAAGCTTTTAAATTGGCAGCAGGATTGCACGAAATTTCCGCATTTGCCATTCTTAAAGACATTGGACGTATTATGGAAATGAATACAACTGGCTAAGCCGCGGGAATTACCCCCTCTTTTTTGCTTAAGCAAATCAATGGTCAGACTCCACTGATTTGAAAATCGATGGGGTCAGACTCTAATACTGCTACCTTAAAAATTTAACTATTGTTAATCAGAGTGTTGCACATGATTCGGAAAATAGGGGTCTGGTCTTTAATTATTATTCCCTTCACAATAAATCGCTCCATGTATCCGCAATAATAAATCAACACGGTTTCATAACTGCTTGAATACTTACCCTCTTTAAGATTTAATAAATTCAATGGTCAGTGGATACTTATAGTCTTCGCCTTTACTTGATCTAATTGCCGCAACCAGACAAAAAACCAAATTAATCATGGCGTTCTCCGTTAAGTTTTTTCAATAAGCTATCCATCATTATTTTATTTTGTTCTTCAGTTGTAGCAGGCATTGAAATGTTAAATCGTTTCGCATCATTCAATAATTCGCCATACCACTGATAGCCACCTAACCGCATAGCCTTATAAAGTGGCAGCTCTCCATTAAAATAGCTAAAAATTATTTTTCTTTTTGCTTCAACTATATCGGGGATACCTGAAGTAAGCTCATTTCTTTTTGAGCGTGTCACTACGGCAACTTCTCTACCATTTCTAGTAATCGATACATCATCAGAATTGATAATATCAAGAAGTTCACCAAAATTTTGTTTTGCTTGTGTTGCCGTAAATGTTCTCATATATTACTAACTTTATCCAAGTTGTCCATATTGTTCATATTATGGCAATATTTAATAAGCTGTCAATTTTTCAAGCAAGCGGCTTTTGATTGCCAAGATTCTGTAATCAGCTACAATATTTTCATGCAAAAAAACATTGATCTACATAAACAGCTTTTTAGTAACCTATCTGATGCCGATAACGAACAAATAGATCGTGCGTTGGCGATTGTCTCGCGTATTCCTGAAGACCCCCATTATCATCGCCCCTCAGGTGTTGAGGTGGCTACCATTTTAAGGGATTACAATGTCGATTTTAAAACCCTGCTGGCGGCCATTTTAAGTGATTCCCGTTTGTCGCAGTTAAAGCCGCCGCCTGATATTAAGGAACAGTTTGGCGAAACGGTTGCGGCATTGGTAAACGATGTTAACTGGTTGAATAAATTGACTGTTTATTCGCTGGAAATGGCAAAAAAGCCCAGTGAAGCGGAAACGTTACGGCGCATGCTTTTGTCCATGACGCAGGATGTCCGGGCTGTATTAATCAAGCTGGCTTACCGGATTCATCGGTTACGAAATTTACCGAAAGAGTCGTATGAGATGCGTCTTTTTATATCCAGAGAAACGCTGGATATCTATGCGCCCATTGCCAACCGGTTAGGTATTCATCAGTTTAAATGGGAGCTTGAGGATTTGGCTTTCCGGTATTTAGAGCCGCAAGCGTATCTCCAAATTGCCAAGTCCCTTGCCAATAATCGGGCGCAACGGGAAAACTGCATTAATGGTTTTACTGAACTGTTACAAAAACACCTCGCCGAAGAAAATATTCCCAGTATCTGTTATGGCCGTCCCAAGCATATTTACAGTATTTGGAAAAAAATGCAGAAGAAACAACTAGGCATTGACCAGTTGTATGACCTGTTGGCCGTGCGCGTGATTGTCGATAATGTGACCCATTGCTACACGGTACTGGGCGTTGTTCATAGTTTATGGCAATACATTCCCAAAGAATTTGATGATTATATTGCCAACCCCAAAGAAAATGGCTATCAATCCCTGCATACCGTTATTTTAGACCCGCATGGCAATCGTATTGAGGTGCAAATCAGGACTCAGGAGATGCATGATTATGCAGAGCTTGGCGTTGCCGCGCACTGGGCCTATAAAGAAGGTGGCAAACAAACGGCTGCAATGGAAAAAAGCGTTGCCACTTTACGCAAGTTGCTGGAAGAAAAGCACGGCGACGAGACCTTGAGCGATGATTTTCGTAGTGAGTTATTTAACGACCGGGTTTATGTGTTAACGCCCGCCGGACAATTGATTGATCTGGTAAAAGGTTCTACACCGCTGGATTTTGCTTATGCTGTTCATAGTGAAATAGGCCACCGTTGCCGTGGCGCAAAAATAAACGGTCGTATTGTGCCGCTGACCTACACCTTAAAGTCCGGCGAACAAGTAGAAATTTTAACCGCTAAAGAGAGTGCGCCCAATCATAATTGGATAGATCCGAATCTGGGTTATTTAAAATCATCACGGGCTATTAGCCGGGTAAAAAGCTGGTTTAGAAATCAGCAACAAACGGAAAATATAGCACGGGGTAGAGCCATTCTGGACAGGGAAAGCAAGCATCTGGGATTAAAGGCGCTGAACATGGTCGACATGCTTAGCTATTTTAAGCAACCCAATACCGATGCGTTGCTGGAGGCCATTGGTCGCAGCGATATTAACAGCCGTCAGCTGGCCGGTTATTTAAAAATACCCGAACTGGAAGACTTGCCCGTTAATGTCCCACCGAAAAAGCTTTCGACAAAATCGGTGGTTTCGGTTGCCGGCATTGATAATGTGCAAACCTCTTTTGCCCACTGTTGTTCACCGGTATTGGGTGATGACATTATTGGTTATATTTCCCACCATCATGGCATTACCGTTCACCACGTCCACTGTAAAAACGTCACGCATCTGAGCATTGAAAAACAGGCGCAACTGATTCCGGTAGAATGGGGCGCAAAAAAGGCCAGCCATGCTGTGCCTATTGTGATTCAGGCTTTTAATGCCCAGAATTTACTCAATAATGTATCGCAACTATTGGCGCAGTCGAAGATTCATATTTTTAGTGCGGCACTGGATACCCATCCGGATTTTTCTGCCACGTTAAATTTGACCATTCAAATAGAAAATACCGATCAACTAAGTCAGGTGCTTAGTAAAATAAATTGTGTGCCCAATATAACGGAAGTCAGACGTAAAACTTGACGAGATGCGGGGCATCAGACTGAGGCCTGCACTTTCATCCCTACAGGAAACCCGATGAACGGGGTAAAATAGCCCATCCGGTTTTAGGCCTTTAGCCTTGTACCTATCTCCTTTAACCTTGCACCTTAAATCTTATGCCACAACAAACACAAAAACGCCTGATTCTGGTTGACGGCTCTTCCTTTTTGTTTCGCGCTTATCACGCGATTCCACCCTTAACAAATCCTCTGGGTGAGCCTACCAATGCCATTTATGGCGTATCCAACATGTTGCGCAAATTGATAGCCGAGTATCACAGTGACTACATCACGGTGGTTTTTGACGCGCCCGGAAAAACCTTTCGTAATGACCTTTATGATCAATATAAAGCGCACCGGCCACCGATGCCTGACGATTTGCGTGTTCAAATAGAGCCTTTGCACCATCTGATTCGGGCCATGGGTTTGCCGTTAATTATGGAGTCCGGCGTAGAAGCGGATGATGTGCTGGGTGCGCTGGCGCAACACGCGGAGCAGCAAGGTTTTAAGGTCATTATTTCCACCGGTGATAAAGACATGGCGCAACTGGTCACTGACCATATTGTTCTGGAAAATACCATGACCAACACGCGCATGGATATTCAGGGTGTTATCGACAAGTTTGGTGTTAAACCGGAACAGATTGTTGATTATTTGGCCTTGATGGGCGATACCAGCGACAACATTCCCGGCGTTCCCAAAGTGGGTCCAAAAACAGCCGCAAAATGGTTGGAACAGTATCAAACCCTGGAAAATCTGGTGGCTAATGCTGACAAAATTACCGGTAAAATTGGCGAGAATCTTCGTGCCAGTCTGGATCAACTGCCTATAGCCAAACAACTGACGACGATCAAGTGTGATCTTGATTTACCTTACGGCATGGACGATTTAAAACGTCAACCTGTCAATACTGACGAACTTAAAAATCAGTTAGCCGGGTTAGGCTTTTTATCGTGGTTTAAAATGTTGGATAACCAGACAGACGCCATCGTTGTTGTTGAAGAAGATGCAAAGCCTGCCCTTATTGAATCCACTTACGAAACGATATTAACCCGGCAGCAGTTTAATCAATGGCTTGAACGACTCGAAAAGGCCGAGCTGTTTGCTTTTGACACAGAAACCACCAGCCTTGATTACAGCAAAGCAGAAATTGTCGGAGTATCCTTTGCGGTAACACCAGGCCAAGCGGCCTATATACCCTTGGCGCATCATTATACCGGCGCACCTGATCAGCTAAACCGTACCGAAATTCTGGAAAAACTACGCCCGCTTCTTGAAAATCCGGATAAAGCCAAGCTGGGGCAAAACCTCAAATATGACACGCATGTGTTGGCCAATCACGGCATAACACTGCGGGGTATCGCTCATGACACCATGCTGGAATCTTATGTATTAAACAGTACGGCAACCAAACATAATATGGATGACCTTGCCAAAGAATATTTAGGCGTAACGACTATTCATTATGAAGACGTTGCCGGCAAGGGAGCCAAACAAATCCCGTTTCAAGAAGTAGACATCGAACAAGCGGGGCCTTATGCAGCTGAAGATGCGGACATTACTTTGCAACTGCATCAAGTGTTAATGACCAAGCTGCAACAGCACCCTTCCCTGCTTGCCTTGTATTCGGACATAGAAATACCGCTGATCAGTGTGCTTGCCCGTATTGAAAGCAATGGCGTATTGATTGATACGGCCATGCTGTCTCAGCAAAGTTTGGAATTGGCCGGTCATATTGTCGCTCTTGAACAACGGGCTCATGATCTCGCCGGACATACCTTTAATTTAGGTTCGCCCAAACAAATTCAGAACATTCTCTACGACGAACAAAAGATTCCTGTTATCAAGAAAACGCCTAAAGGCCAGCCATCAACCGAAGAATCAGTGCTGCAAGAATTGGCTTTAGACTATCCGTTGCCCAAGCTGATTTTGGATTACCGTAGTTTAAGCAAACTAAAATCGACTTATACCGATAAACTGCCGCAGCAGGTTGATGACAAAACGGGGCGTATACACACCTCCTATCATCAGGCGGTAGCGGCTACCGGAAGATTGTCTTCTTCCAATCCCAACTTGCAAAACATCCCCATCCGCAGCGAAGAGGGACGCAAGATACGACAGGCCTTTATTGCCCCGCAAGGTTATAAAATCGTGGCGGCTGATTATTCGCAAATTGAACTGCGCATTATGGCGCATTTATCCGCTGATGCCGGTTTGCTAAAGGCCTTTAGCGCGGGCGAGGATGTTCACCGAGCGACAGCGGCGGAAGTATTTGGCGTTGCCTTGGATCAAGTCACCACTGATTTGCGTCGTTCGGCAAAAGCGATTAACTTTGGCCTGATTTACGGCATGTCTTCTTTTGGCTTGGCCCAACAACTTGGTTTGTCACGTAGTCAGGCGCAATCGTATATAGATTTATATTTTACGCGTTATCCGGGCGTTAAAAATTATATGGACAATATTAGAGAACAGGCCCGTGAACAAGGTTATGTTGAAACTTTATTTGGTCGCCGTTTGTATTTACCGGAAATAAAATCACGCAATGCAGCTCGTCGCCAATATGCCGAACGCACGGCCATTAATGCGCCCATGCAAGGCACAGCGGCTGACATTATTAAACGCGCCATGATTAAAACTGATCAGTGGTTACTGGAAGACAAACCGGATGCAAAAATGATTATGCAAGTTCACGATGAACTGGTATTTGAAGCGGCAGAAGATCAGGTCGACCACTATAGCGCTATTATTAGAAACATGATGAGTTCAGCCGCTGATTTGAATGTACCGCTGATTGTTGATATAGGCGTGGGTAATAACTGGGACGAAGCGCATTAATCATTTTAATGTTGATGAAACTTTTCTTTCATCCTGAAGTCATAGAAACCGCAATACCTTATGGGTGTTGAATCAGCCGTCCTCCCTCAGTTAATCGGCTGATTACTCTTAAAACCCCAAAATATTTTTAATACGTTGGGGTTTTTTTTGTTTAAGCGCTTATTCTAATTCAGGTTCAGAGAACTCAACCGGCTTAAACAAAAGATCAAGTGCCTTATGTACCTCATCAATACCCATTTTTTTCAACGATGAAAACAACTGTATCGTCAATGGAAAGTTAATATCAACAAGCTCTTTTTGAACTTGTAACAAGGTATTTTTTGCGGCGCCATAGTTTAATTTATCGGCTTTGGTTAACAATATATGTAACGGCAAACCGGTATGCTGACACCATTCAATCATCTGCCAGTCAAATTCGGTTAAAGGATGACGTACATCCATCACTAATATGATTCCACACAATGACTTGCGTTGGGTTAAATATTTTTCCATTAGCTCATGCCACTTTTTCTTGACCGCTACAGGAACTTTGGCGTAACCGTAACCCGGTAAATCGACAAAGCGTTCAGTTGCATTAATTTCAAAAAAATTAAGCATTTGGGTTCTACCCGGAGTTTTACTAATTCTGGCTAAACCGTGCTGCCGGGTTAACGTATTAATTGCACTCGACTTGCCTGCATTTGAGCGTCCTGCGAACGCCACTTCCCTGCCCTGATCTTCAGGTGTATCTTTAAGATCCGGTGAACTGTTAATAAATTTTGCTTGGTGATAAACTGGGTTCATCGTTGCCTCGCTTAAGCTTGCTAATTAGGGTAAAATCTGGCTACACCTTGCAGCCTGCATACATACATTAAAGGCTACCGTAAAATGACTACTTTATTCCAAAGGGGAAACCAATGAAAAAAAAACTGCTGGCACTTTCACTAGCCCTGGCGTTTACCAGTACTTCAGCTATTTTACATGCAGAGGGCACTATTAGAGCAGGAAAAGAAAAAGCCGCCGCTTGTATCAGTTGTCACGGAGACACTGGTAACAGCCTGGTATCAACTTTCCCCAAGCTTGCACAGCAGCATTCTTCCTACCTGATAAAACAGCTACAGGCCTTTAAAACCGGTGCACGTAAAAATCCCATGATGTCTGCCATAGCGATGGGATTATCTGATGCTGACATGGTTGATATCGCAGCTTACTACGCTGCACAAAAAGTTTCAGCTAACGAATTGCCGATTTTAGATGATGATGAGGATGAAAAACCTGCAACCACAGACGCTGAGAAAAAAACTGACGGCAAGGATCCCCTTCAAGCCATTATTGCCCAAGGCAGTGACCTGTACCGCAACGGCGACCTGTCCCGTGAAGTTTCCGCCTGTATCGCGTGTCATGGCCCTTTTGGCGAAGGCAACAAACCGGCAGCATTTCCGGCATTAAAATCACAACATGCTGATTATTTAATAAAGACACTCACCGATTTTAAAACCGACGCACGCAGTAATAATCCTGAAAACATGATGCACATGATTGCCAAAAAAATGACTGATGAAGAAATCAAAGCGGTTTCTTATCGTATATCGATGATGAAATAAGCTAAAACATTGGTTATCGAATCGTTACTTTTGTTATTGTTTTTATCTAAACTGCACGTTCATTGAGAACTTAACCATGCTTAAAAAAATTGCTCAAACCGGTCTGTTGGTCTTGTTGTTTTCCAGTTCTTTTCTGTTGAAAGCGGAGCCTGCAGCAGTGGGTTATGAAACCCTTGCACCCGCTCAGCCTACACAAAATCCGGCTAAAATTGAAATTATTGAGTTCTTTTGGTACGGCTGTCCACATTGCTACAGTTTTGAGCCTTTACTTGAAGAATGGGTCAAAAAGCTGCCAAAAAATGTTGAATTTATCCGCCAACCTGCGGCATTCAATGAACTTTGGAGCAAGCATGCCAAAGCTTATTACACTGCCGAAGCATTGGGTGTTGTTGATAAAGTTCATGCTGATTTATTTGATGCCGTGCAAAACAAAAAAGAAAGTCTCGATACTGAAGAAGCATTGGCCAAGTTTTTTGTAGCGCATGGCGTTACTGAATCCCAGTTCCATGAGGCCTACAATTCGTTTGTTGTCGACGCTAAAATGCGCCAATCGCCGTTAATGGCAACTCGTTACGGTATAACCGGAGTTCCTGCCGTTATTATTAACGGCAAATACAAAACGAATGGCCCCTTGGCGGGATCTCATGAAAAAATGATTGAGGTTATGAATCTTTTGATTAAGCAGGAAAGCAGTAAAAAATAATAGTAAGGGGAGCAATGAGTAGCTTGCTCCCCTTTTTATTTGCACGATGGATTTACCACATCAAATCATCAGGGATTTGATAATCTGCATAAGGATCGTCTTTAGTTTCAACGGTACTGGTAACTTGTTCATTATGAACAATAACACTGCCAGCATCACGTAAGCTTATTTTTTGGGCTACGTCAGACGAAACCACTTCATAACTTTCTCCCAGCTTTACAACAGCCAGCTTGCCACGAATAATTTGATCACGCATGATTTCAGAGACATACAGTGTCTTTACTTTATTATGATCATTAAAATGGAACGCTAATCCGTCCGCATCTTTAGGTTGCTTGTTGAGCTCTATTAACTGTTTAACTTGTGCAATTAGGTGTTTTTGCTCTTCTTGCTGCGTTCTTAATTGATTGAGTTCGCGGTCTCTATCAGCTTTTTCTGTTTGTGCTTTTTTAGCCAGCTCTTTAGCCTCATCAACCACGATTACATTATTCTTGCGTAGCTGTTGAGTTTGTTTAAGCTTATCGGATTTAACACTTTTAGCGCGAGCGGAACTCACCAAACCGGATTTTAATAATTGCTCCTGCAACGATAATTTTTGCTTGCTCATCACCTAATTCTCTTACGTTGTAATTTTGATAATTGTAGTTTATTTTTAAAAATGCGTCAGGAGTACCCGCTATTGATCTCTTTTACTTTTCAACAAGCAATGCAACTCACTATTATCATAACAGCTAAAGTACAACTAACAAGCCTGGAATTATTGTCGTTGTTTAATATTTATTTTGAAAATGGGCTAACGGAACTATTAAATAATGTTCAAATCACGCTCATGTAACTGCATGTTAATAATTTTAAGCGTGGCCAAAACACCAGAAAAAACCTGATTAGAATGCACCGCCCTGGTTTTGCGCAATTCATTGCCGCAAGCCCAAGTGATTACACACTCTGTTAAGGCATTGGTATGTCCACCCCGAGGAATCCTCACTTCGTAATCAACCAAGGCCGGTAATTTATAGTTATGCAGCGTCATCACCTTATTGATGGCATCTATAAAGGCATCAAATCCGCCATTACCAGAACCTGAAGCAATATGTTTGGTGCCCTTAACGTTAACCCGAACACTGGCCGTTGATTCTAAATCAAGACCGCTGGTAATAGAGCAGTTCAATAATTTTATATGTTGATAACTCTTGCTTTCCAGCACATCGGCAATAATAAAGGGCAAGTCATCGGTGGTGATAGTTTGTTTCGAATCACCCAGGCTGACGATTCGTTCCAGCACTTTTTTCTGATTTTCTTCGGAAAGATCAAGCTCCAAGAGTTCCAGATTTTTTTTCAGTGAAGCTTTGCCGCTCATTTTACCTAAAGCATAGCTTCGGGTACGAGAAAACCGTTCAGGGCCTAACTTGGTTTTATATAAGCCGCCCTTTTGATCGCCATCCGCATGAATCCCGGCAGTTTGTGTAAAAACATCAGCACCAATAATAGGGGCATTAGCCGCAACCCGTTTTCCGGAAAAATTTTCAACCATGTTGCTAACACGGACAATATGACTCTCATCAATAGCGAGCTGCATATTCATTTTATCGCGCAGTACCACGGCGACTTCAGCAAGTGAAGCATTACCCGCCCGCTCACCCAGGCAATTAACGGTGCAATGAATCGATCTTACCCCGGCACGAACAGCCGCCATCACATTGGCCGTTGCCAGTCCATAATCATTATGGGGATGAAAATCAAATTGCAGCTCAGGGTAACGAGTACACATATCACTCAGGTTTTTTAACACCTCTTCAGGCGACAAGACACCGAGGGTATCTGGCAGCATAAAATGTTTGATGCCCGAATAACGCAAGTTATCCATTAAAGCGTAAACATAGTCTGGACTGTCTTGATAGCCGTTTGACCAATCCTCCAGATAAACATTAACCTTCAGGCCTTTTTCCAGCGCGTAATTAACTGTTTGCAAAATATCGTCGGTATGACGGGCCAGCGTTTTGCCCAACTGTTCACGGCAATGTTTTTCGCTGCCTTTGGTGAGTAAATTAATAACCTCACCGCCCGTTTCCAAAATCCAGTCTACGCTTTTGGTATGATCAACAAAGCCGAGCACTTCAACGCAGCCGTTGAAACCTTCCTGTTTTGCCCATTGGTTAATGTTGGTGACGGCCTCTTTTTCACCTTCAGAGACCCGCGCAGAAGCAACCTCAATTCGGTCAACCCGAAGTGACAGCAACAACGCTTTGGCAATATTGACCTTTTCCGTGGGCGTAAAAGAAACGCCCTGCGTTTGTTCGCCATCACGTAAGGTAGTGTCCATTAGCTGGATGTGTCTTGAATTTGTAGACATGATTTTTGACTGTGTTTTCAAAGTAGCTTTTCGAGACTTTCCCTTAAAGGCGGCAGTCGATTTTCTATAACAACCCATATTTGCGGCAAATCCAAGCCCAAATAGTTATGAACCAATATATTTCTAAATCCCGAAAGCGCTTTCCAATTGACTTCAGGATGCTGCGCTTTTAATTCGTTGGATAATTTTTGTGTGGATTCGGCAAGCGTTTGTAAATTTCGAATAACCGCATCCTGCACCATTTGCGAGTTCATAAACACAAACTGATCGTATTCGGTGTACTTGTTAATTCGGTCGATACAATCAATAATGTGTTCAAGATAAATACTGTCATCTTTCATAATTGCAGGGCTTCGTTTAAAACCTGCGAATACAGGCGCGGATGCAGACTGGTTTTGGTGACTAAATCCACTTTGCGCTGCAACAAGGTCTGTAAATCCATTAACAGCTCGCCTAAATCAAACAAATCGTGCCCCTGTTCAAGCTCAACCAAAAAATCCACATCGCTGGCATCGCTAACCTCGTCCTTCGACATTGATCCAAATAAACGAATCGTTTTGACGCCGTGTTGTTTGGCCAGGTTTTTAATGGCCATTTGATTATCAGTAATTAGTTTATTCATTGCCGCATATTCCGTGTGGGTACGAAAAACATGTGCCCCCCCTACCTGGCTGATGACACCCAATACAATTATCGGATTTAAAAATCTTCACGGATTAATCCAGCTTGTTTGATAATTGATTGTAAAGTTCCGATTGGAATTTCTTTTTTAGCGCCAGGAACAATAACAATGCGATTCTCTTTACAGTATTTGTGATGATTGCCTTTTTGACTCACTTTTTCAAAGCCATGTGCCAATATTACGGCAATAATCTCTTTTGATGAAGGTAGGCCTAGGCATGTACTGAAAACTCGCCAAACATGAACTCGCCAACATCATTAAAATGTGTAAGTGACTGATCATCTTCTAAATAAAACTCAACCACTTCTTTTAAATTGCTCAAAGCCTAATCAATGCTTGTGCCAAAACTAAAGACTTCAATATTTAAACATTGCGAAACGTAATAATCACCTTCGCGGTAAATGATATATTTTAAGTTTTTCATGATTATGTTTTTCTAGACACCTTCGCCATGCTCCAAACGATCTGCAAGAATACGCAACGCCAAAGCTTCTATATTCATAATCGCTTGTTCACGGGTATTACCATAAACCATTGCACCTGATAAGGCTTCTATTTCAGCTAGCCAACGTCCATCCGTTTCTTGTTCCAATTCAATTTGATATTTTCTATACACGATCGTTGTTTCTTTTGAGCTTTTTTGCCGAATCGATAATTACATTAATACCGTGTTTACATAGCTAAGTAACAGTTATTTTATTACTTGTTTAATCAAGCTCATTATGTACTCTAAGTCTTTGTCGCTATTAACTTGTATTTCATAGGCGCCATTACCATGATGTCCAATATTAGAAACATCTTTAGCTATTCCTTTAGCATCTTCAATGGCTCCAAATTTTGCGTTAATCCATAGTTTCAACGTTCTTTTTTGTAAAGAAATATCAACTAAATTACCGTTTTTTTTAAAGGCAATATATAATTTTTGGGGCTTTATCTCAATGCCATCAGCTAAATTAAGCACAGCATCTCTAAATTTAACATAAAGTTCTGAAATCTCTTCTGTTGTTGATGCTATATGTTCCTCTTCCGTATAAACCTTAATCTCATCAATAACTTTTTTTAATGCTTCATTTTGTTGCGTAAGAGGCTTAATGCTTTCAGCTGACTTGGTCTTTTTAATGGAGTTGACAGAAAATAAATTGTTTTCAAACCGCTTTATTTCCCATAATTCAATAGCAATATCTTTGAAGTTGGTTGCTAGAATTTGATTTTCTGTAAAGGAAGTAGAAACAAAAGCAACGCGTGTTTGACTCCAATCTACATTTTCACGCTTTAAGTTCTGTTTTAATGTTTCATTGTATTCAATAATGAAGTCAGCTTTGTTTTCTAACATCAAACTCAAGTAAGTAAAACCTTGGTCAACTACGCTTAAGCTTCTGTCTCTTTTATATTCAATAATAATGAAAGCATTTGATTGCTTGTCATATGCCAGTGTATCAATTCGTTTATTCTTAATGGTAAATTCACTCTTAACTAAAGTTAGTCCCATTATGATGTTTAAATTTTCCTCAAATACGTTCTGTATCTCACGCTCGAGCTTAAAAGCTTTTTCTTCAACTTCAATTAGCTTGTTATTTTGATTAAGATAAATTGGCATTATTGATATGTTGTTAATGACTTAGTAACACTTAGAGTGAGATAGCCTATTGCAGCTCATGTAGTGTATCATTTAGAAGAGAAGTCAAAATATTTTTGACTCCTCCATTGGTCAACTCTTTAAACCCAAAGCCAAGGATAAGTTTGTTTATGTTGCTTTTCATACTCGGTGATCTTATCGACATGCTTCAAGGTCAAGCCTATGTCATCCAAGCCGCTTAATAGATTGCTTTTACGAAACGGGTCTATATCAAAGGTAAAACCATTGCCAGCCGGTGTAATAACTTGCTGATTTTCAAGATCAACAACAAAACGTACGCCTTCATTAGCGCTAATTTCTGTCATCAGTTTATCCAACTGATCTTTATTGACCTTTATCGCCAAGATACCGTTTTTAAAGCAGTTATTATAAAATATGTCGGCATAGCTGGTAGATATGATGGTATTAAAACCATAATCGGCAATCGCCCAGGGCGCATGCTCGCGGGAAGAGCCACAACCAAAATTATCACCGGCTACCAGAATTTTGGCTCCTTTGAAGGCCGGTTTGTTCAGCTCAAACTCGGCGTTATCAGTGCCATCATCATTAAAACGCCAGTCGTGGAATAGATGTACTCCAAAACCACTACGCTCAACTCTTTTTAAAAACTGCTTGGGAATAATCTGATCAGTATCAACATTGCTTCGATCCATCAAAGCAGCAATACTTTCTTGTTTTTTATACGGTTCCATAATTTTTCCGGTTTGCCTGTGTGTTAAAGGTTGCGAATATCAACAAAGTGACCCGCTGCGGCTGCTGCGGCTGCCATTGCAGGTGAAACAAGGTGCGTTCGACCACCTTTACCCTGCCGTCCTTCAAAATTACGGTTTGAAGTGGATGCACTACGTTGGCCCTTGGTCAGTTCATCACCATTCATCGCCAGACACATTGAGCATCCTGGATCACGCCATTCCCAACCCGCATCAATAAAAATTTTATCCAAACCCTCTTCTTCAGCTTGCTGTTTGACATGATAAGAGCCTGGCACTGCAATCGCTGTGACCCCTTTGGCCACTTTTGTGCCTTTGGTTACTTCGGCAGCAATTCTAAAATCTTCTATACGGCCATTGGTACAAGAACCAATAAAAACAAGATCAATAGCAATGTCGGTTATTTTGGTATTGGGAGTCAAGCCCATATAGGCCAGCGCACCTTCACACGCTTTACGTTTTATTTCATCATCAAAACTCTCAGGTGCAGGAACAATGCCATCAACGCCGACAACTTGCTCGGGAGAAGTACCCCAAGAAACCTGCGGGGCAATATCAGCAGCATCAAGTGTAACGGTTGCATCAAATGTCGCGCCCTCATCGCTAGGCAACGTTTTCCAGTAAGCTAATGCTTGATCCCAATATTGACCGGATGGTGCAAATTCACGGCCCTTGAGATATTCGTAAGTTTTCTCATCCGGTGCGACCAATCCAGCTCTCGCTCCTGCTTCAATAGCCATATTACACAGCGTCATCCTACCTTCCATTGAAAGATCAGTGATTGCTGAACCGGTATATTCAATCACATAGCCTGTACCGCCCGCTGTACCAATTTTGCCGGTAATCGCCAGAGCAATATCTTTGGCTGAAGCGTATTTGGATAACTTGCCATTAACCACTACCTGCATGGTTTTCGATTTTTTCTGCGGCAATGTCTGGGTTGCCATCACATGCTCAACTTCAGAAGTACCGATACCAAATGCAAGTGCGCCAAAGGCACCATGAGTCGCTGTGTGACTATCACCACAAACGACGACCATACCCGGATGAACAAAACCATGCTCAGGAACCACGACATGAATTACACCGTTGTTCGGATTTTTCATGTCATATAAATTCAACCCGTTTTCAAGGCAGTTTTCAGCCATGGTTTCAATTTGTTTCTTGGCTATCGGATCGGCAATCGGCAGGTCGCGATTTTTAGTAGGTACACAGTGATCCATCGTAGCCAATATGCTATGCGGATTGCGCACTTTCCGTCCAGACAGTCTCAGACCTTCAAAAGCCTGTGGACTCGTAACCTCATGCATAAGATGGCGATCAACATAAATTAAAGGAGCTTGGCCAGCTTCATCAACCACAAGATGGCTGTCCAAAATCTTTTCGTACATGGTCTTTTTCATAGCGTATTCCAAAGCTTACATACAGGCTCTTTAATTGAGTGTATGGCGTGTTACTGGATCAATCAGACAAGCATATTAAATTATGCGCAATTGGTTATTATCCCCCAGAATAGGCCTGGTTTGCAATTCAGGGTTAATCAGTTTAGCCATATAGCTATTTTTGCCTGGGGAATATGACCTGTTATTTAATGATATGTCATTTCTATTTTTCAGTTTATCAGACAAAAAAAAACCCAAGACAAAAATCTTGGGTTTTAATTTAAGAGCTTGGCAATTCCCTACTTTCGCATGGCAAACTGCCACACTATCATCGGCGCTAAGCGGTTTCACTTCCGAGTTCGG
>Ga0007800_10000400_pt1 | contig 17384 bp, 18 predicted proteins | sample CryBogmetaGMA14M_FD_60366 | JGI IMG/M metagenome (GOLD analysis project Ga0007800, IMG submission 60366) | Freshwater microbial communities from Crystal Bog, Wisconsin, USA - MA14M | ecosystem: Environmental > Aquatic > Freshwater > Lake | place: Crystal Bog, Wisconsin, USA | collected 2009-07-06 | reverse complement strand
CGTCCGCCTTCGTCGCCTTGGCCATTTTTGTAAGCTCGGCATTGTTGACCCTTTTCATCTCGCTGAGATTGTCGCCCAGCTCTTTTACGAAAACGGCGCGCTCTCGTTTAGTGGTGACTGCCATGTTCTTTCGAGTTTTGTTGAAACCCGTCAGGAGACCTAGCACACGCTCGGCTACGCCTGAAACAAACTCAGAGTTTACCTTTTTCGTGTTAAACGCCATTTCCGCATGGGTCTTATCAAAGACATTCAGGAGTCCACTAACATCCGATTCCAGACTTGTCACATAAGCCTCGCGAGAATTCCGCAAGGACTTGCAAGAATCCCTCAAGGATCCGATCTCTCCGACAAGTCTGGTCATGTCATCAGTCAGAGTACCCATTACTCCTCCTCTATGAAAGTTAACCCGACTGACTTCCCAACCTGTCCTGTTGGATCAGGTTGCTCGTTAATGTCGGGTTTCGCTGGACCCCAAAGCTTCGGGGGTAGCTAGTGCAGCTCCCCCCATAAGCCGTTGGGAATCTAGAGGCAGATGCCTCACGCAGGAGCGGCGGCGCTGGCGGTGAGACCAATAGCTTCGGCGTATTTCAGGTAGGTCTCGACTGATGCGATGACAACCCTCGCCTCGATGGAGAGCAACTCAATGCCGACCAACGAAACCTTCACCCATGCATCGATCACGATACCTTTGTCCAGGATCCTGTCTACGACTTCCGCCAGGCTGGACGAATCGGTTGACTTTTGAATCTTTGCCATTGTAATTTCCTTCCTCTCTTAGAATCTGATTTTGTTGATTCCGTTTTTTTTTGGCATGCCGATCATTGACACTTGCTAGATTCGTGCCAAGTCGAATTTGGTTCTCTCTACCGACAAGTTCCAGGATGTCGATATCCGCCCTGATACTGAAGAGTGCAGCAATCAAACTGATAACCAGCTATGGTGATATGTTGAGAATTCGTATAAGGATGATGATAGATCTTCAGAATGCTCTGTGTTCTTTGGGCAGTATTTCGGGATCTTATGATGACGGCTTTGCCTGGAACGTAGCAAAGGGCAATTTCAGAGCATTCTGAAGAAATCAGGGAGTTGATGCTATAGAGACGGTTCCATAATCTATGGTATGCATTCCCTATTTCGCAGGGTCAACACTCCTTCAAGAGCAGTTCTTGCGCGCAACGAGAGAGGGGCGCGTTGATTACGGCTTTTGAGGTATTATTTGACTGCGGGCTCGCCTGGAAGAACAAAGTTGTAGGGAGGCCACGGGCCGCTGAGCATAAGCCTGGCAGTCTCTGCTGAGACAAGTTCTGCAAAGGTTTGCCGGAACCGACTCAAGGCGTCTTTAGGAACCAGGAAATACAGAGAGAGCAAGATGGCGTTTGAACTGTCTCGCTGAACCTCTAATCTTGAAAACTCGCTCCTGAATCTTCTGAACATCCCGGCAAAAGCATCACGAAACCGTTCTGTGGCCCGTTGGTTATTCTCGGACAGTAACGACTCTGCGCTATAATGTTTTTTGCGTCTCGATAGATACAGTTTTCCCGGATTGGCAGCATCCGAAGACGAGGTCCCCAAGGAGTCATCCCGCTCTACCGGAGGAATTTCCCACCCGTCCATGATTGCCCTAATCCCCATCTCCACACAGCCTTCAAGATCCTTAAGTATTTCCCTGTAGTGTTCGGCACGATTGCTGAGCAATCGGTCCACATCTCCATGTTCATCGAGTACCGTGCCGAAGCGAAAGGGTACGACGGTAATCTGGTTGAAAAAAGATTCAATCACTCGGTGATAGTTTATCATTTCCGATATCTCGCGTGCCTCTACGATACTTGAAATTTCGGAGTATACTGCGCAAAGCCCTTGCTTCTCTATCACGTGAACAAGATACCCGTCGGTAGGCGGTAAAACAGATATGTTTCGATCTAGGGGATTCTCAAAGATGCAGTAGATCAAGTACTTCATTCCAGGGCTTCCATCTCCAGAGCTGGGGTAAAACTGTACGGCGGCCACGGACCTGACAGTTCAAAGGACAAACCGTACGAGTTGTGCTCGGCGTTGGTTCTTTGGACCCGACCATTGAAGTCCTCCTCATTGGTGCGATCAACGAGAAATGCCCAATTGGCAACAATCTCTACCTCGCTTCCCTCCTGAGCACGAAAGACAACCTCCCGCTTGCGCCAATCCGCAGAACTCTCAGTTAATCGGATTGTGGCAGCCTTCAAGATGGCTTTCATCCAGCTACCAATCTCTTTTTCGACTGCCGCCTTGATCTGCTGCTCTTTGAAGTAGCGTAGCCCCTGTGACAGAGATGCGAGGACTTGTGACTGATCTGTAAATTTCTCGGAAACGAGTCTGTCCCTTACTTCAGCCCTGGACAACAGAACTTTCACGGCCCATTCATCCTTGTCAGTCACCCAATCCAGGAAATCGTTTATCTGTGCAAGGTTGCTTTTCAGGAGCCGCCTGAGACTGTCAATTGACGAAAAAAGAGTTCCGAATCGTGCAGGGAGCACTGGGGCATACTGCGTCGCGTACTCGATAACTTCTCCGTGTCGTACGGCTCTCGGTCCTACCCAAGCCAAATCCTGCAACCTGGTCTCCGCTGACGGGCCGGAAAAATCGTCAAGCTGGACTTCGCACAGGACGGCAGTGACATTCGACAGATCTTCTTTGAACACAGGGGCATCATCCAAGCCGGCCATTTGAAGTTCCGGTAACAGAGATCCACGTGCGAAACAAAACAGGTAGATTGCCTTGCCCATGGCTAATCGCCGCTCAATTCCGTCAGGGCAGTTTCAATGTCTGAGCGTTTCACAGTCATTTTAATCTTCTTGTCAGGATTTTGTCTCAGGGAAGTGACTGCGCGTCTCACCGCCATGAGCGCCGCCTTGTTGCAGACAGAAGCTATTTCAGCGCCACTGAATCCTTCGCTCCTGGCAGCAAGATCGGACGGGTCTACACCCTCTTCAAGAGGCTTGTTTCGAAGATGGACACGGAATATGTCCTCTCGGTCCTTTTCCTCTGGGGCCGGGATCTCAATGACTTCGTCGAATCTGCCGGGCCGTAACACCGCAGGGTCGAGCATGTCCGCCCTGTTTGTTGCACCGAGAACCAGGATCCCCTTAAGTTCCTCGATGCCGTCAAGTTCGGCCAGGAATTGGCTCAGCACGCGCGCGGCGACGTGGGACTCTGTCGAGCCTCCGCCGCGAGCAGGAACGAGAGAGTCGATTTCGTCAAAGAATATGATGCAAGGGGAAGCCTGCTTGGCTTTGCGAAATATGTCACGGACACCTTGCTCCGATTCCCCAACATATTTGGAAAGGAGGGCAGGCCCTTTGACAGAGATGAAATTGACTCTGCTTTCATTGGCGATTGCCTTAGCCAAAAGGGTTTTCCCACACCCGGGAGGACCTGACAACAAGATACCTTTCGGCGGCCTGGTGCCTGCCTGCTCAAAAAGGTGGGCATAGTGCAGTGGCCACTCCACGGACTCGATGAGTCGGGCCTTCAAGGACTCATGGCCTCCCACATCGTCCCAATGGACATTCGGGACCTCAACGAACACCTCTCTTATGGCCGATGGTTCCACCTCTTTCAGAGCAGTAAGGAAGTCATCCATATGAACTTCCAGCCTAGCCAACTGCTCGTACGGAATGCCTGCCATGGCAAAGTCGATATCCGGCATGATCCGTCGCAAGCAGATCATGGCAGCTTCTCTGCACAGGGCCTCAAGGTCGGCCCCAACAAAGCCGTGGGTAATTTCCGCCAGGTGGTTCATGTCCACATCCAGTCCCAACGGCATCCCACGACTGTGGATCTCCAGTATTTGAAGACGGCCGTTTCGGTCCGGGATAGGAATAGCTATCTCTCGGTCAAAACGTCCGGGTCGCCGGAGGGCTGGATCAAGAGCATTGGGTATGTTCGTGGCGGCTATCACTATGAGATTCTGACGTTTGCTCAGGCCGTCCATCAATGCGAGCAACGTGGCGACCACTCGTTTCTCAACGTCACCCACCACCTTCTCCCGCTGGGGAGCGATGGCATCTATCTCATCAAGGAAAACGATGCTGGGACCTTTCTTGGTCGCTTCGGCGAAAATCTGCCGCAAATGGGCTTCACTTTCTCCGTAGAACTTGTGGATCACCTCGGGTCCGCTCACCGAGAAAAAATTGGCCTCCGTCTCATTGGCAATGGCCCGGGCAATCAGGGTCTTGCCGCAACCCGGCGGCCCGTGGAGCAAAACGCCCTTTGGCGCGTCGATCCCCAACCGTTCGAATACCTCCGGATAACGCAGTGGGAGTTCAATCATTTCGCGTATTCGGTGAACCTGGGGTTTGAGTCCGCCGATATCCTCATACGACATGGTACGGGATTTTTCGGACGCTTCAGGCTTCCCGATGACCAGTTGCGTGGTGGGGTTAATCAATACCGCGTCTTTCGGATTCGTGCTTTCAACCTTGAAATCCGCAGATCTGCTCCCGAAGAGCGTAGCCCTGATAGTGTCGCCCTCTACGACAGGCAGGCCATCCAGAAGGCTCCCAATGTATTTCAGGTCCCGATCAGACAGCGTGACGTTCGTGGGGGCAAGAACGACGCGCTCGGCCGGCCGACAAGAAATCTTTGTTACCTTGACGCTCTCATCCAGGCCGGCCTTGGCATTCTGTCTGGAAATGCCGTCCAGTTGAATTCGAGCTTGCCCCCGCATCTCTTTGTAGGCCGGCATCGCTTTGCAAACAGTAGCTCTCTTGCCGTAAACCCCCACAGTATCGCCTATGGCAGCCCCAAGCTTCTCCAAGTCTTCAGGGTCCATTCGAGCATACGACCTCCCCACGTCTTTACCAAGGGCTTCGCTGATTTTGAGCTTAATGTTGAAACCATTTCCTTTTGCCATTTGTATCTCCAAAACTACTTAACGCATTTTATTTCAAGTATCCCGTTGTTACACGATACTTCCATCTTCTCACGGGGAAAGTTTCCGGGTAGCAGGATTTCCTTACGGTATTTCTTGTCTCCTTTTTCAGCCCAGACCGTGAGCACGTCATCCTTTACTTCAAGTTTGACGTCTTCAGATCCAACCCCTGCCATTTCGGCTACAATTAAGAGGTGGTCATCCTCTTCGAAAATGTCAACCATAGGCTCTCGAACCTCCTGGACGACTGTCTCTCCCGTCTGCGTGTCCCGTCTGATATTGCCGAACGGTTCCACCTTGACCTTGTCGTCGCCCAGGCCCACCTTGACGTTGAAGCCATACACACCCTTGAGTTGTTTACCAGATCCAAGGTTGGAAAGTTCTCCCGTTCCTGAGAGTTCCTTGCCCTTGTCTGCCAGTTCACCAAGTTTCTCGACAAGTTCCGTCAGGCCGCCCAGAAATCCTGTCAGACCCCCTCCGAAACTATCATCCTTGGATTTGCCGCTACTTTTCTTGCTCATCATTACCCTCCGAGTGGATCGTGATCCCGTACTGTTTTATTTTTGAATGGATCGTCTTGTAATCTACAAGCAATAAACGAGCCGCCTCCGCTTTGTTGCCCTTTGTTTTTCGCAACACCCTGGCAAGTGTGCGACGTTCCACATCTATAACGGCGCGTCTCACGATCTCTTTGAAAGACAAACCGTCCAAAGACGAATCAACCGGATTGGGGCTGATACCGGTTTCAATTTCTTGTTGCGGGCGCTCGATTGAAAGATGCTCAGGACGAATTACCGTGTCAGCCTGCAATACTGCTCGGCGCACCGCTGACCTCAATTGACGCACATTTCCCGGCCAGGGGTACTCGACCAATAACTCCTGGGCGGTGTCAGAAAAACGTCGAACCTTTTTGTTCAGTTCCAGATTAGTCGCTTTCAAGAAACGCTTGGCTAAATGAATTATGTCCTCCTTTCGGTCCCTTAGAGGAGGAACCAGGATAGTAAATTCGCTCAAACGGTAGAATAGGTCTCTGCTGAACAAACCGCCGGACACCTTGGAAACAAGATCCTGGTTCGTGGCTACCAGCAGCCGCACATCGACGTTCACAGGTTTTATCCCGCCAATCCTGAAGAATGTTCTTTCCTGAATGGCCCGGAGAAGCTTTGTCTGACAATTACGCGGCATGTTTCCTATTTCGTCCAGAAAAAGGGTCCCCCCTTGCGCCATCTCAAACTTCCCTGCTCGTTGATTGATCGCACCGGTAAAGGCCCCTTTTTCATAACCAAATAGCTCGCTTTCGAACAAAGTCTCTGGAATGGCGCCACAATCGAGGGGAATTACGGGAGCCTGTGCCCTGAGGCTTGCTTGATGGATTGAGCGGGCGATTAATTCCTTTCCTGTTCCTGATTCTCCCTGAATTATAACCGTGAAATCCGAAGAGGCAACCAATCGCACATCGTTTATGACTTTCAAGATCGCTTCGCTGGGGCCCATGATTTCAGCAAGACTTAAAGTCGCTGGAATCTTAGCGTCAACTGAGTCACTTGAGGCTTTTTTCAGCGACCTCGTACTCCAAATTGCTTGCCGGAGCCTGTTTATGAGGACCTCATTGTCAAGCGGTTTAGAGAGATAGTCGTCAGCACCCGCCTTGATTGCCTCCACTGCGCCGCCTATACCTCCATATCCTGTCATCATGAGAACCGGGATTTTGGGTGCAATCTTTTTCGAACGCTTCAACACTTCAATTCCGTCAATTCCTTGCATACTTATGTCCAACAGCATTGCGTCCGGCAGACCTTGTTCGATCATAGCGAGAGCGGTTTCTCCATCGTGCGCAATCATGGGGTCGAAGCCCTCTGTTTTGAGAAGGACGAAAAGGACTTGACAAAAGTCTTTCTCATCATCCACTACGAGCACCCGTCCAGCGCTCCCTTCCATAGTCTGCCTCCGATGGGCCATTCTGGGCCGACATTGAGGTTGGCTCGGGACATCCGTCGCGTAGCCAACGTTGGCCAAATTAAACTCGCAACCCCCTATGGTGATCTATATATTCACTCTGCGCCAATTTATGTAGTCTGCGGCCGAAATTACCGGCTGGTCTTTGGAGCGACGTCAGCTTTTTAGGGGGCGACCCACCGGATAAACTACCTGGATATCCTTGGCAAGCCAGCTCTCCAATTCATGGAGCATTCCCAAAAAAATTATCCCGACTTCTCCAGGCCGCAAGGTGTCATTGATTCGCTGTGCAATGGATTTGTCACGTCTCTCGAGCAGATCTGAGCAGTCAGACGTTTGTTGACCCTTCTTACGCGATGATTCGCCCGAACTTAACATCTTCTTTACCGACTCGTACTCCTCCAGCAGTAATTCCAACGACTCCGTTCCCATCAGTAGTGCTCCTTTTTCTACAAGACCAAGAAGCAAGGCATGATTTCGGCTGCCGGACTTTGCCAGTTCGGTCACTATGGGCGCTTCCTTCCAGGAAACAGGCAAACCATCCTGGTAAACACGAACTCGATCAAACGGCACCGACAAGGTTTCGAGAGTCTTTTCTATTTCATCCCAGAACTTGTCAATCAGATTGACCTTCCGTTTCCATCCCTGTCGCCCTATCTTCTGAAGGGAAGCTTTCTTCACCGATTCACTGAGCGCACCCATATCGGCCTGGTTGTGGACGATCGGGAAGTATATGAGTTGCCGACGCTGAGATTGCAGGTCTTGTGATGCATCCATTTTTGCCCTTAAGATCGCCTGGGTCTTCGGGTGGACTATGGAAGTCGTTCCATAGCATAGATACCATAAGTCCGGTCTATTTTCCACAGATCAATGGCTCACAGTTATAGCCGGCGCCAAAATTTATGTCGCATTCACTTGTGAACGAAAATGTGTCATTCTGACAAAAAATTTGGCAATCGTATATAGATTGCTATTGCCACACCTTTTGGGCATTATATAAAATGGAAAGTATGTAATTTTTGCTTTTTTTTCACCGGGAGTTGCTATGAAAAGAATCATCATAGTTGACGACGAGATAGCTGTTCGTGCACTGCTGGAAAACACTTTGATGGGAAAAAAGACGAGATGCTTGTTTGATGATTTTTTGTGAGGGGCGTAATGAAAAAGGTCCTCATCGAACAAAATGAGATAATCCAAGAACGAGATGGCCCAAACGACCAATTGCTGAAGTACGCGAGAGATGTCTCAAGGTTGTACCGGATTGAATTAGAGCAACGTGAAGCATTGGAGACGGCAAACAGAGAACTTCAGGGTGAAATTTTGGAACGAACGAGGCTCCAGGCTGAGATTGCCCGGAGTGAGCGAAAATACCGGTCGCTCTTTGAAGACTCTTTCGACCCAATCTTCATTACGGCAGCGGACGGCATCCTGGTTGACGCAAACGGGGCTTATTTCGAACTCTTTGGATATGAAAGGGAAGAACTACTAGCCAAGACTGTACTTTTGACTTACGCGGATTCGTCCAGACGGGCAGTTTTTCAGAAAAAAATAGAAAAGACCGGAGCGATAAGACATTTCCCGCTTAAAGCGCGTAAGAAAGATGGAACAGTTCTTGACTGCTTGATCAGCGCTACGGTGCGGACGAGCACGGAGGGCAACCTCTTAGGATATCAAGGCATAATCCGTGACGTAACTGAACTAAAAAGAAGCAGGCAGGTTGTGGAGTTAGCCAAGAGAATGGAGGCCCTGGCCCACATGGCCGGGGGAATCGCCCATGAGATCAGAAATCCCTTGGCTATAAGCTCTTCTGCCACTCAATTACTGGTGAATGATAAAATTGGTTCTGATCTCAGAAATGAATGCGCGGAAAAGGCCATATCGGGGATTAATAGAGCTTCCCATATTGTAGAAAATCTCCTTATTTTTGCACAGCCGTTTAATGATCAAGCGATAACGGACGTGAACCTGGTAGCGGTCATGCTCGAAACACTTAAGGAAGTAAGTTCTCTAGCCAAAAGCCAAAATGTGGATCTGAAGACCAACGTAAACCAGGACAGTTTATTCTGCCGTGGGAATGCGGCATTGCTCCATCGAGCATTTCTGAACTTGCTCCTGAATGGGTTGGGTGCTATGCCTGATGGAGGAATTCTACTCGTTACAGTTGAGGACAAAGGCCCAGACGCGATTATTGTTGTTAAGGACTCCGGCCACGGGATCCCCCAGGAACTGATCCAAAGAATTTTTGATCCTTTTTTCCCAGGTTCTGCAACAAGCAAAGGGGCCGGGTTGGGTTTGTCCGTTACCCATTCCATCCTTACTCACCATGGAGGCAGTATGTGGGTGGAGAGCATCTTGGGAAAGGGCGCGACGTTCACCGTGAGTCTGCCGCTGAGTAGCCTTTCAGCTTGATGCAGGGATTGTCATTAAAAGTGAAATTCTGTGTCACCCGCTCATCGAGGAGTTCGCTAACCGTTTAGAGAAGTTGCCTCATTTGAAACGCCACGTTTTCAGGCAAAATTTTGCCTGCTGAATTGAACATGACCGCATCCGGAGACCAGTTCCAGAGAGACGATGAATTAATAGAAATACTGTTCCGGAAGTATGCCCGGGGTGGAGCAAGAATCTCAGCCTGGCGTCAGCGATTCAATTTTCTGGGCAAGAAAGCTATTTGGGTGATGGTGGTTCAAGGCAGCCTGGCTTTCAAACGGGCACTGGACATCCTTGGATCTGCCCTGGGACTGGTGCTTTTGTTCCCTATCCTGGTGTTGACTGCACTTGCGATCAAACTGGAAGATAGAGGGCCTGTGTTCTACGTTCAGAAGAGGATTGGAAAGTGGGGTAAAATTTTTCGCATGTATAAGTTCAGATCCATGATCATGGGAGCTGATCGTATAAAGGACCTACTGATGGATCAGAACGAAGCGGGCGAAGTGACGTTCAAGATAAAACGTGATCCGAGGATTACAAGGGTGGGACGTATAATCCGCAAACTCAGCATAGATGAATTACCTCAGCTTTATAATGTCCTTAAAGGGGACATGTCTCTTGTGGGGCCGAGGCCGGCTCTTCCCCGTGAAGCAGCCAAATACAGCCTTTCAGAGAGGAGAAGGCTTGACGTGATTCCTGGGATAACATGCTTGTGGCAAGTAAAAGGTCGAAGCGATATAGATTTTGCGGGACAAGTCAGCCTTGACGTAAAATATCTTGAAAGCCAGTCGCTTTGGGGAGACATTATTTTGCTTCTCAAAACCATTCCCGCGGTAATCTCGGGTAAAGGAGCTTACTGAGAAAAACGTCATTTAATCTCTAGAACATGTTAGAATATTCTGTCCGTTCAACTGAAATGCTTCCCGTGAGGTCGCGGTTTTTCCGTATGAAACACAATGATTGTTGTACTTACCTCATTTGAGGACATAAAACCGTTCCAACCGCTCACCCGTGACCGGCCTGTATCCATGCTGCCGGTGCTGAACTGCCCAATAATTGAGCATCATATAAAAACCTTTGTCGAATTGGGGTGTAGGCGCTTCATAGTTATGGGAGTTGACAATCCTCTGGCGCTGAAGGGCTTCCTGGGCGACGGTTCCCGCTGGGGTTGCAGCATAGAACTTGTAGTCCTAAAAGAGCCTTGCACAAGCTTACAGACTTTGGAACGCATAGACGCAAAGGCTGATTCGGATCTCGTTATTGCAGTCCCATCGGAAATAGTCCTGGATGTAGACTACGAAGCCCTCATAAGATTTCAAGGGTCTCAGCAAGGTTTTGGAACGAGGGTTTTGTCTGACAGACTACTTGATTTGTCAGGAGAATCGCGCCAGGCAAAGCCCATCTTCCGGACAATCAATCTTGAGGAACCCGTTGATACAGGAGTTTTGGTTATGCGCGGGCAAGGTGGTTCAGCCGGAGGGGGCTTTGCTGATTACTATTGTGAAGGAAACTACCTCGGAGTACGTGATTCTCTCTCACTGTGGGTTGCCAACATGGCGGCACTGGGAGGTCAGTTCTCATGTCTGGCTCGGGGACTTAAAGGCGGCAGGCAAGGAGATGTTTGGGTTGGGCACCACCTGCATGCAGCACCAAATGTGACGTTGGACGGACCTTCCCTCATAGGAAATTATGTCAGGGCCAATTCAGAAGCCGGGATACTGAGCTGGTCGGTTATCGGAGACGGCGTTATCGTGGACAGCAGAGCCCAGGTGAGTGCCAGTGTAATCACCGATCATACCTATATAGGGACAGATACAAACGTCGAACACTCCATAATTGCTGGAAAGAGTATTTATAACATTGGTGTCGGCCAGTGGGTTCAGATCTTGGATCCGTTTCTTATCTCCGACACCGGTGAAGACTTCATAGTGCCCTGGGTTGAGATCCTGTTTCAGAAAGTAATCGCTCTATGCTTTTTGCTTCTCACCGTCCCGATATGGCTTTCCTTAGGTTTGATACGGATGGCGCGAGGGGAAGGTTTTTTCCAAAGCAGCCGGTTTCTCCTCACCGAAGCATCAAATCCGTCCCGGTTGACAAAGGATTCACATTTAGAGGAATTGCTCGGGTTCGGGAATATGGGTTCCCTCGCGGGCAGGCTGCCAGGTCTGTTGGATGTTATCAGGGGCCGCATTCGCCTGGTCGGAGTGAGGCCTTTGGCGAAAAAAGAACTGCCTCTGTACGAAGAGGAATGGACGCTTTTGCGGGAACAAGCGCCGTGCGGTCTCTTTACTCCAGTTGATGCTGAAGGCTTGAACGACTCCCTGGAGGAAGAAAAGATCGTGGCTGAAAATTACTATTCCGCGACAAGATCGTTCACCAGTGACGTCAGAATTTTTTTTAGGGGTGTCTTGAAGCTGCTGGTCAAGATTTAAGAATAATCCTTATAGGGAAGGCGGGGAATAATGAAAGTCGAGAAAATACAAGGTGTAGCCATTTTGAGCACGGACGAAAGGCTGGATGCCGTCTTCGGGCCAAAGCTGAAGGATGCGGTAAAGGAACTTGCCCGGGAAAGCGGAATCAAGCTGGTGCTGGACATGGAAAAGACCAGCCATATAGACAGTTCCGGTTGCGGAGCGCTTGTGGCATCGCTAAAAGCTCTGTTGAAGAATCATGGGGACATGAAGATTGCTCGGCCTAGTCCCCAGGCCCTTACCCTTTTTGAACTGACACGCCTTCACAAGGTTTTTCAAATCTACGACACCCTCGAAGGGGCCGTCGAATCATTCGTCTGATCTGACCAGGGGCTCGAGGATGCTTGTGAAACCTCTCACAATAGGGTTCATGACTGTCAAGGGTATTGGGCTTGGCGGTGGAATCGAATCCGTTACCGAGAGGCTTGGGACCAAATTGGTCGAACGAGGCCACAGGGTGATCGTTTTCTCTGCGTCACAGTTTGGTTCAACCTCTGGATTTCACAATGGAATGGAAATCAGGGTATGTCCATCCATACTTCAGAAGCACCTTCACAAGATTACCCTATTCAGTACGTCCATGTTCCCAGTGATGTTTAGAAGCGGCATTTATCGGCTACTGGAAAAGTTTTCCAGCAGAAGTTCATACGCCGGAGAGAAATTCGACATCATACACATACATGAATTCTCAATGCTTTCGGCTTTCCCGAGATTGGTCGGCATTCCGACCGTGGTTCAGATGCATGCTCTCCTGTGGAAAAGGGCCAAATGGGGCCCCATGTCACGTGCTTTCCTCAAGCTCAATGACCTCACCCTAAAGAGTTTTCCCAGTGCGGTCACATGTGTATCCAGGATCATGCAACGGCATTTCGAGAAAGTTCTGGACAGAGAGGTAACTTATATTCCGAACGGTGTGGAACCACCCAGACCCAAAGCGCCGAACCTGATTACGTCAATGGGACTGAAGGGCAATGATTACATCCTCTTTGCAGCAAGGCTCGTCCCGGAGAAGGGTGCCCATTTCCTGATCGAGGCATTTCTCAGACTGGACCTTTCTCTGAAACTTGTTGTGGCAGGCGATGATCCTTTTGAGAAAAAATATATTCGCAGGCTTCATGAAATGGCCGGAGACAACTCGAAAATTCTCTTCCCCGGCTACGTTTCGGGTGACACATTTCTCGAACTGATCACAAACGCTCGTTTGTTTGTTCTACCTTCTGAAATAGAAGGAATGCCGGTTGCTCTACTCGAAGCCATGAGCTACGGCAAGTGCTGTGTTGTCAGTGACATCCCCGAGAACCTGGAAGCGATGAACGGTCATGGATTTGTTTTCAGGAACAAGTCTGTTGACGATCTCGCGAGAATGCTGAAGGTTGCCGTTGAAGATTCGGATGCTGCCAAGGCCTTTGGCGAGCAAGCCGGGAATTACGTGATGGCAGAGTATTCCTGGGATCGAATTGTTGGGTTGTACGAGGACTTCTACCGAAAAGTGACAGCCGATTCCCAGCCCTGATAATAACTGAGCACGACCGGTAGGAGCGCGTGCTGAAGAGTCTGCTTATGAAAGTCCTGTGGATATCCCCGAAACTACCCTATCCGCCGGAGAGCGGCGACAAACTTCGTCAGTTCAACCTGATAAGGCACCTTTCGTCCGGTGTGGACATAAGCCTTATTGCCTTCGCTCTAACCAAAGAAGAAAAAGTTCAGTCCAAGCACATGGAACAGTATTGTGGAAAGGTGAGGACCTTTTTTTCTCCCAACCCATCTTATGTTGAGAGAATTCGATCTATTCTCACTACAGGCAATCCTTACTATGTTTCAAGGTATCAGGATTTGGCCGTTGCTGCGTATATCCGTGATGAGATCGAGACTTTTCAACCCGACCTCGTACAGATTGAACACACGTACATGGCCGAATACCTGAGGAAGATTCCTCCAGACCTTGAGCGGCCTTCCATCCTTACCAAGCACAACATCGACGCAGATCTCGCTCTCCAGAATTACAGACTTGCTGATAGTTCGGTACGAAAAGTCTTCTGGTGGCTGGAATGGAAAAAGATGTCGCTGTACGAGCCGTACGTGGACAATCTTTTTTCCTCGGTCGTCGTCATGTCTGAGGTTGACAAGGCTGAAATCCTTAGGCGCAAAAAACCTCCATCTGTGGTTAATGTAGTGGAAAACGGTGTTGACACCGTCAAGTTACAGCCTCTTGCGCCGGTGTATGCCCCTGTCATGCTTTTTATTGGAGCACTTGATTACCTCCCCAATCAGGATGCGGCCAATTACCTGTGCCGAGAGATTTTCCCATTGATCAAGAAGTCTTTTCAAAACGCCGGAATTCTGCTCGTGGGCCGAAAACCTTCGCCGGAAATCCTGGGACTTGCGTCTGAAGCCGTTGAAGTTTGGGGGGACGTGCCCGAAGTGGAGCCATTCTATAGGCGGGCGTCTATTGCGGTAGTGCCGTTGAGAGCAGGCAGCGGCAGTAGACTCAAGATACTGGAGGCCATGGCGTTGGGCAGACCCGTCGTGTCAACCACGAAGGGCGCTGAGGGACTGGAAATTAAAGCCGGTAAAGATTTTCTTGCAGCAGATGACCCGGCAGCCTTTGCCGAATCCATCAAAATGCTCTTCAACGAACCAGGTTTGTACCAAAACATTTCATCGCATGCACGAAAGACGGTTGAAGAAAAATATGACTGGTCGGAGGCGGCACGAAAGATGTCAGCGATATATGACCGGCTTTGCGCCACCGGAGGGCGCAGGTGAGGGTCACCGTCGTCAACTTTTATGGAAAAGGGGGAATGTTATATTATGCCGTTGCATTGGCTAATGCTCTGAGCCGGTGGTGCGACATACGCCTTGTGCTGCCTCGAAAGTCCCCTGGATTTTATGGGGGCTTGGATGACCGAGTCGAGTTGGCTCAGGTAGTAGTTCCTGAAGATTTTTCCCGCGGCAACTTAATGAGATTGCCGGGTTATGCCGCGGTATTCCCTCTTGTGGTGCATCGGGTTCTTGAGAGCCAGCCTGACATCGTCCACTTTACGAACGAAAATATATGGCTAACCGGCCTAGTCCCGTTCATTGGAAAGCGCAGATTGGTCTGGACGCTCCACGACCCCCTTCCCCATCTTGGCGACAGCATCAGAAAAAAAATCGCCACAAGGATACTGGCGCGTTCAAGCAGGAAAATATTTGTTCACTACCGGTACAATTTCAATATCGCCGAGACCCAAGGTTATGATCCATCAAAACTGGTCATGATACCTCACGGAAACTACAGCTTTTACGAAAAATACCGCAAACCGGGGATCACACCCAGCCGAATGATCTTGTTCTGGGGCAGAATCAGACCTTACAAGGGTGTTGAGACTCTTATTGATTGCGCCCGTTTCCTGCCGGATGACGTGGAAATCGTGATAGCGGGCGAAGGTGCTGGAATGTATCGGCAGGACGCGGTCAATGACACACGAATTACGTTGATGGACAGATTCCTGACTGAAGAAGAAATAGCTGAACTGTGCCGGCAGTGTTGTGTTGTGGTGACCCCTTACGTGGACGCTTCACAATCGGGTATCGTGCCTGTGGCCTATGCCTTTTCCAAGCCTGTTGTCGCCACTAACGTGGGGGCTCTACCGGAACAGGTTGAGGACGGCGTCACCGGACTGCTGGTTCCCCCGAATGAACCAGAGCGCCTGGCTAAAGCAGTAACCACAATCCTCAACAATCCGGAGTTGGCTGCCGTCATGGGATCGGCCGGTTACAGGAAAAGTCACACGGACATGAACTGGGATTCCATAGCAGACACGGTATGCTCCGCTTACGAGCAAGTTCTGCGTGCAACCTGAAAGAATATTCGTCTCAATTGCATTGCCACCAGACCTTGAACAGGCATGGTATCCTGTCCACTCTATCGTCCTTGATAATATCCTTGTTGTTCATTTGCCTGAGAACCTTTCCGGCAATTTCCGGGTACATTTTTATGCGGACATTGAGGTTCTCGGGTTCTTGAAAAACCTTTTCAAAAGGTCTGAGCGGTCTGACATCGGGTGTGTTCACAATGAAGGTCTTGACCTTCGACACCTCGCGGTCCATGCCCACCAGTTTGCGGTCAATGCCCATGTAGAGCACTACGTCCACCCTGCGGAATCCGGTAATTGGGGGTCTGACAATCTCCACTACAAGGTGGACGGTTCTATTGTACTGGTAAAAGCATTGGAAGGGTATATCAACGTCACCTTCATAACAAAGGTATATGTCATCAGGATAATGGGTCTTGTAAGTAATGTATTTGTTGCGCTTCAGTATCACATGGTGAAAAAATGGCCCGTCCGAAGCACACGACAGTATGGGGCACAAAATTATTGTAAGGGCTAGAGCAATGATTAGTCGGACACGCACCATCCAGCCTCTTTCGTGGAAGTAATGAGCGTTTTGTCCGGACCGCAAATATCAACGGATGAACCGGAAAACGTATTCGGGTACCGGATAATCACGCATGTTAAGCACGGCTCCCAGAATCCGGGCTCTGGAATGATCCAGTCTTGACAAGGCTTCTTTCAGGACCGGATACCTCCGGATAGATGCCGCGATCACAAAAATCACTTTGTCAATGTGACGAGCGAGGAATGGACCAACGTTGGAAGCGAGCACGGGAGGAGCATCGACAAAGATATAATCATATCTTTTATTAATAAGGTTGACAAATATTGCCATTTCCTCGCTGTTCACCACAAATGTTTCCAGTGCGCGTGGATTCCGGAATGTGAGGTATCTCAAATTGGGAATGCTTGTTTCGTACTCGTCAAAGGTAATCGAATACCGGTCCTCGGGTTCCTCTATCAAAGGAACGAGCCGGTCATCCGCCAATAGATCGCCAATTACGTTACCTTCACAGTGCGCGTCTACAATCAAGACATTCTTCCCGGTTTGTTTTGCCACAAATTTGCCGAGTCCCATGGTGACCGTAGTGTTCCCCTCGTCAACGGAAGCGGAACAGATAAGAAAACTTCTTTCCCCCTCTTTGCCGAGCCTACTGAGGATGGCGGACCATAACATGTCCATTTCTCTGCGAAAAAGATCTGTTTCAGAGAGACGGCGGAATCGTTCCTTGAAGTCATGGTGAAATTGATCAAGCTGCGCGGTCATGTCTCACTCAATTGTGTGTAAGTACGTCTCGGACGTACCAAATTACTTAATTATCTGTTATTACGATAAATGTCAAGCTCCATTAGACCCTATATGAATTCGTCCTGCTTCTCAGTTCTCGTTCATATTTCATTCCTCTTTGGTCTTGATGGCCATTGTGCAATAATCGTCCGGCAAACACAAACCCGGACTCTCTCAAACAGGGCCTCTCAATATGGAGTCCAAAGAAATTAAGAAATCGCTCACGTCACAGATCGCCACCGGCACGATGTTCACGACGGTTGCCCTTCTCATGAACCGTGCCTCGGGTATGGTCCTCCAGATGATCCTGGTGCGCATGATCACCGTGGACCAGTTCGGATTGTTTAAACTAGCCATCGAACTATCGTCTTTCGGGATAATGTTTGTGACTTTCTTCGTGGGAGGAGTCTCGGCGAGTTCCACTACGAGGGTCGTTTCGCTTCACATGTCTTCTCTAC
>Ga0007800_10000394_pt1 | contig 17657 bp, 17 predicted proteins | sample CryBogmetaGMA14M_FD_60366 | JGI IMG/M metagenome (GOLD analysis project Ga0007800, IMG submission 60366) | Freshwater microbial communities from Crystal Bog, Wisconsin, USA - MA14M | ecosystem: Environmental > Aquatic > Freshwater > Lake | place: Crystal Bog, Wisconsin, USA | collected 2009-07-06 | reverse complement strand
AGGTTGAAACGTGAGCATGTTAATCTGTTTAGTAGCTTCGGCTGATGGTGAACCAAGTATCTCCAATGCTTTTGGATTTACATCAATTATGTCACCATTAAGGTCTATTACAAGGCAGCCGAGAGGCATAGTTTCAAACAGGTTCTCGTGCCTGTGAATTATGTTCTGCGTCAGTGTTTCGCAGGTTGTACTCATTTGGGTTTTCGCCCTACCAGCACATCTCCCAACAATTGGACAACCTGTTTAGATTGGGCCGAGACTTCTGCGGCAAGCACCTGCATCTGATTCTGAATATCTTTTAACGATGCTCCTGTAGAGTTACGTGACTCCTCAGCCTTAACAGTAAATTGCTCAAACAATGCGCCAACGCTACGGATGTTACCTATTACTGTGATTAAATGTGGACACTTATCAATATTACATCTAGCATATACTTCCTGTGAATTGAGCCGTATTACATCCTCGTAATGTTTATTAGCGTTAGCTGCGTGTGCTTCTGCATCTTGTCGTAACTCTTGTAACTCAGCTTCTATTGCCCTCATCAGGTCATAGTGAATTAATGGTGAACCCTTCTCGTGTGACATAGATGATTCCATCCTAGCAACCTGCGTTGCCATTTCGTGTATATCTTGCGCTAATGAATAGATGTATTTAACCAACATCCCTGCCAAAACAAGACCCATTAATACAAGGACTGTTAATGGCCACCCAATAGACCCCGCAAGAGCCGTAGTCTCTATGATATTAGGAATTGTCTTTTCCTTTCATAATTCTATCACCTAATATCTTAATAGATATGGCTAGGTCGTTAACACGCCGTTTCAACAACACTACCCCAATAAACACACCTATCCCTACAGACAAAATAAATAAATCCACAGCAACTACGGTGGGTCTGGATAGATATATATCTAAAAAACTATGAATACTGTGTATCATCGGCATCCCCCGTAGTAATAATAACCTGTTGGGGCGTTAGTGTTTTTAAGCTGTTTGCGTAACTTATCAAAGTCGGGGCCATAGTCCTTACATGGTGGACATTCAGGACATTCAGGTATGTCTATGTTTATTTCCTTGTCACTGGCACTAACTAACATATCAATCTTACTGGGAATCTCTGCCAATCTTTTGTTAATTTCTTTGTTAACTTCTAAAATTGTATAAATCCCTAACAAAGAGATTAACTGAATTACCAGAATAGTCACTAGAATTACGCTATTCATTAATTATTACCATATCTTACCTGTTGTTCCCGAAATATACTTCGGGGACATGCTGCTATCTGGCCCTAGTAAAAGTTTTCTGGGCTTATTGTGCTCTTAAGACACTTCCAATATGGCCCTACATTCACCGTCCGTAAACCCCAACCGACTGAATATGTATGCGTTTGGATCGGCCTGCAGTTCTTGTTGCGCTCTGGTTATTACCCCAGTCTCCATGTCCTGGCTGATAATGATACGATGCAATTCGTCTTCGGTTCCCGTCTCTGACTCTGCAAGATTCCCTGTTGTTACCCAGATCATCCTGGCATCATAAAGTTTTTTAATTTCTTGCTTATAAATTTCTTCACCAAAATCGTTACGGATATTTAGCAAATCCTGTTTGGTTCCAAACCAAGCTGGCAATCCATTCATTATATTATATCCTTATGTTTATTAACCGGAGTTGTTATCATTTTTTCTATGCTCCATTCTCTATTATGCCGAGATTGCATAGTTCCTTCTTTAATGCCCAGTAGTCTTCCCCATTCTACAAGACTATGGGTTTCCTTATTGAAAGTAATATTAACGTTTTTACGTGTGTTATTCATCTGCTCTTTATGTGTGGCCCATCTACAATTCTCTGGAGAATAAGGCCCGTCATTATTAATTCTATCTATCGAGTATTCAGGGCCCGGTGCGTCTCCGATATCTTCTAAGAAATGCTCAAACCCACTATCTCCTCTCCATCTATCACAAACAAATACCCCTCTTCCTCCATAATTATGATAAGCCTTGTTGTTCGGACTGTGACAACGAGAAATTATAGCACCCCACGTGTTATGCGTTTTGTTATTCTTACCATTGGCATCTTTTTTGGTCCTACCGTGTCTTGTCCTTTTTGCTATCACATCTGGCTCGTGAACACGTTTAATCATGGTGGGTTTATAACAGTCATAAGAGCAGAATTTTCTTTCTATTTGTGGATAATCTTTGAATTCCTTTTCACACTCTTGACATATAAATGTCTTCTTCTCTAAAACCACACAAGTTGGTGAAACGTCTACTCGTAGTTTTCCTTTAAGCCATTTACCGTAACAAGCATGACCGCAAAATTTAGCACCTGCTCTTTTGGTCTCAAACAGCTTATTACAGTTTCCACACGCTTTAATTAACAAATCTCTCTTGCTCATTTTGAATTAGTCTCCGAATATCTATCGCTGTGTTCTCCATTAAGACAGCGTGTAGTATCTGTCTATTTTCTTGATCGTTGCCGTAAATGGTATCTCGTTGCCGTATTTTTCAAGCTGATCTATTAACACCGTCGATCCTGTGAACAACACGTTTTTGGCCCCTTCAACCTCGAATTGAAGTGTCAGACACTTTCCGTATCCCGCATTGTTGTATCGGCTGTGCGAGACCTTATAACCCGTGATGACAATATCCATGTTCAAAACTGATTCGATTTTGACCTTAGCGCCATCAAGCGGCTTTGCTTCCTCACAGAAATCGCTGAATCTTTTAGGCTGCACTGACACTGGCCAGCTCCTCAAGCTTTAAAGACAGACCCAAATGGTGGCTATTCGCCCACTTCAGCCAACCATTCGTTGATGCGATAGATGATCTGTAAGAATCAAGCGAAATTCGACCTTTTGCCAGAAGGCTGGGCAGCAGCGCCAATCGCTTTTTGACCCGTCTGGATGTGCTCTTTCGAAGCAATATGAAATTTGGGAAATGCCTATAACCCAGAAAATCAACCCCCTGGTTTACGGGAAATAGATCGCACTTCGATAGCCGCAGCTTCAGCCTGTCAGCGCAATATTCCTTGATGGCGTCAGCTACCTCGTTGAGGAACCGCTTGTCGTCGCTGAACGAAACAAAATCATCGCAGTAGCGAATATAAGGCTTTATGCGCCATTCATGTTTCAGATACTGATCCAGTTCGTTCATGTATAGATTGCCGAACCACTGGCTAGTATAGTTCCCGATTGGCACATTCTTACCGCCAGGCATTGAATAGATGATCTCTTTAATCAACCATAGCGTTTCCGGGCATTTAATTTTGCGTTGAATTACATCGAACAGAACGTCGTGGTCCACAGATGGATAGAATTTGCTTATGTCACATTTCAGGCAGTATTTATATCGCCTCACAAACTCCATGCAGCGACGAGACCCGGCATGAATACCCTTCCCAACTCTGCAAGCGTATGAATCGCTGATCAACAGATCATCCCAGATCGGTTCGATCACATTCATCAATGCATGCTGAACGATCCGGTCTGGCGCAAACGGCAATACATAAATCTGTCGTGGCTTTGGCTCCAGTATCCACTTGGAAGAATATTCTGACGTTTTGAACGTCTGATCGACGAGGGTTTGTCGTATTTTTACCAAGCGTTCTTCCGGGTTTTGGTCAAACCTCTTAATGGCGCTCTTTGCTGTCTTGCCCCGCCTGGCCCGGCGATAAGCCTCCATCAAGTTATCTGCTTCTGTAATCCGCCCGTATAAATTGCCGTGCCGTTTCATAAAACCTCTTCGTTGTTGTGTGGCTGCAAGGACTTTCGGTCGCCCTACTAGCCCAAACAGCCCTCCGTTTTGTGTTTTGCCCTTCGGCCTATGGCCTACCGGACATGGACAATGATCCAGCCAAGGAGTTTAGCTCGTAACAACCCTGTATCCGCGTAGCAAACTGCGCACTGATATTCGTATTCGTACCCCAGCGATAGAAATTCGCATGCCGCGAACGCGACCCGCAATACGACCCATAATACCAAGCGCCGCCCGCCAGCAGCTCACCAACATTCTGACCATTGCCCAATTTTTGGCGCGCGTTCTGCGCGTACTGTTTTTTCGATCTTTCGTCATTTCGTTAAGTGCCGCGCAGCAAACCGCGCACCGACATCCGTACTCGTACCCCAGCGATAGAAATTCGCATGCCGCGAACGCGACCCGCACCACGACCCATAATACCAAGCGCCGCCCGCCAGCAGCTTGACATCGCCTGTTCCCGCAGATCCAGCTCCGTTATACAACGATCCTTTGCTGCCTGGCAGGTCATACCAACCCCAAGAGGCGGTAAAGTCCCACTTATTCGACTGCTCATCTAGCCACTGCCAGATGTGCCCGCAGCACGATTCCATTCCTATTGAACTTATCATCCTACGCCCGGCTGTGTCAGAATACCCACCAGTCCCGGCAGGGAAGGCCGAACCAGCTATATTCGTCTCCTCGTTGCTCCCGGCAGCCCCACGCTGAAACGACGCATCTGTGAGTAAGTGCTTGCCAACAGCCGCGCCATCATCCGTAAAGTCCATCCAGTTGCGTGACACCGTAACGGCTGTGCCCGTTAAATAGACACTCGCAGTGGTAGCCCCGGTGCTGGTCGGCGGATAAATATCCTTCCACTCACCATCCTTGTGGTCGTAAACCATTCCCTCGTTACCGGCTGGTGTGGCCCTCCACTTAAGATCCCATACACTCGCAGGTAATACGTCACCCGCCAAATAGCCTGTCAGCGCATTGCTCGATAAAGTCCCCGCTGCTACACACAGGCAATGGCAACCTCCAACCTTGCGTGATGTTGACGCATTGTAACCACTTGGATAAGTGGCGTTGGCCGACACCTTGATTACCGGCGTTGTCCCCGATCCTGGTTGACAGAGATAGACATAGAAGTCTTTCCCCGCTCTGTTGCTCGCTGTTCGATAGTCTGTTCCTGCTACTGTGTCCCAGGTTGCTTCGAGGCTCAAGTCTAGCGTTGCCTGGGCCGTAAGGGTTAAGCTAACTCCGCCAACATCGGACTGTACAACGTTAGCTGTGAGTAGTTTGTATCTATCGGCAGCCGCTGACACAGTTTTTGCGGCAAATGATATGTCGGCGTAATACCAGGCGGTTGGATAGGATGTGGCTACGGCTGCGCTTACGATATTCGCGCCGTCACGTTTTAGGTATTGCCCATCCGTTATCGCACCAACAGTTAAATCCGCCGGTGTAGAGGTTTCGTGTATGCTGGTCACACCCGCTGTCAGTTGAGATGGTGTTATTTTTAGTTTCCTGTCAAACTTATCGCCCGCTGCCATTTATGTTTCTCCTTACACCGGAACTGCGTAGTGCAGGTAAACCGTCCCTGCAAAGGTTTCTGCGGCGTTTCTTGTTACTGTCAGTGATATGTTCGCCCCACCTGTTCCGCACGCTGTATATGGCTCTACAACGTATGTCCCCAATGTCGGTAAACTCACATCAGTTGCAGCCATGTCCCGCCCTGCCGTTCCAGATACGCCTACTGACACGGTTGATGCTGCTGTCGCCGAACCGACGTTAGAGACTACAATGACAACTTTGGTGATTACGCACGCATCTGGTGGGTCAAGAAGTAAAGCAGGTGAGGACGTTGCTTGTGTGAACGAAATTAACGCTACATTAAATGCCCCTGCCGTTGCGCTAACTATATCCGTGCCCACTCTCTTTAAGAATTGACCGTCAGTGATAGTAGATATTGCAAGAGCTGTTGCTCCAGAATGGATACTTACAACTGTTGGGGCTGTAGCTGAGCCCCCTAAATCCCCTGAAAGTTGGGTAATACCTTTTGTTGCAGCTCCTGCATCGGGTTGGGATATGCTTACCCACGCACTACCATTGTCTATGTAAAGAAGACTAGTAGAACTATCCATAAAAAAACGACCAGCAGACCCAAAGGCAGGACGGTTTATCAAGGTGTCCACAGTAGCTCTACCCACTATTTGTTTAGCTACTCCATCATATATGTATATATGCTTAGTATCTGTTGCGAACCCCATTTCTCCAATAACGAGGGTTCCCGCCTTTACTTCAGCATCGGTTCCTCTTTTAATTTGTATTTTTAAGGACATATTCCACCTAACCTATTATTTTTTATACAAAGGTTCCACCATCTAAATCACCCCAAGCTACATCAACACCATGTCCGCCACTAACTAACACCTGTCCGGCAGTACCGTGTACAAGCTCAGTTGGAATAAATGTTGCACCTTGATATGCCAACAAGGAACCTTGCTGTGCCCCATGTGCTGTCATTGCAAGAGTTATTGAATCAGCCGCAGGAGCCGCAGGAGCCGCAAATTCTAAATCTGCTGTAGCTCCTTTTGCGGTTAACACATAACCATTAGCAGCAGCAGCTAACAAGGTGGGGTCAAAACCAGCACCTGCATAGACAGGAAGTCCTCTTGATGCCCCATGAGCTACTTTCGCCAGGGTAATAGCGTTATCAGCAACTACTGGAGTTGGAATAGCAGCCCATCCAACGTCACCCTCTGCTCCCGATGCAGTTAAAACGTATGCGGTTGTTCCAGCAGCTAGTCTTGTGGGGGGTCCACCGGAACCATTATAAGTAAGAATATCTCCACGAGTCCCGTGTTCCATCATTGCTGTAGTCACATAGTCATTTGCAATGGACAAATCATGGTTATGGTCACTACGAGCCACTGTTGAAGCAGAACCAGCAGCACCTGAAGAGCTTGATGTAACTGCCCCAGGTTCACCTGATGCCAACGCATAGTTATTGATGGGAACCCAGGCTGAACCAGAATAGATGTAAAGTAAATCTTCGTCATCTACAAAGGTACACATGCCTTCTGTTGGGGTTGTAAAAACCCACGTTGAGCCTGATGCGGGGTATTGTGCTATGTAGTTTTCTTTACCTGACCATACCCCAGACGCAGTGGCGGCAATAATATATCTATCGCCAGCAGCTTCCCCCCCAGGAGGCGCAGTAAGACTTTTATCCTTAACACTATCCTTGAATTCTCCTACACCTAAGTGTGCCGCAGTAATAACAGCCTGAACCTTCTCTGCGGACCAAATATCAGTGCTGCTTGTCCCGCTGTCGTTTATGGCTAATCCTGCTGCTGTAGCTCTTACCCAAGTGGACCCGTCACAAAACCATAAACCGTGACTGGTAGTGTCAGTATAAAGTCTTCCAGCTACAAGATTCCCAGAAGGTTCCCCTGCACCTGAAAAACATCTACCAACTACATAGTTAGCAGCAGTAGAACCATCACCGACATAAACTAATAGTTCATCTGTAGTAAACCCTAACTCACCAGCAGCCAAAGCTCCGCGTGTAGTTAGCTGTGCTTTCGTTCCTCGTCTTATCTGAATAGTTGCCATGTTCGTATCTCCTTAAAATTCTCCCCCATCTAGGGGTTCTTCGGTTACAATGCTACCTATCTCAATAGGAGCATCAGCGGAAGTAATTGACCCACAATCTATTCCTGCCACATAATGACCATGTTCTTCTGGGGGTCTTGCATCTGATAAACGTGCGTCGTTACCGACACATGCTGTATTAGTAGAACTACCGTATAAGACAGCAGCATTTAGTTTTCCCTTGGCATCGTCATAAGCAACCGACATACCTGTTTCGGTATTACTTGCCCACATTCCACCAGCCGTATCTTGAACAGCTTCAGTCCAATCACTTACAGCCGTGCTTGCAATGTTTATTGAACTATGATTATGGTCGCCCGCTGCGGCATTTGTTGAGCCTGTCCCTAACTGTGGGATTAATCTCCATACTGCGGCTCCGATTGTCTCCGCTACACATATCCAACCATTCCCCGCATACAACCATAGATCGCCATTACGAACACCGTCAGCGTAATCATCGCCAGTAGTCGGAGTGCCGGTCCCCTTCCATGTTCGAGGGACTCTTGCGCTTAACACCCACCGTTTGTTCGCATTGTCGGGGTCTGGAGTGTCTGGAGCAATAATGTAGGGACTATCCTCTGCACCACCATTGTCGGCATCAAGCACATGGATATAAACTCTAGTGGGGTTACTACCGACAAACACTATTGCCGTGTCCCCATCGGTCAGGTCTACACCGGCCAGGCTATCAAGCGCAGCGGTTGTCCCGCCTGTGAGCAGAGTTTTGGCGAAGTTGAACCCACCTGATACCAGCGCTGCAAGTTCTTGAAGTGTCTCGGTTAAGTCAGTAAAATTTGTATTACAAGCCTCGAAACACCCATGAACACTATCTGCGGGTGTAACGAGGTCTATTAGTGTCGGTGTATAGGGCATTATGCCTCCGTGTTATTCTGCTTGTCGTTGAATTTCTGCGCCTAGCCTGTTTATGAAGTCTTCTAACGCTCCGATAAATGTGCCGGGGTTAATACCATCTGGTGTTTGGTTGATTAGCTGCTTCTGTAAAAAAAGCAGTTGTGAAAGTAATTGTATTGTCATTGGGTCTATGTTTGAATAAGTCATTGTTAATTCCTCTGCAATATTAACTGTCCTGTCGCTGTGATCATTGCAACACCACCACCATATATAATATTAGAAGACCCATAAGCGGATTGGACTAGCCCTCCAGTAAAATTAGTTATAGGAGTTGTAATGGTTGTTGGTGTGTTGTAGTAGGATATATCAAGATCTACGAAGTCCTTGATATACCAGCTCTCCCCACCCCAACGTTCATTAATATAACCTGTTTCGGCAGCGAAATGGCCTATAGAGCCAGATGTAATGGCGTTACGCCACCATGCTGTGGTGGTCCCTGTTCTTGATATAGTAGCTGATCCAGCATCTCGCAATACTAAGCCTGGCAGGTTAAAAAATACGGAATATCCGTTAGTGATTTGTAGTGTAAATACATTGTTACTAGCAGATTGATTATTAAAACTATAAACATTCCAGGTTCCTGCCATTGTATTTGTATTCGATAGTCCCACATAGCCTACTAGAATTAAATCTGTGCCTAAAGTCTGAAGTCTTGAGTATAAGTTATCTGGACCTTGTGCCAACATAACTAATGTTCCGTTACTATGTAAATAAACGTAATATCTGACACCTGGAGCGCCAGAGACATTAAGCCACAAGCCAGATGGAGGAACATTAACCCTGAGTAAACCAGAGGTAACAACCACCGTAGTCATACCACTTGTCGGATACAGAACGACCCAATTTGCATTGTAATAGTCAAGTCTAACACCAAGTCCATTAGATTGTTGTATTGAGAATACGTTCTGTGCAGAAATTAATGATGCTAATTGATTATAATAACTATCCATCATTTGTTGGTTTTTATAGCTAGACCATAATGTGTTGGGTGAAACATTAACATCGTCTATAACTAACATCGGTTGATTTATAGAATCAGTAACATACGAACCAGTAAAATAGCCCGTATTATCCATATCAAGCGTAGCAACCCACCTGGCATTATTCCCCGGATAGTTGGCGCTCAAGTAAGCATCGCTTGGGCTTCTGAGGCTGAGAAACAACTTGCAAGCTAAACTCCCCCAACAAGGTCTATCGTTAGCTAGATACAAGTAAACAGGAACAGTAGTATGTTGATAAAGCTGTGTTCCACTTAAACTTAAAGGGCTTGATTGGTTAGCTTCTGTGTAATTATATAAAGGAGATGTCCTTGTTATTTTATGAACAGTAGAATCAGCAGAATTATAGAGCTGTGTCCCTCTACCTCCCACCATAACAATTCCAGACGTTCCCTTGCGTCGTATAACCCTCATTTCTGAGGTTGATGTATATTCAAGTGTCATTTCAGCCAATCCATCAAAGTATGCCGGATTTAATGTAGCCTGTCGTATGGCCGAAATGTTGGCCGAATATATTAGTTTCCGAACACCGTCAGTCCGAACCTGCCCAATATGCCTAGCCCAATAGCCTCTCCATGTTTCAGCTAATCTACCTTCCTCTGGTGTTTTAGTAGAAAGGAATACCCTTAGTCGTAGGTCTTTGTTGATATAATATGGCCCTGTTGTCCCATTACCAGCACCCTCGTCATCGTCGTGCCACGGTCTATTCGTTGCAGGGTTTATAGCGTTATCATTATAGATGTCGCTGTCATTAGAGATATAGACGTAATATAGTGTGTTTACTGCTATCGTTGTATAATCAAAGGTTAACAGACCATTACCATCAACCAGTATTCGAGTATCCGTAATATTTAAGTTTAGACTTTCACCAATGAAGTATAGCCTGCCCCCAATAAACATCTGTCCGGCGGTTCCATAAGTCCTGTCTAGTTGCAGTGTGTTTTCATCTACGAATTCTAAATCGAAGTCACTGAACTCACGGAAGGTTTCTTTGAGATCAGCGGCACGAGAGATGTTCATGTTAACTTCGTAGAGAAATTCTACTCTGTCCGAAACATTGGCAGGAACGGCGGTCTGGCACTGACCTATTAGAATAGCGTTATATGCGTCAGTTGTGGACATTCCTAGCCTATTATTTATAGGCTCAGTCTTTGAACAAAACAGTCTTCCTCTAAAGTCGTAAGTTGAAAAATTGAAACAATCATTTTTGTTGGCTAGGTAGACCCAATATTCTTCAGGATTACCTTCTGTGCTATGCTGTAATAAAGATGTTGAAAATGATTCTGTTTCTTCCCACCAATCCAAGACAGGTGAAAATGAAAATACACTGGTGCGTTTAGATGTATCAACAACAGCTTCATTGACGGTTGTATATTCAAAATCACTATTAGTTGGGCGTAGAGATAATTCTGTTGGGCTTACATAGATTAGCTGGATGTCAGGGTTTAGTCCTCGTAGTGTTTCCCCATACATACTGACAGTGCTAACTATTCCGAGGTCGTCGTTAAGCCCGCTGATTCTCTCTCGTTCCCACGCCTCACCTGTCCAGAAAACAGGAACATCGGGTTCAATTATTTTATGACCTTCACCTACCTTAAAGCCAGAGGAGGGAAGAAAACTAGGTCCACCTGTTACGTCAGCATACCATTCTATTTCGTGCCAGCCTTCTTCCTCTGCGCTCCAAAAGAAGTATCTCCAAATTGTTTCACCATCGCTTCCAATTCTGTCTACAACCCTAAATACGGTGTTAGGCTCCTGTGTCTCAGTTGGAAGCAGAGTCACGCTAGACGCTTGGTCAACTTCTTCAGGGATTAACTGCCATGTGCCTTCCGACCAAAAATAGTAATAGATTAATTCCTGTAATCTTGAAGGATCACCATAATAATTACCTTCAGGTGAAACCCTGTTTAATTCTTTCCCGTAATTACCGTCCTTTATGTAACCAACTCTAGCCGGGTCTGCGGGATAGTTTGTATAGCCTAGCTTCTCAATATCGTCTTCTGATGTCTTTGCGTTTGTCCATTTAGTATTTGCTGCGAGTTTCGCTGCATCAACTGATGCTAAGTATGTGTCTATCAAGTCAACGGCTGATTGTTCAAGAAACCTAACATTCCCTGTCCTATATGATTCAACCATTGTTGCAATAGCGTCAAACGCTTCATCAATCGTAGGCAAGGAGTCTCTGACAGTATTAGCGCAGGCTTGGTAAGTTGCAAACTTATCGTTGATTTTATCGAGTTTAGCCTGTGTTGGGGTAGAGATAAAGGCAGGTAAAGCCGCCCTGTAGGTAGTTATGGCAGTGTTTTCAGCATAGGTTTTGTTAAGGAATACCGCAGTTGTTGTCATATCTCTAATAGATTGGACATACGAATATAGCTGGAGCATTACTGCCTGCGGCAATTCAGCCTCAGTGTACGCTCTTGTAGCCTCGTCGTTAACTATATTCAGATATTCGTCTATCAGAGTTGTAGCCATATATTATGCGCCTGTCTGGTTAGGAGCGCCGTTATCTGTATGATAACCTGGACTGCCTAACCCTTGTGTCGGTCCTTTTAATTCAGATTGTGACGGAACAGCGGAACTAGACGATTTAGCGTGGAAGTTAAAATTAACTATCTCAAAACCTTGTTGGATAGAATGTTCCTTTTCCTCAATCTTAACTTCTTTCCCAAACACCTTCCAACAAGCTAAAGCATGTTCATCCCACGCTAAACCACCTTCGGACTTGGCCTTTTCTTTGCACTGTTCCTCTGTTTTACCTTCTGGTAAAAAACCATAGCCAGTTTTCAAGGCGAGAGCCGCCATAGCCCTCGCCACATTGTCAACTGCACCTTGTCCGCTGCTACCTTCAGCCATCTATCTCTTGCCCTTCTTAGTAGCCATTTCCTGAACCATAGCCTCTAATGTTTCCATGCGGCTCTTTAAATCCTCATTCTCTTTTTTGAGCTTTTCTGTCTTTTTATCAGCCGATGTAGGCACTCGTTTCATCCATCCGTTTGCCATATTTCTCTCCGTCCATCCTTGTGGCTTATTTATATCTGCAATTATCATTATGAACAGATGCCTCGTATCTTTTTAACCTTGGGTGTTACCACTCTATTACCTGTTTCGAGGTAGAATCTAAGTCGGCATTGAGTAAATGGATTAACAACCATTGTTACCGTTCCACCGAAACTACCGTTACCTGCAATGTCGGCCCCTGTAGTTGCATCAACCAACTCAAAGTCATCAGTGGTTACGTTTACAATGCGCCTAATGCCATTAGCATTGGTATTTCCCGTAACACCAGCTATCAACACAACAGTGTTTTCTTCGTAACCGTGACCTGCGCTTGTGCAGACAATAGGTGTTGCATTAGTTGCATCAGTAATTGAGACTTCGCCTCTAGTGTTAAAGGTATATTCCTTGTAAGTGCCATCACCTACGTTGGTTGGGACAAACCCTGCGGCTGGTTTTAATTCAACCCATACCTCGCCATCATCTATTGAATAGTAGGGTGTAACACTTCTAGTTCCGCTACCATTAACACCGTCGGTATTTATGTCGGCCACAACAACGACTTCGCTACAATTCTCGTCGAACTCAGCGTTAGTCCCGATATAATCGCCATCTTCTGCGTTGAGTAGAGCAATTATGCCCGCACCGCTATCTAATATCTGGAATGTTGCGCCTGTCCCTGTGACATCACACATAATTTTAACTTTAGTAGCTACAGACGAGAGGTCAGTATCTATCCCAGGTAAAAAGGCCGACCAGTTAGTTCCACTGTCCACGCTATAGGCCCAATACATATTACAGCCTGTAGGCATAAGATGTGTAACCGCAGTAATAAATGCACTTGCCTGAAGTCCAGTAATTTCGTCGAAAACTACCTGTGCAATGTTCTGGAAATTGGCTTCACCTAATTCAAAGGTTAAATCCCAAGTAGCATGAGGTTCCCATGTTGAGTTGTTGGGGCTTGTAAATAGCACTCCACCAGTTGCTTGCGCTCGCAGCATTGTGCCATCGGAAACATTAACCTCGCCCATCTTGGCAACCCAAACATTGTAGGTTGTGGTATTACAATGAATGACTACACAATATTCACCTGCGCTATAGCCAACCATCTCGTCAAACGTAAACGTGGTTGCCAAACTAGCGTCGTCTGATATTGCAATACTCGCAGGGTAAAGCGTTTTACTCTGCAACACCTTCATAGTAGGTGAGCCGTTAAAGGTTTCCCTTATTTCTACTGTTACAGGAAGCGTTGCATCTTTAGATTGAAAATACAGCTTAACGTAACTAATCCAGCGAATACCCGATTCAACAGCAAATGTTTGGGCTAATGGATCGCCGTAATGGAACAATCGTCCACCTAAAGCGTCAGGACCAACGACAACTTCTCTTTCTGTCGTACTTAATATCCCCATGACTGTTTTTTGATGTGTCTCTAGGAATCCCTGGCTTGTAAACACTCCCATTGCGTAAGTTTCTTCGGGGTCTGCGGCTGAAAACACATTAATGTTTTTTCTACCCACTGCGATACCCGAAGGCATAACAAACCTAGCTGTAAGTTTTCCTGCGCCACTGGAAACAACTGTTGATTTACTCTTATAAGTAGAAACTCCAGCAACAGAGGGAGATACATGCAAGAAATCAACAGGAACCCCGTCTATTGTGCAAGCCATATCAGTGCTAGGCAATACGCCATGAACCTCTACATTGATATAAAAAGGGCTACCATCTTTTGTAGTCCTGCAATATGGGATTACTGATAAGTCTACAACCCTGTCAGAAACTTCAACTAACGTCCGTTCAGGGATAATTTGCTTATAGGCACCGCTACGCTCTATGGCTGCGTTAACTCCGCCTCCACTAGCAGTTGACCAGTGTACTCCGCCTGTCCCTGTTAGATTATTGTTGTTCTCTACCATACTCCTAGCGGCCCATCCGCCAGAATTGTCCCAAGCTATCTTCCATGCGCCCCAAGTAATCTGTCTAGCAAGTTCAGCGTTAGTTTGCTGAACCCAATTCATCTGCTCATCGTAGTTAGCATCTATTAACGCCATTTGAGCCACATCAGTCCAAAAGTCTTCGAGAGGCGTAAGACTCATCGTACCTAGCCAACCATAAAGTTCATTTGGATTGACGTTTAGAATCGCTGTAGCTTTAGGTTGTGACAGAAACACCGTAGGGGAGTAATCGAAAACAACCACTGAACCTATTTTGGCAATGTTGGTTGAGTTAACCAAATCAACAGATAGGCTTTGTCCGTCTTCAGATGCAGGAAGCCTTAGACACTGTTCACTGCCATCTATGGCTACGTTAAAGGTTACACCATTAGTATTAAATGCCACATCAGAGTGCTTAAAACCTATTAGTGGGTCTGTAAAAATTCCCTTAGCTTCAGCAGCAGCGGGATTGTCCGCAGCGTCTTTCTGAACCTCAGTCAATGCAGCCTGATATTTTAATCTATCAATCTGGCACTGCATTTCATTAACAGACCAAACAGTTTTCCTCTGAACTTCCAGCTTCTCAATCATTACGTTTTCTGGATAGTAGGTATAGGGTGGCACTGTTAGCTGTGCAATAGTTAGTGGGCCAACCTGATTAGCTGGTATTGGAGGTAACACCGCAGGTGCGCCAGGAATCCTAAAAAAGTAACCATCACTTCCCAATGCAAGTTTATCCACACGAGCCAGATAATAATCATAGTCAAGTCTTGGTGAATCATTAACTGTTGGTAACACTTTAGCCGCATCTCCAGTTGAGCCTACTCTACGGAAATCAATACAATCCCTTAACTGAGTAACCCCATCAGGAGCTAATTCAATTTCAGGATAGTCGTTAACATAACTATCAGGGCTTACATAATCACCCGCAGTCGATTTCCAGTATTCGAATGTGACGTAGTAAGTTGCGGCTGTAGTAGGTTGACCAAGAGGGGCCGAGCCTTGCGCTCCCGCAGCACTCCAATCAATTGCGCTTGTCCCAAATTCAATTGAAGGAACAGTTGAACTATTCTTGGTTAACGAATAAGAAGAATACTGGTCAGTTGATTGACCTGAACTGTTGTTTACTCTCAGGATTCTAATAACATCGCTTGCATTCCCACTTAAGCCAGCAACAGCATCGCCACTCACTGACTCAACTGCGGTTCCACCTGTAAATACTATTGTGTCTGAACCGTCTTCAGAGCCTTTTGTAATAGTTGCGTCGGTTACTGTAACTCTAACCTTAGTAACCTGAGTTGGGTTATAAGAGTGCAAATACTTGAGGTAATATGTCGCCCCATTGCTAGGGTCTGAACCACCCAATGACCAATCTATGTCGCCATCAGTTCGCTTAAAATCTGTAAGGTAGATAAAATTGTATTTACTGTCGTGACAATCAGCCAGAGTATTACTTACACCCAACAATGTGCTTGCGGAATAATCCATACTATCTGTGTCACTTCCGCCATCTCGAACAACTGATTCAACCCTCTCCGTAATATATGAAAGGTCTGTAATCTCTTTGACGTAGTTGTCGTCCATTTCATAGATGCGAGTTCCAGTAACATAGTAGGTTCCAGTAGCTACGCCGAGAATTGTGTAAGCGTCTGATGCCACGGCCTCAACGGTCAAATTCTTACCATCACACGCTTTTATCATTACGTGCGTGCCACTTGCAGCGCACTGGACTAGCGGATACAAAACACCATTTGTTGGGTATGCGTTAATGCTAGTATTGATAGCTGCGGACACATCGGCGGCTGTTGCTGCTGTTAGTCCAGCACCAAATGTCACTGTATGGCTACTTCCCGCACCTACCTTAATTTTAACAGCTAAATTGGCAACATTGAAATTCTCTGAGGTTGTTCCAATAGTATAGCCACCAGTTGCATCGAATGAGCCTAGAACACTATTATTGACACTACCAACGTCCCTAGCTTTAGGAATCTCAACAGTCTGTGTAGCGATAGTCTCAATCTCGTTACCTTCTACATAGGCTTTACCTGAGTAGATATAGGCTGTCATCAGCGTATCATCGTCGTCGATGTTATCTTTAACTGAAATCTGAAATGGTCTGACTACAAAGTTACCAGAAGTATCAAAAGTCCTTCGAGCCATTTCCTTCTGAAGTTCAGTCTTCTCACTCTTGATAACCGTGAATACTGGAGCATTGTCGATGAACTCTCGAATATCAACCTGCCCAGCTGTATCAACAACCCAAGTAATCGTGTAAACTAATCTGTCTGCCCCAGCTTGAGCATACTGAAGGTCAACGCCCTCATCCTGATTTTTGATATATGCGTCTGTTCCTGATGTCACTACGGTAGGCGTAATTGTTAAGCCAACAACTTCTTTGCCACTTCCAGTTAGTGTAACCTGTCCGGCTGGAACAGGAACATACTGACCATCTAACTGTATTTTGCCCTCAGTAAAGTTCCAGGTGGTTCCACTAACAAACTGCTCTGCCAAGCCCTCGATGATGTCGCCGTTTTTATGGATAGCTGATGCAATGTCTTTATCCGCTCGCTGCAATATCCACTGCATGTCCATAAGCTCTTGTCGTTGCAGATACCTTCCAGCGTGAAACAACATTGCTCGCCATTCAGGTCTACCTGAAGTGTTTTCTACTGGAGCAACTACCGTGGGTGACACTGTTTGGTTCGTATCATTAAAAGACCACGGAGCCGCAGTTGCTTCCCCAAGATACCTGTATGAGCCTGTAGAGAGTTTGTAATATTTAACGCCCAACACGCCATCAGGAATTGAGTCTATGGTTAACGCAACATAATTACCCGAAGTCAATACCGCAGGTCCATCAGTTACGATGACAATGGCGCATGGCGTGGTTTGACCAACGAGCGAAACAAAGGTGGCCACGTATGAATAACTCGTAGAGCCTGTGGTCCCAACAACCGCTGCGGATAGAATAGGCTCCGCTAGGTCATCCATAGCCCTGAGTTTATAGTCGCTAATCTGTTTTGAGTCTAAGAAGCCCATTCTATATTCTCCTAATTATCTGAATTCAATCATAATTTCTATTACTTCAAGTCTTGTGTCAGTCATAATGGTCGCTACATCATTGTCTAGGTATTCCAGTAAGCCTTCTGAGCTAACATTTGCAGGGGCAAGCCATGAATCAGATTCATGGCCCAATACCGGAACGAGGTTACTAAATAGCGCAACCTGCCGAAATGTCTCGTAAGGCTGTCCACTGGTCGGGTCAAAACGAGCCAGCATATAAAGGAATCTTGCCCCTTCGTCTATTGCGTCTACGTCAGCAACAAATTCGTATTTGGTTCCGAGATGCGTAACGTCTTCACCAGTGCTAACAACTTTACAAAGCGTAACCTGTGTAGGAGTAACGTACACAACAGGTTCCTCAATGGTAG
>Ga0007800_10000393_pt1 | contig 17658 bp, 17 predicted proteins | sample CryBogmetaGMA14M_FD_60366 | JGI IMG/M metagenome (GOLD analysis project Ga0007800, IMG submission 60366) | Freshwater microbial communities from Crystal Bog, Wisconsin, USA - MA14M | ecosystem: Environmental > Aquatic > Freshwater > Lake | place: Crystal Bog, Wisconsin, USA | collected 2009-07-06 | reverse complement strand
GCATCGGCTTTACGTCCTATAATATATTTTATAGGATCTAAATCCAATCTTAAACCCTTTCACCACATTTCCGGTTTTACACAAAACATGAATTTTGAAGCAGAACGTTGGATTTAATTACGGCAGATATTGCCTGAGTTCGAGTATAAAGATTGGTATTTCATATGGGTTCTGTGGAAGAACCCCCAAAAGTGTTCGTTCTGAGCTAAGCCTCTTGTCATTTTCAGAAGGCGACTGCATTGGTTGTTGGGACTATTTTTTATTGGTGCGTTCAATTTGTAGAACAGCGTCAAGCAATGCTAATGAATTGCCTGCATCGGATGCGTAGACTGTTCGTGTCCTTGGGTCATAGGACACCATGACGAACGGGACTGAGGTGCGCCCAGTATTCCGGGGCGCTTGACGCTTGGAGCGGTAGGCTCTGCATACCTCCCTCTTTTCGGCAAGCTGCTGATTGATTTTCTTCCAGTCAAAGAAATAGTCGGGATACAACCGGCGCATGTCACGCTTGTCCTGCGGCTCAAGCGTGTAGTTGCGAATACGCATGATGTTGAAATTGCTTCTGCCGACTTTTACCGTAAGATAACAAAAGCCCTTTCTGGTCGTGATGAAGGCGCTGCCTTGCTTGCGTTTCATCGTTGCTTGCTCCATGTCAGGAATCGGATGCACTGGCGGATTGCAGTGCGGCATATAGGGGTTAATTAACCAAAAGAACGGTTTGTTCCACGCCACCCTTGGAGCCCTTGGTATTAGCGGCTTACAGACGAAATATCGATTTCAAAACAGGTAATAATATTTTTTATAGGCTATTAAATATTAAGAGAATAGCATCAATTGTAAAATTCATGTGTTGGGCTAAAAATTAAAAATATCAATTAGCGCTTCAAATTCAGTTTTAGATCGTGCCAGACATGTCAATAATGTATTAATTTTGCACTATGTTTTTTGCAATAGTTTTTACACTTAAATATGCAGTTACCTTACTAATATAGAATGATAAAAGCATGGAATTATAGGAGTGCAAAAAGTTTACTTTTTGCACTCATCAGCATTGATGCCATAAGCCACCAAACATTACTTTTCACTTTTTTGATGGATAGGCGTAAATAGCCAATTGAGATTTCAGAGTTTGTCAAAAATCCCCCGTTTTTATAATTGGTATAAAATACTTAATATGCGCGTAACAATATGAAATATATGGTTAAATGTGAAAAATGAAAGCTATAAATTTTTCCGGACAAGAAATATTATTTATATTCAACATGTTATATTAAATATTGCTGAGCGCCCTAGAATCGATTTTTTCTCTACAGACCACGAACGACAAGGGCTCCATGGGTGTCGTGGAACAAACCGTTCTTTTGGTTAATTAACTCCATTTTGGTGATGTGTTTCATAAGTTAGCTCCTTAAAATAGCTGTTTTAACAAAAAATAGCAGAGGGCGACATTGCCTCCTGTTCTTGATGCTTACTTTAACGAGGAAAAGCGCAAACAATTGGCAACAAATGCGCAAATAATGTGAAAACTTTAATCAACGACTTTATCCTGCAGATCATAACGATGGGTTATTCACAGGATAAGCCTGGCCAGGCCTGAATGATTCCAATGGGGTGTAATAAAGAATAGATATACACATAATCTGTGGATAACCCTGCCGGTAATATGCCCCAACAGTATGCCGGTTCTGACACACAGTCAGATTGACCAAATATTGGTCAATCTACCAGCAGTTCTTGATATCTTATTGATTTTAAAAAACCTACTGATGCATTTAACTGGAAAAGCCATCGTTATTAGTGGTATATTTTGGATGCTTTTTTACACCCACCCTGCACCTGAAGATTTCTATCCAGCGCCAGCGTAACCAATGCTTTTTGGAGGTAAATCATGAGTAATCCATCAACTACCGAGTATCTATCGACCCACGAGTTTTTCTCCGAGTTCAACGCTGACGATTTAAAATTCCTCTGCGAATGTTCGAGCACGTACGAGATAAAAATGGGGCAGATCCTGTTTCGACAGGGCGAAAAAGCGGACCGGTTCTATGTAGTCCGCAATGGGCGAATTTCCTTGCAAATGCCGGCGATTATGGGGCCAACCTTGGAGATCCAGCCGCTGGATAATGATCAGATTCTGGGGTGGTCTTGGCTGATATCACCCTATAAATGGAATTTTCAAGCCAAGGCCGAAGAGGACTCGGAATTGCTCCAATTTGACGGTGCCGCCTTACTGGCACGATGCGAGCAGGAACCGAAGTTCGGCTACGAGTTGTTAAAGAAATTTGCAACATTGATGTCGGAGGGCCTCAATGCAGCACGCCAGAAAATGATGGATGAATGGAATCCAGCCGGGTTTGCTTAGTCGTAGTGGAGAGTACGTAAAACCCGACGAGGCAGTTGGGTAACTGGTTATCCTTGATTTCAAAGGAGGCGATATGAAAACTAAATATGGGTTATTAGAGAATTATGGTGGCGGCATTGACTTGGATGAATTTCGAGAAATGGTTGCAGTAAATGCTTACTACAGAGCCAAAAAAAGAGGTTTTAAATCCGTTCATGAAATGGATGACTGGTTTGAAGCCGAGAAGGATATAAAAAGCCTACGTCGCTATTGGCTCCGATAAATTGTGATTTAGTTAATCTGTCCAACAAACGGAGGTTTGATGAACAACCCAAAAAACACCCTTTTTAGGTAGTGTCACTTTTCTAAGTCGGTGTCAGCGGATTGTCAAAGTCGATGTCAGCAGCAAGATTAGGTGTGTGACAAGATCTCATAAGAATAGAGTCGCAAAAGTGTATCGAATATATGCACTTTCGCGCCATAACTTTTGCGACACAAAAAAACGTTGAATTTAATGGGGTTGCCTGGTTGTCGCAAAACGCCTAATTTTCGCGACAACCTATTCTTATTGCTTTACAGGTATCTGTTTTGCCAAATGACCCCTAATCGCACGAATGTTTGTTTACCCATTTTTGCGCCGTGCTGACGCTGACTTCGACAATTTGCAACGTGCTGACATCGACTTTGATCGCGGCTGACATTGACTATGACATTTTAGTTGTCGCCCGTCGAGGTGGTAAGCGGGTTAAAGCTTATTTCTGCTGACACTGACTTTGAAAAGTCACATAGTGAAAGAGGGGTAAAAATGTTAATATAGTCGTCAATCTATCAAAACAAGTAAAGTGTTCATGAATCAAAAAATTGGTTACGCCAGAGTATCGACTGATGATCAACATTTGGACCTCCAAAACGATGCCTTAAAAAAGGCCGGCTGCGATGTTATTTACGAAGAAAAAGCCATTGGCAAAAATACTTAACGGCTTGAACTTGAGCAATGCCGTAAAGCCCTAAGGGCAGGGGATACCTTGATGGTTTGGCGACTGGACAAGTTGGGGCGATCACTGCCTGATCTGGTGAGGATTGTCACTGAACTTGAACGTGATGGCATTGGCTTTGAAAGCCTGACAGAGAAGATTGAAACCACGAATGCCAACGGTAAACTGACTTTTCATATCTTTGCGGCCTTGGCTGAATTTGAAAGAAACCTGATTCGCGAACGTACCCATGCCGGTCTGACTGCCGCAAGAGCCAGAGGCAGGAAAGGCGGAAGAAAACCGGCGCTAGATGAAAAGCAGATTCGAGAAATTAAGGCGTTAATGCGTGATCCGTCGGTCAATATCACCAATGTTGCTGAGCGCTATAAAGTTTCTCGTACAACACTTTATAAGTATGCTGGTTCAATCTGTTTGTAAGTTCTCAAAAAATCACCTCCCAAAGTAGCCAAAATTTGAAAGATTGAAAATCGTCTGTAGGATTTTCTGGACAAGAGGTACAAAGTTTGATGCAGCGTAAAATCCTTGGAAGCCTGCACCCGACTGATGCCAAAGTGTTGAGTCAACGACGCAGTCCGCTCCAAAATACCGTCGCCTCCAGTAAAGTAAGCCGCTGTCGTTGTTCCCATTTTAAATATTGCAAAAGTGTATTAACTAGGTTAGATTTAATTTAAATGTATTAAAAGATTATTGCTTTATTTTAGCTAGCGTCTGGCATCCCATGAAACTTTCTGATCGAGAATATAATGACGGTTTATTATGCAATGTATATCACAATAGAAATGGATATCTATGAATGCACCTCAATTAACTAGTTGTTTGGCCAAAACTTATGGTGAAAAACAAGCGGGGCGGCATGTTTTAAATCATTGTCAAATTGTAGGTGAAGTGGCAAAAGAGCTTATAGCCAGAATGCCTGAATGGCTACGCAAAGATTTATTTCCCAAAGGCTCTGAGCTAATTGCTGCTTGTCATGATATTGGAAAAATCAGCCCTACCTTTCAAGAAAAAATTTATCGCGGTATTGAGGGGTATAAATGGAATTCACTGCCTGGATTAGAAAATATCATCGACCCCAGCATGGAAAATCATCCCACAACTGGATGGAGCGGTCATGCAGGGGTCAGTCAAGCAGCAGCAAAAAAACTCAAGGCCGGCAAATACATTCCTGAAATTTTAGGACAACATCACGGCAATTCACCGCGTTTATCATATAATGCAGAAGCTGAAGTATTTGGTGGTCAATTATGGCAACAACGCCGTGAAGAATTAGTTACCCAACTAAAAGCTTTATTAAAGTGTGATTTTCCCTTAATCAAAAGCCCAGAACAGGCACGCGTTTTGGCAGGACTAACATCAGTTGCTGATTGGATTGGCTCATCATCATTGTTTGATAATCCGGTAGATGCTTGGCAGCCCCTTATTAAACAAGCTTTAGATAACGCCGGATTTATACGTCCAAAAATCAAAACCGATTTAACCTTTTTTGATATTTTCAACTTTCAACCACATGAAAGCCAAGAAAAACTGTTTACTAATGCTACTCAAGCAGGCGTTTATATTTTAGAAGCACCGATGGGGCTTGGTAAAACCGAAGCTGCACTTTATGCCGCCTACAAAGCCATGAGTGACGGACAAGCGACCGGCATTTATTTTGCCTTACCGACTCAACTGACGTCTGACAAAATCCATGAGCGGGTGAATCAGTTTTTAGACAAAATTATTGCTACCGACAGTTTGCATCAAAAAGCTTTGTTAGTGCATGGCAATGCCTGGCTAAAACAAACGGAATTGGGTGTTGAAGGTAATCCAAATGGCTCATGGTTTGCTGCCAGTAAGCGCGGCGTATTGGCTCCGTTTGCGGTGGGCACCATTGATCAAGCGTTAATGGCCGTAATGAATGTCAAACACGGATTTGTGAGAACCTTTGGGCTTGCGGGTAAAGTAGTGATTCTTGATGAAGTGCATAGTTACGACGCTTATACCGGTACGATTTTGGATGAACTGGTTAAACAACTGCGTGAATTGCACTGTACTGTCATTATTTTAAGTGCGACGCTGACCCAGGAACGACGCGAAAAATTGTTAACGCAAGCTGTTAGCAAACAAGGTTATCCACTTATTTCGGTTAAATCTCATCAGGCTGAATTACAAGAATTAACCGTTACACCTTTGCCAACCAACAAGGTTGAGGTTTATTGTTGTCAATCCGATGACCAAGCAATTGATGAGGCTCTAAAACGAGCCGAACAAGGGCAACAAGTCTTGTGGATTGAAAACACCGTTGCCGAAGCACAACAGAGGTTTCGACTGTTAAATAATTATGCCAGTAACATGGGCGTTGAATGTGGGTTGTTACATTCTCGGTTTTTAAAAACCGATAGAGAAAACAATGAAAATTATTGGGTTACCTTGTACGGTAAAGACAACGCATCGGCACGACAAGCTAAAGGTCGCATTTTAATCGGCACACAAGTATTAGAACAATCACTGGATATTGATGCTGATTTTCTTGTGAGCCGCTTTGCGCCTACAGATATGTTATTGCAACGCTTAGGTCGATTGTGGCGACATGAAAAAAGCTTTAGGCCCACTCAAGCAAAACGGGAGGCGTGGCTGTTAGTGCCTGATCTGGATGCAGCGATTGAAAATATTAAATTATTTGGTAACAGTGCAAAAGTTTATAACCCCTACGTCTTGTGCCGCAGCTTAGCAGTTTGGCACAAGTTGATGGAAGTGGTATTACCCGATCAAATTCGTACATTGATTGAAACAACTTATAGCGAACAAAACGAAACAGGCATGTTGCAGGCTTATAAAGCTGAATTGGAAAAAAAGCGGCGTGAATTAAAACAACTTGCACAATTTGGTTTATCAACAGCAGGAATAACTTTACCTGAAACAGCCAGCACTCGTTACTGCGAGCAAGATAGTGTGCAAGTTTTGCTATTGAGTAACTATCAACACAATGCCGATAAAAAAGGCACAGAGATTACCTTACTCAACAACGAGAAAATTCTGTTACCGCGCGGCATAAAATTTAAAGATAAATCGCAATGGCGTGAATTGGCGGCCACTTTATTGAAAAACTCCCTGCAAGTCGCGGATCATTTTGCCCCGAAAGCGGTGTCTATTAAAGAATTAGCGTGGCTTAGAGAATATTTTTATCTGGGTGATCCATCGCAGGGCGAAAGCCTGTTGCGTATCGCCATTGTTAATGATTGTGATGAAGTTAAAAATTTGATGGGTGGCGTAGCATCTGATAATTATCAACTCAGCTATGATAAAATCATAGGTTATCAAGCTGCAAAATAGGTTAATGAGGCCGGATGGATATTAATTTATATTAGGAAAATAAATAAAATTAATTAGGAATTTGCATATATCATAAAATATCAATATACTTACAACTGTGAGCTCTCATTCCTCACGACCGTGAGGGTGTTTCTTAGGAGTTTGCTTATTAGCTCTAAAGTTATTTATTTTCCCCACAACCGTGGGGGTGTTTCAAAAAAACCAAAGGTGATTTGATGATAGAAGAACGTTTTAATTTGATTGATTCACCTTGGATACCCATTGCCGATGTGGGCCGCGTAAGTTTAAAGCAAATTTTTAGTGAGCCTAATTACCGTGCATTAGGTGGAAATCCCGTGCAGAAAATCGCCTTAACCAAGCTACTCCTTGCCATTGCACAAGCGGCTTCAACTCCGGATGATAATGATGACTGGGAAGCCTTAGGGACAGAAGGATTGGCGGCCAACTGTTTGGTTTATTTAGAAAATAAGCACGACCGCTTTTATTTGTACGGTGAAAAGCCATTTTTACAGATGCCAACCATTGCATCCGCCGCAACACAAAGCATTGGTGCGGTTTTACCCGAAATTGCTACCGGCAACACAACAGTTTTAAACACACTACAAATGGAAACAGCTTTAAGTGATGCCGACAAAGCTCTATTAATCGTCCAACTGATGGGCTTTGGTTTAGGGGGGAAAAAAACCGATAACTCGGCTGTGCTGTCAGTCGGTTATGCAGGCAAATCAAATGCTACTGGAAAATCTTCTACAGGCAAGCCAGGTACCGCCTTAGGATTTATGGGCTTTTTGCATAATTTTTTACAAGGCGAATCATTATTACAAACCTTGTGGCTAAATATTTTGACACATGAACAAATAAAAGACCTACCTTACACCAATGGCTTAGGCGTTGTGCCATGGGAAAAAATGCCTGAGGGTGAGGATTGTGAAATAGCTAAAAATCTCCAAAACAGTTTAATGGGGCGATTATTACCTTTATCACGATTTTGTTTGTTTAATGAAATTGGCTTGCATTATTCCGAAGGTATTACCCATCTTGACTATAAGTTTGGCATGGTTGACCCTAGCGTTGCCGTGAATTTTTCCGGCAATACCAGCAAAGTGCTATGGGTGGACACAGAACGAAGACCGTGGCGTTTTTTAACAGCATTATTGGGCTTTATGGAAGCCAACAGCGGCGGCTTTGAATGTTATTACGTCCGCCAAGGGTTATTAAGAGCAACCGAAACACAAATTTCAAAAGTTGGCTTGTGGTCGGGCGGTTTAAGAGTGAGTAGTAATGCGGGCGAACAATATGTTTCCGGGTCGGATGATTTTGTAGAATCTTTGACCCTGATGAATTGTGCTGACTTGGGAAAAATTTGGTATAGCCACTTGAAACAAGAAATGGCAGAACTGGATCAACTTGCCAAAATCGTTTACGGAGCAACAATGAGCTTTTTCAAAGATCAAAAAGTGGAAGGTAAAAATCAAGCAGCAATGGCAAGCAATCTTTTTTGGCAACTGTGCGAACGAAAATATCAGGATTTAGTGATTAACTGCAAAGATATTAATCAAACTAAAGCGTTACGCAAAGACTTTTCTCTATTTGCCAGCAAGGCTTATAACAGTTACTGCCCAAAGGATACTGCACGGCAACTCGACGCTTGGGCTAAAAATATGCCAAATCTCAGTAAATATTTAAAAGAGACCCAACAACCTAAGGCTGAAGCATGAGCAACATAAATAAACCTAATAAGAGCGAACAGTTCGTTCAATTTATCATTGATCTAACACAAAAAGATAATCGCGCGGCGGCAGCCTTAAAACGTGCAGATAATCCCGCCACAGAATATCAAAGCTGGGAATACCTCGCCCGATTTATCGACATCGACAAGGATAATGAACGCTTGCCTTACGCCACCATAGCCTGTGCAATAGCTAAAGCTAAGGCAGAACATAAAGGCACGATACGTATCGGTGAAGCGATTGCCCATTGCTATGAAGACGGTAATAATAACGACCAGGCAAAAGTTAAATTACGCCGCTTATTAGCCTGTGATTCTGTTGAAGAGGCTTGTCGGATATTGCGACCATTACTTAGTTTGATTAATTCAAAAGCGGGGATTCAACTGGATTATGCCAGGTTATTACAAGATTTATATTGGTTTAATGCCGATAACCAACAGGTTAAATCACGCTGGGCGCAAGATTTTTACCACCATTATTCAATCGACGAGGCAAGCGTATGATTGCCAGTGCTCTTCATTTAAGCCGCTCCGATGTCAAAGTTTTAAAAATCACCGATGCTTACTCCTTACATCGGGTTGTTTATGATCTTTTTGACGATATTCGTAGCGATGAGGACAAACAAAAAAGTATTTCCAGTGGAATATTATACGCTGACAAGGGGGGGGATTTTAACGGACGAAAAATCTTAATATTATCCAATCGTCAGCCGACTATTCCAGATCACGGTGAATTGTTGATTAAAAAAATTACCGATAGTTTTTTGGATTATCAGCAGTACCGGTTTGAAGTCGTGGTTAATCCAACAAAACGTAACAAACTAGAACGTAATGAAACAGGCAAGAAAGTAAGTGGGAAAATTATCGCCTTACGAAAACGTGAAGAGATTGCCGATTGGTTTATCAACAAAGCGCCTCAGTGGGGTTTTGAAGTGAGTCCTGAGCACCTTGAGATTGGGACTGTTTCTGTCAAACAATTTGAAAAAAAGAAAGAGGGTCCAACGATTACCCAAGGACAAGCAATCGTGCAGGGACGCTTAATGGTTATTGATAAAACTAAATTCGTACAAAGTTTTCAGCAAGGCATTGGACGCGGACGCGCTTTTGGTTGTGGGCTTTTGCAAATTGTACCGCTTTAAGGTCAGAACCTAATGAACATAACCATCGACACATCAGCATTGATTGCAGTTATCACCAATGAACCTAAAAAGAGCAGAATTGTGCAACTAACGGTTGACACAAATCTGCTGGCACCACTTTCTGTGCATTGGGAAATAGGTAATGCTTTTTCGGCAATGATAAAAAGAAATCGCATCACAGCCTTACAGGCACAATCATGTATTGCCTTGTATCAACAAATTCCCCTTGAACTTGTTGATATAAATCTGGCTAAAACAATTGTTCTAGTTGAACAGTTAAAGATTTATGCTTATGACGCTTATTTGATTCAATGTGCTTTGCAAACAAAAACGCCGTTGCTAACGTTAGATACCGGGTTAATTCAAGCCGCTAAAGCAGTCGGCATTACTATTTTTGAGTGATTAACATGCATGCTTATAATTTTTCTGAAGCCAAACAAAATCTTAGCTTTGTTTTTGAACAAGCTGTTTTAGAGGGGGGTGTTCAAATCAAGGGTGAAGATGGTCAAGTTTTTATGTTGACTCCGGTAATCGAAAAAAAATCACCACTTGATATACAAAGTGTCTCTCTTGATTTAACGGCTGATGAAATTGTCGGTTTTATACATGAGAGTCGTAGGTAGTTCTTTCGTACATTTTATTTTCCTCATGCCCATAAGGGTGTTTTTGCTTAACTTAATCATGGATAAATTATGAACAACCCGTTTCAAGGTAAAATTATTGAGTTTCATATCCTGCAATCGTTTCCGGTAAGCTGCTTAAACCGAGATGATGTTGGCAGCCCGAAATCAGCGATTGTTGGCGGCGTGCCGCGTGCCCGTGTCAGTTCACAGTGCTGGAAACGGCAAGTACGTTTGGAGATGAATAAATTAGACGTTATTCACGGCGATAGAACTAAATTAATCTCTGAAATGATTGCTAAAGTTTGCCGCATCAAGGGCGCAACGGAAGAGCAAGCAAAAGCATGCGGCGATAAAATCGAACAAATTTTCATCAAGAAAAAAGAGGAAAAAAAGCCTAAAAAAGCAAAGGAAGGTGAGGTAATTGAAGAAGTCGCTGATGCCGGCAATGATAAAACCGATACGCTATTATTCTTAAGCCCAAAAGAAATCGACATTCTTTCCGAAGCATTTTTAAAACAAGAATTTAATCCCGATCATGTTATCACGCAAAAAGACGCTAAAAAACAAGCCAAAGAAATGGCGGCGTTGATTGGTTCTGTTTCTCAAGCAGTAGATGCGCTGGATATTGTCCTGTTCGGACGCATGGTTGCTCAGGCCGCAGAATTGAATGTGGAAGCATCTTGCTCTTTCGCGCATGCCATTTCGACCCACAAATCCAGTTCTGAAGTAGAATTTTTCACAGCCGTTGATGACTTGCAAACTGAACAAGGTGCAGGACACATGGGGAGCCTAGAGTTTAACTCGGCAACTTACTATCGATATATCAGCTTAAATGTAGGCCAGCTTTATGACTCATTAGCCGGACAAAGTTTACCGGATGCGATTGACGCATTTACCAAAGCTTTATTTGTAGCGGTGCCAAGTGCGAGACAAACCACCATGTCAGGCGCATCGCCTTGGGATTTTGCGAAAATATTGGTGCGTAAAGGACAGCGCTTGCAAGTACCCTTTGAAAAGCCTGTTGTAAAAGCAAAAGACGGTGGTTTTCTGCAACCCAGTATCCAAGCGTTAACTGATTATTTAAGTAAAGCAGAAAAACTACACGGCTCTTTGTTTGGCAAGCAAGCTGAATATACCTTTGGCGAAGATGACAGCTTTAGCATTGATGATTTAGTGGCCGCATTAAAAAAACACGTCGAGGTTTAGCATGACAACCCGTTATTTATTGCTGTGGTTTCAGGCTCCACTGCAATCGTGGGGGCATGATTCCAAATTCGGGCGGCGCGATACACTTAACTTTCCGACCAAATCCGGCGTGTTGGGGTTGGTTTGTAGCGCCTTGGGGGCGGGCGGTGAACAAAGTGAATTATTGGCTGAGTTTGCACCGCTTAAACAAACTGTCATTTCATTTGTACGGAGTCGCAAAACCTCGCAAGATGCGTTCATTAAATGCGATCGCGAACCCTTGTTAAGGGATTTTCATATGGTTGGTAGCGGTTACGACGACAAAGATCCATGGGCTAGTTTGCTAATCCCTAAAACCAGTACCGGTAAAAAAGCCGTGGGTGGTGGTGCTAAAATGACCTATCGCTATTACCTGCAAGATGCCTATTTCGCGGTGTTACTGCAAGTGCCGACAATCAGAGCCGATACCATTATTGAAGCACTTAAAAATCCGGTATGGGATGTTTTCTTGGGCAGAAAAAACTGCGTCCCTACGGATTTTATTTATCACGGACTCTACGCTGACGAAGACTTGGCGAAAGAACAAGCCTTGAAGATTGCAGCAGATAAAAACCTGTTTGAAGATTTTCGTGTGTTATGCGGTGAGCATGAGGGTGAAGTATTGACCTTAATGGATGTTCCCCTTCAGCTTGGTGAACACAAGCGGTACCGAGATCGTCGAGTGACTGTGATTACTACTTAAGCGTTAACGCTCTTTAACAAACTGGTTTTCCTCACGTCCGTGGACTGTTTTTTTTTTATTGGGTGGTGTTATGGCAAAAGAAGATTCCGATATTACCCGACTGATTATAAAAGTTACCCGCGACACATTACCGCAAGTCAGCAGTAAATACCCTTTTATTTATCTGGAAAGGGGGCGGCTGGAGATCGACGATAGCAGTGTCAAATGGATAGACAGTGAGAGCAACGTGGTACGTTTACCCATTGCAACCCTGAATTGTTTATTACTAGGCCCAGGGACTTCGATTACGCACGAAGCCGTCAAAGTTATCTCAGCGTCTAATTGCGGTATTTGTTGGGTGGGCGAAGATAGCCTGCTATTTTATGCGGTAGGTCAAACCGCCACATCCAATACACGCAATTTTCGCAAACAGATGCTTTTGGCGGCTGATGAGAAGAAATCGCTCGAAGTTGTTCGCCGTATGTATGCGCGGCGTTTCCCCAAAGCCGAGTTGGCAGGTAAAAATCTAAAAGAAATGATGGGCATGGAAGGCTATCGGGTGCGCGAACTATACCAACAAAAAGCCTTGGAGTATAAAATAGGCTGGAAAGGTCGATCTTATGTGCCGGGTAAATTTGAATTGGGTGATATGACTAATCAAATTATGACCTCAGCCAATGCCGCGTTGTACGGTATTATTAGTTCAGCGGTGCATAGCATGGGATATTCGCCACATATTGGTTTTATCCACTCCGGCAGTCCACTGCCGTTTGTTTACGATATGGCTGATTTGTACAAAGAAAATCTATGTATCGATTTAGCGTTTGCCTTAACGCTTAATATGGCTGGGCGCTATAATAAACATAAAGTAGCTGAAAGCTTTAGGAAGCGAGTAATTGAAATGGATCTACTGGCTATTATAGGACCTGATATTGAAGAAATGCTGGGAGGTAAAAATGCTCGTCGTGATAGCTAATGATCTGCCCCCTGCTGTCAGGGGTCGAATGAAACTCTGGTTTGTCGAACCGCGTCCCAATGTGTTCGTTTCTGGCGTGAAGGACTCGGTAGGTAAAGCCGTAGTCGATTATCTGTATGAACACTGCCCACCGGAAAGCGGGTTAATGATTTTTCGCCGTACCAATGATGCGCCTGGCTATGAGATTCGTGGTATTGGAGATACTCGTCGCAGTATTATCGAAATTTCCGGTTTACAGTTAGTTCAGGAAAAAAGTGCAACTACTACATCTTGTGCTTAGAATAAACTAATACCACAAGATGTTGGTGTCTTCCCCACGCCCGTGGGGGTGTTTCTTACTGTAATCGGTGCTGGCAATGGTATATTTAGTCTTCCCCACGCCCGTGGGGGTGTTTCTAACTAATCGGCGGCATAACTCTGAAAAAGTAAGTCTTCCCCACGCCCGTGGGGGTGTTTCTTAACCAAGCAGTTTTGCCAGTGCCAGGACTACGTCTTCCCCACGCCCGTGGGGGTGTTTCTGTAGACGGCCTGTTTGATGACGACAAAGGCCAGTCTTCCCCACGCCCGTGGGGGTGTTTCTAATCCGTGGCAACGGCACCACGACGGCACGCTGTCTTCCCCACGCCCGTGGGGGTGTTTCCAGAGCCAACCTGATAGAATAAAAGTTCTCACAGTCTTCCCCACGCCCGTGGGGGTGTTTCTTACACGGCCCCCTGCCGGTTCCCTGGCTAGGGGTCTTCCCCACGCCCGTGGGGGTGTTTCTGATTACTTCCTCAGTCATGTGCATTGGTGGGGGTCTTCCCCACGCCCGTGGGGGTGTTTCTTACCTTGCCCTAAAAATTACCACGCTAACATAGTCTTCCCCACGCCCGTGGGGGTGTTTCTCGTTGAAGCATTGCACGGCGTTGTTAAGCCGGGTCTTCCCCACGCCCGTGGGGGTGTTTCTCAATCATGGTTTTTTCCTGCCCTACAAGCGTCGTCTTCCCCACGCCCGTGGGGGTGTTTCTCTTCAGGGTGTGGTAGAGGTTGTTTGCTTTCAGTCTTCCCCACGCCCGTGGGGGTGTTTCTACGTCCGCTTTTTTTTTGCGTATAAGTTACTGGTCTTCCCCACGCCCGTGGGGGTGTTTCCAGTTTTACAGCGGCATTTATGTCGGAATACGCGTCTTCCCCACGCCCGTGGGGGTGTTTCCACTTTCTTTGTTTACCCTTGATGGACGTATAGGTCTTCCCCACGCCCGTGGGGGTGTTTCGTCACCGTGATTACCTTATAAAAGTAGCAGATCGTCTTCCCCACGCCCGTGGGGGTGTTTCTGCTTACTGTTGTTGCAATTTTATTATTGAAGGGTCTTCCCCACGCCCGTGGGGGTGTTTCTTACGTCTGAGACAAAAACTGCTTCTTTTGACAGTCTTCCCCACGCCCGTGGGGGTGTTTCTAGATGGTAGCGTTCCGAGCAGCACGGGCGGGTGTCTTCCCCACGCCCGTGGGGGTGTTTCTATTCCTATCCTTAGAAACCGGATCAGGCATATGTCTTCCCCACGCCCGTGGGGGTGTTTCCAGGTACGGAAGTAACAGTTGCAATCAAAGCGGGTCTTCCCCACGCCCGTGGGGGTGTTTCTTAAGGCACAAGAACGCGCTCAACGATTGGCAGGTCTTCCCCACGCCCGTGGGGGTGTTTCTAAAATGCCAAATTTATTATTGGATGTAGCGTTGTCTTCCCCACGCCCGTGGGGGTGTTTCTAGATTCTTTTATATAGAGAACAGCAACATGCTGTCTTCCCCACGCCCGTGGGGGTGTTTCTAGATCAAAAAGCACCCATGCTGGATTGCTCGAGTCTTCCCCACGCCCGTGGGGGTGTTTCCAAGTACATCTTGGGACTTGAGAATACCGGCAGGTCTTCCCCACGCCCGTGGGGGTGTTTCCAGGTTATTGAAAATAGCCAAGTCGATACCAGGGTCTTCCCCACGCCCGTGGGGGTGTTTCTCGACTTTGCAGCTCACGTATTAGCGGAAGCACGTCTTCCCCACGCCCGTGGGGGTGTTTCTCGACACAGCTAAAAAGCTACCAGACGAATGGGGTCTTCCCCACGCCCGTGGGGGTGTTTCCATCACGTTTTATATTATGTGTACGATATGAAAGTCTTCCCCACGCCCGTGGGGGTGTTTCCCAATAAAGTGCTTAGAGTAGCAAGTACAAGATGTCTTCCCCACGCCCGTGGGGGTGTTTCTGTTTTTCACTCTTACGCGATGATTGCCCTGCAGTCTTCCCCACGCCCGTGGGGGTGTTTCTTCCTATAGTCGTTAATCGTTAATCGTTAATTAGTCTTCCCCACGCCCGTGGGGGTGTTTCTGACTACACCTGAAAAACTAAATATTCAATACAGTCTTCCCCACGCCCGTGGGGGTGTTTCTGATACTACTTTTTTAACGTCTAAAATTAGCGCGTCTTCCCCACGCCCGTGGGGGTGTTTCCGACAGACTGTGTGCCCGCAGCGTTTAGTACCAGTCTTCCCCACGCCCGTGGGGGTGTTTCCAGCTAAACGGCATTAGACTTGAAGGGCATTCAGTCTTCCCCACGCCCGTGGGGGTGTTTCCAACGGATAAAGGATGATCCAGAAGCTTTTAAAGTCTTCCCCACGCCCGTGGGGGTGTTTCTGTTAAGAACGGGCTACCTACCGGGGCATTGCGGTCTTCCCCACGCCCGTGGGGGTGTTTCCAACAAGCCAATGCGATTATTGCAAGGTCAACAGTCTTCCCCACGCCCGTGGGGGTGTTTCCCTGATAGTGAACGTAATCACACTAAACCCCAAGTCTTCCCCACGCCCGTGGGGGTGTTTCCAAAAGGCGGGGTCATCTTCCGGTGAAGTGAAAGTCTTCCCCACGCCCGTGGGGGTGTTTCTCGATGAGCTGCCACAAGCCGTGCCTGCGATCCGTCTTCCCCACGCCCGTGGGGGTGTTTCTTATTTATCCGCCAAAGCGCCGCTGACGAAGACGTCTTCCCCACGCCCGTGGGGGTGTTTCCAACTACGAGGCTCTCAAACTGGAACGAGACGAGTCTTCCCCACGCCCGTGGGGGTGTTTCCAAAAAAAAACGGCTTTCCCGCTAAGAAAATAAGTCTTCCCCACGCCCGTGGGGGTGTTTCTCATAATATGGGACAATATACCCGATTTGAAAAGTCTTCCCCACGCCCGTGGGGGTGTTTCCAAAAGCGACAGCATTGCCACCTTTGAGAATGGGTCTTCCCCACGCCCGTGGGGGTGTTTCTTACCATTAATACCCAAGCGACCGATGCTAAAGGTCTTCCCCACGCCCGTGGGGGTGTTTCTTTACAGTTAAAAATAAGCGCGTATGTAATTTTTAGGAGATTTAAACTGGCTGATTTTTTCGTACCGAGAATAAAGAGTTTGTCTTAAATATAGACCGACGTAGAGGCTCATAGAATAACGAAAGCTCAGGCTATAGGCCAATGTATCATAAGTTTGTCCGCGTGCCACACATTTACGATCGCTTATAAAGCCTGTGAAACTTTAGAGCCTTTTGTTTATTAGCACCCCTCACTAAAGGGGACGCTACTCTGCAACCTGATAAAAGCAACAATGTCAGAACAAAAATAGCTCACAGAGAGCATCCCAGGCTAGCAAATTATTAAACGTTAATAGTATGAACTTGACATAGTTTAGCTTGTTTTCAAAAGTGAAAATTTGCCCACTTCAGTAAGTCACAACTAATTTCTCTCATCATCTGGTTTTGGATAGCAAAATAACAGCAAGGTTGATGCGATTTATTGAATGGCGCTGCGTATTTGATGTGGCTTATACTGTTTCTCTTCATTTTGCGCAATTTGCTAATCAAAACTATGTATAGTGAGCTACCAGTAATGTCTTGTAGCTCTAAGAGCAGAAGGCAAAATCAAACTCATCTATACATAGTTAGGTACTATACATAGGGGCCGGTCTTCGCCATAAAAATACAGCCGGTCAAACGGGATGTTTTCTGCAACCCAGTCGGCGACTTCGCGCATGTTTTCATCGTCAACGATAAAATCAATGGCTGCGCCCAAACGTGGGCAGATCAGCTTCTTTTTGGAATTGAGTTCGTGTGCGGCATGTTGATCAAGCTTTGGGGCAACCCGTTTGTTAATGTGTTTGCCCAACTCATGCGAGCAAAAACCGTAGGTCAGTTTAATCATGCCAAAGTAGTCAATCACCGGATCAAGAATGTGCGTGGCTAGCTCATACAGGGCGGTATAGCTGTCCGGTTGTTGGGGGCAATTGGCTAAGCCGGTCGTTTGTTGGGTTTCGCCGCATTCAATGAGTTGCCGATAAGTGAGGTTTTGGCCACAGAGACCATCTATTTCCGGAATGGTTTGGCTGCGTAGTAAGGCAAAACCGTTAATTTCCCACCGAGCCTTAGCAAGACTCTCCCATAACTGATCCTGTCTGGGGCCATAGCCGCTTAAATCAAATAAATTTAAGGCTTGCAGCTGCTCATCAAAGTTCAGTTGTTCGGCATAATTACAAAATTCTTCATTGATGATGCGTGATTTTAAGTACAAATAAGTTGGTTCGTAGTCTTCGCCATAGTGATAAAGATCAAAGGACTGGGTACGCAGGTTAATTTTGACGCGTTCCAGTAAAC
>Ga0007800_10000392_pt1 | contig 17727 bp, 22 predicted proteins | sample CryBogmetaGMA14M_FD_60366 | JGI IMG/M metagenome (GOLD analysis project Ga0007800, IMG submission 60366) | Freshwater microbial communities from Crystal Bog, Wisconsin, USA - MA14M | ecosystem: Environmental > Aquatic > Freshwater > Lake | place: Crystal Bog, Wisconsin, USA | collected 2009-07-06 | reverse complement strand
TGGTCTTGGTCATTGACGATATGATCTCTTTGGCATCCATGGCCAGCCGGACAATAGATAGCCCAACTTCAATACCATGAAAGGCTTTTGCAGCCGCTGATTTTTGATCAAACATCTTGGCTGCTGCCCCGGCTATTTGACTGGCACCCGTTAATTGCAGCTTGATGTTGGCATTATTTAACGTGGCTTCTTCCTTGGCATACTTGGCAACATTAGCCGCTTTTTCAGCCGGATCAACCGTTGTCTCATTAAGCTTTTGCATCTTGGCATTTTCAGCCAGCGCCTTGGTATTGGCTGCTATCGAATTAACCATGCTGTCGTATGCCCCGGCCATGGCATGAATCCCGCCTAACGCACTGTCAAATATCGCCGATGTCACTGCGCCCAGGTCAGAAGTTTTAACATGGGCATCATCGAGTGATTTGTTATAGGCTTCCAGCGCGGCCCTTGCATCATCGGTTTTTTTGTTGCTGATTTCAGTCTTTATATTCAGGCTATTTTGCTGTATTAACGGCGCCGCTTGCTCAGTACTCAAGCCTTTGTTACCTAGCGTTTTGGCATAATAAGCACTGGCCGAGAGTGTTAATTGATCGTATTTATCCTTGAGCGCCGTTAGTTCAGTGTTGGCTGCATCACTACTACTTTTTTGATTAGCCAAGGCTTTATTAACATCCCATTGTGCCAAGGCAAAGGCTTTTACAGCGGGACTCATGGCTTTTAGCGCTTCAGACTGCGCGTAATAATCACGCCCTGACAGCATGAGCTTACTGTGTTGGTCATCCAGTGAGGCTAACTCGTCAGCGATACCTTTTGCAATCGCTTCGGCTTTACGCTTGGCATCATTGACCAGTGCATTTGAAGTGGTTGATGAATCTTTCTCATGCTTCTTTAGCCGCTTTGCTGCTGCTTCTGCATCCGTGGTTTCAATATCATTTAACCATTCGTTAGTTTGGGCAATCGCACTAACCCGGTCTTTATTGATTTCGACCTCTTTATGGGCGTTATCCTGTTTTTCCTTTAATCGTTTGAGGCCATCGATTTTATTTTTTTCAATATTGATGTCATAGCCTGATAGGTCGGAGACGAAAGACCCTACGGCACCCAGTCCATCAAACGTCTTGACCCTCGCTTGTGCCTGGGCAATTTGCGCATCCAGGGTATCGCTCATATTGCGCGTTAAAATATTCAGGGTCTCGGTAATTGATGACACGATAGACTTGATAAATCCCTCAGATTTATCATTCATTAACGCGTCTTCAAACTGGTGCCAAGCGTCGGCCAAGTTGCTTATTTTACCGTTTAAGGTTTCCATAGCGGCGGCGTTACTGCCGGAGGCCAGCTCGCCCATTTTAACGATTAACTGATCGATAATATCCCGGGTTATCTCACCCTTTCCTGACATATCCTGCAACTCACTGGTATTTTTGCCGGTGACTTCAGCCAACAACTTGTAGACGGGAACGCCACGCTCTATCAGTTGGTTCATGTCTTCAGCTTGCAGCTTGCCTTTTGAATACGCCTGACCCAATGCCAAGGTAATCCCCGATAAAATCTCCTGAGACCCGCCCAGTTTTGCCGCCTGATTGGTTAGGGCGCTCATCACCTGCTCAGTGGGTTTGATACCAAAATTTTGCAACATAACAAAGGACTTGGTTAACCCATTAACCTCAAAGGGCGTATCGGTTGCAAATCGGGTGATAAATTCAAAAGTACGTTGCGCTTCTTCGGCTGATCCGGTTAATGCTTTAAGCTGGGCGCGTAGAGACTCCATTTCCCGATTGGTATTAACGATATCTTTTGCCAGTGCCGCCAGACCAATCAAGCCTACCGTTACCCCAAAAGCCCCCATAACCGTGCTTAAGCCGCTAATGGCAGTGCTTGATTGAGCTGATGCAGCTCGGGCCGCTTCCAGATCTTGGATATGCCTGATTTGCGACGGGTGCAGCCCGTCCATTTGTAATTGATAGGCACGATAAGCGCGGGTCGATAAGGTTAACCACGCCACTTGCGCATCATAAATGGCATTGGCACTGGCCAGCCGGGTATGGATAGCCGCCGCTGCCTGTTCTGCCGACGCCATGGCAGCGGCCATTTGTGCAAATTGCCGGGTTGAGCTTTGTGCCGCACTACCCGCACCCGTTACCGCCGCCTGTACCCGGTTAATCTCTCCGGTAACCTGGGCGCTGCCATCTGCCCTTATGGTAATGCCTAAAACAATCGGTTGCGCACTCATGATTTTTTCCTCTTGTTAAGCTCATCAACGACGGTACGGGCAAACAGCATCAGCCCCCTAAAGGTCTCGGTATCGGGATGGATACCGCTTAAGCCCCAGATCACCTGAGCGGCGCTGTAATCCAAGCCTATCAAATCACCCATCCCGGTATATTGCCAGGCACAACCATCCAATACAAAAAAAGCCTCTAAAATAGGCCAGTTGTCTTTAAATACTTCAAAATGATGGTCTGAGGGGGTATCGATGTCCGGCAGTGCCAGACCAAACAGCGCCGCGTCCTCGTCCATGAGGTCGGTGCTTAAATCTTGTTGCGGCTGACAATAATAGCCAGCCGCTTCGATTAGTTTTTTCTTTTAAAAGCCTTGCCGGCAATCGACTCAAAAAAGCCTTTAATCAACGCACCCCGTACAAACGGCACCGACAAGATCAAGTCTTTATTTTCTTCGTTGAATACCAAATCCGCGCCGGATTCATCTTTAAATACGCCGTCATCCCAACCAATCAGCACATCCGTTAAAATGTCGGCATCTTCTTCGGCTTCGTTTTTAACGACTTCATCGATACGGCCTTGTGACAGCATCTTAAATTTAACGCGTACCTTTTGATCGTTAAAGGTGCCGCCGTCTACCGGCTCGCTGATCGTGACCGGCCAGCTGTATGATTTATCTTTCTTGATAATAAATGCCATGATTTTTTCCTATTGTGGATACCCGTAGAGACGCGATTTAGCGCGTCTGAAGCAGAAACGCGCTATATCGCGTCTGATTTATGTTATTTACTGCATATTCTTAGTTCGTCATTGCCGCCGGCGCCAAAGGGCTGAAAAATAATCCCCATATCCAGCATTTGCACCCCGTTTGAATCCGAATATTTGGGGTCGGTCAATTGCATCTGGGGCGCGGTAAAGCCCACGATATTGCCGGCGGTTTGACCATGCTTGATACAAAATGCACCGGTCGTTGCCGCTTTGACAGGTGTCCACCAGTCTTTTGTCGCCAGGGTTCCGGCTTCCAACGAGATTGAGCCGGCAGGTTTTCTGTCGGTAATCAATACCGATTCAGAGCCGAGGGTTTGCCGATAGGCAACGGTATTGGCAATATCAAAAGTAAGCTTTTCAATGACCGCTGCGTTATAGCCTAAAATACTGATGTCCGTTGTATTGGCGGTTGATACGGTAACGGGAACCTGCCAGCCGGTAAAGTTAGTCGCCGGATTCGCTTGCGGGGAATCGGAAACAGTCCCCAATAAGCCGGTAAACTTCCATTTCATTTTAGGGATTTGCTTGGGTGATAAATCAAAGCTGACCGTACCGCGTGCACCTAACAGCACATGCTTAACGCCATCGACATTAAAATAAATAGAGGCCGAGGTATTGGCAGACGCGCTAAAATTGCTGTTTGGCATATAAAGCACATTCGTGCCAATCGTATACGTCGTGGCCGTTACTACAGGCGCTGTCACAATAGGCTTTGCCAAGGTAGCCGTTAATGTAGAACCTACATATTTAACAATCTCACCCTGTTGAGCGCCGCCGGTCCCGGCAAAACCAATGGTCATGCCCGTATAAAAATCATCAATCGTCGAGGACCCAGCGGCCAATACTACCGTCTGGGTAGTACTGCCCGTGCCACAAGCACCCGCAATAGGCGTAGGCGTGACCGTTTCCGTAAAATTCATGACCTCAGCAATACACCCCATTCAGGCGCTGTCGCCGCTGCACCTGAGCCTGCTATTTCGGTTTCAAACCCTATACTCGCATAGTTTTCAACCCGAATAGAGCCTGAATTGGCAAAATAAGGCCGGATAAAGTTTCTGTCGACCGCCGACCCTTCCAAGGGCGACAACTCCAAGCCCGTGCATAAAACGGCATCGGCGATAACGGGCACTGAATCGGTGCCATAAGTGGATTCAATTTTTACCAGAATCAGGCGTTTTTTAGTTGATAAGGCCATTTGTCACCTCCTTAAGTGGTTGTTTGATAGGCTGGGCAATCGGTTGGCTTTTCGCCGCCTGCTCCGCCTCGTATTGTTCCAGCGGCATACGAATGCCTTTTTCGACATCAATGATGTACGTGCCGGCGAGTCCTGTGTATTCATCTTGCATATTAAGTCGCCCTTATAAATTGATGAGTGATAAACGTGTCTTTCCAGATAAAAAAGCCGTTGGCAAACGAGACCAACGCCCCGCCGCCGTATTCCAAAGGCTCCGCACCGGCGTCCGGCGTCCAGCCCAACAGCGCCGTTTTTAGAGCGGCTTGCAGGGTATAACTGGCATCGGCGGCATCGGCTCCGCGTGCGTCTTTCACATTGCGCACCACAATGAGCACGGCAAAGGTGACCGTCAGCCGTTGCATGATGGCATTGGCCAACTGGCTTTCAGCAGCGGTCACGCGTTCCTGAAAAATATAACAACCCAGATCGGTCAAGCGCCCCGCCATAATGTTCGCCATATCCGCCGCCCCGGCCACTTCTTTAAAGGCCGGTATTTGCGCTTTGATACGGCTTTCCAGCAATGGGCGCAGGTTAGGCATTAATAGCCCCCGTCACGACCAAACACCGTTGTCCCGGAAACAAACTGGGCAACCGCGCTGGCAGGCACCGATACCACACCCAAGACATCTGCACCCAGACTGATCTTGCCCATGCCGACCTGCTCCAGATACTTGACCGCATCGGTATAAGCCGCCGCCACCTGCGCTATCATCTGGTTTTTATACAAATAATAACGGGCAATATCACAGGCCAGGCGTTCAAAAATGGCCGGAACCACCGCCAGCGGCAGCGGATAGGCCGTTAAATAACTGTTGATTTTAGCGTCGGCATCACTGAGCGCCTTGGCGATAATGGTGGTATCCATGATTCCGGCATTGGCACGGTCGGTCAACTGGATCAGCTCCTGCGTACCGATTTCAGTGCTTAAAACGGCTTGGGTGCAATAGGTCATGAGGGATAAGCGGCCAGGGTTATTTTTGCGTTAATGCCTTGAATGGCTACTGCAACATCATTTTGTATACTTATTACAAGATAGCGCCCCATAGGCCGCACCATTGCTGATGATGGTTGACCTACTGCAACACTGGCCAATAAATAACCAAAATTACCGGCGTTACCGTAGTTAAGCCGCCGGGCAGTATTTATAGCGGGTGTATCTGAGCTGTAAATTTGTACATTAATTAGGTTTGCACTGTCTGGTATAGCAGATAATTGACATACTGTGTATTTATACCACAACGGCCCCAGGTCAAAAATAACAGGCGTCGAAGCGTTCATAGCCAAACCAACCGGCGTCCCGCTTACCCATCCAAACTGATCCCCGCCAGCTGCCACCGGACTGATACCGGTCTCGGCAATTTGCACCGAGACAATCCCGTGTGCTGTTGCCAATGGGTTATTTGCCATAATACCGCCTGTTTTGTAAAAAATTCATAGAAGAAAGGTTTAAGGCGAAAGGCGAAAGGCGAAAAAACAACCATGAGCCTTTAGCCTTTAGCCTTTAGCCTTTTAGCCTTTAGCCTATTATCGGCGCCAATTCAATCACGCCGTTCGCCAGCAAGCGTTCCACATCGGCATCAACAATGCCCAGACGCTCCCGCTGTTTGGGGGTGTTCAGCTCAATGACCTCGCCCGGCTGCACCAGGCCGCTAATAAAACTAATGGTCGAAAGTACGACATACTCAGCCATAATCAGAGGCACACTGTTTTCATTAAATACCCGGACGCAATGCCTGACAATACCGGTGCCCGCTCATAATTAACGCCGTATACCCATGATTTTGAATTATTGTCAAAGTAGGGCTGTTCCACCATCGGATTGCCCTGCATGGTGTAGGTATAGCCAAAGCTGGGCTCTTCAATGCCTAGCGACTGCTGAGGAACGTAAGCCAGCAACGCATCACTACCCCAAATATCCGTGCTGGATGCACCTGAGTCATTAAAGTAAATGGCTCGCCCTACTACAACCTTTTCGACATTAAATAGACCTGCCAGCATTTGCGGGGTGATGGTGGTGGCATCGGGAGAGACATTGGCGTTATATTGCAGCCGTGCAATCACGTTAGTGTTGTTTTTCGCGGCATTAAATGCCTTGGCTGACAGCACCAACACATTGGGATAAATCCCGGTTAAACTGCGGATCTTTTCCCGACCAGCATCAATCTGCTCCAGCGGATTGGCATTGCTGACCTGCCCGGTCTTGTTGTCCCATTGGTTCGCACCCGTCACGTTTGCATAGCTGCCGGTCGCATACTTGGTGGTGTCCAATGCCAAGGCGGCCTGGTCCACTTCCAGCTGCAATTGCAAAGAACGCATGGTCAACATCACCGCACGGGTCGCCAGATCAATACCGGGCACGATAGACGCATCGCGTAAATATTCACGCGGCACCAACGCTTCCAGCGAATCTTGCAGCAATGCAAACGGCCTGCCTAGGTAGCCCATTTGCATCCGGCGCGTCGCTCCGCCCGGTGCACGTCGTGCACTAAACAGCTTGAGGGCTTCTTTGCCAAATTCAATAATCTGACCGCCGCTGGTGGTAACCGGTACGGGGGGGAACAAGGTGTTGCCAATCAATTCACTGTTGGAATAACCCTGGATAACATTGGTTAAGATCGGGTCTATAACCCGGGTGGCGCTGGTTGATAAGCCCATAAAGTGCTCCTGTTAATTCATTAAAATTTCGATTAAATCACCGGCAGTCGTTGCTGCCTGTAGGGCATAACCGACAATGTACTGGGGTAAGTCGCCGCCCGTGACAACCGGAGCCGAAGCGGTGGGCGTGCCGGTAATAGAGCCTGCCCCATTGGCAACCGACGCCGTGACCCCCACTAAACCGGCAGACACCGCCAAGGAACCTGTCGCCATCGTCGGCGCAGCTACCGCAAGCAGCGCCGCCATAACTACCTTGCCCGCAGCATCAAAAGCCAAGGCAGAACCGATAGTAATCGCTCCACCGGCTTCGGCAATGGCGGTGCCTTTAGTCGTTACCAAGGCTATTTCACCAATAACGGTCGTCGGGCGCTCGGCAATACCGATACACTTGACATTAGCGGCAGCTACCTGACCGCCGGTATAAGTAACACCGCGATACTGCGCAATTAAGGAGGTCGAAACCACCGATAAAGATAATAACGAACGGGCTTGTTGGGACATTAGTTAACTCCGGTAGCTTTCAGGGCAGTGACATAATCACACTGATGCAGGGATTGATAGGAAAGAGCCGCCGTATGTGCTGCCACGCGGTCGGGATCGGTAGTAAAACCGTCAGGCGCAGAGTAGGCGGTTAGGGCTTGTGCATCAGGCGCTTTGCCCCGGCTTTGCAGACCGGCCAAAGCGGCAATGGGTTGTGCTGTGTCCAGATAGGTTGATAAAGCCGCCATATCGGTTTTACCCAGTGATTCAGCCCAGGCTTTTTGTGCGGGGAGCAAACGCCCGTCAGTTAAGGCCGGAGCTATTAGTTTATTGATGTTGTCAGTATTGACAATAACCGACAACGCCGCCAGTTCGGCTTGTAGGCTCGCCATCACCGTCACCGGTACAAATAACGCTGGATCGGGTACGTGCGCAGACAAGGCCGTCATGGATTCAGCCTGTTTGGCAATAAATGCCGCCAGTCCGGTGGTTGTGCCTTCCGGTGTGGAAATAACCGTTTTCAGCTTGTCCAGTTCGGCAAGGATTTCTTCCAGCGTCGCCAGGGTGGGCAGGTTGAGCATATAGCGCAACCGTTCCAATAATTCGTCTTGATCCATAATAATCGAGCCTTGTAGTGAAATATCAAAGTGCGCCGCTGCCAGATCGGTCAAACCGTCCAGCGCGGGGTAATTTACCAACGCCGCCATCAGCAAACCGGTCACCTCACCGGTGCCGGGGTTGTAGCGCAGTACGGGAGAAATATAACGGTATTCTTTGGACTCAATAGCCGCCTGCGCCGCTGCCGTCCATTCCACATCCGTGGCATATAGCCCGTCATCCGGCCGCCAGGCCAACTGCGAGAACCACCCGGCCGCCGGTGCTTGCTGGCCGTTGGTTTTGCTGTGCAGGGTTTGGTGGTCGTAATCAATCAGGGTTTTATCGGCCTGTAATGTAGAGGCACTTAACAAGGCTTCGGCACTGGCGGCGTTCATCACCCACCCGGCCAAACCTTGCGGCCTGCCATCCCGTGCCTTAAACGTACCGGCGGGTAGTAGCTTGATTTCGGCAGGCGCAGTGCCGCCTAACTCAATGAGTTGGGCAGACAGGGCAACGGTGGATTGGGGGTTTTTATTTTTCATGACCGTAGTTTAAGACAGCCGGGGGGATATTGAGTTAGGCGGGTATTCGTAACGCGGGTAGAGACGCGCTTTAGGCGAAAGGCTAAGGGCTAAGGGCTAAGGGCTAAGGGCTAAAACCTGCCTTTAAAAGTTGTTTTTTCGCCTTTCGCCTTTCGCCTTTCGCCTTTCGCCTTTCACCTTTAACCTGCCTTAATGGCATTTAAAGCCCATTTAACGCAAATTTAACGGGGGTAAAAACAAAAAGCCTGATACTGATATACGTTGTGCTTATATCGTGGCTTAAAACGCAGATTCTAAATAAGTGCGGAGTATCGACAAGATTTCACTTTCATCGCTGGTGGATATGCCTAAAAAAGGCCGCGCCGGGATGTCGCCCCACAAATGGGGAAATTCAGCCTTGGTGCTGCCAAACTGCATCATGGCGGCATAAACCATCGAGCTACCAATCGCCACGCTATCATTGCCCGGCAATTGGTAATTGATGGTATCGCCCAGGGTGCCGCCATCCGTTAACGGTATCCCGCTGCGTTCGGCCTTGCGCTCATAGGTGACCTCGCTGTTCGCCGCCCACATCACCCCGTCCGGACCGGTATAGTTTGCAAAACGTTGTTGGGTAGATTCTTTCAGGGTTTCGCCGATTTCTTTCAGTGCCGGGCGCAAGTTGGCCGTATGGTTTTGCAACTGGCGCAAGGCGGCCAGAATGGCTTGATCATTGACCGTGACGTTAATCATACGGGTAGGGGCAGAAAATTTTCTGCCCCTACGGGCTGTTGCGCACAACGAACCTGCGCACTGTCAAAATACGTCTGATCCAATTCAACGCCGATAAAGCGCCGGTTCAGTTTTAGCGCCGCCACCCCAGTGGAACCGCTGCCCATAAAGCCGTCAAAGACAGTATCGCCTGGGTTGCTGTAGGTATTAATCAGCCAGCCACAAAGCGCCAAGGGCTTTTGGGTGGGGTGTTGTTTACGGACTGGGTCACGTTTAAACTTTTGCACGCTATGAGGATGGTATTCACCCGTATTGACGGTGATAGATGACCTCATCTGATTTGTATGCCTCATACGGTTAGCGGGTTGTGACCTAATATAGCTATCACCGGTTGTCTTTTGCGGGTTATAGGTAGATTTCTTCAATGCTTGGGTAAATATCCCTATAAATTCATGGGCTCTCAACGGTCTGATATTGGCATCCAAGAACCCTGTTGCCATAGATTTATGCCAAACCAGTTCATACTGTGTTTTGAATACTTTGCTCTCCCGCAATTCTGCCAATAAATTAAAATCAGCAAACGAGACCAGCACCCCTGTCGGTTTCAGGATTCGTCGGCATTCATGCAGCCACGCCTTGAAGTCAATATGCGCTGTTTGGTCAAACTTTAACGCAGTTGAATAATACGGCGGGTCAGTCAATATCAGATCAACGCTGTTGTCTGCCATACCGCGCATAACCTCAAGGCTGTCTCCGTGGATAAGCTGTAAATTAGGGGTTTTCATCATTTATTGTTTGGTCTATACTGGTTATGCCATGAGTGGTTGTTTCCAACGGGAAGGGTTACATGCGCTTTGCGCCTGTATTATCCGGTTCGAATCCGGCGCCGCTCATGGTTTTTTTTCCATCAAAAGCAGATAACGCTGATCCTTAAGATTTTCCGCCGTCACCAGACCGCCTGTTACGATAAAGTTTGAAGTAATCTTTTTTCTTTGCCCGCTATCCCTTATTTTTTCAGAATGGTTAAGTCTTACAGCAACCTTGCCAACCTCTCCTGGCCCATCGAAAGCATAGAGCAAAGTATTATTTCCGGTATCCAGATAAGGGATGGCCGTCTCTAAATACTTGGGTAAATCCAGCCAAATAGCCAGCGGTAAGGATGCGCCACGATCAACCTTGCTATCACGAATGGCATGAACCAATTCATGATCTCTTAGCCAGATAGCCGCATCATCCAACACTATGCCATGATCGGACAACGCGGCTACGGTAGCAGGCTCTATAACATGCGCTACAACACTGACGCCCGCAGGTTCCATAGTTGCAGCGGCAATCGCGACCATATCGTGTACGGCTTTAATTTGTTCTGTTTTTAGTGCGGGTTTCAGTGCTTGCCACATATCCGCACCCACCGGCGCAGGCAAGCGGATCAGTTTGTCATCAATCAGGCTCTTGAAAGACTGGGTAACTGAAGCCCCCGGCTTATAATCCCACCCATAATCCACGCCCTTGGGCAAGGTATGCACTACACCCATCCGGTCGGTCTTCTCATACGTCCCGTCATCCGGAGCCGGATGGCCTTTATACTCGGTCTGTCTAACCGCCGCTATTCGACACCGGCAACCAAAACCGTTCGGCGGGTAATGACTGTTCCAAAACGGGTCATCGTGTTTCAATACCATGCCATTCCAGCTTTGATGCAACGGTCTGGGGTGCGCCACCGTGTCATTATGGACATACTTCCAGTACGGTCGCGACTGCAACAACTCGGGGTCGGTCAATTGCGCATAACGCCCGGCGGCATAACTGGCGCGCATGTTGGTGTTGTAAATCACCCGTGCCCGCCAATCCCGCCCCGCTACCGTATCGCTGCCCGTCCAGCCTTCCCAGCCGCGCTTCTTGACGAGGTTCTCAAATTCTTTTTTAAACGCGCCTATAGACTGGCCTGCTTCCGCGTTTTTAACAACGGCTGCATGTAAATCGTTCAACAAATCGGCCTTGGCTGCACCCGCCACCATAAACGCCCTATCATGCGCACTGGTTAAGATATCATCCCAATGTGCCGTCGGTAAGTTCAGCTTTTGCTTTAAAAAAGCGACCTGTTCCTCAAATGGTTGGTTAAACGTGCCGTCGCCGCGTGCGTTAAATGCGAGTTGGGTAGGGGATAGATTTAACGGCATAATAAAGGCAGGTTAAAGGTTAAAGGTTAAAGGTTAAAGGTTAAAGGTTAAAGGTTCAAGGCAAAAGGCTAAGGGCTAAGGGCTAAGGGCGAAAGTCTCATGGTTATTTTTTTGCCTTTCACCTTTAACCTGCTTTTAAAACATCATACCGACCCGACAAATCAGCCACTGCAAACGCCAGCGCCATCACCTTCACCAGTTCGCCACTATCCAGATCGCCGTAACTGTTCAACAAGTCCGCCTGTAAACCGTCCAGACTGTCGGCGCTATCTACCTTGGCATGCAGCACGCCTATCCAGTCATTAAGCACCGGTGCGGCTTGGCTTGCCAATAAATCGGCCTGTGCTGTCACCGGCGAGTTGTCGATGTCGGATACAGACGCGATTAATCGCGTCTCTACCGCCAACATCGCGCCGGTATTCCCAGGCGCAGAAGGGCTTGCCCTGAGCGGAGTCGAAGGGATGCCCAACACCGCCTCGCCGTCTTCCGGTTCCGGTATCTTTAGCTTCAAATTGACATAACTGACCGGTATTTGCGCACCGGCCGCTGCCAGCTTGGGCAGGGCATCGGCAAACAAGGCCAAATCCTCCGGTTCTTGGGTATCACTTACCCAGGTCGGACAGCGGTGTTCGGCAAACAGGCTGTTCAGCATCGCTATCGGGTACACCAGATAGGTGCTTAAGCTTTGATCCACCTGCTGGGCATCATCGTCCCTTATGTCCAGGCGCACCTCATTATGTATTTGTCCCAGACTACGGTTGCCGTTGGTTCCTGGCGAACTGGTCAAGGTGCCGCCCAAAATCGCTTTGCTTTGACTGGCTTCGCACCAGTCAATCATCACCTTAAAAGCGTCGGCACTGCCGGTCGCCATCACTTGTTGCAATTCCAGCTTCATCGAATCGGGGATAATACCGGCGGCATTGTGGCCAATACTCAACACCGTATTCATCAAGGCGCGTTTTTCGGTATCCGACGCGCCCGGCGGGTATTGCCCCACCCGGATCGGCAAACCGTAAATCTCCAAAAACTCGGCCATATCCCGCACCGAATAATTCTTGTACAGATACGGCCAGGCCAGCACCCGATACAAACCGGTACGCGCCAAATAGCCCGAGGTGGAGCGGTGGACATGGGGTATCCAGCCAAACGGCTGCAACGGCACGCCATACGCCGTACTCATATCGCGTAACTGCAAGGTATTGCGGTCAGTCGGCGGACAGGTAAACCAGGACGGCGGCCGGTGAATAATCTGCTTGGGTATCCACAAACCGCTACGTGCGCCGGTCGCTTGTCCCCAGTCCAATTCCAGACAGGAATAACCGTGGCCTATCGCATCCAGCATCGCCATCCGGACGGCACCGACATCCAGCTCGTCACGAATCAAGCCTTCCAACAGCTTGGTGGCCTTTTTTTCGGTAGCGGTTGCCTCGCGCGGGGGTTCCAAATGCCAATCCAGCTTTTTAACCGCCATCTTGCGCTTGCCCATCTCCGCGACAATATGGGCATCTTTGTCTTCCATATCCATAAACAGCGCGGCCTGGGACATCAGATCGCCCTGTTCGGCACGCTGTAAAATACTGGCCAAACCGGCAGGGGTCAGGCCTCGCGAAGGATGACTATCAAACGCGCTATGCAGCAGGGCAGACTGGGGGTTATCGGTTTGCAGGGTCTTTACCACCGCCGGGGTCAATTTTTCAGTAAACCAATCCATAAAACTCATTACCAGCCTCCGGCACTTTCGCGGTTAAAATCGTCCCAATAACGCGCGTCTTTACTGGGCAGGGGGTTATATTCAATAATTTGTGCAGGCACTGAAGCCGCATGGATACCCAAGGCCAGCGCCCAAAAGCGGTCGGCATGGCCGTTTTCAGAGCGCTCAGCGGTAAAACGGATATTCCCTGAAGGTGTAGTCACCTTGGTGACTGCCCGCAAGTCAGCGCGAATTTCCGGCTTGTACGGAATGCGCAGGCGCTTGTCTTCCATACCGCCGCGCACCGGATAAGCCAGCTCTTCCTTAACCCGTCCGGTAAAGGTCACGCCTTCCACCCGGTAACTGCCAAACTTGGCAATGGCATCATCTGTCCAGCCAATCCCCAAGCCGGTGTTATCAATACAGGTGCGTTCCATCAAGGCCATCACCGGCCACAATACCTTCTCCTGATCCGGCTTGGACATGGCTTTTAACTCAATAATCTTGCGGGTATAGAGCACATCACCCAGAGCTTCAAACACCCATAACACCGTCAAATCTTTCTTTCTGCCAATATCCAGACCGGCATAGAGCTTGGCCCCGCTTTTTTTGCAGGCGTCCAGATCTAGCTCCCAATCTTCATCGCTGCCATACTCGCAACGGGCAATCAGTTCATATTCCAAAAAGGCGGTATCATCGTCAGCCGGGTCGCACATATACTCTTGCTGAAAACTCTCTTCATCGGCACAACCGGCCTTGATAAAGTCATAATAAGCCGCTTCATCCATGACTTGTACTTCATGCTCGGACGGTAAGGCTTTTTGCAGCTTGTACAAAAAGCCCTGATCCAGCGCATCTTGCAGGGTCACCCGATGCAGGCTGATATTTTTTGGATTGCCGTGCTCGCGGACTTCCCGAATCAAGCCGTTAAAAAAGTTATGGCTGCCCCGGTGGGTCGAGATCAACTCCATAGAGCCGCCCCAAGTAATACCCGGATAAGCAATGCTCCATAATTTGCGCGGGTCGGGATGCAAGGCAAACTCATCCAGCACCCGGCCGCCACGCTTACCCGCTTGGGCATCGGGATTGCTGGACATCGAGTGGATACGCTTGCCGCTGGAAAACTCCAGCACGTAGGCGGTTAACTTGGTTTTTTCATCAATGACTTTCTCGCCCAGATCATGGGCGGCAATTTGCAGGATTTGCGCCCACAGCTTGCAGTCTTCAATAAACAACCGCGCTTGCAGGTCATCCCGACTGGAGACCCATTGATCCCATTTATTACCGACCATGGCCGTGCGCTCATCAGCGGCATAAGCCGTTGACCAGCTCACCCCGATTTGCCGGGACTTCTCCATCACCTTCAAACGTGAATTATCTTTTATCCAACGCTCTTGAAAGGGCAGAAATATCGCATCGGGATTGGCGGGAATCACCTTGGCAGACATTAGGCCACCATCCCCAAGGCTTCACGGATACGGACTATCCCTTGTTCGGAAACGCCTTCTGCTTTGGCGGCACCGCTCACCAGTGCCGCCGCTTCTGCCAAGGCTTCCTGTCTAATTCTGGCCGTGTGTTTCAACTGCCATTCCTTTTGCAGGGTACTGGCGCGGGTCATATCCAGCACCGACTTGGACGCTTCCTTCAATAAGGCCACCCGTTCTGCTGGATCGCACTCCTCCAGATCCTGCAAGCTCACCATCACGTCAAACAATTCGGATTGCACCAGGCTGATAACCGCCGCCGAACGCAAGTCAGAATCGTCCGGTGCCGCCTCGGCAATCATCCGCGCCGCTTCGGTGCTGTTGCGCACCGCTTGAATCCGGCGCTTGAGCTTGGCCGCGTGCCGGTAGGCCGCACTGCGCGACAGTTCAAAGCCGTTTTCTGTCAGCCACACCACCAGACCGTCATAATCGGTAAAGTTGCGCCGGATCAGTTCGCGCTCAAAGGTTGCCCGTGCTTCCTGGCTCCAGCCGTCTACCTGCGCAGGACTAGACATAGAAATATTTGTCCGGACGGGCAATGCCGGGTTCAACCACCACGGTATACTCGACCAGATCCACGCCGTACCGGGCAAGCTCGACAAACCAGCGGCCATCGGGGCGCTTGTCCAGCTTGATCAAGTCACGGCCGTGCAAATACTCACACTCGCGGCGGATCTCGTTTTGGGTAGCATCCGGGTATTCGGCCTGAATCACCGACAAGACAATACGCTCATAAGCGCCTATCGGCCTTGCATTGTTCAGGGTCAACAGAATTTGCCAACGGATGTTCTCGCGGCGTATCTTTGCTTCATCAGCCATGCTGTGCTCCTTTTAAAAGTGCGTTTTCAATACGTACCGCCAGCCCGTCTATCTTGGCTTCTATCACGCTTTGGTTGCGGATATAGTCATCCCGGCGGACATAGTTAATCGGTAAGTCGGCTTTCATCTGCATAATATCCCGTTCAACCCGTTGCCAGCCCTTGGCCTCATCGACCGCAGCCTGTTCCAGTGCCGTAAACTGGCTGTCCCAATGTTTTTGCGCGGCAATGCTGCCGGCCTCCATCGTGGAAAACTTTTCATCCAGACGTTTTTCAAACTGCCCGATCAACACCTTGCCAGCCGTGACTATCAAGGACACCATCATGCCCAACAAGGCGCCTGCCGCCCCCAATAACTGCCAAATATCGATTGCAATGGTCATGATCTATGTACGCCTTTAAATTTCTCAAACGTGCGCATCCCGCCCAAACCCAACAAGGCCAGCAAGATTTGCAGGGTTATTTCTGTATCAATCACCGGAAACACGCCCAGATAGGCAAAGCCTACCGTCGCTACAAATCGGGCTAGCGGTTCCAGTATGGCCGCGTAAGCCAAACCGGCCGCACACACCCAGCCCACCATCGGCCGCCAGCCTGCCACCAACAAGGACGACGAAGCCGCCTCAATCTTGTTCACGTCCAGCTGTGCCAGTTGGTTTGCCCATTCGGCCTGGAGTTGCAAGGTCAACTGTGCCAGCTTGTCCTTTTCCACTTCCGTGGCATCCGGCCAAATCCGTTTAACCACGGTATCAACCAACGTACAACCTGCCGCAACGGCATCATCTATACCCATCATTAGTTAAGCCCTCTTAAAAACAGCAACAGTACCAGGGCGATTAGCCATATCATCACACCGGTGACTATACTGCCAAAAACTACCCCTACTACTGCCCCATAAAAAAGACTGATTAGGTAGGGGGATGCAAACCTTAAAAACCTTAACATTCGCCATACTCCCGCAAAAACCGCATGAACGCACGGTGCGAGGAACACAGCATTAATTCAAACACCGCCTCACGACCCTGGGCTTTCAACAGCGATAAATCTGATCGCAAGCGCGTATTGTTAATTATGTTGGTGTATTGCCTGCTTTCGGCAATATCCAGACAGGCCGCTGCAAGGCTGCATAACTTAACCAAGTCATCGATACGCTGTTTTAACGGGTTATTTTTATTCATCATATAAAATCAAATAAAGGGTAGAGACGCGATTTATCGCGTCTTGATATATCACGTCTCCAGGATATGTGACTTTTAACCGATAGTATCGGCCTGCGCCTGAGTAACCACAGCCGGTGCCAACTCGGTAATCTGTAACTCAAAATGGTCGGCTTCGGTCGCACCGTCATAAACTTCAAAGTTAAAGTCCTGGCTAAGCGTCTTAATACCGTCACCCAGATCGGCATCACCGTTCACTGTCAAGGTGGCATAACCTACGCCCACTACGTCAACATGAAACTTGCCTTCGCCCAGCGGCGTTACCAACAACACATCAGGATCTGACGAGACCACGGCAATACCGCCGTCAAGTACGGCATTAAGGCCGGTCACTGCCAAGGCAGCCAGGGAAACAACAAACCAGGGAATTAACGAGCTAATTTTTTTCATAATATAAGGATTTGCAAAAAAGACTAATGAACTGCCCTCGCACCGTAACAACGGCTTACGCAGGCAGGTGGTTTTTTTTCGGGAGCCTCCAAAAAGAAAGAACTCCAGAAAAAACAGGGAGGCGCCCAGCAACACCAACGTTATGAGAATACCGGGTGCTGTAGAGACGCGATTAATCGCGTCTGTACTCGAATGGAGTGTCAGCATGGCGTTTCAAACAAAGCGCGTTCAGCCGCGCGGCGGGTCACCAAACCGGGCAGCTTGACCTTAACACAGTTAACCGTAGCAAACGCCCACCGCTCAAACTCACCGGCGGCACCGGCAACATCACCCGCTTTAAGCTTGGCTCGCAAGGTTGAATCGGCATAATTGCCCTGGCCTATGTTAAAAACCAGACTCACCAGCGCATCAAACTGGTTGGGCGTTAACGCGGGATGAAGGGAACTGATAAACCCGGCGACTTGTTGGCTATCGTTGCGCAACAAGGTCTCGGCCTGATCAGGATTGATAAACAAACCGGCAACCGCTTCCGGCGTTAACCGTCTGTGCTGTTGACAGGCATCGATGCACGCTTGCAGGCTGTGGCTGTCAAACGCCTTGAAAAATTTATAATCAAACGGCGCACCAATAACATGGCCGTAACCAATGGTCAGCTTGTTCGCCGGGCATAAATACGCCCGTAACTTCAAGCTTTCAAAGGCTTTGATGAGCGTAAGCCCGGCGGTGCCGAGAGTATTGG